>Ga0209655_10000250_pt1 | contig 20852 bp, 26 predicted proteins | sample BogFormECP03_OM2_FD_188236 | JGI IMG/M metagenome (GOLD analysis project Ga0209655, IMG submission 188236) | Bog forest soil microbial communities from Calvert Island, British Columbia, Canada - ECP03_OM2 (SPAdes) (version 2) | ecosystem: Environmental > Aquatic > Freshwater > Wetlands > Bog ...
TCTACGCGGTTGGCGACGACGAAAAAGATCGCCCGGAGTGACCGCTCCGCGAGGATGTCGAGCACCTGGTCGGTCACACCGGGCGTCGGTCCGTTGTCGAAAGTGAGTGTGACCCGTCTACCTCGCGGCACAGCGTTGATTGACCTCTCTCACTCCGACGCCGAGGCGCTCGGCCCTCCCCTCCGGGGACGAGTGCGTCAACTGGCAACGCTGGCTCTGAGTTGTCGCCATATGAGTGCTAACTGATCGATCAGTCAGCTACTGTAGCCTGGACCAACGACAAGAGACAACGGAGAATTCGTCGACCACGCCCAGTCGAGTCCATCCGCTGCGACAGACGCCCGAATGCGTATCCTCGCGGCGGCTTTCGCGTGCTTCTGCGAGTTTGGCTATGAGAAATCCTCGATGAAGCGGATCGCCGCGCGCGCCGGTGTATCGCAACCCCTGCTTCACCACCACTTCGACACCAAAGAAAGGCTGCTCCTGTCAGCGATTGGCAAGATGGCCGCTGACATCTTCTCGACGGCAGCCGACCGGTTACCGCAGCGCGGATCTGTCGTTGAACGACTGGATGCTGCAAAAGAACTGCTGTATGCGCTCTTCGTCAACAATTTGCTCGCCGCGTCCTTCACGGTGGAATTCGCCGCGGCGGCAAACCACAATGAGTCCCTCAAACAAGCCTATTCGGACCACCAGCAAACCCAACGGCGGAATGTCGCGCGCTTCATCGAAGATCTAACTCCCGGAGCAGAGTCCGACTTATCCGTCGGGCTCATCGAGACATTCCTTCTCGGGATGGCGATGCGCCGCCCCTTCACCAACGATGAAACCGCATTCCGGGCCGAGTTCGACGCCCACGCTCAACTGTTGATCAACCATCTCATCGCTCAAGGAACGGAGCATTCAGCGCCATGACGACCGTCGAGCCGGAACGCGCGCTTGAGTCCCCAGTTGACGGGAGCATTGCGGGCAGCAATGGCAAGCCCCTCTTCCTGAGACGTTACGAGCATCCGAACGCCCAGTACACGCTGCTTCTGGTGCATGGCACTGCGGGCTACAGCGCCGCCTACCACGATTTCGCCGAGCAATTCCGGCGCCATTTTCCAGCGACGGTCTGGGCCTTCGACTTGACCGGCCACGGGCGCACCCCCGGCCCGCGAGGCGTCTTCACCTTTGATGACTTCCTCGAGGACGTTCGGGCTGTGTCCGACCACGCGGCCGAACGCACCGGCGTTCCGGTGGTGCTGCACGGGGCCAGTCAGGGCGGCGAAATTGCGTTCCACGCGCTCGCGCAGTGCCCGCGGGTGGCCGGAGCCGTATGCATGAACATCTTGCTCAACGACGAGCTGCAGATGAACCGGGCGATTCAGTTGATGCGTTCACCGATGATGGATCGTCTGGCCCGAGGTCTTGGCGACCGGGTTCGGGTACCGCTACGCCGGGTCATCGACTTCAAAGCTGCCTACCAGGAAGACCCAGGTTTGTTGCCTGAGAAGCTGATTGACCCGCTCAATGTCTGGTCCTACGGCTTCAAGAGCTACCACTCCGTCTTCAACTACAAGCCGCGTGAACCCTGCGTGGCCAATATCAAGCCCGTCCTGGTCGCCTGCGGCGAGAACGACGAGGTCGTCGACCCCGGCCATGCTCGGGCCTGCTTCGAGCGCATCGGCGGGCCAAAAGACCTCTTTGTGATGCCCGGCGGTGGACACCAGCTCATGATCTTCGAGACCGACTTGTATAGCCGGGTTCTCGACTCATGGATCCGTGAGCGCGTCTTAGGTCGAGCGCGCTCGTGGACGGCGCGGCTCGACGTCGAAGAGCAGGCCTACTTCGACTTCCTACACCGCGAGCGGCGCAGCGAGGCCAGCGGCGAGCCTGATTACCGCTACTCCTGGCTCGACAAGGTGCTCACGAGAATCCACAACGGCACGATTGAACGCGGTGTGCGCTACTTCGCCCAGGCGCAGGTCAGCCCGCACTGGCGGTTCACCGAAGAGCTCGTCAACAAAATCGACTACGTCGCTTGGCAATTCCTGCGAGACTACTTACCCCAGTCCGCAGGATCTGAGCCTTCGCGGATGGCCGTCGTCGGCTGCGGCAGTGGTACCGCGATCCGTGGTTTGCTTGAGGTGCAGCCCGAGTTTCGGGACTGGGAAATCGATGGCTTCGACGTCGACTACAAAGCCATCCGGGCAGCGAGGCGGTCCTTCGCCGGCGTCGCAAGTGTTCAATTCCATGTTGGGGACATCCGCGATCGGAACGTTCTGCCCGGCAACCAATTCGACGTGGTCTACATGCACGGAATACTCGACCACTGTGGCGAGCACCGTGCGGTCCTGGCGAATGTCTATCGCGCGCTGAAACCCGGCGGGCGGCTGTTTTATGTGGCTCCAGACCGGAACCTGTACACCTGGCTGTCCTTCGTCACCATCGGCCCGTTGTTTGTGTCCGGCCTGTACAAGTCGAATCACGACTTTCGCCGGTTCGTAAGACCCACCGAACTTTCCAGGCTTCTCGAAGATCTCGGTTACCGGTCAGTGCGGAGGCATGGGGCGTCCCAGTCGGCGGCCATCGCCGGGCTTGAATACACGACCAAGCTGAACCCGTTCGCCGCGGGGCGCGCATTTCACAAGCGCAACCTTTCCGATTTTACGATCGTGCTGACGAAGGCCCCAAGCTTGCTTGGTGGCAGATATTTGGGCGAATACGTCGGAGTGGCAGAGAAACCCGTTGTGGGACAAGGCGAGTGGTGATAATTCACTGCATCGTCGCCGGCGCGCGTGATGCGTAGCCCAGCGCCGCGTTTTCCACCCTGATCCGCACGGTGAGCAGCAGCGCGTTGGCCAGTGTGAAGCCGGCCGCGGTCAACCACGCCGTGTGTACCAGCGGTAGTGCCACACCTTCGACGACGACGGCCACATAGTTTGGGTGATGCAGCCAGCGGTACGGGCCCTGCCGAATCAACGGCGCTTGCGGCACCACGATCACCAGCGTGTTCCACCGGCGGCCAAGTGTTCCAACGCACCACCAGCGCAGCGCCTGACTCAGTGCCACCAGCGCGAGCATCGGCCAGCCGAGCCATCCGATGAACGGTCGGTGCAAGGCCCATACTTCCGCGGTGCACCCGAGCAGCAATGCGGCGTGAACCGTCACCATCACCGGATAATGGCCGCGGCCGAATTCCTTGCCGCCGTGGGCAAACGCCCATCGCGCGTTGCGCTTGGAGACGATTAGCTCGGCCAACCGCTCGATGCCGATCGCCAGGATCAGCAGGTAGTACACGACCTACCAGCCGAGCAGTACGAGTTCCGAGCAGAATCCCGGCCCCATGGCCATCATCAGTCCGAACGAACCGGGCGGCGGCGGGTCGGCCATGTTGGCCCGAAGCACGTCCAGCACCGACACCGACGAGAGATTTGCGTTTTCGCGCAACGATTTCCGGGTGTGATCAAGGGCGTGTGCCGGAAGGTCCAGCGTGTGCTCAACGGCTTCGATCACCTTCGGGCCGCCGGGATGGCAGACCCACGTCGAGATGTCCGCGGGAGTCAGGTCGTGGTGCTTCAGGAAGTTGCGGACGTCCTCGCCCAGGTACTTGTCGGCGACGTTCGCGACCTCGGTCGACAACTTGATTTGGAACCCGTTGGTGCCGATGTTCCAGCCCATCACCTCTTCGGTGTCCGGGTAGAGCCGGCTGCGGGTGGCCAGCACCCGCGGCCCCGCGGGTGTCAGCGCAGAGCCCTTGGCAACGACGGCGCCGGCGGCGTCACCAAACAGGCTGGTGGCCACCAGGTTGGCGATGGAGTAGTCGTCGCGCTGCAGCGTTAACGAGCACAGCTCGACAGCGAGCAGTACCGCAACGTGATCGGGGAACGCGAGCAGGTAGTCGTGCATGCGGGCTACCCCGGCGGCCCCGGCGACACAGCCAAGTCCGAACAGCGGCACCCGCTTGACGTCGGGCCGCAAGCCGATCCGGGTGGCCAGTCGGGCCTCCAGGGTCGGCACGGCCAGCCCGGTGACCGTCGTCGAGAAGACGATGTCGACCTCGGCGGGCTTGACCTTGGCGGCGTCGAACGCCGACAGCAGCGCGCGCTCGCCGAGTTCCAGGGCGGTCTTAATGAAGATGTCGTTCGATTCGGTGAAGCCGCTCAATTGGCCGTACTGCGACAACGGCAACGCGATGCGGCGTTTCTCCACGCCGGCGCTGGCGCCGAATCGGTCGAATTGCGGCCCGCCGAAGCCGGTCAGGCCGGACAGTGCCTCCCGCTGGCCGACCTGATGCGGTGGAAATTCGATGGCTACCGCCGCGATGGACGCGGATGGCGTGGTGTTGGCGTTCCCCCCCTGTTCGCCGGGCGTAACAGGGCGCATTTGTAATCGTATCCATGTGGTGAGTCGCGGCTGGGCCGCTTCGCTGGTCAATCCAATTACTGGAACCAACGTACAGCATATTGGATGAACCGCACCGCCCGCGGTTGGGCGACGGGGCGGCGGAAACGCCAGTGTCAGCGTGCCAAAATCTGCACCGCCCGCTCGAAAACCGAAGGTAGGAGGGTACATGCGGGCACGATGGCGTGCCGTGTCGCTCTCGGCGCGGTCGTGAGCACCAGCCCGCGGGTCAGCAGTCGATAGTCGCGAGTGATCCGGTGCCAGGCCGATTCGTATGTCGAGGGCGTGTCGTCGGCGATAGCACGCACCGCGGCGGCGGCCTGCTTGACGGCCAGGCTGACGCCCTCACCGGTGAGCGCGTCCTCATAACCGGCCGCATCGCCCACCAACAGCACCCGCCCCGCGACGCGGCGGGACACCACCTGTCGCATGGGTCCACAGCCGCGTGCCCGTCCGCGGCTTGCGCCTTGCAGATGGCGTGCCAGCCGCGGGAACCAGGCAAGGTCCGGGCGCCCAGGCGACAGGATCGCCACGCCGACAAGGTCGGGCTCGACGGGCGTCACGTACGCTTCACCCCATCGCGACCAGTGCACTTCGACGAAGTCCGACCACGCCGGCACTTGGTAGTGCCAGCGCACCCCGTACCGCCGAGGTCGTCCGGGCACGACGTTGATTCCGACGGCGCGGCGAACCGCTGAATGCAATCCGTCCGCGGCAATCAGCCATTTCGCACGGATCCCGGCGGCCGTGACGCCGTGCGCATCTTGGTCGACGCCGGTGATGCGCGTCGAGATCCATTCGGTGTCTTGTTCTTTGGCGCGTGACGCCAGCGCGGCATGCAAGGTGGTCCGTCGCACGCCGCGCCCGGGGCCGCCACGGAAAGGTGCTTCGGCTCGACGGCGCTCGTTCAGGTAGGCGATACCCCGCAATGGCATCCCGGCGGGATCGACACCCAGCGACGCCAGTTCGGCCAAACCGCCGGGCATCAGCCCCTCGCCGCAGGCCTTATCGATTGGACTGTCTCGCGGTTCTGCCACGATCACCGAAAGCCCTTGTTGGCGAGCATTTATCGCCGATGCGAGACCGGCCGGGCCGCCGCCGGCGATCAGCAGGTCAGTGTCGTAGTCCGTCATGCGTAGCCCAATGCCGAGTTCTCAATTCGGATTCGTACCGTCAGCAGCAGTGCGTTGGCGAGCGTGAAACCGATCGCGGTCAACCACGCGGTGTGCACCAGGGGCAGCGCGAACCCCTCGGCCACCACGGCCACATAGTTCGGGTGGTGCAGCCACCGGTACGGGCCACGTCGTACCAACGGGGCTTCCGGCAGCACGATGACCAAGGTGTTCCAGTGTCGGCCCAGTGTGGCCACACACCACCAGCGCAGCGCTTGGCTGAGTGTCACCACGGCAAGCATAGGCCAACCTAGCCACCCGATGAAGGGCCGGTGCAGTGCCCACACCTCGATGACGCAGCCCAGTAGCAGCGCCGTGTGGAGGGTGACCATTACCGGATAGTGGCCGTGACCAAATTCCTTGCCGCCGTGGTTGAAAGCCCATCGCGCGTTGCGTTTGGCGACCACCAGCTCTATCAGCCGTTCGACGCCGACGGCCAAGATCAGCAGGTAGTACATGGCCTACCAGCTGAGCAGCACGAGCTCGGCGGAGAAGCCGGGGCCCATCGCGATCATCAACCCGAAGGACCCAGGTGGTGGTGGGTCGGTCATGGTGTCCTGGAGGATATCCAGCACGGAAACAGACGACAGGTTTCCATTGTCGCGCAGCGACTTTCGGGTGAGATCGAACGCGTCTGCGGGCAGGTCGAGCACATTTTCGACGGCGTCGATCACCTTTGGACCGGCCGCGTGCAGGACCCACCTCGAGACGTCCGCGGTGGTCAGCCCGTAGTCGGCGAGGAAGTCGTGGACGTCTTCACCCAGGTATTTCTCGACGATGGTGGCGATCTCGACGGACAGGACGATCCGGAACCCGTCGGTGCCGATGTTCCAGCCCAGCACCTCCTCGGTGTCCGGGTAAGTACGGCTGCGGGTGGCGAGTAGTTTCGGTCCGGCTGCTGGCCGGTCGGCTCCGGTCGCGATGAGTGCGGCGGCGCCATCACCGAACAGGCTGGAGGCGACCAGATTCGCGATCGAACGGTCTTCGCGCTGAACGGTTAACGAGCACAGTTCGACCGCGAGCAGGGCCGCTACCTGATTGGGGAAAGCCCGGAGATAGTCGTGGACGCGAGCCGTTCCGGCGGCACCGGCGACACACCCCAGGCCGAACATCGGGACGCGCTTGACATCGGGTCGAAGACCCAGCCGACTCACCAGCCGCCCTTCCAGTGAGGGAACGGTGAGCCCGGTGACCGTCGTCGAAAACACGACATCGATCTCGGAGGGCTCGATTTCGGCGATCTCCATTGCCGACTTCAACGACCGTTCACCCAGCTCGAGCGCGATGTCAAGGTACGCCTCGTTGGCTTCGGTAAAGCCGCTGAGCTGGCGGTATCGCGACAGCGGCAGCGCAAGGTGGCGTGTCTCAACGCCGCTGGTCGCGGCGAACCGTCGAAACTCTGGACCGGCGAAATCGGCCAAGGCCGTTATCACTTCGTCTTGGCTGTGCCGGTGCGGCGGGAACTCGACGGCCACCGACGCCACCGCCGGGGTTCCCCTCGTCAGTTCGGACAGTTGAAGGTCAGGTGTCACGGGACGCGCGCCCGGCATTAGGTTGCCCACATTGCGGATACGGAACTGCTTCGCCGTTGGTTCAATTTCGGTGCGATTATTGCTAATTCGACGTCTGTTTAACTGCGGCTTGACGGGGAAGCCGGTTGCCGGTTTAGCGCGCACACGTTCCGTCTACGTTGGGGGTGTGCGGATTCTGGTGACGGGCGCGACCGGTTACGTGGGATCGCGGCTGGTGACGGCACTGGTCGCGGACGGGCATGAGGTGCTGACCGCCACCCGCGAACCGGCCCGGCTTGAGCGGATGGGCTGGTTTGACGACGTCACCCCCGTAGCTCTGGACGCCTCCGATGCCGAGTCGGTTCACGAGGCGTTCGCCGCCGCCGGTCAGGTCGACGTCGTCTACTACCTGGTCCACGCGATCGGTCAACCCGGCTTCCGCGATGCCGACCGGGCCGCGGCCGGCAACGTCGCCGCGGCTGCCAAGGACGCCAATGTGCATCGCATCGTCTATCTGGGCGGCTTCGTCCCTGACGACCCCGATGGGGCGCTGTCCGAACATCTCACCAGTCGGGCCGAGGTAGCCCAGGCGCTGACGATCGACGGCGGTCCGGGAGTGGTGTGGCTCGGCGCGGCATTGATTTTCGGCGCCGGCTCGACGTCATTCGAGATGTTGCGCTATGTCGGTGATCGGTTCCCGGTCATTCCAATCCCAGCCTGGATGGACAACCCGATCGACCCGATTTCCATTCGGGACGTGCTGCATTACTTGGTCGCCGCCGCCGATGCCGGACAAGTACCGGCGGGCGCCTATGACATCGCCGGCCCGGACCGGACGTCATACCACGCACTGCTGAAAACCTATGCGCAGATTTCCGGCAAGTGGCACACCAGTCTGCCTGCGCCCGGAGTGAATACCGCGCTGGCGTCATGGATTACGGCAGTGGCGCTGCCGGTGCCCGAGGGGTTGGCTGCCGATTTGGTTGAGTCGCTGGATCACCCGATGCAGGCGGCCGGCTCCGGTCTGCGTGACCTGGTTCCCGACCCTCCCGATGGGCTGCTTCCGGTCGAGGAGGCGATCACCCGGGCACTGTCGAGCCGCCGCCCGCTTCCGGTCAACGCGCTGGCCGATCCACACCACCTTGCCGACAGCGATCCGGCGTGGGCCGGGGGCGATACCCTCCGGCTGCGACGACTCGCGGGGAGGGTGACACCATCGGTCGCGCGGCCCGGTCTAGCGTTGTTCGATGCCGTCCCCGGGCCCATCGCCGGCGCACTGCGAACCGGCCTTGACATGCTGATCACTCTGACACCGAAGGTGCGTCTCGCATGACTGACCGCGCCGGTCGCGATGCAGTGGGGGCACCCCCAGCCGCGCAGCGGCGAGGGGGACGAAGCGATGAGGAGGAGTGGCGCCCATGACTGACCTGAGCAGTTCTCCCAAGACCAGCGCGCTGGCCGAGATCCGTGCCGGGATAGTCAATGTCGCTGTGCCGCACAACGAACCGCCAGCAGTGAAGCGACGTCGGCGGATCGTCGTCGCGATCGTGCTGCTGCTCGGCGCGGGGGTGCTGGGTCTGGCCCTGCGACGGCACCCCGGCGAGTCGAGCTTCTACTGGCTGGCGCTGGCGCTGGCGGCGGTGTGGGCGCTGGGGTCATTCGCGTCAGGGCCGTTGCATCTCGGCGGTGCCCGCTGGCGTGGCCGCAACCAGCGCCCGGTGGTCAGCGGCACGGTGATCGGCCTGCTGCTCGGCGGCGTGTTCGTGCTCGGTGGCTTGATCGCCAGAGAGATCCCCGCGGTCGCCGAGCTGATTACCAGCTTGCTGCACTACACGGACCAGGGATCGTGGCGGCTCACGATGACCGTCGCCCTGGTCGGCGGCATCGCTGAGGAATTGTTCTATCGCGGCGCGCTCTACACCGCGCTGGGCCGCTACCACCCGGCGCTCGTCTCGACGGTCGTGTACGTGGCCGCCACGTTGGCTAGTGGCAACCCGATGCTTGCGTTCGCCGCCATCATCCTCGGGACGGTGTGTGCCTTGGAACGCCGCGCCACCGGCGGGGTGCTGGCGCCGATCCTGACCCACTTCGTCTGGACCCTGGTCGTACTGCTTGCGTTGCCCCCGCTGTTCGGTCTGTGAACGCGCCGCAATCAGCTGTCGGTGAAGTTGGCTGACCGACGCTCTTGGAAAGCCCTTGCGCCCTCGCGGAAGTCGTGTGATATCAGCAGCACCGACTGGCCGTCGAGTTCACGCTGCAGCGCAGCCTCCAACTCGGAAAGAGTCGCACCGTTGATGGCGTCCTTGGTCTTGGCGAACGCCACCGCCGGCCCGGACAGCAATCCGGACACCACCTTGTCCACCTCGGCCTCGAAGTCCTCAGCCGGGTAGACAGCGCTGATCAGGCCGCAAGCCAGCGCGTCGGCGGCAGGCAGTCGCTCGGCCAGCAGCGCCATTTGCATCGCGCGCATTCGGCCGATCGCGGCGGCGATCAGCGCCGAGGCGCCGCCGTCGGGCATCAGGCCGATCTTGGTGAAGGCGAGCATGAAAAACGCCGCGTCCGAAGCCAATACCAGGTCGCAGGCCAGCGCCAGCGAGACACCGACACCGGCCGCCGGTCCCTGGACGACCGCGACGACCGGACGGGGCAGCGCGGTGATCGCCCGGACCACACGGTTGGCCGCCACAATCAGTTCATCGCCGGGGCCGGCGCCCGCCACGTCGTCGGCGCTCATTCCCGCACCGGAACAGAAGCCGCGGCCCGCGCCGCCCAACCGCACCACTTTCACCCGCGGATCATTGGCCGCCTGCTCCATCGCATCGGCGATTCCGACGAACACCGGCAGCGTCAGCGAATTCAGGCTGTCCGGACGATCGATCGTCACCGAAAGCACCCCGTCGGCAAGGGTGACGGCAAGTCCGTCGACGGGCGCGAGGGTGTCGATTCCGGAATCGATGGCGGTCATGAGGATCACCATAAGCGACCGGGGTGCAGCGCTGCTTGGCCCGACTGCGAAGATGCGAACGTGTGATTAGTGGCGACCCGCTGCGCCCGGCTTCGCCGCGCTGGCGATCGCCACGTAGTTGGTCTTTTGACAAGGAGGTCGCTAGATGGCGGGACCGCTGACAGGGCTGCGGGTGATTGAGCTGGCCGGTATCGGGCCGGGGCCGCACGCTGCGATGATCCTCGGTGACCTCGGCGCCGACGTCGTGCGCGTCGACCGACCCGGAGCCAGTGGCGCGGACCCCATGCTGCGCAACCGGCGCTTCGTCGTCGCCGACCTCAAATCCGACGAGGGCCGCGAGCTCGTCCTCAAGCTGGTCGCCAAGGCCGACGTGCTGATCGAGGGTTATCGCCCGGGCGTCACCGAGCGCTTGGGCCTCGGCCCGGAAGACTGCGCCGAGGTGAACGACCGGCTGGTCTACGCCCGGATGACGGGCTGGGGTCAAACAGGCCCGCGCAGCCAGCAGGCCGGCCACGACATCAACTACATCTCGCTCAACGGCGTGCTGCACTCGATCGGCCGGGTCAACGAGCGGCCGGTACCGCCGCTGAACCTGGTCGGCGACTTCGGCGGCGGGTCGATGTTTCTGTTGGTCGGCATCCTGGCAGCGCTGTGGGAGCGGCAGAACTCCGGCAAGGGACAGGTCGTCGACGCCGCGATGATCGACGGCTCGTCGGTGCTGGTGCAGATGATGTGGGCGATGCGCGCCATGGACATGTGGACCGACGAGCGGGGCACCAACATGCTCGACGGCGGCGCGCCCTACTACGACACCTACGAATGCGCGGACGGTCGCTACGTCGCGGTGGGTGCGATCGAGCCGCAGTTCTACGCGGCGATGCTGGCCGGGCTTGGCTTGGACGCCGCCGACCTGCCGAAGCAAAACGACCGCACCCGCTGGCCCGAGCTGCGGGCCCGGTTCACCGAGGTGTTCGCCAGCCGCGACCGTGACCACTGGGCGAAGGTGTTCGCTGATTCGGACGCCTGCGTGACGCCCGTTCTGGCCTTCGGTGAGGTGGAGACCGAGCCGCACGTCACCGAGCGGAATACCTTCTACCAGACCGGCGGCGGATTGCAGCCGCTACCGGCACCGCGGTTTTCGCGCACGGTTCCCGGTGAGCCGCGCCCGCCGGGCGAGCCCGGAGCCGACACCGAAGCCGTCCTCAGCGACTGGGTATAGTCCCGACCAACCAGTAGGTCGGTTCCTGTGGGGGAGCGGCCGGACCGACCGAAAGGAACATTTGCGTGGAGATCAGGGATGCCGTAGCACTCGTCACCGGTGGGGCCTCAGGCCTTGGTCTGGCCACCACCCAGCGCCTGCTGGACGCCGGTGCGCAGGTGGTCGTGCTCGACCTCAAAGGCGAGGAGGTCGTCCGTGAGCTCGGCGATCGTGCGCGCTTCGCACCCGCCGACGTCACCGACGAGAAGGCGGTCACCTCGGCTTTGGATATCGCCGAGTCGCTTGGCCCGCTGCGCATCGTGGTCAACTGCGCCGGCACCGGCAACGCTATCCGCGTGCTGGGCAAGGACGGTGTCTTCCCGCTGGATCTCTTCCGCATCGTCGTGGAGATCAACCTGATCGGCACCTTCAACGTGTTGCGGCTGGGGGCCGAGCGGATCGCCAAGAACGACCTGATCGGCGAAGAGCGCGGCGTCATCATCAACACCGCCTCGGTGGCGGCGTACGACGGCCAGATCGGTCAGGCCGCCTACTCCGCATCCAAGGGCGGCGTGGTCGGCATGACGCTGCCGATCGCGCGCGACCTGGCCAGCAAGGCCATCCGGGTGATGACGATCGCCCCCGGCCTGTTCGACACCCCGTTGCTGGCCGGCCTGCCCGAGCCGGCCCGGCAGTCGCTCGGCCAGCAGGTGCCGCACCCCAGCCGTCTCGGTAATCCCGACGAGTACGGCGCGCTGGCCGTGCACATCGTCGAGAACCCGATGCTCAACGGTGAGGTCATCCGGCTTGACGGCGCGATCCGGATGGCCCCGAGGTAGTAGTCGACGCAAAAAAAGTCCCCGCGATGGCGGGGACTTAAAACAACAGGGCAACGGCAAAGGTGCAGTTGAGGCTCGCAGCCGCCTCGTCGCCCGGCGCGCCCGCAACAACAGGCGCGTTATGCGCAGCTCAGCTCGCAGTTGGCAGCGGGTGCCAGTCGTCGAGTTGCTCCGAGGTCTCGCCCTCTACCAGCACGTCACCGTGGTAAAGAGCCTCGAAATCAGCTTTGATCACGTCGGCACTCGACTCGTCGATCCACATGTAGATGAGCCTATTAGTCACCTTTAAGGAATCCTTGAGTCACGATTCGGAAAACGTTGGCAATATTACCGTCGGGTAGGGTGGCGACTCCCCTGGACGTCCTGTCCGGCTTCCTGGATGTTCGTCGCGTATCCAATTAGCAGCCGATAGGCTCCGCAAAATGTCCTGGTTAATCCGGATTTGAGTTGAACCATCGCGGATGCCGGGCACGTATCTATTGGTAGGGCGTCGGAGGGCGCTCTCGACGTTGCGTTTGCTACGTTATCGCTGATAAGTTAGCGCAGATAGCAACGGCGGAGGGAAGGATACGCATGCTGCAGCAGATCGCTCGTCTTGCCATCGCCGCGCCGCGGCGAATTCTTGCAGTCGCAGCTCTGGTCATGGCGGCCGCCGCAATCTTTGGGCTCCCGGCCGCCAAGAGCCTGTCCGCCGGTGGCTTTCAGGACCCAGAATCCGAGTCGGCGCGAGCCCTTCACCAGTTGACCGACAAGTTCGGGCAGAGCGATCAGCAGCTGGTGATCCTGGTGACCGCGCCCGGCGGAGCACAAAGCGGCCAAGCCCGCCAGGTCGGCACCGACATCGTCGATCAGGTGAAACGGTCGGCCGGCGTCTACAACGTGTCCTCGGCGTGGACCGGACCTGCCGTCAATCCACCGCACCTGGTCGCCGATCTGGTGAGCAAGGACGGCAAATCCGGGTTGGTCGTGGCCAACCTGAAAGGCGGCGAAAACGGCGCGCAGAACTACGCCAAGGCCATCGCCGCGCAAGTCGTGCACGACCGCGACGGGGTCACCGTCCGCGCGGGTGGGGTGGCGACGGCGTACGCCCAGATCAATCACCAAAATGAGCGCGACCTGTTGCTGATGGAGTCCATCGCGATTCCGCTGAGCTTTCTGGTGCTGGTCTGGGTTTTCGGCGGGCTGCTGACCGCGGCGTTGCCCGTCGCGCTGGGCGGGCTGGCGATCGTCGGGTCGATGTCGGTGCTACGGCTGATCAGCTTCGGCACCAACGTGTCGACCTATGCGCTGAACCTGAGCAGCGCGTTGGGTCTGGCCCTGGCCATCGACTACACCCTGCTGATCATCAGCCGATACCGCGACGAGCTGGCCGACGGCCGCGGTCGAGACGAGGCGCTGATCCGGACGATGGCTACCGCGGGCCGCACGGTGCTGTTCTCGGCGACCACCGTCGCGTTGTCGATGGCGGTGATGGTGCTGTTCCCGATGTACTTCTTGAAGTCTTTCGCGTACGCCGGCGTGGCCACCGTGGCGTTCGTCGCCGTCGCCGCGATCGTGGTGACACCGGCTGCGATCGTGCTGCTCGGGCCGCGGCTCGACGCGTTGGACGTGCGACGGCTGGGACGGCGGATACTCGGTCGCCAGGATCCGGTGCGCAAGCCGGTGGAGCAGGTGTTCTGGTACCGGTCGACGAAGTTCGTGACGCGGCGGGCCGTGCCGATCGGTCTGGCCGTCGTCGTGCTGCTGCTGGTGCTGGGGCTTCCCTTCCTTGGGGTGAAGTGGGGTATGCCCGACGACCGGGTGCTGCCGAAATCGGCCTCGGCGCATGCGGTCGGTGACCAGTTGCGCCGCGACTTCACCGATGACTCGGCGACCGCGGTGCCCGTCGTCATCCCCGACGTCCGTGGTGTCAGCCCGGCCGACCTCGATCGCTACGCCGCCGGTCTGTCCCGAGTGGCCGACGTCTCGGCCGTGTCGGCCCCGACCGGGACGTTTACGGCCGGAAACCGGGTTGGGCCGCCGTCCGCGCCTACCGGAATGACCGGCGGCAGCGCGTTTTTGACCGTCGCCAGCACCGCGCCGCTGTTCTCGCAAGCCTCCGACACCCAGCTCGACCGGTTGCATGCGGTGGCCGGGCCGGCCGGCCGGTCGGTCGAGATGGCCGGCATGGCCCAGATCAACCGCGACAGCGTGCACGGGATCACCACCCGGCTACCGCTGGTGTTGGGGCTCATCGCCGTGATCACGTTCATGCTGCTGTTCCTGCTCACCGGCAGCGTGGTGCTGCCGGTGAAGGCGCTGGTGTGCAACGTGCTGTCGCTGACCGCGGCGTTCGGCGCTCTGGTGTGGATCTTCCAGGACGGCCATCTTGGCGCAATGGGCACAACCCCCAGCGGGACGCTGGTCGCCAATATCCCTGTGCTGTTGTTCTGCGTGGCGTTTGGCCTGTCGATGGATTACGAGGTGTTCCTGGTCTCCCGGATTCGGGAATTCTGGTTGGCTTCGGTCGCAGCCCGCCCCGCGACCGCGAACAGCAAAACGAAACGTGCCGACAACGACGAGAGTGTTGCCCTCGGGCTGGCCCGGACCGGCCGCGTGGTTACCGCCGCCGCGCTGGTGATGTCGATCTCGTTCGCGGCGTTGGTCGCCGCTCAGGTGTCGTTCATGCGAATGTTCGGTCTCGGGCTGACGCTCGCCGTGCTGGCCGACGCGACGTTGGTGCGGATGGTTCTGGTTCCGGCGTTTATGCACATGCTCGGGCAGTGGAGCTGGTGGGCACCCAAGCCACTGGTGTGGCTGCACGAGCGGTTCGGGATCAGTGAGAGTCACGACGACGTGATCCCACCGTCGATCCCGGCCCATTCGACCGGGCGCCATCGCCTCGAAGACCTCGATCCCGGGCGCCATCGCCTCGAAGACCTCGATCCCGCTGCGTTCCACGGCAATCGGGCTGCGCTTACCGGGACAACGGCCAGGCACAGTGGCTAGCCCGGCTCAGCCGGTAGCGGACAATCTACGCCGCCGTCGTGCACCACGCGGGTCCGGCGATCTTCTCCGCGACCAAATCCTGGACGCCGCAACCGAACTCCTGCTGGAAACTGGGCACGCCAAAGCGGTGTCGATCCGGTCGGTGGCGCAACGCGTCGGTGTCACGCCGCCGTCGATCTACCTGCATTTCGAAGACAAAGACGCGCTGCTCGACGCGGTGTGCGCACGTTACTTCGAGAAGCTGGACGAGGAAATGCAACGGGTGTCCGTGGGCCAGCCGTGCAGCATCGAGGTGCTGCGAGCCCAGGGGCTGGCGTATGTGCGGTTCGCCATCGAGACTCCGGAGCTCTATCGCATTGCGACGATGGGCGAATGGCGCTCGGACAGCGATGTTGACGCCGCGCTGACGAGCTCGGCGTTCGAGCACATGTGTGCCACCGTGCGGGGGCTGATGGACGAGGGCATCTGTCCGCCCGGCGATGAGACGACCGTGGCTCTGCAACTGTGGAGTGCCGCGCACGGGGTGGCGTCGCTGCTGATTGCTAAGCCGCACCTGCCGTTCGGCGATGCCACCGATTTCGCCGACCGGGTGCTCGGAGCGGTGTTCTGCGGACATGTCGTGGAGGGATTGGTCGGCGCGGATGCCACACCGCAGCAGACCCTGGAGTGGCTTATGGCGGTTGGATCTTCGCTGAAACAAACGTAAGGTTTCCAAACGTGACATCACAGGCCCCCGTCAAGGTCGACAACCCGTTCTTCGCCCGAATCTGGCCCACCATCGCCGCGCACGAGACCGAGCAGATCCGCGCGCTGCGCCGAGAGAATCTGGCCGGGTTGTCGGGCCGGGTGCTCGAGGTCGGTGCGGGCGTCGGGACCAACTTCGCTTTCTACCCGGAATCCGTGGTGCAGGTCGTCGCGGTCGAGCCCGAACATCGGCTCGCCGTACGGGCCCGCGCCGCGGCCGCCGGCGCACACGTTCCGGTCGTGGTGAGCGACGAGGCGGTGGAGAATTATTCGGCCACCGAGCCGTTCGACGCGGTGGTGTGCTCGTTGGTGCTGTGCTCGGTAAGGGACCCCGATTCTGTTCTGCGCGAACTGCTTTCGTGCCTGCACGCGGGCGGTGAGCTGCGGTATCTGGAGCACATCGCCACCGGCGGGATCCGGGGCCGGTTCCAGCGAGTGGTCGATGCGACGATCTGGCCGAGGCTGGCAGGTAACTGTCATACCCACCGCGACACCGAGCAGTCGATCCGCGCCGCAGGATTCGAAGTGGACCATTCCCGAGTCGAGCAGACGTTGCCAGTGTGGGCGCCGCTGCCGGTGTCGGAGTTCGTGCTCGGCCGTGCGCGGCGTCCGGCTTAGTTCAGCAGGGCGGGCAGCCGTTGCAGCAATGTCGGCAGCGCCTTGCTGGCCGTCTCGCGCACGGTGATCGTGGCGTGTTCGGACAGCGGCGTCGGCTCAGGGTTGACCTCGATGACGGCCGTGCCGCGCGCCAGGGCCAACTCAGGCAGACTCGCCGCCGGGTACACGATGGCCGACGTGCCCACCACGACCAGCAGGTCGGCGCCGGTCGTCGCCTCCACCGCGTGCTGCCAGGGCTCCTCGGGCAGCGGCTCGCCGAACCAGACGATGTCCGGGCGGATCAAGCCGCCACAGGTGCAGGTCGGTGGCTCGACTTCCAGGGCCGGCTCCGCCATCTCGGGCAACTCGCCGGTATAGGGCAAACCGCAAGTCGCACAACGGAAGTCGAATAAACTGCCGTGCAGGTGATGCACCGGTGAGCTGCCGGCGCGCTCATGCAGGTCGTCGACGTTCTGCGTGACGACGCTGACTTCCGCGTGGTCCTGCCAAGCGGCGACGGCGCGGTGGCCCGGGTTGGGTTCGACGGTGGCCACCAGGTAGTGCCGCCACAAATACCAGCCCCAAACTCGCTCTGGGTTGCGCAGCCACCCTTGCGTGCTGGACAACTCGTAAGGGTCGAATTTGGCCCAGAGCCCGTTCTTGTCGTCGCGAAAGGTCGGCACGCCGCTCTCCGCCGAGATTCCCGCACCGGACAGGACCGTTATTCGCACCCCACCAACATAGCCGGACTGCGGGATACTGAGCAGGTGGAGCTGGGGGAGTGGCTGCGGGTCGACGGACAAGCTGGTCGACCGCTGTTCGACCAGCTCCGAAACCAGATCATCGATGCCATCCGGGACGGCACGTTGGCACCCGGCGTCCGGCTGCCGACGGTACGTGAACTGGCTGGTCAGCTAGGTCTGGCGGTCAACACCGTGGCGCGCGCATACCGCGAGCTGGAGACCGCCGGTGTCGTCGAAACCCGCGGCCGCTTCGGCACATTCGTCGCGCGGGCGGACCCATCGGATTCCGCGATGGCCGCAGCGGCGCGCGCCTATCTCGACGTCGCTCACGGACTGGGACTCGGCAAGGCCGACGCGCTGCGCTATCTCGAGGCCGCCTCCGAGGACTGAGATCACCGCAGGAGTTTGGCCAGCGTGCGCACGTTGCGGGTGGTGGTCGACGATTTGTATCGCTTCTTGCCCATCGTTTTGCCGATGGTGCTGTCCAGCGTGTTGTTTTTCCGGACCTGCCAATAGATCACGCCGGCGGAATCTGGCCCGCGCGCGATCTTCTCGTCGGCCTTGGCTTGATCGGCCAGCGTGGCCAGTTCGTCGAGCACGTCGGTGTCGCTGACGAACGTGACGTAGGACTGGTAGCCGTCGCGTTCGGGCTCGAACGGGTAGTCATCGACGATGGTTCGTACCGTGTCGATGGGATAGACCAGCACCCACGCGTCGTAGCCGAACCGCTTTCGGAGCGCCGTTTCGGCTTTGGTGCGCACGGTGTCCGCGCCGGCGCGTGACTCCAGAATGATGTTGCCGCTGGCCAAGATCGTGCGCACCTTGGTGAGCCCGGCGTCGGCCAATGCATCCGCGACGTCGGCGATCTTGAGGTTGACGCCACCAACGTTGACGCCGCGCAGGAATGCCGCGTAACGGGTCATGAGCGTGATGGTAGCGAGCCCGCGTCGACTAGTAGGCTTTCGACATGGGACGCCAAGTGTTCGACGACAAGTTGCTGGCCGTGATCGCCGACAATTCCCTCGGCGTGCTGGCCACCGTCAAGCGCGACGGGCGTCCGCAGCTGTCCAACGTGTCCTATTACTTCGACGCCCGCAATGTCGCCGTTCAGGTGTCGGTCACCGAGCCGCGGGCCAAGACCCGCAACCTGCGTCGCGACCCACGGGCGTCGCTGCTGGTCAGCTCCGACGACGGCTGGTCCTACGCCGTCGCCGAGGGCGCCGCGGAGCTGACGCCGCCGGCGCTCGCCCGCGACGACGACACCGTCGAAGCACTGATCACGTTGTATCGCAACATCGCCGGTGAACACCCGGACTGGGACGACTACCGCCAGGCGATGGTCACCGACCGTCGGGTATTGCTGACGATGCCGATCGCACACGTATACGGCATGCCGCCGGGGGTGCGGTGATCGCGAGTCACGCTGGATTGCCGCGGGCACGCTAGGCTTCGGGCATGGCTGCATCCAAGTCGGGGCCGGATTCTGCGTCGGAAGACGGCTCCAAACGCAAATTCCGAGAAGCCTTAGAGCGCAAGAACGCCAAGTCGGCGTCCGGATCGGCTCATAAGGACGGCGGCGCCAAACAGCCCCGCGTTCACGGGCCGGTGGAAAACCGCCGGGAGTTCCGCCGTAAGAGCGGCTAGTCGCCTACCCGGCCAACTGCAGTTGGGCCTTCTCGTCCGTGTCCGAGATCCCGAAAAACACTGCGGGAACGACGAATTCAATCGCTGTTAGCACTTCCTGGAACCAATGCGGCCGGCCATTGTGGACCAGCGAAATCAACCGTCCGATGGCACTGACCAACATCAGCCCCGCCAGCAGACGGACATCACCGGCCCGGATCGGGTGTTTGCGCGCGGCCCCTAGCCACGCGAAGCCGTAACCGGCGAAATAGGCGGAGTAGAACCGCTCCCGTGAATCGACCGTGGCGTTGGCGTCCGTCGCGCCGGGAACCGAGGCCGTCCCGAGCGCGAAGTGGTAGACGCCGATGGCGATGCAGGAAAGTCCGGTGAATCCGGCAAGGCTCCTCAAGTGGCGGCCGGTCATATTGACCCTCTCTCACCGAGCGAATCGTGTACCGCCACCGTAACGCGTAGGCGCGGTGCTCAAAGCGGGAGGGCTTGCGCTCTAGCCCTGTTTCGCCGAATCTTCCAGATGCGCGGCCAAGCCGGATTTCTCAACCAACGTCAGCCAGTCGGCCGCCGAGACCACATAGGCAGGGGGGTCATTGGTTATCGGCACATTGGCGGACCACGAGAATCGCCGTTCCAATCGGGAAGATTCCCTAATTTCCGACGGTAGGTTCACGGTATGGCCGGGGCCCGGCATTCACTTCGTCCTCCTACTTGTGGTTGGGTGAGGGCAGTTGGGTTGCTTGACGGGAAGGAACACGTCGTTGACCGTGCAGCTCTGCTTGGCGCAGGACCCCAAGGCCGATCAACTTCTGTCTGAGGACCCGTTCGCATTGCTGGTCGGGATGGTTCTTGATCAACAGATTCCGCTTGAAGTTGCCTTCGCAGGCCCAAAGAAGATCGCCGACCGGATAGGTGGATTCGACGTCGCCGCGATCGCCGATTACGACCCGGACAAGTTCGCCGGCCTGTGCTCGGAAAGGCCTGCGATACACCGCTTTCCGGGCTCGATGGCCAAGCGCATCCAGGCGGTGGCGCAGATCATCGTCGACCAATACGACGGCGACGCCGCCGCATTGTGGACAGCAGGCGACCCCGATGGCCCCGAGCTGCTGCGGCGGCTCAAAGCGCTACCGGGGTTCGGCGAGCAGAAGGCGAGAATCTTCCTCGCGCTGCTCGGCAAGCAATATTCGGTGACCCCGAAAGGCTGGCGGACGGCCGCCGGCGAGTTCGGCAAGGCCGGCACGCACTTGTCGGTCGCCGATATCGCCGACGCCCGCTCGTTGGACAAAGTGCGTTCGTACAAGAGGCACCAAAAAGAGATGAAAGCGGCTGAGAAGGGAAACGCGGCAACATGAAGACTCATCTGAACTGTCCGTGTGGCGAGGCCATCACCGGCAAAGACGAAGACGAATTGGTCGAGCTGACCCAGGCACACCTTGCCAGCGCTCATCCCGGCCTGGAGTACGACCGCGACGCGATCCTGTTCATGGCCTACTGACGGCCGATCCGCCGGCGCACACACGGCGTTGGGTGCGCGCCGACGGATACAACCGAGGTTATGGCACCACCGTCGAACCGATGGTGGGCATGAACTGGCACTGCTTGTCCTTGGTGGTGACCTGCCCGAAGATCGTCGACATCACGCTGCCCGAACCGGTGTCGGCGATGGTGGTCAACGTGGTCGGCCCGTCGGGGTTGATGTCGCGTTGCGGCTTGAGCGTCGCGCTACCCGATTTGCCGGTGCTCAAATTGACCCAGGTCACATTCAACGGCAGCTTCTGCACATCGGCGGGTCCAGGTGTGCCGATCGCGGTGAACACGTAAGCGGTCTGCCCGACCTGGGGGCCCGGCGTCGGAATCTTCGCGGGACCGGCCACCGACAGCGCGGTCGCCAGCACGTTACCGCCGTCGGTCGAACAGCCATTGCTGATCGACGGATACATGAATTCCTGCGTAGGCGGCGAGTCCGGACTGAAACCCGGAGCCGGAGCCGCCGCTGCAGGCGCAGGGGCGGGCGCGGGCGCCGCCGGGGGTGCGGGCGCGGCGGCAGGAGCCGGTCCGGCGGGGGGCGCCG
>Ga0209655_10000253_pt1 | contig 20713 bp, 12 predicted proteins | sample BogFormECP03_OM2_FD_188236 | JGI IMG/M metagenome (GOLD analysis project Ga0209655, IMG submission 188236) | Bog forest soil microbial communities from Calvert Island, British Columbia, Canada - ECP03_OM2 (SPAdes) (version 2) | ecosystem: Environmental > Aquatic > Freshwater > Wetlands > Bog ...
CAGTTTTCCGTCGCGAAACGGCACCGAACTCTGCGCGATATATATCAGCGACTGGTTTCGCGCGAGCCGGTATCGCAAAGCGCGGCTCACCGCCACTCCCGCCGACCGCAAAAACATAATCGCCAGCACAATCACCACTCCATGACACAACGTTCCCATCGAACGCCACAATTCCACCAAATTCCAGTCGCCCATGCGGCCCTCGCATCGTCCAAACTTCGTCCGTGCAATAGACACCGCCACGGCAAACTTTGTGCCAGACGTAAAATGTTTCGTGGTGGAGAACTAATTAGAGGGAAAGAAACTTTCCGAGATCGTCCTTCGGTTATCCCGCTCTACTCGCAGCCTGCGCCATTTCCTTTTCTCGTTCCCACGCCAGCATCACGACCAGCCGCGCCGTCTCTTCCACGTCCATCGCGGTGTTATCCACCAGCACGGCATCCGTCGCGCGAATCAAAGGAGAAACTTTTCGTTCACGATCGCGCCGATCCCGCGCCCGCACTTCTTCCAGCACTTCCCCCAGCGTCAGCGAGTCTCCCTTTTCCTGATGCTCTTTCCAGCGCCGCTCCGCGCGCACTTCCGGCGAAGCCTCCAGAAAAATCTTCAGCTCCGCATGAGGAAAAACGACAGTCCCGATGTCGCGCCCCTCCATCACCACGCCGCCGCCCGCCCCCGCGCACTGTTGTTCCGCCACAAGAACGTGCCGCACTTCCGCAATCGTCGCGATCTGCGACGCAGCCTTTGCCACTTCCTCCGTGCGAATTTCGTGCGTTACCTCGGAGCCGTCCAGAAACACGCGATTCTTGAAGCCCGCAGCTTCCTGCTCCGCCGTGGGCGGCTTCAGTTCGATGTGCGTCTCTCGCGCGAGCTCCGCCAGCGCCGCCGTATCTTCGATCGCGATCTTTCCGCGAAGCTCCTTCAACCCCAGCGCTCGGTACATCGCTCCGCTATCCAAATACAAATAGCCAAGTATCTGCGCCACGCGCCGCGCCAGACTGCTCTTCCCAGATCCCGCTGGCCCGTCAATCGCAATCGTCAGTTTTGGCATTTGTAGGGGCAAGATACATCGTGCCCGTCTTCGCGAATCTCAATACAAAAATATCTTCGCAAACAACTCTCGACGCATAACTCGCGATTCCTTCAAAATCCCATAATGTTGTAACCGCAATCGACATAAATCGTCTCGCCGGTAATTCCCGACCCCGCGTCCGAAAGCAAAAACGCCGCGGTCGACCCGACCTCTGCTGCTTCGACGTTGCGCTTCAGCGGTGCGCGCTCGACCAGCGTCTTTTGCATGTCGTTGAAGTTCGCGATCGCCCGCGCCGCCAGCGTCTTGATCGGCCCGGCGGAAATGGCGTTCACCCGAATGGCCTGCGCTCCAAGATCGAACGCCAGATACCGCACAGTCGCTTCCAGCGCGGCCTTGGCCACGCCCATCACGTTGTAGTTGGGCACGACTTTTTCCGAACCATAGTAAGTCAAGGTCACGATCCCGCCGCCCGCAGTCATCATCGGGGCCGCGCCACGCGCCACCGCGATCAGCGAATATACGCTGATGTCATGCGCGATGCGGAATCCCTCCCGCGAAGTCTGCAGAAATGGCAGCTTCAATTCCGCCGGCGGCGCGAACCCAATGCTGTGCACCAGCCCATGCAACACTCCATATTTCTTTTTCAATTCTTCAAACAAACGCGCGATTTGGTCATCCTGCGTCACGTCGCACATAAAACCTGCAGCCCCAGGCAATCCCGCGATCAGATCCTTGGCCTCAAGCTCGAGCCTGTCATTCTGGTAGGTAATAGCCAACCGCCATCCAGCCTCAGCAAGTTTCTGCGCAATCGCCCAAGCAATGCTGCGCTTATTCGCCAACCCAAAAATCACCGCCGTCTTCTGCCCCTCGCTCATATTCCTCTCTTCTCTGTGGACCTCTGTGACCTCTGCGTTAAGACCAACCTTCCACTTCAAGCTGAATCAACACGCGCAAGCCTCAAATTCGATGAAACGCCTTCTCAATTTCTTTCACGGAGTAACGCAAAACAACAGGCCGCCCATGCGGACAACTCATAGGACAATCGGTCTTCGCCAGCGCCCCCAGCAACCACTCCATCTTCGTTTGATCCAAAGGCATATTCACCTTGATCGCCGCATGGCAAGCAGTAGAAGCCGCAATCTTCGCCTGCAATGTATCAATCGAAATAGCCGCGTTCTCCCGATCAATGCCGTCCAGAATTTCCGTCAAAAGTTTTTCCGCGTCAGGCGCGGCAACGCCAGCAGGCACTGCCTGAATCGCCACGCTACGCGGCCCCATCGGCTCGACCTCGAACCCATTCGCGTTCAGCTCTTCCGCAATCTTTTCGTAAATCACAATCTGCCGCGGCGAAAGCTCAATCACCATAGGCATCAGCATGCGCTGCGCTTCCACTTTCCCGGCCCGCCGTGCCTCCAGATGCTGCTCAAACAAAACGCGTTCATGCGCCACGTGCTGATCCACAAGCCAAAGCCCTTCGCCATTCACCGCAACAATAAAGCTCGAACTCACTTGCCCAAGCGGCTTGAGGTCCGCGATTTGGTCAGGCCGAGGAAGCGTAGCTGGCGCGTCCGCGTTCGGCGCGGCGAGATTACCGGCCCAACGTGAAGCAGACGAAATTTGCGCAGGCGGGGACGCAAGAGCCGCAAGCGTCCCGAAGGCCGAACCCCGCTCGAACGCAGCACCCGGCTCGGACGAATTGCCAGGTCCGAACGCGAACCGCTGCTCGATCGGCTGCACCGGTGCCGCAGTCAAATCGAAGCCGCCATCGGAGCCAAACCCAACGGTGATTTCGTCAATCGCAGGAATGATCGCTCGCGGAACGCCATTCGAGGCTGTCGCGCCGTTCGAGCCGTTGTCGAAACCATTTGCCGTTCCCGCGACGGGGACTTGCGGCGCGGCGCCTGCAGCAGCCGCGAAGCTGGCAACGGACCTCGCACTCATCAATGCCTGGCGAATTGTGTCGCGCGCAAAATCGTGCACGAAATTGGAGCGGCGGAAGCGCACTTCGATTTTTGCCGGATGTACGTTGACGTCGACTTCATCGTAAGGCATTTCGAGGAAAAGCAAAGTCGCGGGAAAAACGGTTGGCGGAAGAATGTTGCGGTAGGCCTCGTTGATGGCGTGAAGAATCAACCGGTCGCGCACAAGGCGGCGATTGACAAAAACGTAGATGCCGTTGCGGTTCGGCCGCTGCACTTCGGGACGTGAAGTGAAACCGCGAACTGTCAGCGTAGCGCTTTCTTCGCCGGGTTCGAGCGCGGGCTCCGTGATCGCAGCGCGAAATGCTGCGGATGCTGGAAGAATTTCAACTAGCTCATCCATCGCTTGCCGGCCAAAGAGTTGATAGATGCGGTCGGCGAGTTTTTCTGCGGGCGGACAGTTGATGATTTCCTGTGTCGGCGTGGTGAGGACAAATTGCTTCTCGGGATTGGCCAGCGCGTAGTGCGTGACGAGCGAAGCGATGTGGCCAAGCTCCGTCGAATCCGACTTCAGGAATTTCTTCCGCGCGGGAACGCAGTAAAAGAGATCGGCGACGCTGATGCTCGTGCCCGGCGGCAAACCAGCAGGCTTCACGCTGATAAGTTTTCCGCCCGCAAATTCGAGCCGCGTCCCTTCGGCTTCTGCTTCGTCGCGCGTTTCAAGCAGCAGCCGCGAAACTGCCGCAATCGTCGGCAGCGCTTCGCCGCGAAATCCCAGTGTCGAAATCGAAAGCAAATCGTCGGCCGACTTCAGTTTGCTCGTCGCGTGCCGCTCGAAGGCGAGTAGCGCATCGTCATGAATCATCCCGTGACCATCATCAATCACGCGGATCATCCGCTTGCCCCCGACTTCCGTCTCCACGCGAATCGTCTTAGCGCCGGCGTCCAGCGCGTTTTCCAACAGCTCTTTCACCACCGAAGCAGGACGTTCGACAACTTCGCCCGCAGCGATTTTATTTGCGACAGCTTCCGGCAGTATCCGAATCCGGCTCATGCCCGCTGCTCAGTAGGGTTTCGGGGCTTGAAGCCCGACATTGCAAAGAGCGTTAGAAGCATACCAACTACCCAGAGGATGTGGCCCTCACGAGGATAAAAATGCTCGTAACAAAAAACGACCCAGCAGAGCGGAATCATCGAAATTGTGAGATTTCTCAGAACAATGATGGCCCACGGTCTCACCCTGAAAAGCTGGAGAAAGAACGTAACGAGAAACAGTGGGTTAATCAAGCCGCTTCCCAGAGTCGAGAAATACTCAATGGGCTTCTCATGCAGTTGGGATCGCCCGTCTTCACTAAAAGGAGATTCCAGTGTCAGCTCCGCGCAAGAATACCCCCTTGCCTTACTTGCGATCCACCCGGAGTCTTCGACGGCCCAAAGAAAGAAACTGGCGACATACATGGGTAGTCCAACAGCAACCAGCATGCCACGCTTCGTGGCCCAAGGTAGTGCTCGCTTTTGGCTGACGGGCGTCGAGCTTTCCACGGATTGGGAATTTGACGCGCTCACTCTACTCCTTGATTGCGATGCCGAGTTGATCGAGCTGATCCTGGTCTACGGACGACGGCGATTCGGCCATGAGATCTACGGCGGCGGTGGTTTTCGCGAAGGCGATGACTTCGCGCAGGGATTTTTCGCCGGCGAGGAGCATGGCGATGCGGTCGATGCCGAGGGCGATGCCGCCGTGGGGCGGCGTGCCGTACGTCAGCGCGTCGAGGAAGAACCCGAAGCGGCGGCGGAGTTGTTCTTCGCTAAGGCCGAGCGCGCGGAAGAGCCGCTCCTGAATGTCCTGGCGATGAATTCGGATGCTGCCGGAGCCGAGCTCGTTGCCATTCAAGACGAGGTCGTAGCCTTTGGAGCGCACTTCCCACGGCGCGGACTCGAGCTTTTCCAAATCTTCATCGACGATGCCGGTGAAGGGATGCTGGGCGCTGACCCAGGTTTTGTCGTTCTCGCTCCATTCAAAGAGCGGAAAGCCGGTGATCCACAGAAACTTCCATTGCGTGCGGTCGATCAGGCCAAGCGCATTTCCGAGATGCAAACGCATTTGCCCGGCAACAAGCGCGGCTGCTTCCGTGCCTTTGATCTCCTGTTTTGCGCTGACGGCGACGACCAGATCGCCCGTTTTCGCGCCGCAAGCGTCCGCGAGTTTCTTCACGTTCTCCGCGCCGATGAGTTTTTCCACTGTCGAAGTTGTACCTTCGGCGGCGAGCTTCACGAAATACGCGCCGCGTGCACCATTTGCTTTCGCATTTTCCGTCAACTCATCCAACTGCTTGCGCGAATATGCCGCTGCGCCCGGAGCAGCGAGAGCGAACACGCTGCCTTCGATACCCAGCTTGGCTTTCGCTTCCGCCGGAAAACAATCCGTGACGTTGTGCAGCTCCATGCCAAAACGCAGGTCGGGCTTGTCGCTGCCGTACGTGCGAATCGCGTCCTTGTACAGCATGTGCGGAAACGGGCCTTGCGTCTTGATCCCGGCGACGGCGCACGCCGCCACCATCACCGTTTCGATCACGTGAAAAATGTCTTCCTGGCGCGGAAAGGACATCTCCAAGTCGAGCTGCGTGAATTCCGGTTGGCGGTCGGCGCGCAAATCTTCGTCGCGAAAACATTTCACGATCTGGAAGTAGCGGTCGAGGCCGCCAATCATCAGGATTTGCTTGAAGATTTGCGGCGATTGCGGCAGCGCGTAAAACTGGCCGTGATGCACGCGGCTGGGAACGAGATAGTCGCGCGCGCCTTCCGGCGTCGAGCGCGTGAGCATGGGCGTTTCGACTTCGATGAAGCCGAGCCCGTCCATGGTCTTGCGAATTTCGAGGACGATTTTGTGGCGCAGTTGCAAATTGTGATGCGGCTTCGAGCGGCGCAGGTCGAGATAGCGGTAGCGCAGGCGCGTTTCTTCCGCCGCGTTGATTTCGTCTTCGATGGGAAATGGTGGAGTTTTCGCGTTGTTCAAGATGTGGAGCTTCGTGGCGATCAGCTCAACTTCGCCGGTGGCGAGTTCGGGATTCGCTCTCTGCCGCTTAACGACTTTGCCTTCGACCGCAACCACAAATTCGCTGCGCGCCTGCTCCGCTTTAGCGTGCGCCGCCGGCTGCGCTTCCTTGTTGAAGACCACCTGCACGATCCCGGTGCGGTCGCGAATGTCGAGAAAGAGCAGGTTGCCAAGATCGCGGCGGCCGGAAACCCAGCCCATAACGATGGCGTCGCGCCCTTCGTCCGAAGCGCGCAGCGCTCCGCAGTAATGTGTGCGTTGTAGATTGCCCAAGAAATCCAGCAAGGTCTTCTCCGGTGGCACAGACTTCAGTCTGTGCATTGGCAATGCCAAACTGCCACTCTCCATGAAGAACACAGCCACAGAGGCCGGGCGGAAGCCCGGCGCCTACAACTTCTGCAGATATTCTAGCAGAGCTTGTTCGGCGAGTTTCTGTTGAGAGCCGTCGCCGAGGGTTTTCAGCGTCCACTCGCCGCTGGCGACTTCGTTTTCGCCGAGGATGAGCGCGTGACGAGCGCCCAGCTTGCTGGCACGCTCGAGGGCTTTGCCGAATTTCTGCTCGACGGGCGGGAGTTCGACGCTGAAGCCTGCGTCGCGAAGAGACTTCGCGGCGCGAATGGCCGTGGCGTAAGTCTTCTCGCCCATCCAGGCAATGTAGACGTCGCGCCCTTGCGGCGCGGCGCCTTTGCCGCTCTCTTGCAGCGAGAGGATGAGGCGGTCTTCGCCGATGGCGAAGCCGATGCCTTTGGTTGGCGGGCCGCCAAGAAGTTCGACGAGGCCATCGTAACGGCCGCCGCCGCAGACGGCGTTTTGCGAGCCGAGGCCGCGCGCAGTAATTTCAAACGTGGTGCGCATGTAATAGTCAAGCCCACGAACGAGCCGCCAATTTTCGTGATACGCGACGCCGCGCAGATCGAGGTCGTGTTTCACGGCGGCGTAGTGGGCTTTGCACTCGTCACAAAGATGATCGGCGATACGCGGAAGCGTGGCGATGATGGCTTGCTCGTGTTCGAGTTTTGAATCGAGCACACGCAGGGGATTCGTCTCGATGCGGCGCTGCGAGTCCGCGCCGAGTTTGTCTTTCACTTTGATCAGCTCTTCACGCAGCTTGGCGACGTAGCCGCGCCGGCAGTTGTCCGCCGCGTGCCCGATGGAATTAATGTCGAGCGTCGCGCCCTCAAGCCCCAGCTTTGCGAAAAACGTCATCAACATTTCGATCAGTTCCGCATCAATCGCCGGAGCATCCGGCCCGCCAAGAATTTCCGCCCCAATCTGATAAAACTGGCGGTATCTTCCCTTCTGCGGCCGCTCGCGCCGAAACATCGGCCCCATGTAATAAAGCTTCACCGGCTGCGGAAGCTGCTGCATGTTGTGCTCAATGTAAGCACGACAAACCGACGCCGTCGCCTCCGGCCGCAGGGCTAGCGACTCACCTAGCTCGAAAAAACCTAGAATTGTCTCGACTCTTTCTTTCGACTTAGTGAGCTGCGGTTGGAACTCACTTGGCAGGCCCTGACTCGCAAGTTGCGCGAATTTTGCTAGTTCCTGATTCAAATCGACGGAGCGCCGAACGAACTGCTCTCTATCATAGGACTCTGATTCTTCGGCGTTGAGGAGTTCGTCCAGCGCAGTCACAAACTTACCGACGGCCATCGAGAAGAGATCCACGCTGTTCACGTCACTGGGCCAGAACGTCGCGCCTTCCGCCTTCACTGTTCCTCTTAATCTTTCGAGTCGCGTTAGCCGTGGATCTCCAAAAATGTACATTTCTTTGGCTACGACATCCGTTTCGGCACCAATTGATCTGGAAAACAATTCCTTCTGTTCTAAGATGGGCGGGCGGATTTCGCCGTAGCCGTAGGTGGCGAAGACTGCGTGGGCCGTTTGTTCGACGCGGTTCCAGAGGGCGGTCTCGGGAGGGAGCAGGTCGCGCGTTCCGCGAATGGCTTGGAATTTTGCTTTGTTTGCCATGGAGTGGATCTAGAGAGAATCCTTTTTTTCTTTGGGAAGAAGTGGCGAGTGGCTAGCGGTTAGTGGCGAGTTGGAACCCAGCTTTCGGGCGATTGCGTTTAGCATGCGTTGCAGTTCGTCAATTTCCTTCAACAAGGCTTCCACATTGGCTTCTTTACAAAAACCTAGATCTACACTGAGCAGCAACTGCGTTTCGAGTTCGGCCAAATAGCCATCCGCATAGGACAATTGCGCTAGAAATTCGCGCGTCTCGTGTCTCGCTTGGCCTTTGGCAATGCTCGATGGAATTAAAACGGCGCTTCTGCGAATCATGGCCGTCAATCCAAATTTCTCGTCCGCGGGAAAACGGTCCAACAATTGATAGGCAAGTTTCGCCAACTCCATGGAACGCTGCCAGACCAGCAGTTCCTTGTAGTGCTTGGCTTTGGCGCTCTCGTGAATATTCTCGCCACTCATCACTCGCCACTCGCCACTTCTTTTCTATAAATATTTTTGTACTCGACGTATCGGGCGGCGTAGGCGTCGATGCTGGCCTGGTCGATACCGGTGAGGGCGCGCTTCACTTTGCCGGGATGGCCTACTACCAGGCTGCCTGCTGGGATTTTGGCGCCTTCGAGGAGCAGGGTGCCTGCGGCTACTATGCTGCCGGCGCCGATGTGCACACCATTCAGGATTACTGCGCCCATGCCGATCAGGCAGCGGTGCTCGATGGTGCAGCCGTGGAGCGTTACCGAGTGGCCTACCGTAACGTCGTCGCCGAGGACGAGCGCGTGCTCGTCGCGCATGACGTGGAGGACGCAGCCGTCCTGGATGTTGGTGCGGGCGCCGATACGGATGTGGTGAACGTCGCCCCGAATGACGGTGCACGGCCAGACGCTGGAGTCTTCGCCGATGATTACGTCGCCGATGATGACGGCGGCGGGGTCAATGTAGGCGGAGGCGGCGATTTGGGGGTGCTTGCCGCGGTAGGGGCGGATGTCGGGTTGGCGGGAGGGTTCTACGGAACCTCTCGCAATGGGATTGGAGGCTGGGTTTTGGTTAGACATTGTACTTTGGCCCCCCTCGTTTTTTTTGTAAGTGTTGCATCTAAAGGATTTAGCTTTCCCGTAAGTCTTTTAGATGCAACACTTATGAGGCGCCTCGTAAGTGCTGGATCTAAAGAACTTAAGTTCACATAGTGCGGTCATCTTGGACCGCGCGGTTCCGCGTTACCTTCCGCATCGACCGATTCCCCTAACCACCCCTCACCACAGAAATTGCGCGGTGGCCCATGATATCAGAAGAAGAGCACAGGCAAGAGTGCCTGTGCCACTCAAAGCTAGTCGATCGTCACGGAGGGGCCTTGGGAGGTGCCGGAGACTTCGGCGATGCGGGCGGTGACGGCGCGGGCCAGGGCGTAGAGGCTTTGGGCGGCTGGCGCGGATTCGCCTTGGCCTGCCACTGGTTTGCCGGTGTCGCCACCGATGCGGATCCGGGGGTCGATTTCGATTTCGCCGAGGACGGGGACGCCGTAAGCGATGGCGGTTTTTGTGCCTTCGCCGTGGCCGAAGATGTCGATGGGCTTGTCGCAGTGGGGGCACTTGAAGGTGCTCATGTTTTCGACTACGCCGAGGACTTCTACGTTGACCTGGCGAAACATTTCGATGGCTTTGCGGACGTCGGCCAGGGCCACTGTCGAGGGCGTGGTGACTACTACCGCGCCGGTTACGGCTACCGTTTGGATTAGCGTTAGCTGGACGTCGCCTGTGCCTGGGGGGAGATCGATGATTAGGTAGTCGAGTTCGCCCCATTCTACGCTGCGGAGGAATTGGGTGATTACGCTGTGGAGCATGGGGCCGCGCCAGATCATGGGCTTGTCGCCGGGATTGAGGAGGCCCATGGAGATCATTTTGAGGCCGGCTACCTGGACTGGGATGATGCGTTTTTCAGCGGTGGCTTGGGGTTCTTGCAGCGTGCCTAGCATTATGGGGACGTTGGGGCCGTAGACGTCGGCGTCCATCAGGCCGACTTTGTGGCCAAGTTTTACGAGGGCTAGAGCTAGATTTACCGCGACCGTGGTTTTGCCAACGCCGCCTTTGCCGCTGGCGACCGCTACTAAATTCTTGACGCCTGGGATTGGGTGGCGTTCTGGTTGGGGCATCGGGGCTGGCGGCATTTTCTAATTCCTTTCGAGGCGACCTAGAAATCGCTCAAGCACGTTTGTTGGTTGCCCAGTAGGGGCGCAATCTATTGCGCCCCCACGAGTGTACTGACTCACGCGGCTCAGCCTCGATGCGGTACAAGGTTTTTTTTAACACAGAGGTCGCAGAGGGCACGGAGAAGAAAGTTCGTGCGGTCATGCGTTGGTGCCGTGGCATTTTTTGTATTTTTTGCCGGAGCCGCAGGGGCAGGGGTCATTCCGACCAACCTTTGCGCCTGCGCGGACGGGTTTTGGGGCTTCGGCTTGTGCGGGCCCCGTCTGATACTGCAACTCTTTTTGTTGGCGCTCTTGCTTGCGCTCCATTTCGCGAGCGAAGGCTGGGAGGCGCTGCGGAGTTGGTTCTTCGCTGGCGCGAGCTGCTGCACTGGCTACGGCTGCGGCGCCGCTAGCGCGTGGGCGCAGAGCTTGTTGAGGCTGCGAAGAACGCGACGGGCCGGCTGCTTGCGGTGAGCTTGGCTGACCGGTCGAAGTTGGCGCGCCTGGGCCTCCTTGGGGCGGTTGTTCGCTTTGCTGGACTTGAATGTGGAAGAGATAGCGGATCGTTTCGTTGTCGATGCGCGCCATCATGTCTTCGAAAAGGACGAAGGCTTCTTTTTTGAATTCGACCAGCGGATCTTTTTGGCCGTAGCCGCGTAGACCGATGCCTTCTTTGAGGTGGTCGAGCGAGAGGAGATGGTCTTTCCACTGGGAGTCGACGACGTCGAGAATGATACGGCGTTCGAGCCAGCGGACGAGGTCGGCGCCAAACTGTTTTTCTTTTTCTTCGTAGCGCGCGGTGACGGCTTTTGCCGTGGCGTCGGCTAGTTCGTCGTGGCTGAGCGTGGCGGGATCGGCGCCCGCAGCTTTGGCATCAATGCCGAACTGGGCGTTGATTTCGGCTGTGAATTGCGTGGTGTTCCACTGGTCGGGGTGCTGCTCGCGGGGGCAGAAAGTGTCGACTTGTTCGCGGGCGATGTCTTCGGCGACTCCCAGAACGTAATCGCGCTGGTCTTTGCCTTCGAGCGCGCTGCGGCGAATGGCGTAAATCGCTTCGCGCTGCTTGTTCATTACGTCGTCGTATTCGAGGAGGTGTTTGCGGGCGTCGAAGTTCTGGGCTTCGACGGATTTTTGCGCGCCTTCGATTTTGCGGGAGATTAGTCCGGATTCGATGGGAGTGCCTTCGGTCATGCCGAGGCGGAACATGAGGGCGCGCATGCGTTCGCCGCCGAAGATGCGCATGAGGTCGTCTTCGAGGGAGAGAAAAAAGCGCGAGGAGCCGGGGTCGCCCTGGCGGCCGGCGCGTCCGCGGAGCTGGTTGTCAATGCGGCGGGCTTCGTGGCGTTCGGTGCCGAGGATGTGGAGGCCGCCGAGTGCCACGACTTCGTCGTGTTCGGCTTTGCATTGCTGGGAGAATTGTTCGTAGACCGGCTTCCACTGGTCGCTGGGAACCTGAAAAATTCTGCCTTCGTTCTGGAAGAGGACCATTTGGACGGCAGGCTGCGTGTCGGGGCCGGCATCGGCAGGGATCACGGCTGGGGCGGAGGAATAGGGCAAGGCCAGCTTGTTTTTGAGGAAGTGGTCGCGGGTCATCTGCTCGGGATTGCCGCCAAGAAGAATATCCGTGCCGCGGCCTGCCATGTTGGTGGCGACGGTGACGGCACCTTTGCGTCCGGCTTGCGCGATGATGCGCGATTCGCGCTCGTGTTGCTTGGCGTTCAAGACTTGATGCGGAATGCCGGCTCTCTTCAGGTGGTCCGCGATGGCTTCGGACTTTTCGATGGAGATGGTGCCGACCAGGACGGGCTGGCCACGTTCGGCATAGTGACGAATGCCGTTAGCCAGAGAATTGTCTTCCTGGAGGACGCCATTGACGACGGCTTCGAATTTTTCTTTTTCGGTGCGATAGACGACGTCGCGATGCTCGACGCGGATCAGCGTGCGGTTCGTGGGGATGGCAACGACGTCGAGATTATAAATCTTGCCGAACTCGGCGGCTTCTGTTTCCGCGGTGCCAGTCATGCCGGAGAGTTTTTTGTACATGCGGAAATAGTTCTGGAAAGTGATGGTGGCAAGCGTCTGGTTTTCGCGCTCGATCTTGACGCCTTCTTTGGCTTCGACAGCTTGGTGCAAGCCATCGGACCAGCGGCGGCCGGGCATCTGGCGTCCGGTGAATTCATCCACGATGATGACTTCGCCGTCTTTCACGACGTAATCGACGTCGCGCTTGTAGAGCGCGTGCGCGCGCAGGGACTGATAGACGTGGTGCATCAGCTCGATGTTCACCGGATCGGAAAGATTTTGCAGATTGAGCAGGCGTTCACACTTGCTGAAGCCTTCTTCGGTGAGCGTGGTGGTGCGATGCTTTTCGTCGAGCGTGTAATCGATGTCCTGGATCAGCTTGGGGATGATTTTATCGATGCGGGCGTACTTGTCGGTGGATTCTTCGGAGGGGCCGGAAATGATGAGCGGGGTGCGCGCTTCGTCGATGAGGATGGAGTCCACTTCATCGACGATAGCGAACTGGTGGCCGCGCTGGACGCATTGCGCGAGATCGTACTTCATGTTGTCGCGGAGATAATCGAAGCCGAATTCGTTGTTGGTGCCGTAGGTGAGATCGGCGCCGTAGGCGGCTTTGCGTTGCTCGTCGTCGAGGTCGTGGACGATCACGCCGACGGAGAGGCCGAGGCCGCGATAGAGCGGGCTCATCCATTCGGCGTCGCGGCGGGCGAGGTAATCGTTGACGGTGACGACGTGGACGCCGCGGCCTGCGAGGGAGTTGAGCGCGGCAGGGAGAGTGGCGACGAGCGTTTTGCCTTCGCCGGTTTTCATTTCAGAAATTTTGCCGTCGTGCAGGACCATGCCGCCGATTAATTGAACGTCGAAGTGGCGCATGTTGAGGAAACGGCGGCCAGCTTCGCGGACCAAGGCGAATGCGGGAACGATGACCGGGTCGAGCGTGCTTTTCAGGAGGTCTTTGTAAGTTGGTTCGCTGGGATCGGCGTCTTTGAGCTGCTCTTGGACTCGCGCTTTGAGTTCGGCGAAGCGGAGCTTGAGGTCTTCGTCGCTGAGGGCCCGCACTTCGGCTTCGCGCGCGTTGATTTCCGCGACGAGCGGTTGTAGCTTCTTGATGTCGCGCTCGTGCTTGGTGCCGATAAAGCGCGCGATGACTGCGTCAACTGTCTTGGCAACATCCATGTGAAATTACGCCGTCTCCTGGCGGTGCGTTGCGAGCGTGAAGACACGGGCCGGACTGCGGCAACCAGTGCAAGCATTCTATTCTAACTGGTTGGATGCGCCAGCGCCAAGAAGGTCGCCATGGCGAGCTGGGTTGAAGATAGCTACGGGTGAGCGGACGGTTCGGTCGTGGCGGTGGCGCTCTTGGTGTCAGTTACAGCAGTGGGTTGTGAGTGATTGTCGGCGAGTAGGCGGCGGTACTTGCTGCGTTCTTCGAGGTTCATGTCCACAATCTCGAAGGACATATCCTGAGCGCGGTAGTCGCGCATCAGAGCGGTGGCCTGAACGTTGCGAAGTCCGAGTTGGAGTTTCAGCTGGACCTGGGTTCCCGGCGCGAGATGCCTGCTGATGGTGGCCAGGCCTCCCGAAAGACTGGCCGTCTTGATTTCGAGACGGCAGTTTTCCTTGAGATTGGTGCTTACGGCGGTGACCGGCTTGCGCAGGCGCACGCGGGTGTGGCGACGCTGGCGGACGAACTTGGAGTTGGGCAGAACGTCTAGCGGGGCGAGCGTAAGATCCTGGCGGTCGATGCCGCTTTTGCCGACAAATTCCTGCGCCAGTCCGGGATCCAGACGCATCAGCGCTTGCAACGCGGCGATGCGTAGTTCCTGCGGGTGCTGCCAGCTGAACATTTTTTTGGCTTCGATAATGCGGCGAAGCGTGTTGATGGATTCCGGGGCGTGAATGCGGCCTAGGGCTTCGATGGCTTTCACTTGCAAGTAAGGGCCGCCTCCGGTCGGCAAATCGCCGTCAACGATGGTGAGCAAGCGTCCCAGCGCTTCGCGGTCGGCGGTCACGCCAATTTCGTCCAGAACCAGAGGCATGATCAGCAGATCGACGTGATCGAAGAGCTCGAGAAGTATGCGGCAGCGGCCGGGAGCGCCACTGGCGGAAATCTGGCGAATGATGCGGTCCTGCGAGGTTCGGGGAAAATCCTTCATGCGGGATGGCAGGAAAACCTCGACGGCTTGCGGGTCCAGCTTGCTGAGCAGGCCGGCCATCTCGACAGCTTCGGCAATGGGGCCGCCGCGGATGGTGCTGCGCAGGTATTGCAGGCCCTCTTCGCCGAGGTCGGCAGCGAGGTTGGAGACATGTTCGGCGTCTTCGCGCAGGCTGCAGCGATTGAAGCGCATGGCGAGCTGCTCCATGGCCGTTTGCGGGAGCATTTTCAGGACGTTGGTCATGCCCGCGGCGGCCTGGCGTGCGCGCAGGGCTTCGTCGACAAACTCCGGAATGCGTTCTTCGATGCCCATCTTCGGACGCAGCGCGCGCCCGACACCGGGCCGTTGCGCTTCGACGCCGGAGATCAGATCGAGGGCTTGTTCCATCACGGAGAAGCAGCGACTGGTTGCGGCTTCCTGGCTCAGTCTGACGAAGGCGGCGCTCACCAACGCTTGGAGCTCGCTGTCTTGCTCGACATTTAAGCGCAAGCCGAGGTGGCGCAGGGCTTCGCCGAGCAGCTTGGGGTCGGCCTTGGCGTAAAGCTCGGCCATTTCGGAGAGGCCCATGGCGGTTTTCTTGCGAGCGTCGGCTTCGTCGCTGTCCGCGCACGAAGCGTAGTTCTGCAAAATGCTGATGGCTTGCGCGACGTCGCCATGCTCGATTAGTTGGGCAACGTAAGACTGCACGTTTTTCGGCGGGATGCACCAGGCGTCATTGGAGAGCAGCACGGCCTGCTTGCCGCTTTCCGGAACCGCTGCCCAGAATTGACGATCGAGAATTTCGCGATGCGACTCGACCATGATGCCAGCATCGGTCATCTTGTCTTCGTGGGCGCCGAGAATTTTGCGGAGATTTTCGATCTCCGAGTTCATGCGGTCGAGCATCTGGCGCACGGCGTTTACTTTGACTTCGCCGCTTTCAAAGCGCTCGAGCGCAAAGCGAATCGCGAGATGTTCGGCAAGTTTTACCAGGACGGATTCGTCGGGCTGGCCTTCCGGGGCTTGGGCAGCAAGTCCGGCGATCGCACGCTTCAGAGTGTCCTGGGCGGTGCCCGGGAGTTCCGACAGCTTTTCCTGAAAAACGCCGGCAGCGGCCACACCGCCCTGGCCTGCGCCAATATTGCCAAAACTGGTCAGAGCGCCGAGGATCCCATAAATCTCATCCTCGCTCGGGCCGCCGCTTTTGCCGGTTCCGTGCCAAGGGCCACTGCCTGCGCCGCTGGTTCCGCCGATACCTCCTGGCCCGGGACCGGAAGCCGCTCCCGCAATGCCACCGAGCTGTCCTACGATGCCGGATGCGGCACCAATCGGTTCGCCGGAATACGCGCCGCCGGTTCCCGCGCCGCTTCCGACTGCACTTCCGCCAGACCCAGTTCCGGGACCGCCGGTTCCCGTTCCTTTTCCTGTTCCCGATTCCGTTGCTGTGCCGAGCCCGGTACCTGTTCCGACGGCTCCGCCGCCTTTCGAGCCTTGCGCTGCGGCGATGAGCTCAAGCAATTTCTGCGGGTCATTGAGCCATTTCTTAAACTCGTCCTGTTCATCTCCAAGCGAGGCTGCCGCTAGTTGGGCGGCCATGCTGGTGTCCTTGAAGCGCGAGTCCGTGGCGACGAAGCAAACCTCGTTCAAGCGTATTCCTTGGGCGCCGACGAGGGCTTCTTTCAGTTGTTTCGCAAGTTCGATGGGCTTTGCTTTGCCGGTAGGAAAAGCGCGGGCGAACCTGCCAATTTCTTCCTGGGTGACGGAGGGAAAGAACTGAATGCTGGCGAGTCCAGCAGCGGAGAGCAATTGCGCAAACTGTCTTTCGGCGGGAGAGCCTTCGAGTGGCACGCCATCAAGCAGGAGTTGTGAGCCGGTCGCGCCGAGAAGCAAACCGGAGTCTGTTCCCATGGGGATAGCGGAGCGCAGCTCGCGCCAGGCGATGTCCATTTGCTCGGTGGTCCGGACATGGTCATACCCGTACAAACGGGCAAACTTCAAGAGAATGTTAAGGCTCCTTACGAAAGCCCGTGCGGAAGTCGACTTAGAGTTCGCTAACATTTCACGTTTTCGGCATCCCGCAATGGGACTACCTGACTAGTACCCTAGGGTCATGACCTGTCGGCGGCAATGGTACAGAGGTTCTATGTGCCTCTGCGGCAAACCCCCGGGAGGACGGGTGCGAGACCTGTTCAACCGGACTGGATAGCGCTGGAAGAGTACAGGTGAGAAGGAGGGATTGCGCGCTAACGCATGCCGTCAATTCCGCAAATCAGTTTTTGTTGATCGCCACGCGGCCGCGTCGCTTGCTGCGGTTGGTGACAGCGGCCATTTGGGGAAGTCCGCCAAGCTCCATCAAAATTTTGCGAAGCCGGGAACGGTCTTCCATGTCCATGTCCACAAATTCAAAAGCCATGGCCTGAGGCCGCGCGCCGCGCACAATGGCCTGGGCCTTGATGTGGCGCACGCCTTGCGAGAATTTCAAGGAGAGAAGCGATCCAGGGGCCAGGTGGCGTTCACCAGAACCGATGCCGCCGCCGAGGTTGAGTTCCGGAATGGACAAGCGGAAATTTTCACGCAGGTTGGTGGTCACGGCGATCAAATTCTTGGAAAGCTTCAGACGTGCGTAGCGCCGCTGGCGCATGACGGAAGAGTTAGGCTCGGGATCCGTGGGCTCGAGGGTCAAGTCCTTTCGCTCGAGGCCGCTGGCGTTGAGCTTTTCGAGGGCCATGGCGGGATCCAAACGCATCAAGGACTGCGCAGCGGAAATGCGCAATTCCGCCGGGTAAACCCAGCGCCACACCTGCCGTGCGTCCATAATGTGCTGCATGGTAGGGCTGGCGGCGGAGGCGCGCAGACGGCCGAGCGCTTCAATGGCTTTCAAACGGTGATAGGGAGGCGTGTGGTCGTTCTGCGCAAGCTCGACGAGCTTGGGAATGCACTCGTGCTGGCTGCTCATGCCCATTTCGTCGAGGGCTAGCGGGCGGATCAGAGCATCGAGCGAATCGTAAAGAGCGACGAGGAGTTTGGCGCGCTGTTCCGGCGGAGCGGAAGAAAGCTGGCGAACGGCGCGGTCGTGAGAGGAGCGCGGCCACTGGCTGAGGCGCACGGGAAGAATTTTCTCGACGGCGTCGGGAGCAAAATGGCTGAGAAGGCCGATAGTCTCGGCAGCCTCATTGGCGGGCGCGGTTTGCAGAATCTCGAGCAGCCGCTGCGTGGAGTCTTCGCCAAGCCCGCGGACGATCTGGCCGAGCACTTCGCAATCTTCGCGGAACCCGCAGTGGCCGAAGCGGCTGGTGACGTAATGCAGAGTCGCTTTGGGCATCAGGCAGAGGATTTCGGTCATGCCGTCGGCAAGATGTCCGGAACGCAGGGCTTCCTCGATGAATTCCGGCAAGCGTTCCTCGGCGCCGATGCGCGGACGGAGGCTTTGCGTTGAGCCGGGGCGTTGCTGTTCAATGTTGTCGAGAGAAGAAAGAGCTTGCTGCATGGCGGGATAGCAGCGTTTGGACGCGGCTTCCTGGCTCATGCGCACAAACGCGGCGCTGATAAGGGTCTGCAACTCCGGCTCGCGCTCGATGGCCAGCTGATTTCCCAGACGGCGGATGGATTCCATGAGCGCGCTGCCGTCGCCGCTGCCGTAAAGTTCGGCAAGGTCGGAAAGACCGATCGCTGTGGTACGGCGCGCCTCGGGAGCCTCCAGCGCGATGCAAGCCGCGTACTTCATCAAAATCTCGTTGACGGTTTTCAATTCGCCGCGCCGGAGCATGTCCTCGAGGAAAGCACGGACGTTGCGCGGAGGGACACACCAAGCCTCATCGGAGGTAAGGACTTCCTTCTTGTTTTCTTCGGGCACCTGCTCCCAGAATTCCTGGTCGAGGAGTTCGGTGTAGGTCTGCACCGAGAGGCCCGCCTGGGCCATCATTTCTTCCTGCGAGCCGAGAATCTTGCGGAGAGCTTCAATCTCCGAATTCATGCGGTCGAGGAGTTGCTTGACGGCGTTCACGCGGAGTTCGCCGCGCTCGTAACTGTCCAGCGCGAAGCGGATGGCCACGTGTTCGGCTAGTTTCAACAACATGGGCTTATCCGCTTTTTCCGAGGGCGCTTGCGCCGCCAGTCCTGCGAGGGCCTGCTGCAAAGTGAATTGTGCGCGGACGGGCATGGCGCTCAAGCGCGACTGGAATGTCGGAGCGTCCATTTTTGCGTCGGGATCTTTGCGAGACTTCCCGAGCTGCGCGAAAAGGCCGAGCATCGCGCGTACGTCTGCTTCTTCAACAGCAAAGCCGCCGCCACCTGTGCCAGGTCCGGTCGCCGTTCCCCCCGGCGTACCTGCCAGAGCGCCACCGAGAGTGCCGCGAGGAAGGAGTGCTGAAGCAGTCAGCCACTTGCCAGGTGCCGCGGCGTCTCCGCCGCCAGCAGCTGAGCCAGTTCCCCCGCCCGGGCCACTTCCGCCACCAGGTCCACTACCTCCGCCCGAGCCGCCAGCCCCGCCAAGTCCAACTCCTCCGCCCGTTCCTGTTCCGCCAAGTCCCCCGGATCCGCCGACGCCTGTGCCTCCCGCGCCTCCAGATCCTTCGGCACCGGAGCCGCCGATGCCGACTCCACCGTTACCAGAAGCGCCACCCGCGGCGCCACCGGATCCAAAACCGCCGCCCGTGCCTGAACCACCACCACCGCTCTCCCACAGACTGCCAGACTGGCTTGCTGTGCCAGAACCTCCGCCGGAGCCGTGGCCACCCGCGCCGGTTCCGCCGCCACCAGGAACGCCACTCGATCCACCGCCGCCAGGACCGAAACCCGGGCCAGTTCCGCCGCCACCTGCCCCGCCGCTACGGGAGCTTTCCGCAGCGAGAATCATCTGGAGAAGCTTGTTGGGGTCTTCGAAGAAGTCCCTGAATTTGTCGCCCTGCGCGCCGAGCGCTTTGGCAGTGAGTTGCGCGGCAACCTTGATTCCGGCAACGGAGGAATCCTCCGCGACATAGCGAATCTCATTGATCTTGATGCTGGTTTCACCGGCGAGCGCGGATTTCAATTGTTCCGCGAGAGAGGAAGGCTTTGCGTTGCCGCTGGGAAACGCGCGCACGAAGCGGGCAAATTGGGGTTGCGTCAAAGTCGGTGAGAAATGGATGCTGGCAATGCCTGAGCTCATCAGCATCTGCGCGAAGCTCTTTTCACCGGCGGACGCGCCAAGCGGCACGCCGTCCAGCAAAATCTGGTTGCCGGAAGCGCCAAGCAGCAGGCCGCTCCCTACGCTCTCATCGAGCGCACCTCGGAGTTCTTTCCACGCAGTCTCAAACTGCGCCGCCGTTCTCACGTGGCCAAATTCATAGAGCCGCGCGAACTTCAATAAAATGTTCAGGCTGCGGACAAATGCCCGCGCGCCCCCACGCGATTCGGGACTCATGCTATTTCGGCGAGGAAGCCAAGCCTCCCCAGCTTTCTACTACACTAGAGACGTCGGGCGCTAGAGACAAGCGTCACAACGCCTTCTGTAACCTTCTCAATAACAGAGTGTTGCTGGAGAGGGTACTAAGCTGGAATGTCTATCCGGGGGCAAACGTTGCGTCTTACCTCAATTCCGGAATACCTTGTGTTGCTCGGCGCAGTCGCTCGCTCTACAATAACCGAGAAGTGAGTAGATTGCCTTCCCTCGCCGGGGCATCCGCCGGGAAGTGAATAGATTGGGTGGAAACGGAAAAAATCGGCAAAGCCGGAAGAGATTAATAAATCAAAATGTCGGAACAGTCCCCACCTGACCGCTACAAACCGGATATGCCGCAAATACCGGGAGTTTCCTCTCCTGGTGCGGGCCGCGGCCCTTTGAGCAATCCCGCAGTACGCATGGTGGGGATCCTCTTGGCGGTCTTGCTGGTTGTCTTTATCGGGGCGCGCTGGTTACTCCGCCCGAAACACGCGGAAGCTCCTCCGGCGGAGCCGCCTCCCAAGATTGAAGTGCCCTCGCCCGCGCCCGACCCGAACGCGGCGCTTCCGCATGCCACGGAACAGGATCCCGGCATCGCCACTGTTGTAGAACTGGCGCAACCCTGGTCTTCCAAGCAGTTTTTTATGCGCAACGGATTGACCGGAGAGAACGTGCCGGCTCTGTTGATTCGCTTGCCCGGGGGCTCCGCGGCACAAGAGAGCGGCTATTGGGCTTTCTCGCTCAACGCTCCTTACGGAAATTGCCAGATCGAGTATGTGACGGACATCGAGAAGCTGAAGAACGATTATGATTTCCAGGCCGCCAAGCATCCCATGGTGGGTAACCCTTGCAATCGCACGGTGTTCGATCCGCTGAAGCTGACGAATCTTCCCGGCAATGTCTGGGTGCGTGGGGCAATCGCGCAAGGCTCAGACCTGCGGCCGCCGCTCGGCATTGAGCTCAAGGTTCAGGGAAAAACTATTCAG
>Ga0209655_10000256_pt1 | contig 20654 bp, 15 predicted proteins | sample BogFormECP03_OM2_FD_188236 | JGI IMG/M metagenome (GOLD analysis project Ga0209655, IMG submission 188236) | Bog forest soil microbial communities from Calvert Island, British Columbia, Canada - ECP03_OM2 (SPAdes) (version 2) | ecosystem: Environmental > Aquatic > Freshwater > Wetlands > Bog ...
GGCGGCGAAGCCATCTCGACGAGACGCTGACCGCGCAGCCGACGTATGCGCTGGTCGGTGTGCTGCGAATTCCCGAGAGTCGTGACCCCACTCGTGCCATCTGGCGGCGCGTCGCCATCGCAGTGCTCGCGATGTTGGTCGCGGCAGCCGTCGTCTACCTCGACCGCGGCGGATACACCGACGTCAGGGGCAAGCCACTGTCGGTGCTGGACTGTGTTTACTTCGCGGTCGTCTCACTGACGACTATCGGCTACGGCGATATCACGCCGGTTACCGAATCCGCGCGGCTGATCAACATTTTGCTGATAACCCCGCTGCGGGTGGCATTCCTGATCGTGTTGGTGGGCACCACGGTGCAGGTGCTCGCCGAACGGCAGCGGAAAACGATCAAAATCGAACGATGGAGGAAGAGAGTGCGCAACCACACCATCGTCGTCGGCTACGGCACCAAGGGCCGCACCGCGATCGGCGCGATGCTCAGCGACGATGTCAAGCCGTCCGACATCGTCGTGGTCGACGTGGACCAAGTCGCGCTCGACCACGCCGACGAAGCCGGTCTGGTCACGGTGCACGGCGACGCCACCAGATCAGACGTGCTGCGGCTGGCTGGCGGCCCGCAGGCCGCATCGATCATTATCGCGACCGGCCGTGACGACACTGCGGTGCTGGCCACGCTGACGGCCCGGGAGATCGCGCCCAAGGCAAAGATCATCGCGTCTGTCCGGGAAGGCGAGAACAGGCACTCCCTGCAGCAATCGGGCGCAGACTCGGTCGTGATTTCCTCGGAGACGGCCGGCCGGCTGCTCGGCGTCGCCACCACAACGCCCACCGTCGTGGCAATGATCGAAGACCTGCTGACGCCGGCCGAGGGATTCGCCATCGCCGAGCGCGATGTTGAGCAGACCGAGGTCGGCGGCTCACCGCGGCATCTGTCCGACATCGTGCTCGGTGTGGTCCGCGACGGCCACCTGCTGCGCGTCGACGCGCCCGAGGTCGACGCCATCGAGGCCGGCGACCGCCTGCTGTATGTCCGAAGTGTCGGGAAGTAAGGCTTAAACGTGGATTTCCAATTACACAGCGTGCCGTTGCTGTCTCGCATCGGCGCCGACCGCGCCGACCAGATACGCACCGATGTCGACGCGGCCGCCGCGGGTTGGGCCGACGCGGCGCTGCTGCGGCTGGACTCGCGCAACCAGGTGATGGTCGCGGGCGGCCGGGTGGTGCTCGGCAGCGCGAAGGCCTTCGCTGACAAGCCGCCACCGGACGCGGTGTTCCTGGGTCGTCTCGAGGACGGTCGCGATGTCTGGGCGGTCCGGGGTCCGCTTCAAGCATCCGACGAACCCGACGGGCAAGCCGAGGTGGCCGACCTTCGCCGGGGTGGCCAACTCTTCGACGACGTGGGCGCACAACTGGTGTCGTCGGCGGCGGCGCTGCTCAACTGGCATTCGAGCGCCCGGTTCAGCTCCGTGGACGGCTCGCCCACCAAACCGATCCGAGCCGGCTGGGCACGGGTCAACCCGGTCACCGGTCACGAGGAATTTCCGCGCATCGACCCCGCCGTGATCTGCCTGGTGCATGACGGCGGCGACCGCGCGGTACTGGCCCGGCAAACCGTGTGGCCGGAGCGGATGTTCTCGTTGTTGGCTGGATTTGTCGAAGCCGGCGAGGCGTTCGAAACCTGTGTGGTGCGCGAGATCCGCGAGGAAATCGGGCTGACCGTCCGCGATGTGCGCTACCTCGGCAGCCAGCCGTGGCCGTTCCCGCGCTCACTGATGGTCGGCTTCCACGCGATCGGCGATCCCGACCAGGACTTCTCCTTCAACGACGGGGAGATCGCCGAGGCCGCGTGGTTTACTCGCGCCGAGGTCCGCGCCGCGCTGGCCCTAGGCGACTGGAGCAGCGCCGAGGACGCCAAGCTGCTGCTGCCCGGGTCGGTATCGATCGCGCGCGTGATCATCGAATCCTGGGCCGAAGCGGGCTGACGCTAGCCGGTCAGCTGAGCCAGCTTCGCCTCGATCTCGTTCGCGGCCGGGTTGGTCATCGTCGAGCCGTCGGCGAACTTCAGCGTCGGAACCGTGTGATTGCCGCCGTTCACTGAGCCGACAAAGTCGGCTGCCGCGGAGTCCTGTTCGATGTCGACTTCGTCGTAGGGGATGCCGGAGGCCTTCAACATGGTCTTGAGCCGTTGGCAGTACCCACACCAGGTCGTGGTGTACATCGTCAGCGAAGCGTTAGAAGCATTCGTCATAGTTGGTCAAACATAACGTGCGTCCGCGTTATGCCGCGCCGTGGCGCTGCCCGGTGTTTGTCGGCGACCACTGCCAAGATGGACGCCATGCCGGTGATCACAGACCCATTGATTGCCGACCTCGACGATGAACAGCGCGAAGCCGTGCTGGCCCCGCGCGGACCGGTCTGCGTGCTGGCCGGTGCGGGCACCGGCAAGACCCGCACCATCACCCATCGCATCGCCCAACTCGTCGCCGCCGGACATGTGGCCGCGGGCCAGGTGTTGGCAGTGACATTCACCCAACGCGCCGCGGGCGAAATGCGAACCCGGTTGCGGGCATTGGGGGCCGCGGCGCAGAGCGGCTCCGGTGTCGGCGCGGTGCAGGCGTTGACATTTCACGCGGCAGCGCACCGGCAGCTGCGGTATTTCTGGCCGCGGGTCGTCGGTGACACCGGCTGGCAGCTACTGGACAGCAAGTTCGCCGTCGTCGCCCGCGCCGCGAGCAGCGCCCGGTTGCAGCTCAGCACCGACGACGTCCGCGACGTGGCCGGCGAAATCGAGTGGGCCAAGGCGTCGCTGATCTCCCCCGAGCAGTACCCGGACGCGGTGGCAGCCGCCGCCCGCGACATTCCGCTGGACGCCGCGCGGGTCGCCACCGTGTACGCGGCCTACGAATCGCTGAAATCCCGCGGCGATGATGTTGCGCGGCTCGACTTCGACGACCTGCTGCTGCACACCGCGGCCGCGATCGAGAACGACGCCGCGATCGCCGAAGAATTCCGGGATCGCTACCGCTGCTTCGTCGTCGACGAATATCAGGACGTGACGCCGTTGCAACAGCGCGTGCTGGCGGCGTGGCTGGGGGACCGGGACGACCTGACCGTCGTCGGCGACGCCAACCAAACCATCTATTCGTTCACCGGGGCCTCCCCGCGCTACCTGCTGAACTTCTCGCGGCAGTTCCCGGAGGCAACGGTGGTGCGCCTCGAACGGGACTACCGGTCGACACCGCAGGTCGTGTCGCTGGCCAACCAGGTGATCGCCGCTGCCCGCGGGCGGGTGGCCGGCAGCAAGCTGCACCTGGTCGGTCAACGTGACCCTGGACCGGCTCCGTCGTTTCGGGAACATACCGACGAAGTCGCCGAAGCGGCCGCGGTGGCCGCGTCGATCTCGCGGATCGTCGAGTCCGGCACGCCGCCGGCTGAAATCGCCGTGCTGTACCGGATCAACGCGCAGTCCGAGGTCTACGAAGAGGCATTGACCGAGGCCGGCATTCCTTATCAGGTCCGCGGCGGGGAGGGCTTTTTCAGCCGCCAGGAAATCCGCCAGGCCCTGCTGGTCTTACAGCGGGCGGCCGGCCGCGACGCCGAGGCCGACGGCTCGCTGCCCGACGTGGTGCGCGGGCTGCTGGAACCGCTGGGTTTGACGGCCGAACCGCCGACGGGAACCCAGGCCCGGGAGCGCTGGGAGGCGCTGTCGGGGTTGGCCGAACTGGTCGACGAAGAGGTCGCCCACCGCCCGCAGTTAGACCTGCCCGGTCTGGTGGCCGAGCTGCGGACCCGCGCCGACTCACGCCATCCGCCGGTGGTGCAAGGTGTCACGTTGGCCTCGCTGCACGCCGCCAAAGGGTTGGAGTGGGATGCGGTGTTCCTGGTCGGATTGACCGATGGCACGCTGCCGATCTCGCACGCCTTGGCCCACGGCGCTGAAAGCGAAGCCGTCGAAGAGGAGCGCCGACTGCTCTACGTCGGAATCACTAGAGCCCGAATGCATTTGGCGCTCAGCTGGTCGCTGTCCCGAAATCCTGGCGGCCGGCAGAGCCGCAAGCCGTCCCGGTTTCTCAACGGCCTCGCCCCACAGACGCAATCCGACTCCACTGCGAGCCGGTCGCGGCGGAATCGAGGTGCCGCGTCGCGCTGCCGGATCTGCAACAACCCGCTGACCACACCGGCGGCGATCATGCTGCGCCGCTGTGAGACGTGCGCCGCCGATATCGACGACGAGCTGTTACTACAGCTCAAGGATTGGCGGCTGCGCACCGCCAAGGATCTGAAGGTGCCCGCATACGTGGTGTTCACCGACAACACGCTGATCGCGATCGCCGAGCTACTGCCCTCCGACGACGCCGCGTTGGTCGCGATCCCGGGTATCGGCGCGAGCAAGCTCGAGCAGTTCGGCCCGGACGTGTTGGAGCTGGTCCGCAGCCGCGGCTAGTTGCCACCAAACCTGCGTGGCGATCGCCAGCGCGGCGTAGGCGGGCGCAGCGGGTCGCCACTAAACACGCAGGTCAGAAAATCGCTTGCCGAGTCAGGTTGCTACCATTTAGCCTCGAACCGAAATTGCCGGGTTTTTTCATGCCCGGCGGCAGCCACCAGCCGAGAGGAGGGAGCCACGATGATCACCATGAGCGCGACTCGAGTATCGCCCGTAGTTGCGGCTGGCAACACCGGCTCCCACCATGCTGCCCATGCCGTAGCGGCGGCCGCCTTGGCCGCGGCGCGTAAGCGTCGCAACGCCGCCGCGACCGACGCGTCCGTGGATCGGGGCTCTACCTAGGTAAAGCCCAGAATCTCGCCAAATGGCCACGGACCCGAAGTCAAAGGATCCGTGGCCACAGTTTTTGGGTCGACAGCCCATCACCTGGTTCGGATCTCCGCAAGACCACCGCCAGATCCAGGAAGCAGGTGAACCGGACATGTCGAGCCCGACAGTCCCCGACGAACAGCAGCCGGAGTTGCCTTGTCACGCCGGCGATCCCGACCTGTGGTTCGCCGACAGCCCGTCGGATCTGGAGCGCGCCAAGGCGTTGTGCGCCGATTGCCCGATTCGCAGCGATTGCCTGGCCGCGGCACTGCAACGCGAAGAGCCGTGGGGAGTCTGGGGTGGCGAGATCCTCGATCGTGGCTGCATCGTGAACCGCAAGCGGCCGCGTGGACGTCCCCGCAAAGGTTCGGTCGCCGCTTAGCCTTGAGGTCAGTCCATGACGGATCGTCTTCGTCCCCGCGAAGGACACTTAAAGTTGGGCGCACAGCTAAAGTCTCTTGAGTCCACGGATGATCTTGTTCAACGGCTGCACTGAGGCCAGCCCCTTACGCAAGCTCCGCTGTAAGGGGCCCGCGTTCACTAACACCACGTGGCGGACTCCGCAGTCGCGCCACTGCGCGGCCTGCTCGATGACCTCTTCGGGTGTCCCATTTAGCGTTGTCTCCCGCAGCAGTGCCGGCGGAACCTGAGCCACATAGGACAAGGCCGTTTGCTCGTCCATGTTGAACGGCATCAGATCCTGCGCCCCCGAGAACCCGGCCCCCAACGGGTGCTGAGCACCATGACGTCGGAAATCTTCATCGGAAGCCGATAGCCCCCAGAACTTGATGATTTCGGAGTCGAGCGCCTCATCGACGTCGTCACGGCTTCGAGCGGTGACCACGGGCATGAAAACAGCGGGAATGATGGACATCGGGTCGCGCCCGGCGTCGGAGGCGGCTACCCGAACGACTTCCAGCCGTTGCGCGTAGTCCTCTGGCCGGTGCGGGAAGCCGGGAAAATAGCCATCGCCATAGCGGCCCGCGGCACGCAGCATGCGCGGGCCGTGGGCTGCGATCCAGATCTCGGGCCACTTACCGCGATAGGGCGGCAGATCAAATAGCGCGTTTCGCAGCGGGAAATAGGGTGAGTCGCGGTTGACGAGTTGGCCGCCCGAACCCCACAGCGCGCGGATGGTGGCCATCGCCTCCTCAAACCGCGCAACCGGTTTGGACCAATCAACCCCGTAGGGCTGATTGCCTTCGCGTTCGCCCGGGCCGATGCCCAGGATTGCCCGACCGCGGGTGAGTAGGTGCAGCGTCACCGCGGCCTGCGCAGTGACGGCCGGGTTGCGTCGACCGGTGTCGGTCACACTCACACCGAGGGACATGCGACCCACTCGATTGCGCGCGGCGAGGTGCCCGAGCATGGTCCACGGCTCCATATACGCATCGAGGGTTGGCACAAGCTTGGTTGCACCGCAATACTTCTGCTTCCACAACGAACGCGGGAACAATCCATTGAGGTGGTCAGGAACCCAAAACGAGTCGATGCGGTTGGCAAGCGCATTCAGGTAACCGACCCGTGTCAAACTCTCGGCCGTCGGGCGGGAGACGAGATTGAAGTCCATTATGCCCACACGAAATCCGGTCATGAGAGAACAAGGGGAATAACGAATCCAGCGCGGGGAGTCTTACTCATCCATCGAAGCTAACTGCCCGTGAGATTTTCTGCGTGATCTTGAAGCGCATTTCCTAGGACCCGCCCGGGGTGGATTCAATCTGTGGCGAAGAACGGGCCGCGACCGCGCAGCCCCATGCTGTTCGAGCTGCAGACCGCTCTCAACGACGGACTGTGGCGCCGCTTAGCTCAGATGACGGCCGCGTCGGGCTCGGCGAAGCCGGGAATCAGCTCCTCCGATAGTGCCCTGATCGGCACCTGCGCATCCAACTGACACAGAATCGCGGCCACCGACGCGATCACCCGCATCGGGATGGCCAGCTTGGGCGGCAAGTCCATCTGTCGGGCCGTCTTGATCTGCGACACCGACCGATCCATCTGACTAACCGTCATCTTTTGCAGCCATTTGCGGGTGTAGTGGAAGACCTCGACCTCGACGGGTTGGACGTACTGGCGCAGCATCTCGTCGATGTCGCGCACCGACACCTGCTGGCCTTGCTGAATGAAGCCGACCTTTTCCATCGTCGGCAGCAACAGGTCGTAGTTCTTTTCGCGGGCCAGCCGGATCGTCATTCCGAGTTCGATCGGGAAGCCACCGGGAAGCGGGGCCACCGCGCCGAAGTCGATGACACCCATCCGACCGTCGGGCAGCAACATGAAGTTGCCTGGGTGGGCGTCGCCGTGCATCATCTCCAGCCGGCGCGGCGCGTCGAAAGTGAGCTCGAGCAGCCGGTACCCCAACAGGTCGCGTTGCTCGACGGTGCCGTTGCGGATGATCTCCGCCATCGGCGTGCCGTCGATCCACTCTTGAACCACGACTTTGGGAGCGCTCGCCACGATGTGCGGCACTAGGAAGTGTGGGTCGCCCTCATACGCTTTGGCGAATGCGCGCTGATTGTCGGCCTCCAGCCGATAGTCGAGCTCCATCTCCGTGCGCTCGATCAGCTCGTCGACGACGCCCTGCACGTCGGCGCCGGGAGCAAGCTGTTTGACCACCCCGACCATGCGCTGCATGGTCTTCAGGTCGGCGCGCAACGCCTCGTCGGCGCCGGGGTACTGGATTTTGACGGCGACCTCGCGTCCGTCCGACCACACCGCCTTGTGCACCTGCCCGATGCTGGCCGAGGCCACCGGTGTGTCGTCGAACTCAGTGAATCGTTGGCGCCACTTGGTGCCGAGCTGGGCGTCGAGCACCCGGTGCACCTTCGCGGCGGGCAGCGGCGGCGCGTCTTTTTGCAGTTTGGTCAGCGCTTCTCGGTACGGTTCGCCGAACTCGTCGGGGATCGCGGCCTCCATCACCGACAGCGCCTGGCCGACCTTCATCGCGCCGCCCTTGAGCTCACCGAGCACGGTGAACAGCTGGTTGGCCGCCTTCTCCATCAGTTCGGCGTTGACCTCGTCTTTCGACTTACCGGTCAGCCGCTTGCCGAACCCGAGCGCCGCCCGGCCGGCGAAGCCGACCGGAATGCTGGCCAGCTTCGCGTTGCGCGCAGCGCTCTTACGTTTGATATCGGACACATGACCATCATCCATGACGGGTTGCCGCCGGCCCGCATAGTTCTGGCAACACGTGCTGTCAGCGGGAGGGGTGATGGTTGGCGACGGCGGGTAAATGTTGGTTGACCAGCACAGACCCGCTTGTGTCAAACCTGACCAAACCGGAACTACCGCGGACGATCTGCGGACGGGTTCGGCCTGTCGAACACGGCAGAGGTTTGACCCACCTGCGCTTAGTGCTCTAAGCCAAGACGGGTGCTACTCGTTCAGCGAGAACGCAGACATGGCCGAAACGTGTAGCCGGCATGGGGGCACACAACAGGAGCTGAATTAGCTACTTCGCTTGAGCGCCGGCGACCTCGGGACATTCCAAATCGCTTTCGCGCTTTTTTGCCGCGTCCGAGGCATCGATTTTCTTGACGTGAAGGACCGAGATGGAGTGAGACGAGTCCGCAGTGACGATCACCGCGTACCCGTACTCGGGCGTCCACCTGGCGGGCACCAATATCCAGCGGTCTCCGTGGACGGCGAGCACACGGAAGCACTGATAGCGAAGAAATTGCGGCTTCGCAGCCGGATCGGCTGCCGGCGGCGGCACCGTCACTTTGATCTGCCCAGGCGGCACCGGCAGGTACAGGCTCGCGTCCGCATCGAGAACGACGCTGCTTTGCTGCGACCACAACCCAGCAGTCGTTATTTTGGCCTGGTCTTCGCCGTAGGAGGCGGCGAAGATATCGGTGATCCAAAACAGCGCCGGAACGATCGCACCGGCGACGACCATCAGGCTGGCCCGTCGTGCGGCGGCGAGCAGCCCTGCCCCGTCCTGCGCCCCAGAGGACGTCAACATCCATGTCCCCAGCCCTAAAAAGGCGGCGCCCAGGCCAAGCGCCACCGGCGTCAGCGCGTCGACGTGGATGAGCGCCCACTGCGGGCGCGTCAGACTGAGGATCGCCCACGCCATGCTCACCGCTCCGACCGCAACCGCCATCCACCCCAGCGTGTGCGCCCGGTTCCGGTTTCCGGATTGGACCATGCGGCGCAGATAGGCGCCTGCCCAAAGCAGCGCCGCAGATGTCAACAATCCCGCTATAACTGGCACGAACAGCGCACGCACGCTTCGCGTCACGTAGTCGCTGCTGGTGAATCCGACCGCGTCGGTGTCGATACCAAAATAAGCGAAATACTTGCGGGTCGAAACGTAGCCGAAGTAGTAACACACAGAGGCGATCACCGTGGTCGGCGCGACGAACAATCCCACGACACCAATCCATTTAGAAAGGCCGCGCGTCTCTTCGCTTTTTTCGCTCACGGGCCCTGCTCGCTGGGCGGCGTCAACCGCGGCACTGGCGGCAGGCTCGTCGGCGGCCACGGCGGCGGGGGCGGCGGGGGCAGGTACGGGGGAGCCGCAGGCGGTAGCGGTGTGGTAGGGCCGGTAGTCGGCGGCGGGCCCTCCGTGAGCGCCGGCGGCGTCCATGTTGGCGGCGGCGTCCACGTGGGGCTGAGCGATGGTGTCGTCGTTGTCGGCAACGCGGTCGTCGACGTAGTTGATGGCGGCGGAGACGTCGGAGGCGGTGCTTGCGATGTGCAGGACACCGACAAATTTGCCACTCCGGCGAGAATTGCGAGGGCCAGGAGTGGCTTTCGCATTACCGCATCCGAGATCGTTGAACCTGTACGCATCAGGCTGAACCTCCGGTCGCGGCAAAGTCGATTACATATTTTCGACGTGGGCCGGACACATCGGCATGAGTAATGCGCTACTCGTATTTGTCAGGCTGCATGTCAACAATCGCCGTCAACAGGAACACAGCGGGTGTTTGGGCCAGTGGCGCACCACGATCGAGCCAGCGTGCACGTCGAACTCAAGTGTGGCGTTGAGCGCCGCCGGCGGCTCGGGATCAGGCCCGGCATCCGGCTCTGAGCCACGACGGACCGCGCCGATCACCCGATTGACCTGGCTTAGCGCCAGCGCCGCCGTCGCCAGCAAGGTCGCACGGTCGGCCACCCCGACGGTGTCGCGCAGCTGTGCGGCGACGGCAGGCCAGGCCGCATCGCGGTCCCTGCGGTGCAGATCCGCACAGCCCAAACAGCTGGTGACACCGGGGATGACCAGCGGGCCGACCAGCCCGATGCCGTCGCGCACCCGGACCGCGAGGTGCGCGACGCGTTGACTGTGCAGATTGCGGAGCATCCGGGGGTCGGCGACCAGGTTGTCGGACAACACCACCAGGTCGGCCTCGGTGGCGCTCACCGCGGCATGCGGCTGGCTGCTCTGCTTGACCCGCGCCCCCGAACACCGCAGCGACTCGATCAGCAGTTCGGACAGCGGCCCGCGTCCGTGCACGCGGATGGACGCTGACCGCGCGGGTCGCTGTCGGCGGCCGCGGGTGGCGACCCCGGCCGCCACCAACCGCGCGACCAGATCGCCCAGCTCACCGGCGGCCACGCCATTGGCTTGACGCTGCAGTTCGCTGATCGGTACCGGTGAATGCATCGTCCGCAGCAAGGTGGCCAGGCCCGCGGGATTCAGGCCACGTGGTGGCCGGATCAGGACGGCGCGGCGCGGACTCCAACCCACCTGAACGGCGCCGTCGGGGCGCAGCAGCACCGGCAGGGCGGGGTCCAGCGCATACAACGGCGGCGTGGGCTGCGCCATGCTGGTACTGTGCCACGGCAGCGCGGGACGGCCGGCTCAGCTATCCACAGAGCCAGAGCCGCCGTCGGGGTCGGTGGGGCCGGCATCGGTGCCCCGCTCGAACTCGGCGATCGCCTCATCGATTCCGCTGGTGTCGCCGCCGATGACCCGGTCGATGAACGCGGCCGGGTCGTCGAGGTCTTCGGTTGCGGGCAGCAGATCGGGGTGCTGCCAGACCGCGTCGCGGGCGTCGGCACCGGCGGCCTGCGTGAGCCGCTCCCACAGCACGGCGGCCTCGCGCAGCTTGCGGGGCCGCAGCTCAAGGCCGACCAGTGTGGCAAAGGTCTGCTCGGCCGGCCCGCCGGTGGCCCGGCGACGGCGCAGCGTCTCGCCGAGGGCCGCCGCGCCGGGGATGCGGTCGCCGAGCGCGGCGTTCACCACCGTCTGCACCCAGCCCTCGATCAGCGCCAGCAGCGTTTCGAGCCGTTCCAGCGCCTGGTTCTGCTCCGGGGTGGCCTTGGGTTCGAACGCCCCCTGGGTCAATAGCTGCTCCATGGCGGCCGGATCGTTCAGCGAGGCCGGGTTGAAGTCGCGGGCCAGCTCCTCGATGCCCTGCATGTCGATCTTCATGCCCTTGGCGTAGGCCTCGACGGCGCCGAGCAACTGGCTGGAAAGCCACGGCACATGACTGAACAGCCGGTGGTGGGCGGCTTCACGAGCCGCCAGGAAGGTGACGATCTCGCTGCGCGATTGTTCGAGCCCGGCGGCGAAGGACTCGATGGCGTCCGGCAGCAGCGCGGCAATTCCCTTGGGCCCCAACGGTAAACCGATGTCAGTCGACGTCAGGACTTCTTTGGACAACCGGGCCAACGCCTGTCCCAGCTGCGAGCCGAACGCCATGCCACCCATTTGCGACATCATCGACAGCAGCGGACCGGCCATGTTCTTGGCCTCTTCGGGCAGCGCCGTCGCCCACACCGTCGCGATCTGCTGAGCCATCGGATCGCACAGTCGTTTCCAGGTTTCCAGGGTGTTGTCGACCCAGTCGGTGGGGGTCCAGGCGACCGTCCTGGTGGTCCCCGCCGGTAACGCGGTCACCCCGTCGAGCCAGGTCTCGGCGAGGTGCACGGCGTCGCGGATCGCGTCGTTGGTAGCGGCCGGGATCGGCGCCACGAAACCGATCGAGCTCGACGCCAGCTGGCGGGCCAGCTCGTAGTTCACCGGCCCGGATGCCTGGCCGCCGGCCATCGCGGAGCCGGCGCCGCTGAACATCTGCCCGAGACGTGTGAAGATCTGGCCCAGGTCGGCCATGTCGAACTCTCCGCCGAGTCCGCCGAGGCCAAACGGGTCCGCCGATCCCGAGCCGGAGCCGGAATCTGGATCGTTCTGCCGGTGCTCGTCGCGGTCCGGGTCGTCTCCGGAAGAGAACCCGAAAGGCACGTCAGCCATGCCCCCAACGGTACCCACCGGCGGAGCGCAGCGCGCTATCCGCCGTCACGCTCTGAGTGAACCGGCCGCTAAATCGGCTCCGTCTAGTGTTAGCGACGTGAACAGGCGGATTCTGACGCTGATCGTGGCGCTGGTGCCGATCGTGGTCTTCGGCCTCCTGCTTGCGGTGGTGACGGTGCCTTTTGTGTCCCTTGGCCCGGGTCCTGCGTTCGACACGCTCGGCGAGGTCGACGGCAGGCAGGTCGTCGACATCAAAGGCACCCAGACCCACCCCACGTCGGGTCACCTGGATATGACGACGGTGTCTCAGCGTGACGATCTCAGCCTGGCGGAGGCGCTGACGCTGTGGCTTTCCGGCGAGGAGCAGCTGATGCCGCGCGACCTGGTCTACCCGCCGGGCAAGTCGCGTGACGAAATCGACAAGGACAACGACGCCGACTTCAAGGAGTCCGAGCACAGCGCTGAGTACGCGGCGCTGGGATTCCTGAAGTACCCGCAGGCCATCACGGTCGCGGCGGTCAGCGATCCCGGGCCCTCGGTGGGCAAGCTGCAGGCCGGTGACGCCGTGCAAGCGGTGAACGGTAAGGCGGTCGCCACCGTCGACCAGTTCACGTCGTTCCTCAAGCACACCAAACCCGGCCAGCCGGTCGCGATCGACTTTCGACGCAAAAACGCGCCGCCCGGTGTCGCTCACATCACCTTGGGCAGCCATCCGGGTCGCGATTACGGCTTCGCCGGTGTCTCGGTGATGGATGCGCCGTGGGCGCCGTTCGTGGTCGATTTCAACCTGGCGAACGTGGGCGGCCCGTCGGCGGGTCTGATGTTCAGCTTGGCCGTCGTCGACAAACTCACCACCGGCAACCTCGCCGGCACGAAGTTCGTCGCGGGGACCGGCACGATCAAGGTCGACGGCACCGTGGGCCGTATCGGCGGCATCGTGCACAAGATGAGCGCTGCGCGCGCCGCAGGGGCGACGGTGTTTCTGGTTCCGGCCGAAAACTGCTACGAGGCAAGCTCCGGGAAGTTGCCCGGATTGCAATTGGTCAAAGTCGACAACCTCGGCGGAGCGGTGAATGCGCTGCATGCGGTGACGTCAGGCGGCCAGCCGCCGAGCTGTTAACGCCCCGCGACGATGCGGGCCGGGACGGCCCGAGGAGGAGCGGGCAAATTACAGAAGTGCGTACAGTTGTGATACGTCGAGGACAAGCCTAAAAAGTACGACAGTCCACTGTCGACATGGAGCAGGGAGCGTTGCTAGTGGGTATGCGGCCCGCCGCGAGAATGCCGAAGCTGACTCGGCGCAGTCGGATTCTCATCACGATCGCCCTCGCGGTGATCTTGCTGCTACTGGTCGGCCCGCGCTTGATCGACGGCTACGTCGACTGGCTCTGGTTCGGCGAGTTGGGCTATCGCTCGGTGTTCACCACTGTGCTGCTGACCCGGTTGGTGGTGTTCCTGTTGGTGGGGCTGCTGGTCGGCGGCATCGTGTTCGCCGCCCTGGCGCTGGCCTACCGCACCCGGCCGGTGTTTGTTCCGAGCAATGGCAATGATCCGGTGGCCCGGTATCGCAGCGTGGTGATGTCGAGGCTGCGGGTGTTCGGAACCGGTATTCCAGTAGCGATCGGCCTGCTTGCCGGGATCGTCGCGCAGACCTACTGGGTCAACGTCCAGCTCTTCCTGCACGGCGGCGACTTCGGCGTCAACGATCCCCAATTTGGCAAGGATCTCGGCTTCTACGCGTTCGACCTGCCTTTCTACCGGCTCATCCTCAGCTTCTTTTTCGTGGCGCTGTTTTTGGCGTTCGTGGCCAATGTACTGGCGCACTACGTATTCGGCGGTATCCGACTGTCCGGGCGTACCGGCGCGCTGAGCCGTTCGGCACGCATCCAGTTGGTCAGCCTGATCGGCGCGCTGGTGTTACTCAAGGCCGTCGCCTACTGGCTGGACCGCTACGAGCTGCTATCGCACACCCGCGCCGGAAAGCCTTTCACCGGTGCCGGTTACACCGACATCAACGCGGTGCTGCCGGCCAAGCTGATTCTGCTGGCGATCGCGTTGATCTGCGCAGCCGCTGTGTTCTCGGCGGTCGTGCTGCGGGACTTACGAATTCCGGCTATCGGCCTGGTGCTCCTGCTGCTGTCGTCGTTGATCATCGGCGCCGGCTGGCCGCTGATCGTCGAGCAGATCAGCGTCAAGCCCAATGCCGCACAGAAGGAACGCGAGTACATCAGCCGAAGCATCACCGCGACCAGACAGGCTTACGGTCTCACCAATGACGTTGTGAGCTACCGCGATTACAGCGGCGACGGACGGGCAACCGCCGAGCAGGTCGCGTCCGACCGGGCCACCACCGCCAACATCCGGCTGCTTGACCCGACGATCGTCAGTCCGGCGTTCACGCAATTCCAGCAGGCCAAGAACTTCTACTTCTTCCCCGACCAGCTGTCCATCGACCGCTATCTCGACCACAACGGTCATCTGCGTGACTACGTCGTTGCCGCCCGTGAGCTCAACCCGGACCGGCTGATCGACAACCAGCGGGACTGGATCAACCGGCACACCGTCTACACCCACGGCAACGGCTTCATCGCCTCGCCGGCCAACACTGTGCGCGGTATTGCCAACGACCCCAACCAGAATGGCGGCTACCCGGAGTTCCTGGCCAGCGTCGTCGGCCCCAACGGGGGAGTGGTCTCCGACGGCCCGGCCCGACTGGACCAGCCGCGGGTCTACTTCGGGCCGGTCATCGCCAACACGCCGGCCGACTATGCGATCGTCGGAAAGAACGGCGTCGACCGGGAATACGACTACGAAACCAACGCCGAGACCAAGAACTACACCTACACCGGAAGCGGCGGGGTGCCGGTCGGCAGCTGGGTGTCGCGTAGCGTCTTTGCTGCGAAGTTCGCCGAGCGAAACTTCTTGTTCTCCAATGTAATTGGATCCAACAGCAAAATCCTGTTCAACCGCGATCCGGCGCGGCGGGTCGAGGCGGTGGCGCCGTGGCTGACGACCGACAGCGGCCTATACCCGGCGATCGTCAACAAGCGGCTGGTGTGGATCATCGACGCCTACACCACACTGGACAACTACCCGTATTCCGAGCTCACCTCGTTGTCGTCGGCCACCGCCGACTCCACCGAAGTCGCGTTCAACCAACTGGTCCCCGACAAGCAGGTGTCCTACATCCGCAACTCGGTTAAGGCCACCGTCGACGCCTACGACGGGACGGTCACCCTTTATCAGCAGGACGAGCGTGACCCGGTGCTCAAAGCGTGGATGAGAGTCTTCCCCGGCACCGTCAAGCCCAAGAGCGATATCACCCCCGAATTGGCTGCGCACCTGCGCTATCCGGAGGATCTGTTCAAGGTGCAGCGGATGCTGCTGGCCAAGTACCACGTCAACGATCCGGTGACGTTCTTCTCCACGTCAGATTTCTGGGACGTTCCGCTGGACCCGAACCCCACCGCAAGCAGCTTCCAGCCGCCGTACTACATCGTCGCGAAAAACATTGCCAAGGATGACGATTCGGCGTCGTTCCAACTGACCACCGCGATGAACAGGTTCAAGCGCGACTACCTGGCCGCCTACATCTCCGCCAGCTCCGATCCGGCGACCTACGGCAAGATCACCGTGCTGACGATCCCCGGCCAAGTCAACGGTCCGAAACTGGCCAACAACGCGATCACCACCGATACCGCGGTGTCACAGGACCTCGGCGTGATCGGTCGCGACAATCAGAACCGGATCAAGTGGGGCAATCTGCTCACGCTGCCGGTCGCCCAGGGTGGGCTGCTGTACGTCGAGCCGGTCTATGCCTCACCCGGCTCCAGCGATGCCGCCTCGTCGTATCCCCGGCTGATTCGGGTGGCGATGATGTACAACGACAAAATCGGGTACGGGCCCACCGTCAGCGACGCGCTGACCGGGCTGTTCGGACCTGGCGCCGGCGCGACCGCGACCGGGATCGCGCCGACCGAGCAGGGCGCACCCGCCAGCCCGCCGCCCGGTGCATCAGCCCCCTCGGATGGTGCGCCGCCGCCGGCGGCTGCGGCCGTGCCGCCGTCGCCGAACGGGGCGGTCACGCTGTCCCCGGCCAGGGCCGCCGCGCTCAAGGAGGTCGAGGCGGCGATAGGCGGCGCGCGCGACGCGCAGAAGAGCGGCGACTTCGCCGCCTATGGCGCCGCATTGCAGCGGCTCGATGACGCGATCACCAAGTTCAATAACGCCAAGTAATCGCGCCGAGCCGCGCGAATCCAGCGCTCGCACCCTGCAGCTGAGGGGCGACTTTGGCCCGTCGACCGTTCTGAGCCCGCGATTTGGCGGCCTCGGAGGTGTTCGGTAACCTGATATTCACCCGTCGCGGGGTGGAGCAGCTCGGTAGCTCGCTGGGCTCATAACCCAGAGGTCGCAGGTTCGAATCCTGTCCCCGCTACCAGGTAAAACGGCCCCCGGAGATTACTCCGGGGGCCGTTTTCATGCCGTTTGGGAACGCTTTTGGGAACATTCGCAAAGCTAACGATTCTGCGGAAACTGATTTGGGAACGTCGGCGTCGTAAAGACCGGCAAGTCGTAGGGACCGTTCATCATCGTCGGTGACGCGCGAGACGCGGTCATCATTGCGACGGTAGGCGGCTGGCGGGATACCGTTCGTCCCAGATTGGAAGTCGCTGGCGCTGACCTAACGAAGGTCCACGTCTTCTCGGTTAGCGACGACGGGAAAACGAGTGCCGACCTTTCCTGAGAACATGGAACTGCTGCGCAATTCGGGTGACCCTGACTTGTCGGCCCATGGACTTATGCTCCTGGCCATGGTGGACGAACCCGAGGTGTTGTATCACTACACGGATGCAGGCGGCTTCGCAGCAATCGTTCAGCAGGGAATGTTGCGGGCGACCGACGTACGGTTCCTAAACGATCCACTGGAACTCAGGTACGCGTGGGAAGCACTGCTTGCCGCCCTGGAAACGGCCAAAGCGGAGAAGCCCGAATATTCTGAGGCCTACGATGCTGCCTTGCAGGCGATTTCGATGACCAATGCCGTTGATCCAGACGCTATCGATGATCGCATTTTCTCGACTTCGTTCTCTGCGGATGGCGACGAATTGGGCCAGTGGCGTTCCTACGCCGATGATGCGAAAGGCATGGCGCTCGGGTTCGACAAGGAAAGCGTCACGATGCTAAAGGTTCCGTACTTCCACCACACGGAGCACGGCCAGCTTGTTCAGATGAAAGCAACAGTGTCAGATACGAACAAGCAGGTTCCGCTTACGTGGGGTGCGTTCACGCAGCCAGTCGGATATGGCGACGAGGCGCGACAGCGCGCTATCGACGCGGTGCTCTATCAAATCGAACGGTCATGCGAGAAGAACGGTGAGGGACTGCTTGCAAACAGGCTTTTCAACATCATCAATCGAATTCCGGTGTTCCTGTCAATGCTTGCGCTAGTTAAGAAGACGACCTATCAGAGCGAACGAGAGTGGCGGTTCACAATCGCGGAGCACTTCGGGTCGTCATCGTTGGCAATAAAGAAGGCTTTATCATCCGTCGAAGAGTTCAAGTGGTCCGCGCAGGGAGCTCTTGAGACGGTCGACGTGAAGTTCCGACCAGGCGGGCGGGCCGGCCTCAAGCCGTACACCGAAGTTCCGTTCAAGAAGTCTGCGCTTGTCCGAGTTGGCATTGGACCCAACATCGAAAGCCGTGAGCTCGCGCTGTCCACTGCGCGGCGCTTGCTTGACCGTCACGGTTTCCGGCACACCGAAGTTGTCGCCTCCGAGCACGCCTACCGCGTATAGGACCGAACTGCCCAGGGGTGCTGGGTCCTGCGGAATTACGGATTGACGACCCGCCATCTTTTCGTGCTCCATATGCTCGGGATGTGAGGGAACCGTCGACCCCGGAAGAAGCTCGCCCTCACCCAACCTGCTTCATCTCCTATAGCCACGATTCGGAAGCCCACAAGCAAGCGGTGATAGACCTGGCTCAAGTACTCAGGGAACAACACGGCATCGACGTCTTGATTGACCGGTACGTCGAGCATCAGCCGCCGACTTACTGGCCCCAATGGATGGTTCAGCAGATCGAACAGAGCGACTTCGTCGTAGTGGTTGTCACCGAGACCTACAACGAGCGGTTCAAGATGTTGCAGGAAGATCCCCGGGTCGGGCGCGGTGTCACCTGGGAGGGTGCCGTAATCAATAGCCAGGTGTATCGAAATTTCGGACGTGGCTCCAAGTTCATACCAATAGTGTTCAATGCGAACGACATTCAATACATTCCGTTCCCGCTTAGCGAGACAAGCTTTCACGTTGTACAAGGGCTTCAGCCCGAGGACCTAGCAGGCCTACTCCATCAGCTCCATCAGATACCGGTCGTGACGCCGGCACCACTGGGCGCGCCCGCAACTTCTACGCCTGAGGAAATCACGACGGCGCTTTCACTCGCCCAAACCGACAAGGAAGCAGCGATAGCACAACTGCGCGAACTGACCCAGTCGCCAGATCCGGCAGTCGCGGGTACCGCGGCATTCCACTTGGGAGAGTTGCTGTTTGCAGATGACCAGTTGACAGCCTCTATCCAATCGTTTCGTTTTGCTATGGATTTCGGAAAGCGGTCGCCAGTCTTTGAGCGTGCACAGGAAGCCTTGCTTCATGCTCTTGGTTACATGAAGACTCACTTCGGCGAAGGAAGCGTCAGAGCTGCGGTGTGGCACTGGCTTGCATTAGTGCGCCAGGGCGATATTCCAACCGCATGGAAACTAATGGAGCGCTCCATGCGCATCGCCCTGGCGCAAGACTGGATTCTGGCGAACGCCGATCATCCGAATGTCTCGCCGTACGACAGGGAGGAGCTCGTCGCCGCACTATCCGTCCTGTCGCCCGACCACGCTCTTGCAGCGCCGTTTTTGCAGAGCCAGCTGCGCAAGTTTCAGACGGCGTATGGCCACATTGAGGAAGGACTCTGGGGCGCTGCTGAACGGCGACGTGTCTACAAGATTGAGTACGAACTGATCATCTTGATTGAGACCAAAGGGGAAGAGACGGTCTGGGAACCAGGAATGTGGGCGCGCCACGCAGCGTTCGTTTTGCGCCGTCAGACAACCGAGTGGCTCATTGCAGGGTTCGACGGCAAGATACCGCATCCGGGATGGCCGCCTACCCTTGAAGATTTCCCCACCGACGGTGTGACCTTTGCGGACAGCCCGTCTGACCCAAGCAGTAAGTGACGAAACGTCGGTTGTTGACGCTGGGCCTTCGGCGACCCAAGACCACCCTACTGAGCCACGGGGGTCCGACTTAAAATTCGCCAGGTGTCGGATCGAATCGGGCGGGTGTATCGCCGCGGTGGATTCCTGACGGGTCGGCGCGTTGAACCGTCCTGTTCACGCGGTCAACTCCACGCTGTCGTCGCCGAAATCCGCAACGATGCGTAGGTTCCCGCCCAGCGCCGCGACATAGGACTGCAGTGTGCCTAGCTCGGTGTGCGACAAGTCGCCACTCTCCAGCTTCGACACACGCGCTTGCGAAATCCCCATCAGGGCGGCCACGTCCGCCTGGCGGCTGTGGCCGAGGGCCCTGCGGATCTCGGCAAGGCGGTGCGCCTGGACGGAGTCATACATTTCCTTCCGCGCGGTATCAGCACGCGCCGGGTCTAGGCGTCCTTGCGCGATGGCCTCCGCACGAATCTCACGCCAGTTGCGCGCCATGGTCATTCACCTCCCTCGGTTTCGAGCCAGCTCTCGTAGCGTCGCTCTGCTATCGGAATGTTCTTGTCGTACCAGCTTTTCCAGCCGCCCGCCTTATCGCCGCCGAGCAGCAGGATCGCCTGCCGGCGCGGGTCGAAGATGAACAGGATCCGGATGCTGGTGCCCGCGGGCCGCAGCTCCTTCATGCTGTGGAACTTCGATCCGTTGACTCTGTCCACTGTCGGCCGGCCCAGCGTTGGTCCTTCCAGCTCGAGCAAATCGATGGCCCCAGTGACCGCGGCCATTGCGTCGTCGTCGAGCGTGAAGTACCAGGCTTCGACCTCCTCGAGCAGAATCACTTCCCAGGACATCGAGATTAATATAACTTCAGAGTTATATGCAACATTCCTCGATCCGGGTGGTCAGCTCGACGTCTCGTCGTCGGGATCCCAGGCATCGCCGAGCAGAAAGCTCGCGGCCTGCTCGGCGGCTTCGCGGTCATCGTTGCCCAGCACGTGAGCGTAGGTATCCAGAAAGAACCCGACGTTGGCATGGCCTATACGCTCACTGATCACCTTCGGGCTCACGCCGGCCCGCAGCGCGCCGGTCGCATAAGAGTGCCGGAGGTCGTGAAATGTGATGCGCGACAGGCCCGCCGCGGCCGCCAGGCGGTCGAAACGTTGCCTGATCGAGTCCGGATGCAGCGGCCGGCCGTCCTGGTAGGTGAACACATAGTCGCCGGGGTGATAGGCGTCTCCGAAGAACGCGCGCTCCTCGTCCTGGATTTTGCGCCAGCGGCGCAGCGTGTCCACGGTGGCGCGGTCGATGGAAATCGTCTGGTCGGCGTTGCGTGTCTTACCGCCGGGCTTATCGCGGGCCTGTCCGCCGACCACGACACGGTTGTTGTGCACGGTGATCTCGCCCGCATAGAGATTGACGGCCTCCCACTTCAGGCC
>Ga0209655_10000258_pt1 | contig 20636 bp, 14 predicted proteins | sample BogFormECP03_OM2_FD_188236 | JGI IMG/M metagenome (GOLD analysis project Ga0209655, IMG submission 188236) | Bog forest soil microbial communities from Calvert Island, British Columbia, Canada - ECP03_OM2 (SPAdes) (version 2) | ecosystem: Environmental > Aquatic > Freshwater > Wetlands > Bog ...
CGCGCCGCTAACCGTGAAGCTCGTGAAATTCACCGGCCCGGTGCCGTTATTCATCACCGTCACGCTCATCGCCGCGCTCGTCGTCGTCAGTGCCTGCGATCCGAACGCCAAGCTGCTCGGTGTCACCGTCACTGTCGCTGTACCAGGCGTGCCCGTTCCAGTCAAAGTAACCATCTGCGGACTTCCCGTCCCCGTATCCGTGAACGTGATCGCTCCTGTCCGCGTTCCCGTCGCCGTCGGCTTGAACGTGATCGAAAATACGCACGGCTCCGCTTCCACCCCGATGCTTGGGCACTGCACCAAAGTCGCGCCGGCAAAATCGCCGCTCGTCACGATGCTGCTGAAGACCAGCGGAAAGTTTCCGTTGTTCGATACCGTTACCGTCTGCGCCGCACTCGTTGATCCCACTGCCTGGCCGCCGAATGTCAACGCAGTCGGCGTAATCCCAATCGCCTCGGCAACGCCCGTCCCTGTCAGCGTCACCGTCTGCGGACTTCCCGTCGCGTTATCCGTAAACGTGATCGTTCCAGTGCGCGCACCCGCCGCCGTCGGCGTGAACGTAATCTGGAACTTGCACGGCGCCGCTTCCACCGCAATGCTCGGGCACTGCGCCAGCGTCGCGCCAGCGAAATCTCCCGTCATCGCAATGCTCGTAAACGTCACCGTCGTATTCCCCGTGTTCGATACCGTCAACGTCTCCGGCGAACTCGTCGATCCTAACCCCTCCAGCCCAAACGGCAACGGTGACGGCGTAATGGTGATCGTCCCCGGAACCGCCTGGCCAAACGTCGCCGTCACCGTCACGCCCGACGTCGCCGTCGAAACTGTGCAAGTAGCCGGCGTGGTCTGCGGGTTAGCCGGCACACAGTTCGAGCTGAAACTAGTGAAAGTCGAGCCCGTTCCTGGCGTCGCTGTCAGAACCACTTGCCCATTGCCCGGGAACGTGCCCGTGCAAGTCGTCGGGCAGTTGATACCCGCAGGCGAGCTGGTTACAGTCCCAGTTCCGGCTCCGCTAGTCGTAACCGTGAGCGCCGCCGCGCCCATACCCGAAAGGGCAATATTCTGCGTGCTCCCCGCAGTGGGCCCGTTGTCCGTGATCGTGATCGTTCCGGTGTAGGCAATAAACTCCGTCGGCATGAACGCAATATCAATCCCGCACTTCGCGCCCACCGCGAGCGTCGAAGGCGCCAATGGGCACACATTCGAAGAAATCGAAAACGCGCCAGGCGTGATCGCAACGCTCGAAATCGTCAGCGGCGCATCTCCAGAATTGGTCACCGTCACCGGCAAAGTCGCGCTCACATTCACGGCCTGGTTCGCAAACGCCGCAGTCGTACTCGAAAGCGTTATGTTCGGATTGAGCAGCACCAGCCTGATCCGGTTGTTAAACAAATCACCCACGTACATGTTGCCCAGGTCGTTCACGACGACTCCGTCCGGGGTGGCGAAGCTCGCTGACAGTGCCGGCAAGCCATCGCCCGCAAATGCAAAGTTCCCGTTCCCCGCGAACGTCGTGATAATCCTAGTTGCTCCGTCCACGCGGCGGATCACATTATTTCCAGAATCAGAGATAAAAAGATTGCCTGCGCCGTTCGTCGATATTCTGAGCGGCGCATTCAGAGTCGCGTTCGTAGCCAAGCCGCCATCGCCGGTGTGTCCCGCAGTCCCAGTCCCGGCGATAGTTGTGATCATCCGCGGGGTGCCGGTATCAATCTTGCGAATCACATTGTTATCCGTATCGGAGACGTACAGGTTGCCGTTTGCATCGATGTCCAGTCCAGCGGGGCAATTTAGCGTGGAATCCACCGCCGGCCCTCCATCCCCGGTGTAACTTCCAGGACACCCTATCGGTGCGGTTCCGTCAGGCCCGCCTCCCGCAATCGTTGTGATCGTGCCGGTCGTGTCCACTTCGCGGACGCGATTATCCTGCGCGTCCACAAAATAAAGATTCCCCGCCGCATCCAGCACCGCTGCACGAGCGTCGTTCAGATTCGCGCTCAACGCCGGTCCCCCGTCGCCGCAGCTCGAAAAAGGTGCCGTGCACAAATTTCCCGACCCCACAATCGTCGTGATGACCCCTGTCGAGCCATTCACCTCGCGAATGCGACTGTCGCCGTCATCCGCAACCAGCAAGTTCCCAGACGCCAAGGCTGTCACGGTCCGCGGCATAAAAAGTGCCGCATTGATTGCCGGTCCGCCATCGCCACACGAGTCGGTCCCAACTGGACACGGAATCCCAGTGCCTACTACCTTGGATATTGTTCCGTCCGAGGCGCTCACCTCCCGGATTGTATTGTTTTGCGCGTCAACAAAAAATACATTGCCGTTGTTATCCAACGCAGGATTCCGCGGGTAATACAAACTGGCGCTCGTCGCCGGACCACCATCGCCCATCCCGCCGCTCCCCACCACCGTCGTAACGATCTTCGTGCTCGCCGTGTAAAACCGAACCCGATTGCTCCAGTAGTCTGCAATCCACAAATTCCCAGTAGTCGGATCAACCAACACCCCAAACGGATTCGTCAGCTCCGTCGAAGTCCCCACCGCTCCGTCGCCGTTAAATCCAAACGTGTGATTGCCCACGATCGTCGTTATTTCGCCGGGGGTCGGGCTCGTCGCTGAGAACACCTCTCGCACCGCAGCATTCATCGCATCCGCAATGTAAAGGTTTCCCGCAGTATCCACCGCCACTCCATCCGGAATCCGCATAGTTGCCGCAGTTGCGAGCCCGCCGTCCCCGCTGTATCCCGGGGTGCCTGTTCCAGCCACGATCGTGATATTTTTCGTCGTTGCATCCACTCGGCAAACGATGTCGTTGTTCTGGTCAGCGATAAAAAGATTTCCGCCCGCATCAGCCGTCACCGCCACCGGCCCGTTCAGCGGAGTCGAAGTTGCCAGCACGTTGTTCGCGGGAAATCCCGCAGTGCCCGGTGTGCCGGCATAAGTCGTGATGATTCCCGTCCCCAACACCACGCGCCGCACCAGGCTGTTGCCAATGTCCGCGATATAAAGATTCCCCGCGCCATCCAGCGCGACCTCTTGGGGAAAATTCAGTTGCGCGCTCGTTGCCGCTTTATTGTCTCCGTTGTAACTGCATTGCCCCGCAATCCCCGCCACCGTGTTCATCACTCCCGTAGCAGCCACAATCTCCCGCACCACGCAATTATTCTGATCCGAAAAATAAAGATTGCCGTTCACGTCCAGCGCCGCGCCGATCGGTTCATACAACAATGCCGCCGTCGCCAGAGTCCCGTTCGGCGAAAAGCCTGCTGTGTTATTCCCCGCGTAAATGGACATGAAAGGAGCCGGTGTGTCACCGGGCACCTTGTAGATCACCCCAATATCAGTCACTACATAAAGATTTCCCGCCCCGTCTCGCGTAATCGCCACCGGCCCCTCGATCGGCGCCGCCGTAGCCAAAACATCATCAGAAGGCGCACTCCCGGCCACAGTCGATGTAGTGTTCTGCCCCCACGCCCCATTCGCAAACATCAGCAGCAGCAACAACAAGCCACCACAAATGAAATAGCGCGCGGCGATCTTAGAAGTAGCTCGGCTCACACCAATTCTCCTTGAGCGAGGAAGCGGTAATCCGGGGAGGAACAAACCGTTTCTTTGCTATAAACTTGCCAATGACCCAATTCGTCTAATTCAATTCGTCAAATATCCGTTTTGCTAACAAGCCGCGGCAACGCGGGACCCCAATCCCGCAAATCTTCACGCGTCTCACACGCCGGGACCCAACCAACAATTCCAAAAACTAAACTCACGCCTCAACTACGCGAATGGCCAACAGGACAGGGATTCCCAACCGCGCGCTATCTTACGCAAGATACAAATCAAGGTCCACTTCTATTGCGTCAGTTCCAGACCGGTCACGAGCCGGGTGACCAGTGATCCCCAAATCGTGGGACAGCCCCTGCCCGCCGCAGGAGGGCGCTCCTGGCTGTCCTCTTCGGTTATGCGCTCTTTCGGTCTTTCTCTCGCCGGGGATCTTCGCCGGTGCGCCCCGACTCTCACTCCGTATTTCATAGCTATCTACATACCGAACGAGTATGGTCGAACTGTCTCACTAGCATCCTGCCGTTCTCTTCCCAAAATCTACGGCTCCTTGCGAACTCAGACGCTACCCGTCCGCACAGGAGCCCTTATGGCCTCTCCAAAATTACCTCGTCGCATCACCGCCGGCCCCGCAGTTGACGATGGCAACTCCAATAAGATTCAAAACCTGATCCTCCTCGGCCTGCCCGCCGGCGAGCTAAACGCCGTCGCCAAAAAAATGGAACTCGTCGATTTTCCCACGCACTCCGTTCTGCATGAAGCCGGCGAGCCTCTCGCGCACGCCTTCTTCATCAATGGCGGCCTCGCTTCGGTGCTCAACGTAATGACCGACGGAAAAAGCGTCGAAGTCGGCTTAGCAGGCAAGGAAGGATTCGTCGGTCTTCCGTTAGTCGTGGGACTCAGCACCAGCCCGACGCAAGTCATCATGCAAGTCGCGGGCAGCGCTTATCAGATCACCGCGCCGGACTTCAAAGAAGTCCTGTCACATTCGCCGGCGCTGGAAAAGAGCCTGAATCGCTACGCGCAAAGTCTCGGCATGCAAGCGGTCCACGTCGCCGCCTGCAACCGCCTCCATGAAGTGGATGAACGCCTCGCGCGCTGGCTGCTGATGAGTCAGGACCGCCTCGGCGGAGACGTCGTTCCGCTAACACAGGAATTTCTCGCGCACATGCTCGGTACCCGCCGCGCCAGCGTCACCGTGGCCGCCGGCATTCTCCAGAAAGCCGGATTCATCACCTACAATCGCGGCAGCGTCCGCATCGACGACCGCAGCGGCCTCGAAGATGCCGCATGCGAATGTTATGCCTCCATCAGACAACAAACCGAAATGTGGGAAAAAGAACTCAGCCGCCTCGGTACGCTACCGCACTGACATCGCGCGCGCCCGAACTTAGAATGTCGTCCCGCAGGAGGGCCCCATGGTCGAGAATAATTGGCGCGCGCTCTACAAAGCCGCCGTTCTCGAGATCGACCCGGTCAAACTGGAGCTTCGCGTGAAAGCTGTTGAAGATGCCATCCGCGCGCGTCAATCGCTCGACGGCCAGGTCTCCTCCGAAGAACGCGCGGCGATGAAAGACGCGCTGGATTCCCTAGGGGTCCTGAAAATAGAGTGGAAGGAACGCAAGAAATGAAACGCCCGCCAGCCCGTATCTGAATCCTGATGGCCCCGCAGAAAAATTTCTAGCAGAGCGCCTAACCGTTTGGTACGCTAGCGTACGTACTCGGGTGCTCTCCAGCGACCGGCTGTCACCCCGTTGCTTCGGGGGGTGACATGGCACACCGCATTTTTATTGTTGACGACAATCCTTCTGTCCGCAGAGGAATCCGCACCCTGCTGGAAACCTCAGGCTTTGAAATTTGCGGCGAAGCCGCTGACGGACTCGATGCCGTCGAACGCGCCCCCGAAATAAACCCCGACCTCATCATTCTAGACGTTGCCATGCCGCGCATGAACGGCTTGGACGCCGCGCGTAAGCTCCACGACATCCATCCACACGTCCCAATATTATTGAATACCTTGCATGCTGCTGTGATTCGCTCGGAACCAACCCTGCCAGAGGGCGTTACCGACGTGGTGGACAAGCGTGAAAATCTTCTTCACCGCGTCTTTCAGTTATTGCCCAAATCGAATGCCGCCCAGCGCGGCACCGCGCGGTAATCGATAGCAAATCTCCAGCGCCATCTCGCCTTTGAATCGCCGCGAGATTTCACGCTTTCAGCAGTGGTGTCCAGACCTGCATCGGGGTCGCTTCGCGATTCGCCCATGCGTAATACGGAATGAACGTCAGCGCCACCGGTTTGTTCTTCGGCGTATCCGCCTTGTACGTGGAGTACAAGGCTTCGTGCGCGCTCCCGAATTCCAAGCTCGCGCCCGGATGCTCGAGTACCACCACGCCGCCGAGCAGATCTGGCTCGAACTTGCTTTGGAATTCGCCCGTCGTCTTGCGACCCAAATCCAGCGCCACGTCCTCCAGCACCGTTCCACTGGGCTGATCGAGTTGCTCCAGGCAATACACCAGCGGGCCGCGCTGCACCGCCACGCGCCCCGCATCTTCCACCACGTGAGGATTCGCTTCAATCACTTGCGGAACCATTTCCATTTTCAGATGCACCACGTCGCCCGCCGCCCATCGCCGTGTGATCGGCAAATATTCACCGGGCTTCGCGCCCGGCACAGGTTTGCCGTTCACGGCAACCTGCGCTCGTTCCGCCCATCCCGGAATCCGCACATAAAAAGTAAAATCGGCAGCTTCCGCTGGCGTCACGCCAATTTCCACGCCGCCATCCCACGGATAATTCGTTTTCTGCGTGATCTTCAATCCCGTTCCATTCTCCAAGTGCCAGTCGAGTTCTGAATTGTCGTAAAGATGCACGTAAATTCCGTCTTTGCTCGTGCTGTAAAAATATCCTGGCAGCGCGGCAAACGTCCGCTCCAGGTTTGGCGGGCAGCACGTGGTGTCGTACCAGGTGTTGCGGATCTTGTCTCCCGTTGCCGGATCGAACGCCAGCGGATTTCTGTAACAATAAAGCGTCCCGTCCAGCGACATCCCCGAATTGATTCCGTTGTACAGCGCTCGCTCGATCACATCCGTGAACTTCGCGTCGCCAGTCACCGCGAGCATCCGCCAGTTCCACATCATGTTGCCGATCGCCGCGCAGCTTTCTCCATACGCGCGCGCATTCGGCAATTCGTAGGCGTCGCCAAACGCTTCGCCCGCCGCGCGCGATCCCACTCCACCGGTGACGTACATTTTGCTGCTGGTCATGTCGTTCCACAGCTTGTTCAGCGTCTTGAGATAAGTCGCGTCGCCCGTCTCCATGTAATAGTCCGTCGCGCCGCAGCAGGCGTACATCGCTCGCACCGCGTGCCCTTCCAGCTTGGTGCGTGCCGTGAACGGCGTCCCGCTGAACATGTAAATCGTGCGCCGTGCTTCCAGTTGCGCCCGGTCATCACCCTGTAAGATATATCCCGCCAGCTCCAGTTGCCGCTTGTCGCCTGTCGTGCGATAAAGCTCAATCAGCGCCATCTCAATTTCCGGATGTCCGGAAACAATCGGCTTCAGCGGCGCGGGCCCGTAACTTGGCAGCAGGAAATCGTCCACGAAGCGGATCCCGGCATCCAGCATCTTGGGATCGCCTGTGCCGCGATAAAATGCAATCGCACCCTGTAAATAATGTCCCATGTTGTACAGCTCATGGCCGGTCGTCTGCGTTTGCACCGTCATACTTAGCGGCGCCTTGTCCTCCACGTAATAAGTGTTCAGGTAACCATTGGGCTGTTGCGCGGCCACCACGTCATCAATGAATTTTTGCGCCGAAGCGCGCAGCTCGGGGTATGCACCCGACTGCAGCGTGAAACCCACGGCCTCCGTCCATTTATAAATATCGGAGTCGGAATATACCGGTCCGCTCTGCGCCGCGGTACTCTTGCCGATCAGTCGGCGAAAATTGTTCATGCGCCCGTTCGCCTCCAGCAGATCGTGCATGCTGGGAATGCTCTTCTCCACATTTATTACCCGCCGCTTCTCCCAGAATCCGCTATCGATCGTCACCGCGTGAACCGGAATATTCTTCAGCTTCGCGTACGGAGACCGCGCGAGATTTTCTATGCCCTGATCTTTCCACGAAGGTTTGTCGAGCAGCGCGGGCGCCGCCCGCTGGGCCAAGCCACTCTCCCGCCGCGCATCGCCGGCCACGCTTGCCAACAGTCCTTTCGTCGGCAACAAACAAGCAGCCGCACCCGCCGACACCGCAGAAGTCACAAAACGCCGCCGCGAAATCACCTTTTTCTTGTTCATCCCAGTCTCCCTGAATAATTTTCACCAGACCTCGCGGCAGGAGGTCCGGATTTCAGCGGTCGCCAAACCATCATTCATCACCAATCGAAACCGCCGCTCTCCAACCGCTCAGTATAACCAAATCTGCGTAAACGTTTACTTACTTTCCGCAAACACCCTTGCCCCGCGCTTCATTCGGGTGTCGGCTCTCACCTCTCAGCGCCCAGCCGTCGCCGCCTTGTCCACGCTCTGCAGATCATCATCCAAGCCCAGATGCTCCCAACGCAGCAAAACAATCGGCACATTCCCGTTCTTCCACAAATAGTCATCAAACGCGCGCAGGTCGAACGCATCACCTTGTTTCAACCGCGCGTCCGCCAGAAACCGCATGATCTGGATCTTTCCAATCTGATAGCTGATCGACTGTCCCGGCCCAGTGGCGAACCCCGCTGCCTCTTCCTCGGCGGTTTTCTGATCCATCGGCACGTAATGCGCCAGGTAATCCGCGGCTTGGCTGATCGTAAATATTCCCAGCGCCAGTTTCACGTCCACTTCCACGCGCAACGCGCGCAGCCGCATGAAATTGTAAATAATTTCGCGCGAACGCGGGCTATCATCGAACAGCCCCGCCTGCAGCATCATTTCTTCCGCGTAGAAACCCAGCCCTTCATTCGGCCCCGAATCGTAGTAGTGCCGCCGGATCGGATCTTCGTGCATCCGCGACCACGCCATCTGGAAATAATGTCCCGGCACGCCCTCGTGCACCATATCCGGCCGCGGATCTTTCGCTGAGGCCAGCCAGAAATATCCTAGCGTCGGTGAAGGCTCGTTCGCCCAACGCACCCCGGTCGCATGCAGAAAATCGTCCGTCTCCCCAAAACCGGAAAGCGCGTTCACATATCCCGGCATCAACCGAATCGTGTAGTGGCCGATCGCAGGGGAAACCGTCAGGATCCCTTTCTTCTCCAGAAAATCGCGAATCGCCAGCTCGTCGCGCTCGCTCGTGCGGATTTGCTCGTCAATGTTCGCAGCGATCTTCAGCTCCGGGAACCCCTCATTCCGCTGCTTTTCAATCTGCTCGAAAGTCACCGCGCGTTCCCACTCCTGCCGGCTGATCGTCAGCAACTGCTCCGGCGTGTAAGGAATTAGCGCCACATGGCTCAAAAAGAATTCGTAGTTCGCGCGCCCTACCGCCGCGCTTTCCGGCATGCCCTGCAAATGTTCCTGCAACCACGTCCGATAGGCTTCCAGCGCCACGATTGCTTTTTCCGTCGCGACCTGGAACTCCGTGTGCAAATCTCCCGCATGCGATCCCTCCGGATGCAGCATCGGCCCAACTTCGCGCTCCACGTCCTGCAATTCGGGCCGGATTTGCCCGAGCGAACTAATTGCCAGTTGCGCAAACGGGCGCACCGCGTGCAGATTCGGCTCTCCATCACTCAAAATCCTGGGTATGTCCTGCATGCGCGTCACGACTTCGCGGCTTCGCGCGGCATCGAAGGGCGGCGGTTCCACCAGCGATTCCAGCAAAGCCGTAAGTGTCTGATCAAGATAAAAAGTCGGATCGCGTTCCCACCGCCGATTCAAATCCAGTTCCCAACGCACCCGCGCCAGCGCCGACCCCATCAACCGGTCGTCCACTTTTTCGCTGACAGTCCATCCCGCGCGATCCAGCTTCTTCCACCGCGCTTCAAATTCTTCGAGTTGTTTCCTCTGGCTTGCGATTGAACCAGCCGACCAGTCGCGCACGCCGCTGGGATGCTCAAGCCGCGGAATATCGTCCGTCGAAAACGGCTGGTAACGCGCCCGCCAGTCCCAGAACTCTGCCGCAAACTGCTCCAGCGTACCAGCCGGCGCCGATGGTTGCTGCGTTACGGATTCCGCACGCACCAATGCATCGCAAGAAATCACGATCAGCAAAGCCAGCAGGCCGCAACGCACACACGCGGGGAAATTTTCAGCCACAGAGCGCACACCCCGCACAACGCATCGCCACACCCCGACACATTGATTCGTCACGAACACCCCTTGAAGGCCTTGCGTCTAGCTGATCGGCGGGCGCATTTTGTGCCATTCGGTATGGCTCTGGAACATTCGCGCCGCCGCGATTACCGCGTGATCGTCCAGCGCCCGCCCGATGAATTGCATCCCGAACGGCAGCTTCTCCTTGCTCGATCCGCACGGCACGCTGATCGCCGGCAATCCGCACAAGCTCGAAACTCCGTCCGGCGCGCGCCGCTCGATCGGTCCTGCCGAATCATCTTCCGGAGGCGCGCTCAAGGGCGACGCCGCCGAAGATTCGCCCGCCGTTGCCAGCACATCGAACCGCTCGAACAATTTATCCACCTGCGCTTGCAAAAAAGTCCGCACGCGTTGCACCTGCAGATAATCCCCGACGGAAAATTCCTGGCTCGCGTAACCATTAATCTGCCCGACCGGATCGATCAAATCCGCGCAACGCCCGGAAACAATCAGCTCCTGAAACGCGGAAGCCGACTCCATCAATATCGTCAGCTCCGCCGCCTCTTCGTAAGGGCCGTCCGGCATCTCCACATCCGTGATCGTCGCGCCATTTTTCTCCAGCACTTTCAAAGCGGCATCCACCGCCGCTTGCAATCCCGGCTCTTGCTCGTTCCACACATTCGTCAATCGTCCGATGCGAATCGGCTTCGCGGTCTCTGCAGTCGGAGCAGGACAAGCAAAATCCGCAGCGCTCGCCGGCAACGAATCGAAATCCAGCGGATCATGTCCCGCCAAAACCGAAAGCACCAACCCGCAATCATCCGCCGTGCGCGCCATCGGCCCCAGCTTATCCATCGTCCAGGCGATTGCCATCGCGCCATGCCGGCTCACGCGCCCAAAGCTTGGCCGCATCCCGGAAATTCCGCACCACGACGAAGGACAAATAATCGACCCGCGCGTATCCGATCCGATCGCCCAAGGCGCCATCGCCGCAGCCACAATCGCGCCCGATCCGCTCGACGATCCGCACGTCCAGTACTTCGTGTTCCAGGGATTTTTGCACGGTCCCGTCAATGAAGCGTCGCCCGCGGAATAACCCAAGCCGCCCGCCAGCTCGATCATCGCAGCTTTCCCGATCAGCACCGCTCCCGCGCGGTTCAGTTTTTCAATCACCGTCGCGTTGTAATCGAATGTTTGCTTCGCCAGCGGCCGAGCGCCCCACGTCGTCGGATACCCTTCCACCGCTACGAGATCTTTCGCCGCATACGGCACTCCATGCAGAGGCCCGCGATAATGCCCCGCAGCAATTTCTTTTTCAGCCGCCCGCGCCTGCTGCAACGCCAGCTCGCGCGTAATCGTCGCGAATGCATTCAGCTTCGGTCCTAGCGCTTCGCTGCGCGCCAGAAAACTTTCCGCCAGCTCCACCGGCGAAATCTTCCCGCGGCGAATTTGGTCGCCGAGCTCGCGTACCGAAAGATAGAGGATGTCTTCGCTCAACATGGATTGATTTGTCTTCTTGCCAACCGCAGGCGGATCGGCAGGCTCGCGCAGCCAAATCCAATTCGTCGACACACACTAGCGCGCTGAATCAAAAACACCCAGTTCGTCACTCGCTGTTTTTCCCGCTGGAAAGTTTCAACACACTCACTGGCGGATCGCCATTCTGCAATGCAAACGCCCGAACAGGAGCCAGCATCGTTTCGTTGTAAGCCAAAATCTTGCGCAAATGTTTCCGCTGCTCCTCCGACAACCGCTCGCCGTACTTGCGAATAATGTTGGCGAGCTTCGCTTCCACGTCGTGGCTTTGCTCGGGAGTAAGCATCGGCTTGGCCGCCGCCGTTTCCTGCTCGCCCGTCGGAGTCGCCGATGATATGTTGTCGGGGTCGCGTCGCGCGTTCAGCAAGCTCGGCGGTGAAATTGAAAGCGCCGCAGCCGCGGCCGCGCCGATCGCCGCATCCAGTCCGAATTCGCGGCGAGAAATGCGCGTGGACTTCGTGCCGGCGCCGTTCGCTTCCTTGCTGGGAGCGCCTGAATTGTTACCCAAGTTGTCCGAAGATGAGTTCGACACGGAGGTATAGTCTTGTATATATTATCCACTGGTCAAGCCTTTTCATCCGCGCCAACATCGCCTCGACGCAACCGTCTTGTCTCCATGCACTCATTTGGCGCCGCGGCACGAACCGCTGCAGCAGATTCACAGCGCTTTCAGGCATCATCAAAATCACAAGGATATTAATGACCACCAACGCGCCCGACGCCACTCCTCCCGCCCCTCCATCAGACCCCTCCTTCGCGCGCGGCCTCGGCCTGTTCGACTCCGTAATGGTCGTAGTCGGGGTGATGATCGGCTCCGGAATTTTTATCGTCTCCGCAGACATGTCGCGCCAAATCGGCAGCGCGGGCTGGCTGCTGGTCGCGTGGATTTTCACGGGCGTGCTCACCATCGCCGGAGCGCTTTCCTACGGCGAACTCGCCGCCATGATGCCCCGCGCTGGCGGTATGTACATTTACCTGCGCGAAGCATTTTCCCCGCTCTGGGGTTTTCTCTACGGCTGGACGCTCTGCACCGTGATCCAGACCGGCACGATTGCGGCGGTCGCGATTGCCTTCGCGCGTTTTTCCGGCGTGCTCTTTCCGTCCATTTCGGAAGCTCACTATTTGATCTCGCCGATCCACGTATCCAGCGGCTATGCTATTTCGCTTTCGTCGGCGCAGCTCGTCGCCATAGGCATGATCGCCGTGCTCACCTGGACCAACAGCCGCGGCCTGCAATACGGCAAAGTCGTCCAAAATGTTTTCACCGTCGGCAAGACTATCGCGCTCATCGTCCTGATTCTGCTCGGCCTCACGCTCGGCTGGAACGCCTCCGCGGTTCACGACAATTTCAGCAATGCCTGGACCGCTCGCGGCATCTCTCCGCTCGCCACCGGACTCAGCGCCACCACCGCCTTCGGCCTGCTCGTCGCGATCTGCGTAGCACAAACCGGCTCGCTCTTTTCCGCCGATTCCTGGCACGACATTACTTTCACCGCCGGCGAAGTGAAAAATCCGCGCCGCAATCTTCCGCTCTCGCTCGCCATCGGTACGAGCGTCGTAATCACGCTGTATCTCCTCGCGAACGTCGCCTATCTTGTCACGCTTCCGCTCGCCGCCATCCAGCGCGCTCCGGCGGATCGCGTCGCTACCGCGATGTTGCAAACAATTTTCCCGACGCTGGGCGCCGGGCTACTAGCCGCCGCCATCATGGTCTCTACCGTCGGCACCGTGAACGCTCTCACTCTCGCTGGAGCGCGAACCTTTTACGCCATGGCTCGCGACGGATTATTTTTTCCATCCGCCGGCACACTAAATTCCGCGCGCGTGCCCGCATGGGCCTTGCTCATTCAGGGCCTCTGGGCTGCGTTTCTGGTTCTTCCGCGCACCTACAATCCCACCACGCAATCCTACGGTAATCTTTACAGCGATTTGCTCGATTACATTATTTCCGCCGCGCTGATTTTTTACATTCTCACCATCGCTGGCGTTTTTCGCCTGCGCATCAAAAAATCCGATGCCGACCGGCCTTATCGTGCTTTCGGCTACCCCTGGCTTCCCGCGCTCTACATCGTGGGCGCGGCAACCATCCTGATCGTGCTCTTCACCTATCGCCCTGCCACCACGTGGCCGGGCCTGATAATCGTCATCCTCGGCGTGCCGGTTTATTTTTTGATCGCCCGCTCCGCCTCAGACCGTAAAATAGCCGATCAGGAGCGGCCGTAGTTCTCTCGAGCGTCGCGCGATATTTCCGTGAGACGCGTTTGCAAAATTGATCGGATCGCAGGCACGCTCGTTGGGGGGTAATCCCGTGCAATTCGCTCGAGTGATTTCAGCCGTGGACGCGCACGCGTGCGGCGAGCCCGGCCGCGTGATCGTTGGCGGCGTGCTCGACGTACCGGGCGCCACCATGTTTGAAAAAATGAAATATCTGGAAACTCACTTCGATGAGCTGCGCAAATTGATGCTGCGCGAACCGCGCGGCTACCCCGCATCCAATTGCAATCTCATCCTGCCGTCTACAAATCCCGAAGCTGCCGCCGGGTTCGTAATCATGGAGCAAACCGAATACCCGCCCATGTCCGGCACCAACGCGATCTGAGTCGTCACCGTGCTGCTCGAGACCGGAATGATTCCCATTCGCGAACGCATTATGAAGCTGAAGCTCGATACACCCGCGGGCCTCGTCGAAGTCGAAGCTGAAATCGAAAATAAAAAAGTCAAACGCGTCACATTTCAAAACGTCCCGGTATTTGCCATGCACCTCGATGCCAACGTCGAAGTTCCGAGCTTCGGCACTGTAAAAGTGGACGTCGCCTACGGCGGCATGTTCTACGGCATCGCCTATGCCGCGCCTCTGGGCTTCCAACTAACTCCCGACGAGGCGCGCGACATCGTGCGCGTCGGCGAAATGATCAAAGCCGCGGCCAACGAACAACTCCCCGCCGTTCATCCGGAAAATTCCGCCATCGCCGGCATCACCATCGCGCAACTTTCCGCGCCCGCGGACCATCCGCGCTCCGACCGCAAGAACACCGTGATCGTTTCCACGGGCAAACTCGACTGGAACCGCCCATCTTCATGGAGCGGCGCGCTCGATCGCTCGCCCTGCGGCACCGGCACCTGCGCAAAAATGGCCGCGCTCCACGCCAAAGGCCAGTTGCCACTGCATCAGGATTTTGTGCACGAGGGAATCCTCGGCACCACTTTCACCGGCCGCCTGATCGCCGAAACACGCGTCGGCCCCCACCCCGCCGAAGTTCCCACCATCAGCGGACGCGCCTGGATCACCGGCATCGCGCAATACGTCCTGGACTCCGACGATCCATTTCCCACCGGCTACAGTGTCGGCGACATCTGGGGCAGCGCCGATTGAAATCTGGATTGCGCGCCACCCGCGCTGACTCTAGCCCTGCGAAAGAAGGAGTTCGCTTCCGCAATTCCAGCTAACTCGCTAGAGCATCCTCGCAAGCAACTGAAAATACAGCAGAAAACTATTGCGCGTCCTCGGGTAGCAGCGACTAGGCAGGCTAATCGGGATATATCACGTTTTCCGTTGCCGAGCCTCGCCCTGATGTATATTATATGCACGCGGTGCCGTCGCGCGTCGGATTGCCTGCTCATGAGCCTCACCGATCCACGAGCTCAAACTACCCCCACGGATATGTTCGACGCCCTCGAACGTATCCACGTGGTGGACTCTCATACCGGTGGTGAACCCACCAGAATTATTGTCAGCGGCGGTCCGGACCTCGGCCCTGGTTCAGTCGCTGAGCAGGTGGAACGCTTTCGCCTCGATCACGATTTCCTTCGCGGCGCGTTGGCTAACGAACCTCGCGGCTCCGAAGTCGTTGTCGGCGGAATTCTCTGCAAGCCTGTCGATCCCGCCAGCACCGCAGGAGTAATTTTCTTCAACAACGTCGGATACCTCGGCATGTGCGTGCACGGCACCATCGGGTTGGTGACCACACTCGCGTATTTGGGAAAGATCACCTACGGCGATCATCGCATCGAAACTCCGGTGGGCGCCGTCACCGCGACTCTTCATGAAACCGGCGAAGTCACCGTCGTCAACGTCGCCAGCAAACGCACCGCCGCCAATGTAACGGTCCGCGTGGCGGGTTACGGCGCCGTCACCGGCGATGTCTCCTGGGGCGGCAATTGGTTTTTTCTGGTGAACGATAATTCCATAGAATTAAATACCGCGAATATTGAAAAGCTGACTGAGTTCGCCTGGGCCATTCGCCAGGCTCTGGCCACCAATGGCATCATAGGTTCCGACGGTAAAGAAATCGATCACGTCGAATTATTTCGTCCCTCGCGCAAGCCCGGTATACAAAGCCAGAACTTTGTTCTCTGTCCCGGAAAAGCCTACGACCGTTCGCCCTGCGGCACCGGCACCAGCGCCAAGCTCGCCTGTCTCTACGCCGATGGAAAATTGCTACCCGGCGAAATCTGGCGCCAGGAAAGCATCGTGGGTAGCGTTTTTGAAGCGCAATTTCGCATCGAGGACGGCCAAGTGCTGCCCATCATCAAAGGCTCGGCGTTCATCACGGCGGATGCGGATGTAATTCTCGATCCCCGCGATCCCTTTCGCAATGGCATCTACCCGTGAACAAGCCCGCCGAAGTCGTTATCGTGGGCGCCGGCATCGTTGGCGCCGCCTGCGCACTGGAACTTTCCGCCGAAGGCCTGCGCGTCCTGGTAATTGACGAAAGTTTCCCCAGCGCCGGCTCCACTGGCGCGGCCATGGGCCACATCGTGGTGATGGACGATTCCGAAGCGCAATTCGCCATCACGCGCTATTCGCAAATTCTCTGGGACGATTTGCGAGACCAGCTTCCCGCGTCCGTGGAATTCGACCCGTGCGGAACGCTGTGGGTCGCGGCCGACGAAGAAGAAATGCGCGAAGTGCGCAGGAAATTTGACTATTACCGCGAACGCGGCGTCAACGCGGAAATTCTCGATTCGCAGCAGGTTCGCGATGCGGAGCCCCATTTGCGCGCGCCACTCGCGGGCGCCCTGAGCGTTCCAGGAGATTCTGTCGTTTACCCGCCCTGTGCGGTGGAGTGCTTATTGCAAAAAGCCCGCGCGCTGGGAGCTCGCGTAATCCAAGGCCAGCCAGTCGCCACAATCGGAAAAGGCGCCGCGCGGCTCGCTGACGGTTCAGTTTTCGCGGCAGGCTTTATCATCAACGCTGCCGGCCAGTCTGCTCCGAAACTCAGCCCGGGAATAAACATTAAGCCGCGCAAAGGCCACCTGGTAATCACCGATCGTTATCCGAATTTTCTCCATCATCAGGTAGTCGAACTCGGCTATCTGAAAAGCGCGCACTCCCTCACCGCCGATTCCGTGGCCTTCAACGTACAGCCCCGTACGACAGGCCAAATTTTAATCGGCTCGTCACGTCAATTCGGCGCCGAAAATTCCGCAGTGGACGAATCCATCCTCTCGCGCATGTTGCAACGCGCCTTCGAGTACATGCCGGGCCTGAACTCACTCTCCGCGATCCGCGTCTGGACCGGTTTCCGCCCCGCCACTCCCGATAAGCTTCCTCTGATCGGCCCGTCGCCACACGATCCGTCCGTTTTGGTCGCTGCCGGCCACGAAGGCCTCGGCATCACCACTTCGCTCGCCACAGCAAAACTAATCTGCGCGCAAATTCTCGGCCAGCGTCCCGCAATTCCCATTCAGCCGTATCTCCCGTCGCGGCAAATCGCAGCGGAGGCCCATGTCTGAATCCATCTCAGTCCGCGTAAATGGAAAGCTCGTCACCGTGCGCGACGGCTCCAGTGTCGCCGTCGCCGTTCTCGCCTCTGGTGCAACTTGCCGCGCTTCGGTGACCGGCCAGCCGCGCTCGCCTCTCTGCGGCATGGGCACCTGCTTCGAATGTCGCGTCGCAATCAATGGAGAACCCCAGCGCCGCAGTTGCCAGGTGCTGTGCGAAGCGAATATGGAAATAGAAGCCAATGGATAGCGTGAAGCATCTACGATTCGACGTCGCGGTTGTCGGCGCTGGGCCCGCGGGAATCGCCGCGGCGCTCGCAGCTGCTGATTCCGGCTGCAGCGTCGGATTGCTCGACGACAACCCCGCCGCCGGAGGACAAATTTGGCGCGCCACTCACGACTGCGCGCGGCCCTCGGCAGCATCCATATGGTTCGATCGCCTAAATAAATCAGCAGTGCAAATCGTTCGCGGCGCGCACGTCTTTCACGCTGCGAAAGGCGAGCTGGCCGCTGAATCCGATTCCGCGATTCAAATCAGCTACGGAAAACTAATTCTCGCGACGGGCGCACGCGAACTTTTCCTGCCCTTTCCCGGCTGGACTCTTCCAAACGTCATGGGCGCCGGCGGTCTCCAAGCCTTCGTAAAATCCGGCCTCGATATATCCGGAAGACGCATCGTTATTGCCGGCACTGGTCCGCTGATCCTTGTAGTCGCCGCCTACGCCCGGAAATGTGGCGCGAAAGTGATCGGCATCTGCGAGCAGACCACTCGTCCAAAGATGGCGCGCTTCGCTCTGAAGATGATGCTGATCTGGGGCAAATCGGCCGAGGCCATGAGCCTCGCCTACGATCTTCGCGGCATCCCGCACTGGACCGATTGTTGGCCGGTCGCCGCCTTCGGAAATCGCCGCGTGGAATCCGTGCGCATTTCCCGTCACGGACAGACCGGCGAAATCGAATGTGACTATCTTGCTTGCGGCTTTCATCTCATTCCCAACGTCGAGCTTCCACGCATGTGCGGCTGCCACCTGCGCGAAGACTTTGTTGCGGTGGATGAGTATCAGCAGACCTCGATCCCCGGAATATTCTGCGCTGGCGAACCCACCGGAATTGGCGGCCTCGAACTCGCGCTCGTCGAAGGCGAAATCGCCGGTTACGCCGCGACGAACTGGGAAGATCGCGCCAAGCATTTATTTGCGAAGCGCGCCCGCCACCAGAAAGTGGTGCGCATCCTGCAACACGCGTTCCCACTGCGCCCCGAGCTGAAAAATCTCGCGCGTCCGGATACGCTGGTCTGCCGCTGCGAAGACGTGCCGCACGAACGCCTGAGCGAACACAGAGGTTGGCGCGCCGCGAAATTGCACACCCGCTGCGGCATGGGCCCGTGTCAGGGGCGCATTTGCGCACCGGCAGCCGAATTTCTTTTCGGCTGGCAGATTGATTCCGTCCGCCCGCCGCTGTTTCCCGTGCGCTGCTCGAGCCTGGCGGCGATCGCACCGCATTCCGCGGCGAGAAATTAAATGGAGACTGCTGATGAAGTGGCAAGGTGTAATGCCCGCAATCACAACATGCTTCGACCAAAATGAAAAAGTCGACCACGCCTTCATGGCAAATCATTGCCGCTGGCTGGTCGAAAATGGCTGCACCGGCGTAATCGCTCTCGGCTCGTTGGGCGAAGGCGCCATACTCTCCTTTGATGAAAAGGTGGCGATCCTGCAGCACTGCGTGAGGGCCCTGAAAGGCCGCGCCCCGGTAGTCGCCGCGATTTCCGCGCTTTCGACGTCCGAAGCCGTCGCACAAGCCAAGGCCGCGGTATCCGCCGGATGCGAGGGCCTCATGGTCCTGCCGCCCTATGTTTACAAAGGCGACTCGCGCGAAATGAAAGCCCACGTCGCTGCGGTTCTGAAATCCACGCCGCTTTCCTGCATGCTGTACAATAATCCTGTCTCTTACGGGACCGATTTTCTTCCAGAGCAAATTCAGGAACTCGCAAGCGAGCATCAGAATTTGCATTCCGTCAAGGAATCGAGCACCGATGTGCGCAGAGTCAGCGCGATTCGCGCCCTCATCGGCGATCGCCTGGTTTTATTTGTCGGTGTGGACGACGCCATTCTCGAAGGCATCGCAGCCGGCGCCACCGGATGGATCGCCGGCCTCGCCAACGCTCTGCCGCGTGAATCCGTGGACCTGTTCAATTTCGGCATGGAAGGAAAATCCGCGCAGGCGTTCGAACTGTACCGCTGGTTTTTGCCGCTGCTGCGCCTGGACACCGTACCTAAATTCGTCCAGCTGATAAAATTGGTCCAGCAGGAGCTTGGTATCGGCAATGCTCGTGTGCGGGCTCCCAAACTTGAACTGGTAGGCGAAGAATTGGAATCAACCAAGAAGCTGATTCGTCACGCAATTCAAAATCGACCCCAAAATGCAAGCTCAGCCCTCGCGCAAGCCGCTAGGTAAAGGATCCGCACAATGGAATTTTTAGGAACATCAATAATCGGATTTCGCGACGGCAATGCGGGCAAGCCTGGCGAGGCCGACAATGCCGCGTTCCAAGCCTTCGCGCCTGCCACCGGCCAAAAAATCGAGCCTTCCTTCCATTCCGCAAACGCCCAGGAAGTTGATCTCGCCGTAAGACTCGCTGCCGAAGCCAGCGTCGAATTCGGCCGATTGTCCGGTGCCAAGAAAGCGGAATTCCTGGAAATGATCGCGGGCCGGATCGAGGCACAAACCGAATCGCTCGTCACTCGCGCCAATCAGGAATCCGCGCTCTCCGTAGCTCGCCTGCAATCGGAAACCGGGCGCACTTGCACGCAGCTCCGCATGTTCGCAAAAGTCGTGCGCGAAGGCTCTTGGGTCACCGCGCGTATCGATCGCGCTGACCCGCAGCGCAAACCCGCTCCGAAACCGGACGTCCGCTCGATGCTGCGCCCCCTTGGCCCTGTGGTTGTATTCGGCGCCAGCAATTTTCCACTCGCGTTTTCCGCCGCCGGTGGCGATACTGCTTCCGCCTTCGCCGCGGGAAATCCCGTCATCGTCAAAGCGCATCCCGCCCATCCCGGCACCAGCGAACTCGTCGGCCGCATCATTCGCGAAAGCGTTCGCGCCTGCGATTTGCCCGAAGGTGTTTTTTCTTTGCTCTTCGATTCTGGCTTTTCCGTCGGCGCCGCTCTCGTGAAGCATCCGCTCGTGAAAGCCGTCGGCTTCACCGGTTCCATCCCCGCCGGCCGCGCGCTTTTCGATTTGGCCGCAAAGCGCCCTTCGCCCATTCCGTTTTACGGCGAAATGGGCAGCACGAATCCCACCTTCATTCTTCCCGGCGCGCTCGCCGCTCGCGGCGAAAAAATCGCGGCGGAACTCTACGGCTCCTTCACCCTCGGCGGCGGCCAATTCTGCACTAAGCCCGGCCTCGTATTTTTATCGGAAGGAAAGCCTGCGGAAGCGCTGGTAAATGTCATAAAAACCAAAGTCGCGGAATCCCCAAAGTTCACGCTGCTGACCTCCGGCATCAGCGCCTCGTACGCTCGCGAAATTCGCCATCGCAAAAATCGCAGCGACGTCAGCCTGCTCGCCGAAGAA
>Ga0209655_10000259_pt1 | contig 20611 bp, 18 predicted proteins | sample BogFormECP03_OM2_FD_188236 | JGI IMG/M metagenome (GOLD analysis project Ga0209655, IMG submission 188236) | Bog forest soil microbial communities from Calvert Island, British Columbia, Canada - ECP03_OM2 (SPAdes) (version 2) | ecosystem: Environmental > Aquatic > Freshwater > Wetlands > Bog ...
TCGGTTTCGTCGATCAACAACACCGTCGGCTCGGTGCGACGGATCGCGGTCAGCAGCGGCCGCGACAGCAGAAACTCCTCGCTGAACACGTCCATCTTGGTCTGGTCCCAATCTCCGGACCCGGCCTGGATACGCAGAATCTGCTTGGCGTGGTTCCACTCGTAGAGCGCGCGGGCCTCGTCGACGCCTTCGTAGCACTGCAGGCGAACCAAACCGGATCCGGTGGCCTGCGCGACGGCGCGGGCCAGTTCGGTCTTGCCGACCCCGGCGGGTCCTTCCACCAAGAGCGGCTTGCCGAGGCGGTCGGCGAGGAAAACGGCGGTGGCGGTGGCCGTATCGACCAGATAGCCGGTTTCGGCCAGCCGCGCCTCGACCTCGTCGATATCAGCGAACAGCGGGACGGGCCGCGCGGGCACACTCACGTTTGTGTTCTCCTCAGCATGTCAGGCCGGGCGCGTCTGACCGTCGCCCCAGACGATCCACTTGGTCGAGGTCAGTTCTGGCAGGCCCATCGGGCCGCGGGCGTGCAGCTTCTGGGTGGAGATGCCGATCTCGGCGCCGAACCCGAACTGCTCACCGTCGGTGAAGCTCGTCGACGCGTTGACCATCACGGCAGCTGCATCCACTCCCTCGGTAAACCGTTGGGCGGCAGCCATATTGGTGGTGACGATCGCTTCGGTGTGCCCGGTGCCGTATTCGTTGACGTGCGCAATCGCCGCGTCGACACCGTCGACGACCGCGACCGCGATCTCCATCGCCAGGTATTCGCGGCGCAAGTGGGTGTCATCGGGGTCGAGATGCACGGTCACGCCGGCGTCTTGGAGCGCACCGATCAGCCGCGGCAGGGCCTGTCCGGCGATCGCGGTGTCGACCAGCAACGTCTCGGCGGCGTTGCAGACGCTGGGCCGACGGGTCTTGGAGTTCAGCAGGATCCGTTCAGCCATCTCGAGGTCGGCCGCATCGTGCACGTAGACATGGCAGTTGCCGACGCCGGTCTCGATGGTGGGCACTTGCGCATCGCGGACTACCGCGTCGATCAGGCCGGCACCCCCACGCGGGATCACCACGTCGACCAGGCCACGGGCCTGGATCAGGTGGGTGACGGTCGAGCGGTCGGCGGCCGAGAGCAGCTGGACGGCGTCGGCGGGCAGGTCCTCGCTCACCAGCGCGGCGCGTAGCACGGAGACCAGCGCTTCGTTGGACTTCGCTGCTGATGCGCTACCGCGCAGCAGTGCGGCGTTGCCGGATTTGAGCGCCAAACCGAACGCGTCGACGGTGACGTTGGGCCGGCCTTCGTAGACGATCCCGACCACGCCCAGCGGCACCCGCTGCTGGCGCAGCGCCAGCCCGTTGGGCAGGGTGTAGCCGCGCAGCACCTCGCCGACCGGATCGGGCAACCCGGCGACCTGGCGCAGGCCGGCGGCGATTCCGTCGACGCGTTTCGGGTCCAGCGCCAATCGGTCGATCATCGCGGTCGGCGTCTGCGCAGCCCGCGCAGCGTTCAGATCTTCGGCGTTGGCCGCCAGGATCTGATCGGTGTTGGCCACGATTGCTTTCGCGGCGACTAACAGCGCCTGTTCCTTGGCGACCGTCGGCAAAGAGGCCAGCACGCGGGCCGCGACCCGCGCCCGGCGCGCCGCCTGGTGCACCTGTTGGCGCAAGTCGGGAGCCGACGGAGCATGCACACTCATTAACTCAGGGTATCGAGTTCCCTACGGCCCGGTTGACACGGCCCTACTTGACGTTCGGGCGAACGCTCGGCAGACCCGGATTTGGCTACGGTCCCTGGCCGCCGACACGCTCAGGGTGTCCGGCCCGAGACGATTCCTTTCGGCGATCTTCGATGATGCGGCCCAGCTCCTGCAGCAGCCGCGGTGAGCGCATGACCAGATCTTCGACGTGCTCGCGGTCGATCTCCAGGGCAGTCACCTCTTCCAGCGCATACGCCGTAACCAGACTTGGTTGACGGGTCAGTGTGGTCAGCCCGATGAATGAACCCTCTTCCAGCACGCTGAGTGACAGGACAGAACCGTCTTCTGTAGTGGTGGTCAGCCGGATGCTGCCTTCAATCAAAAATGTCATCGCGGTGGGCACTTCGCCGACCACCTGCACGACTTCGTCGGTCCCGTATCGAACCATTTTCGCGTGCTGGGTCAGGGACTGTTGATCGGTGAGACTCAACCGCAATGCCGGTGCCACGACAGTCCGCATCGCCATCTGCACCCGCGCCAGCGTGGAGAAGTCGTCGGCGGCGCCGTCAAGGTGGAGTCCCTCACGCCGCGCCGCATACCAGATCCACCGCAGGAATGTCGCTCGCGCCGCGCCGTCATCGGCAGGCGACTTCAACCCCATAGAGATGCGATACTCGCCGCTACCGGCGGCCACCGCGGTCGGTGCGCTGTCGGCCTTGCGTTGCGGCAGTGTGCCTGCAACCCGCGATAGCAGATGTCGCACCCGGTCGGGCGGGTCGGTCAGCGCAAATGTGGTCGTTATCTCTAATTGGTGTGCACCGGGCGGACGGCTGAGATTCGTGAAAGAGGTAGCGGCGAGCACCGAATTCGGTGTGATCTGCAATCCGCGGTCGGTTTGGATGTGGACGGCGCGCCAGTTAGCCTCCACGATGCGTCCCCGCGCCGTCGGGGTATCCAGCCAGTCGCCGATCCGGAACGGCTGCTCGAACAACATGAACAGGCCCGACACGATCTGGCCGACGGAATTCTGCAGCATCAAGCCGATGACCACCGACCCAACGCCGAGCGCGGTGAACAGGCCACCGACCCGCACTCCCCAGACGTAGGAGAAGATCACTGCCAGTCCCACGGCGATCAACACAAGCCGCGTCACGTCGCGAAATATCGTCGGCACCCGCTCGCGCCAAGAGCCCTGCGGGGCACCCTCAAACAGCGTGGCGTTCAGCCCGGACAACAGCAGCACCAACACCAAGAAGCCGAATACCGTGGCGAGTACCCGCACCGAATTGAGCTGTGCCGGAACCTGTGCCACCTCGATCAAAAGTATCAATAGCGCTGTCAGCGGCACCAGATAGCTGCGCAGCAGGTTGACCGGAGGGGCCAGAGCACTTTGCCTGCGCTCGAGCGCGTGGTGCAATTCGGTAAGACTGATCAGCGTGAAGGGAAGTCCGAGGGTTAGCCCGACGGCCCAGTAAAACCAGTCTGCGTCAACGATATTCACTTGCGCTCCGTCAATCGCCAGATCGGTTGCTCCGAGCCGTCAACCGCAATGCTGCCGGCTGGCGTGAACTGCCGAATGTCACGCATCACCTCGTAGACCTCAGAGGTGACGTAGACGCCCGACTCCGTTGCACCGCTACGCATCTGGTGGGCCAGATTGACCGCGGCTCCCCACATGTCGTAGACGACGCTGGTCCGGCCGACAAGTCCACTGATCACGTTGCCGGTGTTGACGCCGGCCCGAATGCTGAGGTGGTGACCCGTCCGGCTATTGAATCGCTCGATGATGCGTTGCATCTCGATCGCGAAGTCGATGGTTCGGGGCACGCTGTCCAGCCGCGGAACATTTAATCCGCAGCTGGCGAGGAAGCCGTTATGCACGGTGCGAACCGACTCAACGCCAAGGGTTTCCGCTGCCGAATCGACTTCCCGGACCAGCTCGTCGATAATCCCCACCAGTTCGTTACCGGACAACTCGTTGGAGATCTCGTCGAGGCCAACGATGTCGGCGAAAATGACAGCGACGTCCTGGTGTTCTTGCGCGATGGTCTGTTCGCCTTCGCGGTAGCGCCGCACGACCGGCTCGGGCATCAACGACAGCAGCAAACGGTCGTTTTCTTTACGCTGTTCGGTGAGCAGCTCGTCTTTGATCTGCAGATTCCGGCTCATCTCGTTGAAGGCGACAGTGAGGTCGCCGATCTCGTCGCGCGTTGTCACCGGTATCGTGACGTCGTAATTCCCCGCGCTGATCTTCCGCGCGCCGGCCTGCAGCCGTCGGACCGGCCCCACGAATACCTGGGCAATCAGCATTGCCACCACGCAGATGATGAAAACCAACGTCGCGGTGGTCAATACCAGCGTCCGGGTGAATGACCCGATTCGGTCGAAAGCTTCTGCGCTGTCCCTGGTCGCCACGATCGACCAGCGCAAGTCCGAATTCGGCACGCGCAGCGGAGCGTAGGCGGCGAGTTCCCGATCTCCCAGGTAGCCGGTATCGATCACGGTTCCGCTCTGCCCGTGCTGGGCGGCGCGAACGGCTGCGGTCGCGACGGGCTGGACCAGGGTCGTGCCGTGCAACCTGATCGCTTTCTCGACGATGTCGGGCGGGGTGCCTGCCGCCACAGCCTCGCGCTGGTATTTCTTGGGGTCCTCCAGAAATAACCGCGAATCGGAACGCATTAAGTTGTCCGGACCGGCCAGATACGTCTCCGCGGTCTCGCCCATGCCAGCGGCTTTCCAGTGCTTGTCGGCAGTCATAATGCGGTTGACTTTCGAGATCGGTAACGGTAGCGCCAGCACCCCCTCCGTCTTGCCCGCCGAAGTAATCGGCGACACCAGCCATGCGATGGGCGCCCCGAGTGCGGCTTGAAACGGCTCGAAGTCGGTGATCCACACGAAGTCCACTGAGTCGGCGGCCATTGCCTTTTCATAGGCGCCGCGCAAATTGGATTCGCGATACGGGCCGGTGAGGATGTTGGTGCCCAGCGCGGGACCCTTGTTCACGCCGTAGACCAGGTTGCCCCGAGTGTCGAGCAGGATGGCATCCCGGTATTCAAAGCGGGTCGCGATCTCGCGAAAGTAGTTGTTGAAACGGGCATTTGCGGCCGACCATGCGCTGCCGTCGCCGGCGTCCTCGGGCGAGGCTGCGGCGCCGTACGACGGGATGGTGTAGTGGATTTGAAGATACTTCTGCGCGTTGCTGTCGGGCAGCACCGCGTTCGTACTCAGCTTTTCACCGGTCGCCTGCTGGATCGGTTTGATCAGCTTGTCGTTGTAGAAGTTCACCAGCGACTGCTGTTGGCCGGGGTCGATCGCCACGTCGGCGAGTTGGTCGAAGCCGGCGGTGAACGCCTGCACCGCCTCGAAGGCGGTCGACCCGCTGCTGTACACAGCCAGCGAATTCGTCAGGTCCGCGAACAGCATTTCCATTGCGCGCTTCTGTCCCTCGCGCAGCTCGACCATTCGTTCGGAGGCGGCAGGCAAGAGGGCGCGACGACCGGATATGTACTCGACGATACAGATCACCGCCAACGACGCGAGGCTGGAAACCAACAGCAGCACCATGATCTTGGACTGAATGCTGAACCGGGCCAGCGGCCGTGGGTATCGCCTGACCTTGCCGGCCGGGACCGTTTGATCCTTCGGTTCCGGATCAGTTGAGCGCCGCAGCGTCAATCGGCTTCCTTTCGCTGACGGGCGTTAAAAGCCCAGATCACGCAGCAGCGTAACGCGAACGGTGTACTGAAATTGGATTTGCCGAAAACCGTTATCAACGCGCCGTTGTGAAACCGAGCACTAATCCATACCGTCGGCGGAATGACACGCGTATGCGTGGTGGGCAGCGTGAATATGGACATGGGGTTCGACGTCGAAACACTGCCGCACCCGGGCGAGACGGTGCTGGCGACGTCGTTCCGATCGACACCCGGTGGCAAGGGCGCCAATCAGGCGGTCGCGGCGGCGCGTGCCGGAGCGCGGGTGCAGTTTGTCGGAGCCGTGGGTGATGACTCGGCGGCGGCGGCGCTGCGCGAGCATCTGACCGCCAACGGTGTGGGCACCAACGGACTCATCACCTCAGCCGGTCCCAGCGGCAGCGCCGTCGTCGTGGTCGACTCCGACGGCGAGAACCTTATTGTGGTGGCGCCGGGCGCTAATGGTCGTCTGATGCTCGATTCCGCGGGGCTACGCGGGCTCGTCAGCGACTGCGATGTGTTGTTGCTGCAGTTGGAGATTCCGGTGACGACGGTGACAGCGGCTGCGCGCGAGGCTCATTCGGCCGGAGCGACCGTGATCGTCAACGCCTCACCGTCCGGTGCGGACCCGGGCCAGCTGGCGGAGCTGGCCGAGCTGACGGATGTGGTGGTGGTCAACGAAGCCGAAGCGGCGCACTGGGTTTGGCCGGTCGCGCATCGGGTGATCACCCGCGGGGCCCAAGGCGCCACCTACACCGGCAACGGTCAGGAGCTCACCATTACGCCGCCGGCCGTGGCGGCGGTCGACACTTCCGGCGCCGGTGACGTGTTCGCCGGGGTGCTGGCTGCGGGTTGGGCCGACGGCTACGACCGCGCGTTGCGCCGGGCCTGCGCCGCCGGTGCACTGGCGACGCTGGTGCCCGGCGCCGGGGACTGCGCACCGTATGCAGAGGCGATCGACGAAGCAACACTGCCGGACTGATCAAATACCAGAACCGGATGGATCGCGCCGCAAAGGAGAGACGCAATGCCGCCAATAGACAATGGCAGCCCACGCCCGCCCGAGGGTGACTGGCTGGGAACGCCTTTTCTGACGTTTCGGCGCGACGGGCCATTCGCGATCGTGACGCTGGACCGCCCGGAAGCCCGTAACGCGATGACACCGGCGATGTACTTCGGGATCCGCTACGCGGTCTCGCGGGTCAACGCCGACGCGGATCTGGCGGGGCTGCTCATCACGGGAACCGGTGACGTGTTCGCGCCGGGCGGCGACCTGGGCGGCGGCGGAGCCGACAACTGGATGCAGTGGGGATCGGCACTGTCGATGGACGTCACACCGTTCGACACGCTGCGGAAGTCAGCCAAGCCGGTGGTCTCCGCGGTCAACGGGCTGTGCCAGGGCGGCGGGCTGCAGATCGCGATGTGCAGCGACGTCGCGGTGGTCAGCGAGCGGGCGACCTTCCGGGTCCCCGAGCTGTACCGCGGTATCGCCGACACCTATTACAGCCAAATGCTGGCGCGCATCGTGGGCCCGATCCGCACCCGCGATCTGATGCTGACCGGGCGGACGCTGTCCGCGTCGGAAGCCGTCGAGTGGGGCATGGTCGCGCGGATGGTGCCGCACGACGAGCTGACAGCCGCGGCCAAGGAAGTGCTGGCGCAGTGTTGCCGTACCGCGCCCGGCGCGCGACGGATCGTCAAGTCCAGCCTGGACAACTACCTTGGCCTCTTCGACCGGATCGGGATGGAAGCCAGCATCGAAAGCGCCGAGGCCGTCGAGGGTTTCGTCGCATTCAAAGAACGCCGGTCGCCGAACTGGGTGCATCCCGACCTGCGCGTCGACGGACGGCTGTGACGATGTCGCCCGCTGCTGCGGCTGAGATCGCGCTGGCGCTGCTCACGGTGTTCGGTCTGCTCGGATTCGCCTGGCGCGCTTGGCTTCAACGCCGGCGAACCGGATCGACCGGGTTGCGCGGTATCAGCGGCACGATTGGCTCAGTGGAATGGGTCGCCGGAGTGGGCTTCGTCGTTGCGCTGGTCGTCGCGGTGGCCGGCCCGTTGCTGCAGCTGTCCGGCGCGATCGCTCCCCTGCCCGGCCTGCAGGTTGAAGGGATTCAGATCGCGGGAATCGCGTTGGCGGTACTGGGTATCGTGCTGACGGTGTGGGCTCAGCTCGACATGGGAGATTCCTGGCGCGTCGGTGTGGACGCGAGCGAAACGACCCCGCTTGTGCACACCGGCATGTTCGGGCGGGTGCGTAACCCCATCTACACCGCGATGCTCACATTCGACTTCGGGATCGCTTTAGTGACACCGAATTTCGCGACCTTCGCCGGCTTGATCCTCCCCGTTACCGCGCTCGAGCTGCAGGTGCGCCGGGTCGAGGAACCATACCTGCGGGACAAACACGGTGCGGCTTACCGCGGCTATACAGCCAGTGTCGGCCGCTTCATCCCCGGCGTCGGGCTGATCCGCTAACTTGTCCGCTGCCGTCAGGAAAGGGCGGCAGCGAGGTGGACCAGCAGCTCGTGGTAGTCGTCGCTGGTCATCGGCTCGGGTTGCGATGTTGACGAGCCCGTCACGACGGTAACACCGAGTCGATGTCGGGGAGCACCGTCAGAAAGTTCCCGCCGAAGCCGATCGCGGAATAGCGGGTGTCCGTAATTCCTATGTCGCTGAGCTCATCAGACGGGCCCGCGACCCACCAGCAATAGCCGTACATCCCAAGCAGTCCGGCCGGATGGTTCGTGCGCGAGACTGGGTCAGTGCTGCGCGCAATCCATTCTGGTGAGAGCAGCTGCCGACCGTTCCAGAGACCATTGTTGAGGTAGAGCCGCCCGATCCTGGCGAGGTCTCGCGCCGACAGATGAAACGTATAGTTCGGGTACCGGGTTGTGCCACCGAGGATATCGGCGCGGTACTGGTACGACCCGTGTTGATAGACGTCCCAATCGATCATCCCCAGCGGGCGCGCCAGATCGTGGTCGAATGCAACGAACACGCTGCGACCGGTAATGCGTTCGTAAATGTTTCCCAGAACGTTGAAATCCCAGTTGTTGTAACACCAGAACGCGCCTGGCGGGTGCGACCCCCGGGCCGGACGTCCCAGCCCGTCACCGCCTTCAGTGGGCAGGTAGACGCCGGAGCGTGCCGCGAGAAGATCGTTAATCGTGGCCGATTTTTCGTTGTCCGTCAGCGACGGTGTGTCATCGATCCCCAGTTGGCCCAGCGTCGCATCGAGATCAATCTGACCTCGGTCGTAGGCCTGGCCGAAAAGCGCACTCATGATCGATTTCCGCATGGAATGAACATGAACCGGGCACGACACATCCCCGACCTGGATGATGGTTCGCCCCGCACGGTCCACCTGCGCGGCAGTCACGTTAAGCCGCCGCAATCGCTGTTCGACGTCAGCTAAGGCGCGCACGGCCGCCCGCGGCCTCTCGACGCACATCGTGGGCGATCGCCAGGCCGTCACCCGTTTGGAGTTCGTCGGCGGTCTGGCTCATCAGCACCCGACTGCGGCTGGGCGAGAGCAGGATCGAGACGTAGTGATGTGGCGAATCCGCCACGAACACAAGACGGTTGACCCGAAGCAGGGCCGAACCGATCGCCGTGTTGAGTAGACGCGCGTTGCGCGGACCCGCGATCTCCGCCGTGATCTCATGCTGCATCCGGTCGATGACGACACCGGCGGTAGAGAGCAACTCGTAGAGCGGTTTGCGCTTCAGCGCTGAACTGCTCAACGTGCCGGCGAGATCCGTTGGCAGCCAGGCTTCCGTGACCATCAGCGGCTCGCGAGTTCTGCGCTCGCGGCGCACCCGCAGAATGTGCAGCATTCCGGTGGTCACCCCGAGCGCATCGCCGATCAAGGACGGGGGCGTGCGCTGGTCATGCTCAACCACGTCGATGGACGTCTGGAATTGCGCCTGCCGAAGACCGTCCATATACGAGCCGACTAGAGGCACCTCATCGGATTGGACGCGTTGACGAACGAACGATCCGACGCCGTGCCGGCGTTCGATGTAGCCCTGCTCGGCCAGATCGGCCAGCGCCCGACGCACGGTGATGCGGGACACGCCGAACTGATCGCACAGCGCCTGCTCGGTGGGCAGCGCATCGCCCGGCGCCATCGCGCCTCGGAGGATCTCGTCGTGCAAAACCAAGAAGAGCTGACGATGCAGCGGCACCCCAGCGCCGGTGTTCACCGGTCCGACCACACCGCCGGTCTCCTGCATGAGCATCAATGTTCGCACACTCCCTTGCCGACATCGTTATCATTTGTTATAAGTATATAACAAGCATACAACAGCGGATGGAGGCAGACAATGACCGCGGTACAGCAGGCCGCCACCACCGATCCGAACGGACCGACCGGACGGCTCGCCACCTGGGTCGCCGACGTGACACTTGACGACGTGCCACGTGACGTCGTCGAACGGGCCAAACACCTGTTGCTCGACGGCATTGGTTGCGCCCTGATCGGTTCGCAACTGCCCTGGTCACGGGTCGCCACCAACGCCGTCCTGGATCTGGAGAACACGGGCGACGTCGTGGTGATCGGCACCGGGCTGTCCACCAGCGGGCCGGCAGCGGCGGTGCTCAACGGCACCTTCATCCAGGGTTTCGAGCTCGACGACTTCCACCCGATCGCCCCGGTGCACAGCTGCTCGCTGGTCATCCCTGCACTGCTGTCCACGGCGACCGCGCTGTCGGGAGCCACGACCGGCGTGGACTTTCTGCTCGGGGCCATCACCGGCTTCGAGGTCGGCCCTCGCGTCGGCTATGCGCTGCACGGCACGCAGATGCTCGACCGCGGCTGGCACTCGGGACCGGTCTTCGGCACCCACTCCGCGGCAATGGCATCCGGCAAACTGCGCGGGCTCTCCCCCGCACAGTTGGAAGATGCACTGGGCCTCGCCGGCACCCAGTCGGCGGGGCTGATGGCCGCGCAGTACGAGGCGATGAGCAAGCGCATGCACCACGGGTTCGCCGCCCGCAACGGCTTCTACGCCGCCGGGCTGGCGGCGGCGAATTACACCGGCATCAAACGGGTATTCGAGCGTGAATACGGCGGATTCCTCAGTGTTTTCGGCGAAGGCCACAATCCCGACGCGTCATTGCTGACCGAGCAACTGGGTGAGCGCTGGGAGACCAGCATCATCATGGTCAAGTCCTACGCGGTCATGGGTGGCCTGCACGGAGCCGTCGACGCGGCCCGGCAGCTGCGCCAATCGCTTGTCCCCGGGGACATCTCGAAGATCGACATCACCGTGGGCGAGACTGTGTACAAGCACGGCTGGTGGAAGCCCGAGCGGCCGCTGACCGCGATCGGCGCCCAGATGAACATCGGCTACGCGACCGCCGCCACGTTGCTCGACGGTAACGCTCTGCCCGAGCAATTCACCCCTGCGCGCCTGGGCGCAGACGACATCTGGTCGCTGATCGACGTCACCGACGTGCACCTGGACGAGTCGCTGGGCGACGGCCCCCTTACCGAGCGGTTCCGCACCGACCTCTCGGTAACCACCCGCGACGGCGGCGTGCATCACACCCGCGTCGTCGCACCCCATGGCGCGCCGTGGGACCCGGTCACCAACGAGGAGCTGGTCACCAAATTCCATGCCCTGGCCGACCGGGTCACCAGCCGCGACCGCGCCGACGCGATCGAGCGTGCGGTGGTCGGCCTCGAGGACCTCGACGACGTCGGTGCCCTCGTCGATCTACTGGCCCCGCCCGTCGCCGGCACACTCGACTGAAAGGACGACAGATGGCCACCACATCGGCCCGAGAAAAATTGCGTGCCCTGCTCGATGACGGCGAACTCATCGTCGCTCCAGGTGTTTTCGACGGGATAACAGCACATCTGGCGCAGCGCACCGGTCAGGCGGCGGCGTACATGACCGGCGCCGGAGTGGCGGCTTCCGGGTTCGGCCTGCCGGATATCGGACTGGTCACCGCGACCGAAATGGCCGAGCGCACCCGGATGCTTGTCGGCGTACTCGGCGACGTCCCGCTGATCGCCGACGCCGACACGGGCTACGGCGCGCCGATGAACGTGGTGCGCACGGTCCGTCTTTACGAACAGGCGGGCGTCGCCGCAATCCAATTGGAGGACCAAGCATTCCCGAAACGCTGCGGGCACCTGACCGACAAGCGAGTGATCGACGCCGCCGAGTTCGAACAGACTTTGGCCGCCGCGCTCGACACTCGCGGTGACGACAACCTGCTCGTAATCGCGCGGACCGACGCGCGAGCCCCGCTCGGATTGGAGGCCGCGATCGAGCGGGCGAATCGGTATGCCCAGGCGGGTGCGGACGTGATCTTCGTCGAGGCCCCGCAAAGCATCGAGGAGATCGAGCGCATCGCACGCGAGGTCAAGGCTCCGCTGCTGATCAATCTGGTACTCGGCGGTATGACACCGCTGGAGTCCGTCACTCGACTGCAAGAACTGGGCTACGCCATCGCCATTCATCCGAGCAACCCACTCGCCCGTGCGGTTCTCGGCATGCTGGAGGGCTTGTGCGAGCTGACCGGCGCCGATATCACCGACCATCTGCCGACTCGGCCCGCCGACTTCTTCAACCTGGTCGGGATGGCGGAGTGGCTGCAACTCGACGCCAAATACGCACGCATGGAGGCTCAACCATGAGTATGACCATCATCGAGAAGATCTTCGCCCGCAAGACCGGTGTGGGCGCGGTGTCGGTGGGCGAGACCGTCGTCGTCGACGTCGACATGACGGTGCTGATCGATCTGCAGTTCGCGACGATGTGGCTCGAGCCGCTTCGCATCCACGATGCCGACAAGCTGGCGATCGTCATGGATCACGCTGTACCCGCGCCGACCATCAAAGACGCGGCCGGCGGCCCGCATGCCCGAAAGTTCGCCGCCAAGTTCGGCATTGACCGCTTCTACGACGTCGGCAGGCACGGCATCTGCCACCAGGTCATCGCCGAGAACGGGCTGGCCCGTCCCGGAGAAATACTGGCCTGCACCGACTCTCACACCTGCGCGGCCGGCGCCTATAACACCGCCGCCCGCGGGCTGGGCCCCGCCGAGGTGTACTCGATCATGTGTACGGGCAGCACCTGGTTTCAGGTCGCGCCGACGATCCGCTACCAGCTCGAAGGCGTCAAACCCGACACGGTCAGCGGCAAGGACATCTTCTTGCACATCGCCAACGAGTACGGCGACGCCGCGAACCTGAACCTGGAGTTCGGCGGCCCCGGGCTGGCGAGCATCCCGATGCACGACCGTCGCACCATCGCCACCCAGGGTGCCGAGGTGTCGGCTGACTTCAGCACGTTCGAGCCCGACGAGGTGCTGACGGCGTTCCTCGATGAGCGCGGCGTCGCCGGATATGACGCTGCGGCACCGGATCCCGATGCGACGTACCGCGATGTGCGGCAGGTGGATCTGGCCGCACTGGAACCCTACGTGGCCCGGCCGGGCACGGTGAGCCGCAACGGCCTGCCGGTCTCCCAGTTGGGCAAGCAGAAAATCGATCAGGCTTTCATCGGTTCGTGCGCCAATGGCCAACTCGAAGACCTCGAAATAGCCGCGGACATGTTGCGCGGCAAGACTGTTGCCACCGGCGTCCGGCTGCTCGTGACTCCGGCGTCACAGGCCGTCTACCGCGAGGCGATGCGGCTCGGCTACCTGCAGGACATCGCCGACGCCGGAGCGGTGATCACCAACTCCACCTGCGGCGCATGCTTCGGATACCACATGGGCGTGGTAGGACCCGGCGAAGTATGCCTGACGTCGAGCACCCGGAACTTCACCGGCCGCATGGGCAGCCCCGAGGCGCAGATCTTCATGGCTTCACCGGCAACCGTCGCCGCATCGGCAATCACCGGCCACATCACCGACCCGAGGAGTGTGACCCGATGACGCTCGCCATCACCGGCAAGGTTTGGGTGTTCGGCGACGACCTGAATACCGATGCCATGTATCCGGCCTTCGCGATGAAGATGGATCCCCCGGAGGCCGCCAGGCACATCTTCTACGAGGTACGGCCCGGTTGGACCGACCAGGTTTCCGCCGGCGACATCGTGGTGGCGGGCAAGAACTTCGGGTTGGGATCGTCGCGGCCGGTCGCGGCGCTGTTCACCGAACTCGGTGTCGCCGGCCTGGTCGCCGAGGAGTTCAATTCGCTGTTCTTCCGCAATGCCGTCAACGCCGGGCTGCCCGCGATGACGATTCCCGACGCAACCACCATGTTCGACGAGGGCGACATCGGGGCCTTCGATATCAGCACCGGCGAATGGCGCAACGAGACGACCGGGGCGTCGGGGTCGGTACCCAAGTTGCCCGACCTCATTCTCGAGATCATTGCCAGCGGAGGCGTATTGCCACGGTTGGCGGCTCAGGGTTATCTGCCCGCCGAATTGGGCGACCTGCTGCGGTCCAGCACTGTGGCGATCCGCGGCGCCGGAAGCGGCGCCTGATGGGCACCCTCGGCAGGCTGCTGCGCAATGTCCGGGCCGGCGAGCATCGAAGCCCGCTCGTCGGTTCGGGTTACACAGCCCCCTATGACATCACCGTCACCAGCACCGCCTTCAGCGATGGCGGCACGATGCCGGTGTCGACCGCCGGAAAGGGCGTCGGCGACAACGCGTCACCACAGCTGCACTGGACCGGGCCGCCGTCAGAGACCCGGCAGCTGGTGCTGATCATCGACGACGTCGACGTTCCGCTGCCGCGCCCGCTACTGCACACCGTCGCGGTGATCGAGCCCGGTGTGCAGGATGTCGACACCGGCGCGTTGCAGCCGGGCACCGCCGGAATGCGTTTCATCCCGGGTGGTTTAGGGCACCGGGGGTACGCGGGGCCACGTCCGATTCCCGGTCACGGGCCGCATCACTACCGATTTCATGTGTTGGCGCTTGACGAGCCGATTCCGGATCACGTCACCAACGCCAAGGCGCTGCTGAAGCAGATGGCCGGACACGTGATCGCCCGCGGGGTGTTGACGGGGACATACGAACGCCCATGACCGGATCGACATCGGAATTAGCTGAGCGTTCGGCCAAGCTGAGCTTCGAAATTGCTGGACAACGTTATCTCGAAAGGAATTGATCATGGCTACTAATGCACTCGACTTCGACAAGATCAAGCAGATATCGCAGTTACCGGAAGCCGGGGTGGGACGCAACTTCGCGACCGGCTTCCCGTCGGTTAAGGATCAGGTCAGTCCCGAGGAATGGCAGGCGCGCGTCGATCTGGCCGCCTGCTATCGGCTCGTCGACCTGTACGACATGACCTACCTGATCTACAACCACATCACCGTACGGGTGCCCGGCATCGACCAGTTCCTGATCAACCTCTACGGCCTGACGTACAAGGAGATCACCGCGTCCAGCCTGGCCAAGGTTGACCTGGACGGCAATATCGTGTGGAAGCCGGAAGGGACTGACTACGGCATTAACGGGGCGGGATATGTCATCCACAGCGCGATTCATAAGGCCCGCAGCGACATTAACGCGGTGATCCACACCCACAGCGTCGCGGGTATGGCGATCTCGGCGATGCGCTGCGGCCTGCTACCGCTTACCCAGAACGCCATGCGTTTTGACGGGCACATTGGCTACCACGACTACGAAGGTCCCGCATTGAGCATGGACGAACAGGAACGGCTGGTGGCCGACCTGGGCCCGCACAACGCGATGGTCCTGCGCAACCACGGTCTATTGACGGCCGGAGCCAGCATTCCAGAGGCATTCAACCTGCTCTATCAGCTAGAAACGGCCTGCCAAGCCCAGGTTGCGGCATTATCAGCCGGGTTCGACGGGATCAGCGCACCACCGCCGGACGTCGTCGACCTGACTGCCAAAGTGTTCGCTCCGACCACGTTGCGCCCCTACGGGTTGCTGGAATGGCCGGCGATGCTGCGCAAGGTCGAGGCCGAGACAAAGAACACGGGCTACCCCTACTACGCCAGCTGAACCGCGTCGAAAGCAACACCTGCCCAATCTTGAGGAGATTACGGATGAACGCGACCATCGACACTGTCCCGCGGCTGTGCCCACCACCGCATCCCCACCCGCATGTGCCCACCCGCTTTCAAGTGCCGTTGGGCGCGGTCGACACCCACGCGCACGTGGTGGGTGAAAGTTTCGTGCCCGAGCGCAGCTATACCCCTCCGCCGGCGCCGCCGCGCAACTATCTGGCGATGCTCGATGCCACCACCATGACCTACGGGGTGGTCGTTCAGGTCAGCGTGCACGGCACCGACAACAGCCTGGTGGTGCAGACGCTGAGGGCCCATCCCGACCGATTGCGCGGCATTGCCGTCGCTCCCCATGACCTGTCCGATGCGGCGCTGGCCGAGCTGAAGGACGCCGGAGTGGTCGGGCTGCGGCTCAACACCCTCTCTGGTGGTGGCATCGGTTTGGATCGTCTCGCCGACTACGAGAGCTTGTGCGCAGAGCTGGGCTGGCACCTGCAGTTCCTCACCCACGCCGACCGGCTGGCCCCAGTGGCCCCCCGACTCTCACAGTTGCGGGTGCCGTATGTAATCGACCATATGGGGCATTTCGACGTTGACGCCGGTCCTCAAGCTCCCGGCTGGAAACTCATGATGCAGCTTGTCGCCGACGGAGCCTGGGTGAAACTGTCAGGCGCCTACCGCTTGTCGAAGACGCCGCCCTACGCCGACACCATCCCGTTCGCCCGTTCCCTTATCGAGGTCGCGCCCGACCGCTGTGTGTGGGGATCGGACTGGCCGCACGTTGGGTTCTGGGGGCCCATGCCCAATGTCGGTGATTTGCTCGACGTCCTCGACGACTGGGCACCCGACCCCACCACACGCCAGGCCATCCTGGTCACCAACCCGCAACGGTTCTACGGCTTCAACCGCTCATAACTGACCAAGATGGCATCAGGTTGTGCTGCCATCTGGTGTGCGGCGCTGGTCACCCGGCGCCATACCTGACACGGTGCGGACGCGACACGTGTCGTCGCAAAGCGGAAAGCCTCGTTGAGGTTCGCCGCCAACTAGCTCTCTGGGTATGCGGTGCGGCGAAGCGCCGTATCCATCGACCTCGGCTGAGTACGCTGATCAGATGCCGCAACGGGTGTTGCGTGAACGCCTGATCGATCTGGAAGTTCCGCGCGAGGATGTGGCAGGCGGTCGGGTGTTGCGAAAGACCGCCCCACGGCGCGCCCTCGCACAGCTGACTCCCTCTCCGCGAACGGCCACTGAGATTCTCGTCGCTCAAAATGCCAGCCGACTACCCGAACTCGTCCCACTGCGTTTTGCTCGGATGCTCACCGACCCATTTTCGTTCTACCGAGGTTCAGCAGCGGTGATGGCCGCCGACCTCGCTGCAAGCCCGTCGACTGGGATCGAAGTCATGTGCTGCGGCGACGCTCACGTCTCGAATTTCGGTTTGTACGCCGCCCCACACCGATCGATCGTTTTCGACCTGAACGACTTCGATGAAGCCGCAGTGGCACCCGCCGAGTGGGACGTCAAACGCCTGGTCACCAGCGCGATCATCGGGGGCCGCCACGCGGGTTATCCCGCCAAGGCGATCCGCCGTTGCGTCGAAGAGGCGTTGGTGGGCTACCAAACCAGCCTGCAAGCGATGCTCGAGGAGATGAGCGTTCTGGACCGCTACTACCTGCGGATGGAACCCGAGCACTACACCGGGAAGGTATCCAAGGGCCTGCAGGCTCTGATTCAGAAAACGATATCCCGGGCGCGCACGCGAACGTCGGCGCGTGTCTTCAAACAGATCACGGAGATCGGGCCCGAGGGAACGCCGCGCCTGCGCGAATCACCGCCGGTTCTCCAGCACGTCGACGAGGAGATCGAAGCCCCCCTGGTCGAGTCGGTTCAGGAGTACCTGGCCGCAGTCCCGGCTGACATCGCGCTGCTGCTGTCGCACTTCCGCGTAACCGACGTCGCGCTGCGAGTAGTCGGCGTCGGCAGCGTCGGTACCCGGTGTTACTTGGTCATCATGGTCGGCCCCAACGACACACCGATGATCATGCAGATCAAAGAGGCCACTCGATCAGTGCTCGAAGAATACGGCGGTTGGCGTCAGCCAGACACGCTGACCGAGGCCGTCGAGGCTAAGGGCCAGGGCGTGCGCGTCATTGATGGCCAGCGAATTCTGCAGGCGATGTCCGATGTGTTCCTCGGGACAACACGCAAGGACGGCCGCGACTACTACGTCCGTCAGTTCCACGACATGAAGGGCACCGTCGACACCGAAGGCATGTCCCCTTCTACATTCCGTGATTACGTCACTGCTTGTGCGGTTCTGCTGGCACGGGCGCACTCGCAGAGCGCGAATGCGTCGATACTGCGGGGATACGTCGGCAAAAGTGACACCGTGCACGGTGCGGTCGCCGCGTGGTCGTACGCCTACGCCGACAAGTCGCTCGACGACTTCCACCAACTGCGCGCAGCGGCCGCGGCTGGCGACATCGAAGTTGCCGACGATCCTGCCCGATAGCGGTCGGTGAACAACCTGCTCAAACATGCGGTCATCGCTCCACGAAGACCTCTGCAGCCCATGCCGAAGGCCCGGAGTAACGATCTGCAAGCCGCTGAGGTTTCGATATCCAGGCTTCGGCAATCCGCAGTCCAGTCAGCTCCGAATACCACTTAAGTGCACCGATGATGCGAACGGATGGGTGGATGGCCATGAGCGCCGTAAGGTCTGGGAAGCGGCGATGATCAGTGACACCTACGAGGCAGGTGCAGCGAGGTCTGTCGACCTGATCTATCGGTCGGCGGCAGCGGGCAGCTCGTGTTGGGCCCGCAATCATCACGGGCATTGCCGTGAGTTGCCGATGACCCGCTGGATCGGGGGACCCGAGATCACACCACAAGATCGGCTCGCCGACGAGCACGTACTCGGGCACTGCACTTCGCGCCCGACTCTGGATCTGGGATGCGGTCCTGGGCGGTTCACCGCCTCTCTGCGGCAGCGCGGATTCCCCGTACTCGGGGTCGACAGTTCGACCGCCGCGGTAGAGATGACACGTGGTCGTGGCGGGACCGCGATCCGCCGCGACCTATTCGCTGCATTGCCCGCCGAGGGCAGCTGGGAACAGATTCTGCTCACCGACGGGAATATCGGTATCGGCGGGAACCCGGTCCGGACCTTGAAGCGGGCCGCGGAACTGCTCGCGCATGGCGGCGTTGTCATCGTCGAGATCGAGTCCGCGGCAATTGCGCAGTGTCACGAACTACTACGCTGGGAAACCGAACAATACCTGGGGCATTGGTTTCCGTGGTCGCGCGTGGGAGCCGGCTCGCTCGGCGACATCGCGCGCGCTGCCGGGTTCCTTGTCACTCACGTCGTCGACGTTCACGCCCGGGTGATTGCGGTGCTGACTGGCGCCGCTCGTTCCGGAGTGGATCGGTAGCCGACGGACACACGCTCGTGCACACCCACCGAACAAGCGCCGATGCGACTGGCCCCGACCATTCGCACAGCACCGCTGCGGAGGACGGCACGACCGAAGTGGTGTACGGATTTCCGGCGCGCTTGTGGCGCGCATTGGAACGCCACAAACCACCCGGCATGGACCTGCTCCAGCGGTGGCGGAGCCCACTGCGGGGGCCATGGTTGACGTCGGTGTTCGGCTCGGTGCTGCTCGTCAGCCTGCCGGTGGTGATCCTGACCGGGCTGCTGTCCTACATCGCGTACGGCCCGCAATTCGGGCAGGCCATCCCTGGCGACGTCGGATGGCTCAAATTGCCCACGTTCGACTGGCCGACCCGGCCCTCGTGGCTCTACCGGCTGACCCAGGGTGTGCACGTCGGGTTGGGTCTGATCATCATCCCGGTGGTGCTGGCCAAACTGTGGTCGGTCATTCCCCGGCTGTTCGCATGGCCACCGCTGCGGTCGATCGCGCAGCTTCTGGAGCGGTTGTCGTTGCTGATGCTGGTGGGCGGAATCCTCTTTGAGCTCGCCACCGGGCTGCTCAACATCCAGTACGACTACATCTTCGGGTTCAGCTTCTACACGGCCCACTACTACGGCGCGTGGATATTCATCGCGGGTTTCGTTATCCACGTGGTGATCAAATTGCCCAGGATGGTCACCAGCTTGCGCTCCCAATCGTTTCGCACCGTACTGCGCACCTCACGCGCCGACACCCGACCCGAACCGCCGGACGCCGACGGGTTGGTCGCCGCCGATCCCGCCCCGCCGACGATGAGTCGCCGCGGCGCACTGGCGCTGGCCGGGGGCGGCGCACTGTTCGTCGCAGTGCTCACCGCCGGCCAGACGCTCGGAGGTTTTAGCCGTCGTGCGGCGTTCCTGTTGCCGCGCGGACGCAACCGCGGTACAGGTCCCAACGATTTCCAGGTCAACAGGACAGCTGCGGCCGCCGCAATCAAGCCGGCCGACACCGGCGCGAATTGGCGGCTCAGCGTGCGAGGTCCTTCGGGGCAGATTCGCTTGAGCCGGGCCGCCCTGGAATCGATGCCGCAGCACACCGCCGAGCTGCCGATCGCCTGCGTCGAAGGATGGTCGACCATCCAGACGTGGAGCGGAGTTCGTCTCCGCGATCTGGCGGACCTGGTCGGGCTGCCCAACCCGGCCCGAGCCACCGTGCGTTCGCTGGAGCGGGCCGGCGCGTTCAATCACGCTGTCCTGCAGGCTAATCAGGTGCGCAACCCCGACTCGTTGCTGGCGCTTCGGGTCAACGGCGTTGACCTGTCTTTTGATCACGGCTACCCCGCGCGCATCATCGTGCCCGCGCTGCCGGGCGTGCACAATACCAAATGGGTACGGTCAATCGAATTCGGACAACGTTGATATGCGCAGACTGATCACCAGCTTCACCGCCTTCTACGGCAGTAATCCGTTACATCTGTTGGGCACGGTAGCCGCATGGGCGCTGGCCGGGTATGTCGTGACGGTGCTCGGTCCGCAAGCCCTGTGGAACTCCAAGGTGTGGTGGCAGTCGATCGCGGTCTGGTTCCTCGCCGCTGTCGTCGCTCACGACTTGGTCCTGTTCCCGCTCTACGCCCTGGCCGATCGCTCCGTCTCGGCCGCCCTTGCCGCACTGAGGAATCGGTGGGCAGGGCCGTCGCCGCGGGTGTCGCCGCTGAATTATTTGCGGATCCCGACCCTGGCGGCGGGGCTGTCGCTACTGCTGTTTTTTCCCGGGATCATCCAACAGGGGCAAGCCAGTTACTCCGCGGCCACCGGGCAGAGCCAACAACCCTTCTTCGGGCGCTGGCTGCTGCTGGTC
>Ga0209655_10000260_pt1 | contig 20587 bp, 19 predicted proteins | sample BogFormECP03_OM2_FD_188236 | JGI IMG/M metagenome (GOLD analysis project Ga0209655, IMG submission 188236) | Bog forest soil microbial communities from Calvert Island, British Columbia, Canada - ECP03_OM2 (SPAdes) (version 2) | ecosystem: Environmental > Aquatic > Freshwater > Wetlands > Bog ...
TGCTGCTGCGTCGACGATGGCGTCTGGATCAAAGTTGACTGCGATGCAACAGGTTCCGTCGTAAGTCAACATCGCCACCATGGCGGGGATGCCGGGACGAGGCCCCATCGGGTAGACCCGCGTTACCCGCGTACCTGCCAGATACAGCGGACGACCGATCGCCCCAAGGTTGGAGGCCTGTAGGTCGGAAAGTCCGGTCATCCCACCAGCGATGCGAGTGAGCACAACCCCCGGTAGGCGGCTCAACACTGGCGCGAGGAGATCGAGGAATCCGAGCGCGGGCTCCATGCGCGCATCGGCGATGAAGTCGTGAATGGCGGCGATACGAGTCGCGGGATCCGCTTCACCGACCGGTGCCACAAACCGTGCACCGGCGAACTTGTTGGCGCCCATCGGGTCGGTGTCGGTGCGAAGGCTCACCGGTATCGCCACGGGCATGGAATCGACAGAAAGAGAAAGCTTTTCATGGTAGCGGCGTACCCCGCCGAGCAGACTGGCCAGGAAGGCGTCGTTGACCGAACCTCCGGCAGCCCGGCCCGCTGCTTTCAGGTCGTCGAACGCTATGTCGAAGGTATCCAGCCGATAACCCGATCCGCTGCCAGTCATCGCGGGGGAATGGGGTGTATCTGGCGGTGTCAGCACGCGCCGCAGCGACATCGCGAATTTAACGGCTTCGCTCGTCGTTCCGATGGGGTCGCCGATAAACCGGCCAGCGAGGCGGACGGTCTCGCGAAGGGCATCGGCAGGAGCACCGACGATCTTGCCTGTCAACCGGTTTGCCAGGAGCCCTTCTGGTGATTCCGCCCGCCGTGGCTTGGGCATCGGCCTATCGTCGGCGGGTCCGGGATCCCGGCTGTGCCCATGGGCCAAGTCCAGCAATTGGAGCAGGCCGATTCCGTCGCTCAGACTGTGATGGGGTTTGAACAGGTAGGCGGCCCGACCTCCGCTGACGCCGAGCACCAGCAGCGCCTCCCACGGTGGACGCTCGGGATCAAGCGGGCGCGCAGCGAATTGGGCTGCCAGGTCGTGCAATTCGGCCATTGACCCGTCGCCCGGTAGCCGCACTCGTTGCAGGTGGTACTCCAGGTCGAAATGCGGGTCGGGAGACCATGCCGGTGCCACTAGGGGCACCACGGGCTCGACGACCCGTTCCCGCAGTCGCGGCGCGCGCTGGGTAAACCGATCGTGTGCGGCCACTAATCGATCCCAATCGGGCTCGGTGTCGAGCAGCTCGACGATGACACCGGTCGATCGGGCACGGTAGTCGCCACCGGTGCGCCACATCAGCGCTTCCCACGCGCTGAGGTCTTGCCCCCCTCCCCACGAGGCAAGTGCGTCGTCGTCGGCGCTAGGCATTTTGGTCGCCCAGTTCGGTTGACAGTGCGACATTGTCAACCGCACTCGTCACTTCGAGTATGAGCCTTGCGACAGCGACGGGGTCGTCGGACATCGGGACGTGCCCCACGCCGTAAAGGTGGATCAGCTCCGCCCCGGGTAGCCGTTCCAGCATCGGTGCGCCGAAACCGTCGAACGGCAACACCCGGTCCTGGCCGGCCCAGACCAGCCGGACGGGGTAGTCCCGAACAGCCGGCAGGGGTTGCACCTGCTGAAGCGGGAATTCCCGAAGCAGTGGCGCCACCACCGGCGCGAGTCCCCCGGCCCGGATGGAGGCGGCCAACGTCTCGGGTGAGACGCGATCGGGGTGAGCGACCTGCCCGGCCAATAGGGACCGGCGCAGCAAGCCATTGGCGGCGATGGCGTCGGCGCGCGACGCGTAGCGACCGAGAGTGCTGAGAGAGAGCCGTACCCCCGTTGCGCGTAACTCGATGCTGCGTTGCGACCGCCAGGCGCCTGGCGGGCTGAACAACACCAGCGATCGCGCCCGGCCGCGGCGCGCGAGCTCGATTCCGATCCTCCCGCCCAGGGAGTTGCCGGCGATGTGTACTTGCTGCAGTCCCAGCCGATCGAGCTCGTCCTCGATGCCATCGGTCAAGGCCTGAATCGACGGGGCGATTTGCGGATCCAGTGGCCGGCCGCCGCCATGGCCCGGCAGGGTCGGCGCGATGACGTCATGGTGGGGTTCGAGATGCGGCAGGACTGGCGACCAGACCCGCCAGATGGCGCCGATGCCGTGTAGCAGCAGCAAGGGCGTTCCGCTTCCACCGCGGTGGCTAGGGGTCAGCTCCAGTACCGGGAGTACGGCACGAGGACGTCGGCGTTCGCGCCGCGCGCGAGTAGCCACCGCGGCCGCGGCACTGCCGGCCAGGAGCGCCGTGGCAACGGTGGTTGTCCGTCGCCGCCCGTTCTTCGTCATGATTGTCTCGGAACTCGGATCAGGGTGTCAGCACGGCTTTGAGGACGTCGCCGCGGTGCTGAGCCTCGACCGCTTCGTTGATCTGGTTCAACGGCATCGTGGTGATCAGCTTGTCGAACGGGAACTTGCCCTGCTCATGCAGAGCCAGCAGGTAGGGGATGAACGTCTGCGGGTCGGAATCGCCCTCGACGATGCCCCGAATGGTAAGCCCGAGCAGCGGCGGTTGGAACAGCCCGATCGAAAACACGGCCTGCGGGTCGGCAGGCACACCGATTAACCCGAGCATGCCGCGCATCCCGAGGGAGGCAAGCAGCTGTTCTACGACGGGTGTCACCGCGGTGGTGTCGACGGCGTAATCGGCTCCGGCGGGGGCGATTTCCCGTATCTGGTCGGCCAATGGACCTACCTGCGGGTCGACGACGTGCGTAGCGCCGAGTTCGGTAGCGAGCGACCGCCGACTCTCATGTAGATCGACCGCGATGATCGACGAGGCCTCACGCACCCCGGCGGCCATTACGGCCGAAAGGCCCACTGCTCCTGCCCCGGCGACAATCACCGTCGTTCCGGGCTGTACATCGAGCGAGTTGAACACTGCCCCGGCCCCTGTCTGGATGCCGCAGCCAAGCGGGCCGACGAGCTCGACCGGGGCGTTTGGCGGGAGCTTGACCACGTTGCGTTCGTGAGCCAGCGCGTGCGTTGCCAGTGACGACTGGCCGAAGAAGTTGGAGCCCAATTTGGTTCCACCAGCTGCTAACCCGGACGAGCCGTCGGGGCGCATCCCGCTGAAGTTGTATTCGAGGAAGTTATGGCAGTACGCGGGCTCCCCCTTTGTGCATCGTGGGCACGTGGCGCAGCTGTTGAAGCTGATCGCGACGTGATCACCAACGGCGACCGTCGTGACGCCTGCACCGACCGACACGACGGTTCCGCTGCCCTCATGGCCCAGGATTCCGGGTAACGGAAACGGCAGGTGCCCATGCTGGACGGCGATGTCGGTGTGACAGATGCCAGCTCCCGCGATCTCGACCACGACTTCATCTGGTGCCGGCTCTTGAAGCTCGACCTCGCTGAGGGTGAACGGTGCGCCAATCTCCTGTACCACCGCGGCTGAGATTTGCATCCGTGCCTCTTTTCTATCGTTCTGCGGGGTTGGGTCCTGTGCAGCCGTGTTCGCGATCTCCACCGCAGCCAACAAAAGTCGGCTCGAGTGCGCTGATCCCCGATGCAGCGAGTCTGGCCGAATGGGCGGGGCAGGCGCGTCACCACATCGGGCGGTTCTCTACCCCACAGAAGAGGTATTTCGCCCTCACACTCTTGGCCGAGCGATTTCGACTCTTCATAGTGGGTATGGCCGGAGCAGAAGTGACCGTCGCAAGCTACCCGCCCCGATACCGCGCCCGCGTGTTCTCCGTCCCAAACCCCGGGCACGCGATGTGCGTTATCGGGGCCGGGTTTGCGGTCAATGGAGACCGCACTCCGGCGGCCTGGCCGTTAGTGCGGCGACAGGGGAGACGAAGTGAGAATAGTAGTGGAGCCCACCAGCTGCGCCAGGATGAGAATCTGTGTCCACGCCGACCGCAATACACAGGTGCTCAGGGGCTACCTCGAGGACAAAGAGGTCCTTGGGGTAGCCCGCGGGGCCGGCCGCAGGATATGAGATGACCACTGCGACGCCGTCGATGATCACGGTCGACCAGCTCGTCGAGCAGATAAAGATCGCACCTGCCGGTCCGAAGGTCGCCGCATTCTTTGATTTTGACGGAACCCTGATCGAGGGCTATTCGGCCGGCGCACTCTACGCTCATCGCGCCCGCAATTTTGAACTCGGACCAGATGAATTCGTGCGCACACTGCGTGCCGCGCTCGGCGGGCCCCTCGACGAAGCCGCGTTCGAAGACCTACTGCTGCAAGGAATCCATGGCTGGGTCGGCCGCACCGAAGACGATCTCATGGAACTCGGCGAACAGCTATTCAGCCAAGAAATCGCCGGGGCGCTCTTTTACGGGGCGTGGCGATTGGTACGCGCCCACCAAAACAGAGGCCACACCGTCGTCATCGCCACGTCGGCGACGCGGATGCAGGCGCAGCCAATGGCCCGCGAATTGGGTATCGAGCACGTCTTGTGCACCGAGCTCGAAACCGAACACGACGTGCTCACCGGGGGCCTCGCAGGACGTACGCTATGGGGCGACGGTAAGGCCGCTGCGGTCAAGGAATTCGCTAGACGGCAACGCATCTCAATGAGAAGCAGCCACGGCTATGCCAACGGCGACGAGGATGTCGCGCTGCTCGGTGCCGTCGGATTCCCGCATCCGGTCAACCCGGCGCCGGTTCTGGCCCGTTACGCCGCAGAGCGCGGCTGGGACGTCGTGCGGTTCCGGACCAAGCGCGGCCGATTGCATCCGGTCGCGTTGGCCCGGACGACGGCCTTGTTCAGCGGCTTCGCCGCCGCGCTGGGAGCGGGCATGGTCGCCGGGGCGTTGACCTACGACCGTCGCGGTGGAATGGACCTGGCCACCTCCCTGTTCGGCCGTCTCGGTGGGCAATTGGGCAACATCCGCGTCGAGGTCATCGGCGAGCAGCACACCACACGTCGACCCGCGGTGTTCTTCATCAATCACCAGAGCACGTTGATCGACGCGCTGGTCGCCTCCAACGTCGTGCAACGGGGGTTCACCGTGGTGGCCAAGGCCGAAGTGAAGCAAATACCGGTGCTCGGTCAGCTGCTCACACTGGCCGACGTCGCATTCGTGGACCGCTCCAACACGTCGAAGGCCGTCTCAGCGTTGCAACCCGCGGTGGACAAACTGCGCGAGGGCGTTTCGATCATCATGTCGCCCGAGGGCACCCGATCGCTGAGTCCGCGGATCGGCGCGTTCAAGAAAGGCGGCTTTCATCTGGCCCGCGACGCGGGGGTGCCGATCGTTCCGATCGTCATCCGCAATGCCGGCGAAATTATGTGGCGCAACGCGAAAGTGGCCCAGGAAGGCACGATCGAAGTCGTTGTCCACGAACCAGTTGCGACCGCGAACTGGGCCAAAGCCGATCTCGATGAGTGGGTGCCCCGAATGCGCCAGCTGTACGTCGACACCCTCGACGACTGGCCAGGCACCCAGGTCGGGAAGCGATGGTCGGAGACGATCGCGAAGGCATCGGTGCGGAAATGATAGTGCTGGCGGATCGCCTCGCGCGGCTGCTGCGCGCGAACGGGTCCGCCGCCACGCAGTCGCCGGATGAGGCCGAGGCTCTACTCGTTTCCAACGACTTTCTCAGGGGCACTGCGCAATTGGCGTCACAGCTGGGACGCGATGTGGCCGACGTGCGGGCCGAGGCAGCTGCTTACGTACGCGAGATGGCAGCAACCCATGTCCCCGCCGTGGTGCGTGCCTGGCAAGCCTGGTCCAAGTGGATGGTCCGTGGATTCCAAATTGTGGTCGATGACGACGACCTCGCCAAGCTTCGGGAACTCGACCGTGACCACGCCCTGATCTTCTTGATCTCGCATCGGTCCTACCTGGACCAGTTTTCGTTTCCGCCGCGCCTTGCGCAGGGGGGCATTTCGCCGACATTCGGCCTGGCCGGCGCGAACCTGAATTTCTTCCCGCTGGGTACGTTCGCCCGGCGTAACGGGTTCATCCCTGTGCGACGCTCGACGGGGGACGTGCCGGTCTACCGATTGGCCCTGCGCGCACTCGTTGGCCAAATGGTGGCCAGCGGTCGCAACCTCGTGTGGTCTATCGAGGGCGGGCGGTCACGCACTGGCAAGCTACGGCCGCCGAGATACGGGTTGCTGCGTTATGTGACCGACGCGGTCGAATCAGTCCGATCACAGGGGACCCTCGCCGTCCCAGTGTCAATCCTTTTCGACCAGTTGCCATTGCACGAAGTCAAACTCATGACGGAAGAGTCACGCGGACTTCCGAAGAAGCCGGAGAATGCGCGCTGGCTGCTCAGTTACGCGCGCGGCCTGCGGCATCGCTTGGGACGCATATACATCAACTTCGGTTCGCCGGTCGCGTTGTACGACCGAATGGTTGCGTTGCGCGGAGAGGGCCTGAACGACAGGCAGGTGGTCGAGCGCATCGCGCTGGAAATCTGCCACCGCCTAAATCAGGCCACGCCGGTCACTGCGACGGCCGCAGTGTGCGTCGCAATGCTCGGCGAAGACCGCGCCCTGACTCTCGACGAAGTGTGCGCCACCAGCGCACCGCTGGCCCGTTACCTACACGATCGCGACTGGCCCGTCGCCGGAGGATCCGATCTCACCGAGCGCGCGACGGTATCGCAGACGCTGCACGACTTGGTTGGCTCCGGTGTGTTGACCTGCTACTCCGAGGGGCCGACAACGGTGTGGGGGATCGGCGCCGACCAGCATCTGATTGTTGCGGTCTACCGCAACAGCGCAATCCATGTTCTGGTCATGAGAGCGATCGCCGAGCTCGCCTTGCTGGCGATCGTGCGAACACCAGGAGCCACCAAGCGCACAGGTTGGGAGAAAGCCTTAGCGGTGCGCGAGCTACTCAAGTTCGACTTCTTCTTCGCCGGGCGGGCTGAATTTGCCGATGAACTGTGGCATGAGTTTGCGATCATGACCGGCCGTAGCCACGACCCGGATGTACCGATTGATACCGATGAGGCCACCCGAAGTTTGAATGAGAGTGACTTGCTGGTGGCTCATCTGGTGCTCAGGCCGTTCATCGATGCCTACCGAGTGGTGGCCGAGGAGTTACTGGCCCTCGGCCCTGGTCGCGACGTCGACGAACAGGAATTTCTCACGAGGTGTCTTCGCCTCGCCCGGCAATGGTCACTGCAGCATCGCATCACCGAGGAATCGGTATCAGGGGATATGTTTGCCACCGCGTTGAAGATGGCACGTCACCGAGGGCTCCTCGACGCAGAGTCAGGTTCAAACGACATCGCGGATGGTCGGGCAGCGCTCGTCGCCGAGCTTGAGGACCTGCAGCGGTCCATCGGCGAATTGGCTCAGGTGCGCCGGGATTTCGCACCGGCTTGAGAAGGGTCTCCGGACGAATGGGATTTCGCCAACCGATGTAGCTTTGGTAATATGGTAAGACCATAACCTTGGCGACCGCCGTGCTGTGGCTTTCAACGAAGAGAGGCAACCGATGACCGAGTTCACCGACATCACCTACGAGGTCGACAACGGCCTGGCCTGGATCACCATCAACAGACCCGAGCGGTACAACGCGTTTCGGGCGCGAACTCTCGACGAGCTGATCCGTGCTTTCAAAACCGCTTGGGCGAGTTCAGAAGTCGGCGTGATCTGCCTGACCGGGGCGGGCGAGAAAGCCTTCTGCACGGGCGGTGACCAGAAGCAGCGCGCCGAAACGGGTGATTACGGGCCGTCCGAGACCGGGCTGTTCGAGGTAGATACCTTGCATCGGGTCATCCGCGACGTGCCGAAGCCGGTTATCGCTGCGGTAAACGGGTTTGCGATCGGCGGCGGCCATGTTCTGCACGTGCTCTGCGACCTGACGATCGCCGCGGATACCGCGGTGTTCGGTCAGAACGGCCCAAGGGTCGGCTCTTTCGACGCGGGCTTCGGCACCGGCTTCCTGGCACGCGTGGTCGGCGAGAAGCGCGCGCGTGAGATCTGGTTCTTGTGCCGCAGGTACTCAGCAGAGCAGGCGGCCGAGTGGGGCCTGGTGAACAAGGTGGTGCCGGCTGACGAGCTCAAGTCAGAGGTGCGGGCGTGGGCGGACGAAATCTTAATGCTCTCGCCGACTGCGCTGAAAGTTCTCAAGCAGTCATTCAATACCGACACCGAACAGTTCGCATCAGTAGGTCAGATGGCGTATTCGACTCTGAAAATGTTCGGCGAGACGCCCGAAGCGCGCGAAGGTATAACCGCGTTCAACGAGAAGCGCGTGCCCGAATTCGCGGCTTACCGGGGGAACTGAGCCGGTCGGTCAGCTGGCGCGAATGATCAGGAAGATCTTGGGCTATGGCGCGCATCTTTGATCACACAGTGTTGGACGGCAAGCGCATCCTTATCACTGGCGGTGGCACGGGGCTAGGCCGTGGGGTGGCTGCCCGGCTGGCCGCGCATGGCGCTCAGGTGCACCTGTGGGGCCGGCGCGAAAAGGTGCTGGCCGAGGCCGCCGCCGAGATCTCGGCTGGCCATCCAGGCAGCATCCACTACCAGGCGGTCAATGTCCGGGACTTCGATCAGGTGGCCGGTGCCGTGGCCGAGATTTGGCATCGGCACGGGCCCCTTACCGGCTTGCTGAACAACGCCGCCGCGAATTTCATCGCACCCACCGTCAGTTTGAGTCCTCGCGCATTCGACGCGGTCACTTCTACTGTGATGACCGGTTCGTTCAACACGACGCTGGCCGTCGGCAAGCGCTGGATTGCCGAAGGCCTGCCCGGAACGGTGCTGTCAAATCTAACCACTTGGGTGTGGAGCGGTTCGGCGTTCGTCGTTCCGTCGGCAATGGCAAAGGCTGCGGTGCATGCGATGACAATGTCATTGGCGGTCGAGTGGGGGCGCTACGGCATTCGCCTCAATGCCCTTGCACCCGGGCCGATTCCGACTGATTACGCCTGGGAAATGCTCAATCCCACCGATAAGAGTTCGGTCGGTGCTACGCAATCCGAGCAGATACCCCTCGGTCGCCCAGGGACGATCGACGAGCTGGCGAACCTGACAATCTTCGCGTTCTCCGACGCCTGCAACTATCTGACCGGGGAAACCATCGCGATGGACGGGGGCCAACGGCTCGCCGGACCCAATACGTTCGCCGGTCTAACGGCGATGACCGACGAAGACTGGGCGGCGGCGCGGGAGCGCAGTCTGGCGGCATCGGAGGCCGCCAAAGCCGCCCGTTCGGTGTAGCTGATCGGACCTCGATGGCAGAAGCAACTACTACGGTCGGTGAGTGCCACGTGCCCCCGGTACGTCTGGGCGTGCTGTTGATCATCGCTCTGGTCGGATTCTTCATCGCAGTAACGGGTTTCGTGATGGACAACGCGACGATGATTGTCATAGGTACGATGTCGGTGGCTCTGGCTCGCCCGCGGTCAACGGACTGGCAAACGCGGCTTATCGATGGCGCCGGCTTAGAGATTGATCGTCGTGATCCGGTCGACCCCTGACCAGAAAGGTCCACAGTGCGAGTCATTTCATCCATAGCGGAAGCTATTGAGGCCATCGGCCAGGAGTTAGGCGTCAGCGACTGGACGGACATCGACCAAAAGCGCATCAACGCGTTCGCCGATGTCACGGGGGATCACCAATGGATCCACGTCGATCCGGGCCGCGCGAGCGTCGAAAGTCCCTACGGTGGAACAATTGCCCACGGATTCCTGACGCTTTCCTTGATTCCGGCCCTCAGTAAGGCCAACTACCGTGTCGAAAACGCGAAGATGGGCATCAACTATGGGCTTAACAGGGTGCGGTTTCTTGCGCCTGTTCCGGCCCGCAGCCGCATCCGCGTTCGATCTGAGCTTGTCGACGCCGCCAAGGTGGATGACGCAACCGTTGACCTGATAGTGCGGCACACGGTCGAGCTAGACGGTTCTCAGAAGCCAGCTGCTGTGGCTGAGCTTATTGCGCGGATGGTTTTCTAGCCCTAATCCGCACGGTGTAGCCAACTAGCGCGGGCAAATTTTGCCCTGTGACGTGTGGTACATCGCGAGTATGTCACGGCGGACTGCGTACGATGGCTTTGAGTAATAAAATGACCATAGATTAGGTCTTACCTTTATGCCGAAGCTTGGAAGGGCGAAGCGACGATGGAACCAGGCGCGACGAATTCGGCCCCAACACGCTCAACAGTGTTGCTCAAGCCAGTGGATGTTCCCAAGGCGTCTGACGTATTAGCCCGCGAACTTCGTGAGCGGATCCTGTCCGGCGAGCTGGTCGAGGGTACGGCGCTGCCGGCGGAGCGTGAGCTGGTCAAACAGACACAGATGAGCCGGGCTACGGTGCGAGAGGCATTACGCATTCTAGAGGTGCAGAACTTGGTTCGGGTCAGGGCGGGCCGGGCCGGTGGGGCATTCGTCCAGCGGCCGACGAACAAGTCGATGGCAAGTTCGGTGAGCATGCTGATCCGCGGCCAGAGGATCAAGCTGGCGGATCTGATGGAAACACGTGAGGCGCTGGAGCCGTTCTGCGCGGAGTCGGCCGCCCGCAAACGGACTGATGAGGATCTGGAATTGCTGGACCGTGCCAATGAAGACATCGCCGATCCCGACGCCGACCTATCGGCGTTTCTGCAGGCCAACCTTGACTGGCATGTGGGGGTGGCGATGGCTAGTCATAACGAACTGTTGATCGGCTTCATGACCGCGTTGTCCCAAGCTATCTACGCCGGGACCGAGAATGCGGCGTTCGTCGACGACAGTGTGCGAACAGTCACGGCGCGGGCGCATCGGTCGATCACCACCGCAATCCGCAGCCGCGACGCCGATGCGGCCGGTCGGCGCATGCGTCGCCATGTGCACAGCTACGCGAAAGCCGCACTGGCCGTGGACAAACGTGAGGCGATCGCGGTCGACGATTAAAGCTCGGATAGTGGCGTCACGCCAACGCGGAAAACGCAAGGTGTGTTTCGGTTTTCGCGACAACCTCGTCGACGCTGACACCGGGCGCGGTCTCGATCAGATGCAGGCCGTCGTCGGCGACGTCGATGACGGCAAGGTCGGTGAAGATTCGGCTCACACAGCGCTTGCCGGTCAGTGGCAGCGTGCAGTGCTCGACGATCTTCGCGGTGCCGTCCTTGGCGGTGTGTTCCATCATCACGAAAACTTTTTCCACTCCGTGCACTAGGTCCATCGCCCCGCCCATGCCCTTGATTATCTTGCCGGGGATGGTCCAGTTGGCCAGGTCGCCGGCGGCCGAGACCTGCATGGCGCCGAGCACCGCGATGTCCAGGTGTCGGCCGCGGATGATCCCGAACGAGGATGAAGAGGAGAAGAACGCCGCACCCGGCAACGTGGTGACCGTTTCCTTACCGGCGTTGATCAGGTCGGCATCGAGGTCCTCGCGCTGGGGGTACGGCCCGACACCGAGAATCCCGTTTTCCGAATGCAAGACGACGGTGATGTCGGCGGGGATGTGGCTCGGGATCAAGGTAGGCAACCCGATGCCGAGGTTGACGTACTGCCCGTCGTGCAGTTCGGCGGCGACCCGCGCCGCCAACTCGTCTCGGCTCCAACTCATATGGCGGCACTCCTCAACATCGCTTCGCTCATGGCCGCACGGTCTCCTTTTCGATCTGCTTCACCGGATTGGGGACATGGACCACCCGGTGCACGTAGATCCCCGGGGTGTGCACCTGGGCTGGGTCGATCTCACCTGGTTCGACCAGGTGCTCAACCTGAGCGATGGTGATCCGGCCTGCCACGGCACAGTCTGGATTGAAGTTGGCAGCCGCGGCGTGGTAGACGAGGTTGCCGTGCCGGTCGCCTTTGAATGCATGCACCAGTGCGAAGTCAGTGCGGATGGCTCGTTCCAATACGTAATTGACACCGTCGAATTCGCGGGTTTCTTTCGGCGGCGAGGCCACCGCCACGGTACCGTCCGCGTGGTAGCGCCACGCCAGACCCCCGTCGGCGACTTGCGTTCCTACCCCCGTTGGTGTGTAGAAGGCGGGGATCCCGGCGCCACCGGCACGCAGCCGCTCGGCCAGCGTGCCTTGCGGTGTCAGCTCCAGCTCAAGCTCGCCGGAAATGTATTGGCGGGCGAATTCCTTGTTCTCCCCGACGTAGGAGTTAATCGTGCGCCGAATCCGCTTGTGTTCCAATAGCAATCCCAAGCCGATCCCATCGACGCCCAAATTGTTCGAGACCGTCTCCAGATCGCGGACCCCGAGGTCCAGCACCGCTGCGATCAGCGCCTGGGGGATGCCGCACAGCCCGAACCCGCCGACAGCCAGCGACGACCCGTCCGTCACGTCGGCAACGGCTTCCGCCGTCGTTGCCACGACTTTGTCCATCGTCAAAAGCCTCCTCGCGACTTCAGCTCTTGGGCATGCCGAGGATGCGCTCGGCGACGATGTTGCGCTGGATAAACGTCGAGCCGCCCGCGATGGCAGTGCCCCGGGCCTGGTACGCCAGCCGTAGCCACCGCTGGCCGTCGGCCGATGACGAATCAGCCGCACTCTTCTCGGCGAGCGTGAACTGCCCGCCCATCTCATCGAGCTCTAGCCCGAAATCGGCAATGTCCTCGACCAGCGGGCAAAAGAACAGCTTTCCGATCGAGGTCACCGGGCCGGGTGGACCGTCCCCGGCGGCTCCGGTGACCACCCGCTGCCCGATTAGGTAGTGCACGAGCGCCCGCCCATATAGATCCGCGATCCGTTGCCGCACCAACGGGTCGGCACCCAGCGGCGTGCCGTCATCTTTTGTACGACAAGAGATCTGGTTGATCAGATCGTTGACGGCGCCGGTGGTGTTCACCCGGCCGGTGGCAATGGCCACCCGCTCGAACGCCAGGGTGCCCATCGCAACCCGCCAACCGCCGTCCACGTCACCGAGGACGCAGTCATCAGGGATGAAGACTTCGTCGAGAAAAACTTCGTTGAACTCGGCCTCTCCCAGCATGTGTGCAAGCGGACGAACCTCGACGCCCGGACTGTCCATCGTGAGTAAGAAATACGTGATCCCGCGGTGGCGGGGTCCGCCTCCCGTGCGGGCAAGGAGGATCGCGTGGGCTGCCAACTGGGCGCGGCTTGTCCAGATCTTCTGGCCCTGGATCCGCCAGCCGCCGTCCACCTTGGTGGCGGTCGTGCGTAACGACGCCAGGTCTGAACCGGCCTCCGGCTCGGAGAATAACTGGCACCAGATCTCGTCACCGGTCAGGATCGGTTGAAGATAGCGTTGTTGCTGGGCCGGCGTGCCGAACTCGATGATCGTCGGTCCGGTGAAATCCTCGCCGATGATGTTGAGCCGCTCTGGGGCACCGGCTCGATCGAGTTCCTCGTTGAAGATCCCACGCAGCTTCGCGTCGGCGCCGCCGCCACCGTACTGCTTCGACCACGACAGCCCGGCATATCCGGCGTCGTAAAGCAAGCGCTGCCACGTGCGCCAGTAGTCGAGCTTGTCCTCGAGGCGTGCTGGTTCGGGCCCGCCCAACTGAGGCACGGTGTCGTGTAACCACGTCCGCGCCTGTGCACGGAATTCAGCTTCGGCGCGGCTGTCTTTCAATTCCATCAGGGAGCGCCAGCCGCTTGCTGGGTATGCGCGTTTTCCTCTTTGAGGCGTTGTTCGATGTCTTTGCGCAACTCGTGTTTGAGGACCTTGCCAGTTGCGGTCATCGGCAGCGAGTCGAGCGGGACCACGCGCTCAGGCGTCTTTTGGATCGGCATGCCCTCGCCGAGCAAAAACTCGCGGAGGCCGTCCACCGTCGGGGGCTCGTTTCCCGGCTTGGCGACCACATAGCAGCAAACCTTCTCGCCGAGCTTCTCGTCTGGCATTCCGACCACCGAGAACGCCTGCAGTGCAGGGTGATGCGCCAGGTGCTCCTCAATTTCGCGAACGCTGATGTTCATCCCGCCGCGAATAACGATATCTTTGGTTCGGCCGGTTACCCGCACGTATCCGTCATCGGTCATGGTCCCCAGATCGCCCGACTTGGAAAAGCCGTCATCGGTGAAAAGGGCTGCGGTTTCTTGAGGATTTGCAAGGTATTCGATCATATGGGCGGGGCCGAGGTAGGCGATGTCGCCCTCGGTGCCGCGGGGCACTTCGTTGCCTTTGTCATCGACGACCTTGACCACTGCACCCGGCATCGCCTTGCCGTCCGAGGTTAGGGCGCGCGAGACGTCGTCGGTGACCGAGCATGTTGTGGTGACTAAGTTTTCGCTGCGCCCGTAAAGGCTGAGGACTTTGATGTTCGGAAGTGCTGTGCTGGCCTGCTGTACGACTGCGGCAGGGATGGGCGCGCCCGCACATGTCCACAACCGAAGCCTCGATAGATCGTGGCGCTCAGCGTTGTACTCAGATAACAAGGTGTGCAGGAAGGTTGGCGCCGTGACCGCCGCGGTGCAGCCAAAGCGCTGAATCTCGTCAATGCCGCGCGCCGGATCCCACTTGGCCATGACATGTGTCGACGCCCCGGTCAGGATGGGCAGCAACACGCTGGTGACCAGCCCGGTGGTATGGGCTATCGGAGAGGGGCCAAACTGGACATCGGCCTCGGTGTAGCCGAATGGCCCGACCAGTGCGCGCGAGCCGGCACAGTACGTGTTGAACGTGTGGACGCATCCTTTCGGCCGCGAAGTGGTTCCAGAGGTGTAGACGATGACAAACGGCTCATCGGGATTGGGCGAAGCGTCGAGTTCCTGCCGGGCGCTCTCGTCGTCGGCGTCGGCCTCCAACTGCTGCAGCGTGAACACATTGGCGTCGGCGTCGGCGAGTTCTTCAGCGGTGTTGTCGGGCCTGGTAACGACGACCGTGAGCTCCGGATGCTCCTGGCGCAGGCCGAGATACATGTCCAGATAGTCGAATTTGCCAAAGTTTGCAGGAGTGAACACCGCTCGTACGCCGGCGTTAGAGAGGACATAGCTAACGTCGTCGCGTCGATAGATCGGCATGATCGGGACCATGATGACGCCAAGTCGCGACAGTGCGGTCAGCACCTGAATGAATTCGACCCAGTTGGGCAGCTGGACGGCGGCGGTGTCACCGCGTTTTAAGCCCTCTCGGTGTAGACCGACGGCCAACCGTTGGCCAGCGTCGAAGAGCTCTCGGTACGTCAGCGATCGCGTCCCGTCGGTCGCGAAAACTTTGTCGGGGTTTTGTTCGACGCGCCTGACCAAAAGGTCATGAAATGTTTCGGACGCCCAGAGCCCCGATTCGTAGTAGCGGTCGATTTCCAGCGGGCTGTAGCGGTCGGTGTACGGGCTCGGCTTCATCGCGCTATTCCTCGGTTCTCGGGATCCCGCCCTCCGGCAGCGGTGCCCCGGAGGCATAATTCTTCGAATCATAGAATGGTCAGACCGAAACAGCAAGGAGTTTTGGCGAAGCGCAGTCTTCAGGTGTTGCTCCAGTGTGGGGAACGCTTCTCCTTGAAAGCCAGGACGCCTTCGGCCAGATCGTTGGTAGTGAAGGCCAAGGCAAGCTGGGCTTGCAGGTAATCCAGCGCCGATTCCAGTGGCAAGTCGCGGGTTGCTGCCAGCGATCGCTTGCCCATACCGAGCAACAACGGTGACTTGCCGGCGATGTCGGTGGTCCACTGACGCAAAGCGTCGTCGAAGTCATCGTCGGGTACTACCTTGTTGACCAACCCGGCGGCGGCAGCCTCCGCGGCCGTGACCAGCCGACCGGTCATCATTAGTTCATTGGCGACCAGTCTACCGGTGGCGCGGAAGATCAATGCCGAGATCATGAAGGGAAAAGCGCCGACGTTGATCTCTGGGCAGCCAAGCCGTATCGACTCTTTGGCGATGATGAGATCGCAGGCCAATGCGATACCGAGCGCACCAGCAAGCACATCACCGTTGGCCGCACAGATCACCGGCTTCTCGATCCCAGTCAGCGTGCGGAAGAGGGCAGGGAATCGCGAGAGGCCAGCGTATTTGATGATTGTCGCGCGATCGTCGGCGAACGCGTCGAGGTTGCCGCCCGAGGAGAAGATCCGCGGGTGGGACGACGTCAGCACGACCACTCTCACCCTCGAGTCGGCTGCCGCGCGTTGGAGCGCTGCGCTCAGCTGATCCAGCAGCATGTCCGATAAGGCGTTGCGTCGCGCAGGGTCATTCAGCGTCACGTAGGCCGCCAGGGCATCGCCACTGGGGGTGGCGGCTTCGAGCCCATAGGTGACCAGTTCGGTGGACTCGCTCACACTGCACCTTCCTAATTGTGTTTAAGTACGCACTTGCCGAACGTGCGCTCATGTTCGAGGTGTTCGTGTGCTTCGGCTGCTCGGTCCAGCGGAAACTCGCGGTCGATCGCCGGCGGGCGCACCGAGCATTGATCGATCAAGTGGAGCAGGCCGGCGAAGTCTCTGCCGCTGCCCATAGTTGTTCCCAGCAGATCGAACTGACCGAAATAGAAGCTGCGGATGTCCATGGAGGCGGTCTGTGCGGCATTGGCCCCGAGTACTACTAGCCGACCGCCGCGCCGTAACGCGCGCACTGACTCGCTCCAACGGCCGACCGGGTCGAGGATCAGATCGAATCCGGCGTTGTCCGGCGAGACGGCACGAGCTTCCTCTGGCCATCCCAGTTCGCTGTGCAGCACGCCGCCGCGAGCGCCCGCGGCCACGGCGCGCTCAATGGTGTCGACCGATGAGGATGTCACAGTGATGCTCGCCCCCGCGGCGACCGCTAGGGCGATCGCCATCGTGGCGATCCCCCCGCCGGCGCCGACCACCAGCATTGATTCACCGCTTTTTAGCCGTCCGCGGATGAACAACGCGCGGTACGTCGTGAGGCCGACCAGCGGCAGCGCCGCTGACTCGGCCCAATTCAGACCGCGAGGTTTGGGTGCCAAGCAGTCGGCAGGCACGCTGACCAGCTCGGCATAAGTTCCAGGGGTGTAGTCGCCAAGGATCTCCCAGTGGCTGCCTGGCGCTTCATCGCGGTCGCCCCAATTTAGCGACGGCAACACCACTACCTCCTCCCCGGTATCGGTGCGCACACCTGCGCCGTCGGCGCCGATGATGTGTGGCAGCGGTGATTTGTAGCGGCCCTGGCGAACCAGGACGTCATGCCAGTTCAGCGCGCTGGCGCGGAGCGCCACGGTCACCCATCCCGGCCGTGCGGCGGGGTCGGGAAATTCGCCGGGACGCAACACCGCGGCCGTGCCGAACTCGTGCATGATCACCGCGTGCAACTCATACCTCCTATGGCCTGACCATTAGACCATTACCCAAGTTTGCACACAAGGCAAGCCGGGGGCCGGACGGCTGGACTTGGATTCCGGTCCGCTGGACTACGGGCACTGTGATGAAGCCGATCCTTGCCAATTCGTTGTGGTGCGCGTTACATGTGCCTATACTTCGGTCCAATGGTATGACCAATCGGCGGTATGGCCGGGTCAGGAGAAGAGAGGAGTGGGCGATGGTGTCGCAAGCGCCCATAGCTGCCATCGCGGACGATCCCGCGGTGGTGGCGCGTGCGGAGGCAACTGTCGCAGCCGCCGCCGACCATCTCAAAGTGTCGCCTCCCGATCTGACGCCGACGGCGTTGGGGCACCAGCTGGCCAACCTGAGGCAACGACTCGAGCAACGCATCGCGCTGCCATCCGAGCCGAGAGACGACTGGGCGACAACGGCCGAAATATTGATCTCGATCCTGAGGGTCCAGTGCGAACTCCTCGACCACGATCTGGCTCGCCGGGTCAAATCCATGTCGGAAATCCGTCACGCCCTGGGCTACCTACGCGGCCTTCCGCCGCGCAGGATGATTTACGCCGCCGGGGAGGTTTTGAGCCGGGAGTTTGCTTACGCGCGGACCATGATTTCCACCGTGCGGGGTTCGCTGTGGCTACCCCAGTACGCGTATATCGAAGACGAAGGGGCCGATCCTCATTCGCGATCGCTCCTCGAGTACATAACTGACCGGCAGATTCAGCTAGCGGACGCTCCGCTGGAGACAGAACTCGTCCGCAAGCGCTGCGGCGTCTTCGCGCCGTCGCCCATGAACGACAAACGCGTGTTCAAGGACATCATGGAGGCCTCCGGCTGCTTCGGCTATATCGGCGCACCAATCACCGTTCAGGGCAGGGCAATCGGAATTCTGCACGCCGACCGCCCCGAACCCCACGGGATAGTGACGATGGATCATCTCGAACAATTACAGGCCTTCGCCGAGTGTCTATCGGTAGCGTTCGAGAGCGCGGCACTCGAAGAGAAGGCCGCACAACAGCGGCTGGAAGTCGATAATTTATGCGCCAATGTCGACGAACTGCTCGGCCGGTCACCCCGCCCGGAGCTGTGGTCATTGCCCGGCGCGGTCCTTCGACACGATGCTTTTGGCCATCGCGACCAACCCACCGTTGCCGAATTGACCTCTCGCGAACGCGAAATCATGTCACATGTGGCGACAGGAGCCACCAACGGTCAGATCGCCCGATGGCTGGTGATCTCGGAAGGGACAGTGAAGTCCCATCTGAAACACATCGCGAAGAAACTCAATACATCCAGCAGGGCAGCGGCAGTCGCGACCTACGCCGGCATTGCCAGTGCTTGACGACGGGACATCACTATGAACACCCGCGCGATGGTGGCCCGACTCAACGACCTCAATAACCAGCTATGTGACGCGTTCGGCATCTCGCGATCAGATGACGCGACGTCTCTCGACGAGGCCATCACGATGTCGGCCGCGACTACCGAGCGACTGGTGACCCGAGAACGTAGTGTCAGCGACAACGCCGGGTCAACCACCGGACAAAGCCTGCTGACAGACTTTCTGCAGGCGCAAGTCGAAGCGCGCCAGGTGAGGGGCGGTGAGCGCGCGGATGTGGTCCGGTCTTTGACCGACGGCATCCGTCGCATGAAGAAAGCCGGTTCTTTACAAGGACTCGGCCGTCAAGCCTGTACCGAACTGTGTGAGGTGCTTGGGTTTGACAGCGCGTTATTGTCGTTCGTCGAAGACGACGGATTCGTCGTCGAGGAATCCGACCATGGCCTGGGCGGCCCTACCGTGATCGCGCGTCGCGACTGTGCACCGGAGCGGACATGTATTCGCCATCGGGACACCGTCCGGACGGATGAGGCCGACGTACCCCCTTCGCCTGGCTACCGCGAGTTGCTCGGCAGCGCGCACTACATCGTTGCCCCCGTCGTAGCGAAATCGCGCGCGGTCGCGCTCCTTCACGTGGGGCGCCGCAGCGACGACGGCATCTCTGACGGTGACGTCGACGTGTTCGATGCATTCGCCTCAGCCTATTCACTGCTTCATGAGCGGATGCTGAATACCGAACGCGTGCAGCAACAGCGGACCTCGATCGCCCGCGCGGCAGCGAGGCTGACCGAGCAAGCAGACCGCATCGCCGCGGCGGCCATCAGCTTTGATACCGAAGACGACACCCGGGCCGAGCCACCAACGGTAGCGGCGGACTCCGCATTGGCGGCCGCGTTGTCGGATCGCGAGCGTCAAGTGTTCGAAAGGCTGGTTCTGGGAGCATCCAACGCCGAAATCGCCGACGAGCTTGTCATCACGGTAGAAACGGTCAAGACACACGTAAAAAGAATCCTTCGCAAGATCGGAGCCATCAACCGGTCGGAGGCGATCGCCCTGTATGTGGACGAGGCCAAAAGCGCTCGCCGACGCAGTCGGTAGCGATGGGCGACAATCCGTTTCACGCCGCGTCGTGGCGTCCCGTCGATGGATTCGCCGATCTGACCGACATCACCTATCACCGCCATGTCAGCGACGCGACCGTGCGGGTGGCTTCAATCGGCCCGAGGTGCGCAACGCGTTTCGCCCGCACACGGTGGACGAGCTGTATCGGGTTCTGGACCACGCCCGGATGTCGTCCGCCGTCGGAGTGGTGCTGTTGACCGGAAACGGGCCGTCGCCCAAGGACGGTGGTTGGGCGTTCTGTTCCGGCGGGCATCAGCGCATCCGCGGGCGTACCGGCTACCAGTACGCCGCGGGTCAGACCGCCGAGACCGTCGATCCAGCGCGGGCGGGACGGCTGCACATACTGGAGGTGCAGCGGCTGATTCGGTTTATGCCCAAGGTGGTGATCTGCCTGGTCACCGGATGGGCAGCGGGCGGCGGGCACAGCCTGCATTCGACCTGTGACCTACGCTGGCCAGTCGCGAGCACGCCCGCTTCAAGCAGACCGACGCCGACGTCGGCAGTTTCGACGGCAGCTACGGCAGCGCGTATCTCGCCCGGCAGGTGGGCCAGAAGTTCGCCCGCGAGATCTTCTTCCTTGGTCGGGCCTATACCGCCGATCAGATGCATCGCATGGGTGCGGTCAACGAGGTCGTCGACCACGCCGAGCTGGAATCGGTGGGCGTGCAATGGCCGCCGAGATCAATGCGAAATCGCCTCAAGCGCAACGGATGCTGAAGTATTCATTCAACCTGCTCGACGACGGGCTGGTCGGCCAGCAGCTATTCGCCGGTGAGGCGAGAAGCGCGAGCCAGACTACGGCCGTTTCCCTCGCTACTTCTGATTGCCGGTGAGCAATTTCCTGCCAGCCGGCTCGCTCACTACAGCCTCGTTAGCGGTGGGTGAAGTTGGGGGTCGTTTTTCGATGAATGCCGCCATGCCTTCGGACTGGTCGTCGGTCGCGAAAGCTGAATGGAACAACCGACGTTCGTAGAGAAGCCCCTCGGCCAAGGTG
>Ga0209655_10000261_pt1 | contig 20517 bp, 18 predicted proteins | sample BogFormECP03_OM2_FD_188236 | JGI IMG/M metagenome (GOLD analysis project Ga0209655, IMG submission 188236) | Bog forest soil microbial communities from Calvert Island, British Columbia, Canada - ECP03_OM2 (SPAdes) (version 2) | ecosystem: Environmental > Aquatic > Freshwater > Wetlands > Bog ...
GGGAGAATCCGTCTCGCACACGTGGAATAGCACCCTTGCACAATCTGGCACGCACTATGTTCTCACCCCCGCGAATTGGAATCGCATCATTGCACCCGGCGGTTCAGCCACAGGTGGTCTAAGAGGCGTGCTGACCGGTTCCTACTCGCCACCGTCGAATTGTCTGCTCAACGGGCAATATTCTTGCACCTAGAGGCGACTGCGCACTGAGGCTCGACCGCTCTGAGACCCACCAACCCCAAGCCGCATAGCGACTGGACCACCGGTTACGAAATTCGCTCCTGTACGCCAAATTTGAGAATCTGCCCATCGTGGCGCCTGGGAGGGCGAAGCAGGGCAGCCTGATTCATCTGATGAAAACGCAGGAGTTTAGTTGACATAATGTCGCTTATCGGCAAAGACTATCTATCGAGATCATCACTGGATGAATACTCGTGATGAAATGCTTTTCGGCCTGACCTGCACGTTCGACTGCTAGCGGCTGGGCGGCAGCGACGGACCGGTTCTCTGGGCATCTGATTTACCTGCATGGATTGCAGTTTCATTCGTCTAACGAATGTCACATGCATGGCTCGGCGCACGCTGTGACGATGTGCGCGATGGGCCCCCGCCGGGCCTCCGTCTGATCACCGGCCCGTCTCAGCACCCTTGGACGCTTTCGTCACTGTGACGTAATCATCTGTGCCACAGTAGGTTTCGGCATCCGTATCTGGGCTAGATCAAATCGGCCGCGACTGCGACCCGCGCCGCCGTCACGCGTTGACGCAAGGCTGCTGTTACGTTGGCAGCGCGCCGTTTTTCATGGATGATTATCCATGATCTTGCCCGGTGGACCCTGCCGCAGATCCCCAACCACTCCCCTGCGCAGGAACTCGCACCTCTTGAGCACGCACCGTTACCTGCTAACTACTCCGGGTTGCATCAGATGAAAGTGCACGCAACCCTTGATGATCGGTGTCCTGTTGTCCTTTTGCAGGTTATTTCAATCATGCAACTAGGCAACGGACGGGCCAAGCGGGCCGACGCCTTGTGCATCGGGCCCCGGTGTGATCGTCACGACCGCCCGGGTCGGCGCAGGTGGCGCGGATGCGCCGGCGGCGACCCGTTCTCACCTTCCGCGGAATATTGTGGCAGCGAGGCGGCTCCCAGGTTACTTCGCGACGACTTTTGCGGCGTTGCCCTTGCCGAGGAACGGTGCGAATAACGACATCATCACGCCGCCGCCGACCGCTAGGCAGCCGGAGCAGATCGCGAACGCGGTCGCGGAAACGTCGAACTGCAGCGGGGATCCCGGCACTGTCAGCCCGTAAACCGCCATCGACAGGACCGCGGTGAGAACAGGCCGATATGGCAGGTGCAGTTTGCCGAGCGCAGTGACCTGGGCGGGGCCCGGTGCGTCAGCTTTGGGCGGGGCCGACCCGACGCCCGGTCCGGGCCCGGTCTGCGTGTCATCGAAGCCGTAGTCCCGCTGCGCGAGGTAGCCGCCGATCACGGCCACCGCGCACACCACGATGGCGGCCGCGTAAAGGCCCCAGCGGCCGGTGTTGTAGGCGCCACCACCGACGGAAAACAGGGCGAGCAGGGTGGTGTAGGCCAGCAGCGCCTCGGTCGGGATCTGAGCGACCAGCAGCTGAGCGAAGCTGGCCACACCCCCCGCCGCCACATGCCCGCCGCCATCTAGCTGACCCTCAGGTTGCTCCGCCGCATGCTCCACGGCCTGTGCGTCGGGAGCTGGTTGCTCCGCGCCTGGGCCAGGAGCGAGAACCCGCATCGTCGACAGGGCCGGGTTTTTGGCTAGCGGCTGTCCGGCATCCGTGAGGTCACGAGCGACCGCGACAGAAGCTAACGTCAACAGGCTCATCGCATTCCCCGTCCTCGAAACGCCAAGACCACGATCCCGACTGGCTCGCCCGCCGGGTGGTGGTCATGTTTGTCTGGTCCGATCTCGTCAGCGACGTCTGCGCGATGTGATTCACATGAAGCAACCATCGCAGCGAGATCTCGGACCGTTGTTGGCAAGTCCATTGCGCGGCATTTGGATCGATCCGGGCAAGAGTGCGGTCCACTGAGCGGACCAGGACTGCATCCGATTTGACCGGCTTCAGCGGTTATCGGGGCGACTCAACGTATGTATAACACGGCTTTTGGCGGCGACCATGGCCGACAGTAGACGTGAGCGGCCGATTGAGGCCACGGCGGCCCCGACTCCGGCTGGGCCGGAGGCTGATCGCTATCCGTCATAGCGCCCTCCAAACCAAGTGCTCTCATCACCGTCTCATAACATGAGGGCGCCATGAAGGGCGGGCCCCCGAGGGCTGACTGGTCCGCCGGTTGGGTGTGGGTCAGAGCGCTAAAACAGCTATTGGATCTGGTTGTCGGAGCTGGCGTACAACGTGTACTAGTTGCCGTGGGCCTCGAAATGCGTACGCCACGAGGAAGACGCCAAAATCGCTGTGCGACTCCAAGCCGTCATCCGCTTATATCGCGATCGGCGCGAGAGGCTTCCACCTGCGGCAGGGTTGCCGGTACTTCCTGCCGCGACACAGACCCAACCCAGATAGCGTCCAGAGACGGCGCCGGGTTGATGATCCCGATCCCCAACGAGGTTCGACCAACCAGTCGGCGCCAATCACAGGTCCCCTGTAAGCGTCGTCAGGCTCCTGCACGCAGGGGAACGATATCCGCAAGGTCTATCCGTTTCAGGTGCTGTTGTCGGCGGCGACAAGTGGTCTCGCTGTAGATTCAAAGGCACAGGCCGAGCAGGTCAGATCCGTTGCGACACAGCTTCTGTTACGCCGCATGGGCCGGGTCTCAGCCGCCGAGCTCGCTCACGTCGATGATGCGCTCAGACTCCATCTCGCGCTGTAGCCGTACAGAGCGTCGGTCTCATCAGTCCGATGCGAAAAGATCAATCCGGTTGGAAGCGCCGAGGGCCTTCGACTTTCGTCGGCGCCGGACCGAACAGGCGCGGCCCCGCCCAGCGGCGGTGTCAAGTCGGCAAGTGCCCGAACGGCCTCCAAATGATCGAATGTCCTTGGCCGCCATACCAAATCATTTCGTCACTGTGACGTAATGGTGGTAGTACCCCCTGCGGTGGCGGCCCGCCGACCCTCCTCCATTTGCACGTGTTAGCCGACGTTCGCGGCTAGCAGATCAGCAGTTCGACTCCGAGACTGTCGACGTCGGGCGGGTTTCTCGTCACTAAGATCGCGCCCAGGCTGCTCGTGCCCGTAACACCACGAATCATGAGGCCCCAGGCCCGCTTCCAGACTCAGCCAGTCAGCCGCGTCGACACTACTACGGTCATTGCAAAGACCGGTCAATCCAAACCTCCCACTTTGGCCGCCTGACATCCTCGGCGGCGGGGACTGAAGAGCTAAGCTCGGTGAGGACAACGGCTGGATAAAGGCCGCCGAGGACGAGCGATATGATAATCCGCGGAAGGGGCCATAAAGGTCCCTGTGTCAACGCGGCAACGAAGATAGTTCCTAATATGGCCAAAAGGACAACGTTGTATGTCGTCAGGCGAATCATTCCAGCGACGTAATTGATCCGGATGCGCTCTACGAATTCTGCGTTCGCCGGTGGGACAGCTTCGCTGTTAGCGGGGGTGTCGTCCTTTTTGGCCGATACCAGTTCGACGATACGCTCAATCAGGACATAGATCGCTCGGACGATAACATAGAAGACAACCACATAGATGACTGTCTTGGGGCTGACCGCGATCCCCTCCCGTCGCTGGCCAAAAGCTTCTCCTGATGTCATATAAACGGCCACGAGTGCACCGAGCGCGACCGAAATCACGACGACAAACTCCTGTGCGGCACGCATTGCTCCTGCATTACGCCGTGCGAATCTTGGATCCTTTGCGGCGGGTGGACGCACGGGGCCTACGTCGGCTTTTATGCCTTCGTCATCTGTGGCGACAGGTGGGCCACCGGCGGCATAGGCGGCACACGATTTCTTGTTCGCACGCATAGCGCTGCGTGTGCGACTAAAAACAACATACGATGAGCGGCCGATAAGATACAGGCCAAATAAATAAATGAAGAACAGGAGGTACCACTTGACGCCTATAAATTCGCGGGACATGTCCGGAGAGCCAACGGCGTTCAAGTAAATTACACTTGTGACCATTAACATAGTGGTCGCCGCGATTATAGCTGCACTTGAAAGCCACGCATTTAAACGGATGAGGGTCGCGCGACGAATCTGGACCGTCTTAATCGGAAAATTTTTTTTACAGAGCTTTACCGCGTCATCATTAGCGTAACTTACGAGCAACCACCCTAACCCGCACACGAGGACAGCGCTACCGATCCAAAGCAAACCGATTGCAAGGAGCCACTCACTCCACAACTGGGAGCAAAGGTTATCACCCGGGCCTCCGGGAGTCTTATAGTCAACCGGCCGACCGCCAATCTTCTCTGGGTAATCCATTCCGGCGATTACGGTGAAGAGATAGGTAGAAAGCATCAGAGCCGGCACGCCGGATCCGAACAACGCTATCGTGGAACCTGCTCCCTTATGCCACTGTATGAGCAGCGCCGCGGCCGCGGCGATTAGCAAGCCGGCAAGCAGACCGGCAAGAGTCGAATCTGCTGAGGCAGCAGTTATGGTGCTCCAAAGCGTCTTCGTCGTACAAAAGTCGTGGTCCACGGTTCACCCCTTTATGGCCAGCGAGTAGAAGTGCTCGTTCCATTGCACGCCAAGGCAGTTTGGCCGGGCAACTATGCGGTCCGCTGAGCGGACCAACCCGTCAGCATCACGCCGCAATGATCTGCACCGGCGAGACATACAAGAACGTCGTCAAGATGACCTTCCGACCTTCGCCAAAGGCGCCTTGTTGGAAGACCCGTCCGGACTTTTCAACTCCAGCCTGGACGGCAACACCACCTGGTACCGGCCGTTACCTACTCACCGACGTAATAGCAAGCGGCCCAGCGATGTTCGAAACTACACGACTGGACCATGTCGGCGGTGTGCGTGGCACCGACCCGGACCCGATCGCCGAGCTCAGGCGACGAGCGGCTGCGGCTGGGTTAAAGACCGCGAGCCTCGACGAAGTCCTCTGCATCACCGCAGTCTGACGAACCAAGTCAGGGCGCTTCGTCGACGGCTTCCTCGGCGATGTGCCGGGTATACGCCGCTTCTCGCACTACATCGTCGGATTCCAGCGCCGCGCCTAAGGCGCCCCCGATCATCGCCAACGATGAGATCGGCCAAGCCAATTCGAAGTAATCGCGCAGCGAAGCCGGGTGGCCGACTTGGCCGACCCAGACCTGCGGCATCACGAACCAGAACGAAGCGACCAACGCCAGTGCATACAGCGCGGCATACAGCACGCTCACGCCGATCAGGACGGTGAGCGTAGTCACGATGTTGAACAGAATTACCTGCTTGCGCACTCCGCGCGCGACCATGGGCTCCCAAAGCTCGGCCCCGACAATCAGCGTTGCGACGGTCGCACCGATCGAGACCAGCGCCGTACCGGCAAGCCGCGGCCACCCATAAGCGTCGGAGAGCCGCCAGATATCCGCGGTCACCAAGCCGAAAACTCCGGCGGCCACCGCACCGGTCAGCGCGCGCGACAACCGCAACGACAGCCGCCACGGCCGGTTGGCCGCCACCATCCCGCTAATCAACGTCAGATTGCCGGTCAGCACCCGGGCGGTGTAGAAGAATGCTTCATCAGCGGGGTCGCTGCCCAGTTCACGCACCCGCTGCACAGTCACCCTTCGTGACGGTCCGCCCACGGCGTGAGTGTGGTCGCCGTGCAGCTCAGCAGATCCGGCGATCAGCCGCACAAGCAGGCGCACGATCGTCTCGCGAATCCGATGCCGTGCCCCCATCGCACCCAGCGCCGGCACCGACACAATCGCCACGTTGCGCACCGGATTGGCGTGGGCCACGACCGGTCGTTGTTCGACGTGCAACGGGAGGTCCGTTAGACAGATCACCACGTCCCACCCCTTGTCGAGCAGTGTTTTCCGCGCGGCTTTTACGATCTGGGCGTCGGTGGCCGGCGGCTGCACCAGGCGGCCCTCCATCACCTCGATGCACCAGCGGGCGCCGGGTAACCGCCGGTCGAGCTCGCAATGCAACTCGGTATCGGCGAGCTCGCGGGCCAGCGCAGCAGCCGCGCCCGGATCGCCGACGAGACCGAGCACAATGTGTGGATCCGCGTCGTCGTGGACTGGATCGGTTGCAGGCGTCACGGGTAGATCTTCACATTCCTACGGTCGTGTCGCTCATTCCCGAGGGTGTGGTGGCAGCACCGCGAGCCACGAATCCGAGAGCAGCTCCAGCAACTGCCCATCCGGGTCGCGGATCATCGCCGACTGATCGGAGACGGTGCTGTCAATCACCGATCCCCCGTAGCTGTCGACCGTTGCTAGGACGCCGGTCAGATCCGAGACAGATAGCGACAGATGGGTGAGCCCCAGTTGGTCCACCACACGACTCGGCCCGGGCTGGAGAGCTCGGTACGAGTAGGCGAGAAGCTCAAGTACCAAGCCGTCGCGGACGAGGTACGTCGCACGCAATCCGATCGGCTTGTTCAACTGGAGTAATTGGTCGGTGCCCTTGTCGGGCGGTTCGAGTTCCCACCAGAACTCGAATCCGAGCAGGCCCTCGTAGAAGCGGCGCGACCGCGTGGTGTCGGCGACGCACAACCCGACGTGGTTGAAAACGATTTGGTGACTGGCCATTACAGCCTCCATGGATGCCTACTGTCAAAACGCCTAAACTTGCAAAGATTGCGCAATAAGCTGCCAGCTTAGCGATGGCATCGCCCTCGCAGACTGACTTCGCCGACTCGGGTTGGAGGGTTTCGATGGCTCAGGTGACCGGGCGTCCCGACGTCGACGCCGACGTGGTTGTGGACTTCGATCACCACTCCGACGAGTTCAACCTCAACGAAGTGGCGATCAACGCCGAGCTGCGCCGAAAGTGTCCGGTGGCGTGGAATGAGAATTACGGCGGATTCTGGTTTCTCACGAGCTACGACGCAGTGAGCCAAGCGGCGCGGGACGGCGACGGGTTCGCACACAAATACGAGCCGGATGCTGTCGACGGCGTTGACTACCAGGGCGAGATGGGCGTACCGCGGCCCGAAGGCCAACCTGCACTGGGCATCGGTGAAGTCGACGGCCCATACCACCAAACCTTGAGGCACGCCCTTGCGCCATTCTTCTCCCCCGGTGCCGTGCAGAGGATGCGGCCTTTCATGGAGCAATCGGCGCACTGGTTCCTCGATCAACGGATCGGCGACGGGCAGATGGATCTCGTGCTCGACTACGCCAGTCCGGTTCCGGCCATCCTCACGATGAAGTTGATGGGCCTGCCCTACGAGAACTGGCACCTTTATGCCAACCTGTTTCACTCCGTCATGGCCGTCCCACAGGACAGCCCCGAGTACGCCAAAGCCATCGCGGAAGTGCCGGCCATGATGCAGGGCGTACTCGAGTTCGCCGCGACCAGACGGGCCGAGGCCCGCGATGACCTGACCAGCTTCCTCATTCAGTTCGAATTCGACGGCAAGCGGCTCGACGACGCGCAGCTGCTCAACATTCTCTGGAACCTCATCGCCGGCGGCGTCGACACCACCACATCACAGACCGCACTGACCCTGCTACACCTGGGCACCCATGCCGAGTTGCGGCAACAGCTTATGGAGCGCCCCGAGCTCTACCGGACCGCGACAGATGAATTTCTGCGCTTCTTCTCGGTCAACCAGCAACTGAGCCGCACGGTGACTCGTGACGTTGTCCTTGGCGGGCAGCGACTTCGGCGCAACGACCGGGTCATCGTCAGCTGGCTGGCCGCCAATCACGACGAACGGGAATTCGAGCGACCCGACGAAATCGTGCCGGATCGCGCGCCCAACCGTCACGTCGCGTTCGGGCTCGGACCGCATCGTTGCATCGGATCACACCTTGCGCGACTGATGTCCGAGGTGCTGGTAAGGGTGGTCCTCGACCGAATTCCCGACTACCGGGTCGACATCGGCGGTGTGCACGAATACCTCGGGAACCCAAGCATGACCGGGCTCGGCACCTTGCCGGTCACGTTCACAGCCGGCGAATCACGCGGCACCGCGGAGCCTTAAGGGCTACCCGATCCGCAGCGGGAAGGGATCGTTGGCGAAGTCGATTTGCGCCGACGGATTACTGACTGCGGTTGTCATGCCCGATCCGAAAGCACCGTCCTGGTCGAAAAGCATCGCAGTCCCGACGGCGACACCTTCTGATGCCCAATGCGAATCGCCCTGCACACCGATCCACTCGCCGACCGGCAAGCGCGCCAATCCCACTGTCAAGTCGCCGTTGATGTAGCCGACGCCTTGTGTGCCCAAGTTCATCACCAGGCTGGTCGCCTCGGCAGCCATCACCGCCCGCGTGAACGGTGAAAGCTGCTCCCCTGCGACGACTTCAATCGCGCGGTTGTAGAAGCTTTTACGCGAATCATTCTGATGCTCTCCGGGTGAACGACTCAGGCCCCCGCCCTCGCTTCGAACCTGGGTGAGCGCTGTCTCGTCGACGGATGGCAGCGGTGGCAGAGTCATCGGTGCAGCCCACAAGCGACCCGGCGGCGCCGCCGAGCGGCGATACTGCAGCAGCGTAGCCCGCGCTACCAACCGTCCCTCTTGAGCCAGGTCGCACTCGCCGCTGCGGATTCGTCGACCGTCGCGCACGACACGTACGTTGACCGTCGTGGAAACACCACGGGCCGCTCGAAACAAGTCCACGGTCAGCCGTGCCGGCATGAAATCGGGTGAGCCACATTCGCCTTCAAGTGAGCGAGCGGCCAAACCGACGACAGCCGGCCCGTTGAGGTGGTCGTCACCCCAGTGACTCTGCGCGAATGGTGTCGGCGCGAATTCGCCAGATTCGGTCAGCGTGAAATGTGCGGCTTTCACAGCCGAACCGTCAATCGGCACGGATGGCATCGACGGCCTTGACCAGCAGGTCTTGCAGAATGTCCTCCGCTTGGGGATCCAGGGGCAGCAGGCCCTGGACGGCGACAGCCACCGTGTCGCTGAGAAGCCCTACAAAAACGTAGGATTTGGTGCCTCCCGCGGCGGCTACATCCATGGTTCCGGTAGTGGTGACCCCATCGATCGACGGGCCCGGAAGGTGTTTGACCGTCGAATCGTACTGTCTTCGGCCCATCTTGCGGATGACCGCAGCATGATCGCAGCCTGCGGGAGCGGTGGCTACCGGAAGCGGGTCGCGCGACTTCACGGCAGCGACCATGATCGCCCCTTTCCCAACCCCGGCAACCATCGTGAATTGCGCGTCGGGGGGCGGGGTCACCGGTTGAAGCAGTGATTGGCAACGTGGCGGGTCGACCGAAACGACTTGACCTATTCCAACACTGGAGAACTTGTCGGCAGCCGGCCCCAGCGTCGTGACAGGCATCGCTTCGACGTGGCTGAACCCCGGCGGGAACTCGGTCTGCAGCTTGCTGAGTCGGCTGATGTCGTAATCTTTAACCGGTTGCCCCGGTGAGCTTTTCGCGCCTGACGACGGCCCATGGGCTGCCACCGGCGTTCCGTCGACAGATCGCGCGCATCCGGGTAGCACGCTAACGGCGAGCGCGACCGCGACCGCCAGCGCCGCTGCCCGTGCCGGACGATTGAGAGGTGCACGATCTGAGGTCCAGGGACGAATCACAGATACTCCTTCCGGAACTGAGTCGGCACGCCTGCGGGGCATCGGCAAAATTAATTCATATCGCTGTGTTGAGGGGAAGGTAGCACCAACAAAGGGCCAACTTTCCACGCCGACCTCCCGCCGACCGCTCATGGCAGCCGGCGACCGTCGGCGGCGAAGAAATGCAGGTGGCCCGGCTGTGGATGCAGCCGCACCCGATCGCCCCGCAACGGTGGATTATGGCCGTCGGCGCGCGCGACCACCGGTTGACCGAATGTGTTGTCGGGCCCGGTGACTCGGCCATAGAGATAGGCGTCCGCGCCAAGTTCTTCGACGACATCGATCTGCATTTCGACACCGCCCGCGCCGATCTCAAAATGTTCAGGCCGGATGCCGACCACGATCTCTCCTGCGGCGTCGGCGATCTCGCGCGGCACCTGAATCGGCCAGTCACCCAACGCAACCGAGTGGTTGACGACAGGAAGGCTGAAAAGGTTCATCGCCGGCGAACCGATGAACTCCGCGACGAACATATTGACGGGACTTCGGTACAACTCCCTGGGCGCGGCGCATTGCTGAAGCACGCCGTCACGCATGACCGCGACGCGGTCGCCCATGGTCATGGCCTCAACCTGGTCGTGGGTGACGTAAACCGTGGTGGTGCCCAGTCGTCGTTGCAATCGGGCGATTTGGTTGCGGGTTTGCACTCGAAGTTTCGCGTCCAGGTTGGACAGCGGTTCATCCATCAAGAACACTTGCGGCCGCCGCACGATCGCGCGCCCCATCGCCACGCGTTGGCGTTGTCCACCCGACAGGTCCTTGGGTTTGCGATCCAGGTACGGCTCCAGGTCGAGTAGCCGCGCAGCATCCAGAATCCGTTCGCGGATCTCGGCTTTCGTGATTCTGGCGATCTTCAGTGCGAAGCCCATGTTCTGGGCCACCGTCATGTGCGGATACAAGGCATAGTTTTGGAAGACCATCGCCACGTCGCGGTCTTTGGGGTCGTCGTCAGTGACGTCTCGAGTGCCGATGTGGATACGCCCGGAATCCACTGCCTCCAACCCGGCGATCATCCGCAGCGAGGTGGTCTTGCCGCATCCGGACGGTCCGACCAACACGACGAACTCACCGTCATCCACGCTCAGATCCAGATGGTCAACTGCCGGCCGCGTCGTACCCGGATAACGCCGCGTGGCTTCCTCGAAAGTCACCGATGCCATGTCACCCACCAAGCCCGGTGACCGCGATACCGCGGATGAAGGCGCGTTGCGCAACCACGTAGACCAGAAGCAGCGGCAACAGGATGAGTATGGATGCGGCCATCAGCACCGGCCATCTGGCGACATACTCGCCCTGCATCCGTACCAGCCCGAGCGTCAGCGTCGCAATGCTCCGACGCTGAATCATCAATAGCGGCCAGAGGAAATCGTTCCAGACGTTGACCCAGGTAAGCACCGCCAGCACCATGACCGCCGGCCTGGCGTGCGGAAGCAATATCCGCCAATAGATCTGCCACGGTGAACAGCCGTCCAGGATCGCCGCCTCCTCGAGTTCCACCGGCAAGGTCCGAAAGAACTGGCGCATCAGGTACGTGCCGAACGCACTGCCAAACAATCCCGGCACGATCATCGCCCACGGCGTGTCGGTCAGCCCGGCGATGCGCATCAAAATGAACTGCGGGATGACGGTAACCGTCAGCGGAACCATCAAAGTGCCCAGGTACAAGACGAACAATGTGTCACGGCCCCGAAACCGTAGCCGCGCGAAGGCATATCCGGCGAGTGAGCAGAAAAACACCTGGCCGGCGCTGACGCAGCCGGCATACAGCACAGAGTTGAAGAGCATCCGCCAGAACGGCATCAGCGCGAACACCTCGCGGTAGTTGGACCACAGCGGGTGCGACGGAAACAGCGTCGGCGTAGTCACCTCGCCTTCATCCTTCAAGGATCCCGATACCGCCCACAGGATCGGGAAGAGCGCACACCATGCGATAACGGTCAGCGCGGTATACGACACGACGCCACGCACAATGTTGGGTTTGACCACCCGCTCGGTTAAGCCCACGATCGCTCCTCCTGGGCGGCCCGGCGACGGCCGAGCCGCAACTGCAGCACGGTCAATACCAGCAGGATGGCGAAAATCACCCACGCCAAGGCCGAAGCGTAACCGAACTCCAAGAAGCCGAACGCGTGCTGGAACAGCATGATCCCGAATACGTAGGTCGCGGTCTCCGGGCCGCCGTTGCGTCCAGTCAGAACATAGACGAGGTCAAATGCCTGGAATGCGTGGATGGTCGAGATGACCATCACGAAAGACACGGCGCCGCGGATCAACGGCACAGTGATCGAGACGAACTGCCGCAGCTCCCCCGCACCGTCGAGTTTGGCCGCCTCGTAGAGGTTTTCGGGGACGCCCTGCATGGCGGCGAGCAGTATGACGGTCGCGAAGGGCACGCTGCGCCACACGCTGACCGTGCACAGCGAGAGCATCGCCCATTTCGGGTCGACCAGCCACGGGATGGGGCCGATCCCGATCCAGCTGAGCATGATGTTGAGCAGACCGTTGTTGGTATTGAAGACGAACTGCCAGACGACGGCCATCACTACCGATGACACAGCCAAGGGTAGAAATATGATTGTTCGAAAGATAGCGATTCCCCGGACTTCCCGGTTGAGCACACCGGCCACGGCGAGGCTGATCAAGATTGTGGGCACGACGGTGCCGACGGTGTAGACCACCGTGTTGCGCAGCGCGATGGCGAACAGCGGATCGCCGGTGAAGAGGCCGCGGTAGTTCGCCAAACCGACGAACTTGGCGGGCCTGAACAAATCCCAGTTCTGCAAGCTCATGTAGAGCGAGAAGCCGAGCGGGAACAGCATGAATACGGCGACGGCCGCCAAGTTCGGCGCGACGAACATGCGCCCGGCTCGGGCGCGTCGTTTGGAAAATCGGCGACGCCGGGTCACCGCGGCGGCGGACTCGTCGATCTGCGTCATGGCTTACGGAGTACCTCGTCGACCGCGTGTGACAGCCCGTTCGCTAACGATGTCGCCGGCCGCACGCCGCGCAGAACGGGGCCGATGTTGCGGTCCATCAAGGCGACGATCTTTGTCCACTCCGGGGTGATCGGCATGCCCTCGGAATGGGCCGGTCCGCCGGTCAGCACATGGAGATTGTCGATCCTGGCGTGGGCCTCGGCGAAGCCGGCCGATGTGATCGCGGACCGCAGCACCGGCACGAACAGCTTGGATTCAGCAATCACAGCCTGCCCAACCGGGCCGGTGGCGAACTTCACGAATTCCCACGCCTGCTGTTTGCGGCGACTGCTGGCCGCGATGGCGAGCCCTGTTGTGCCGATGTTCGAGCGGGCGACGTGCCCTTTCGGACCGGTCGGCAACACGGTGATATCGAAATCCAGGCCGTTGGCCCGGTCAACCGTCTGGTACCGCCAGTGCCCGCCGAGCGCCATGGCCGCCCGGCCCGAGATGAAGAGATCCATCGTGGACATCGACTGGGTGTCCGACGAGGTGGGCGCGACCCTATGTTTGTGGGCCAGGTCTGCGTAGAACTGGACACCTTCGAGGAACGTCTCGTTGTCGAAGTTGAGATGGGTCGGATTCGTCCGCGGCGTGGACCACGGGACGCCATTGTTCATCCCGAACAACCCGGCCGCGTAAGACGCGACCCAGCTGTCGACGTATCCCCACTGACTGACCCTTCCGGATCGGCCGCGCTTGGTGAGCGCTTTGGCGGTGTCGAGGAACTCGTTGAAACTCCATGGTTGTTCCCATCGCCCGGGCGGCGGGCGCACGCCGGCGTCGGCGAATAACTTCTTGTTGTAGAACAAGAAGTTGCCGGACCATTGCTCGGGCAGGGCGTACTGACCGCCGTTGAACGTGAACGTCTGATACAGCGACGGGATGCTCTCTGCTTTCAGCTGCGCGGCAAAGGCTTTGTCTTGTGCCAGCATGGTGTTGAGGTCCAAGAGGACTCCCCGGTCGGCCAATCCGGCATAGGTGAGATCCCACGCCATCAGGATGTCCGGACACTTCCCGCCGGCGCAATAGATCGACATGTGCTGCAACGGATCGGCCCCTGATAACAACGTCCGAACCTTGATATCGGGGTGCCTGCGCTGAAAGGCGTCGACGACTCGCTGCCGGGCATCCGCCTCTTCCGGATTGGCCGCGAAAAAGAAGGTCAGTGCATCATCATCATCGGAACTACATGCGGTCGGCCACACCGCCAGCGACGCCGCGCCCAGTGCGCCAGCGCCACGTAAGAGCGTCCGCCGATCAAAGTGCTTGTCGACAGTGGGGCCGGTGTTCGTAGTTCACTCCATGGTCACTGTGGCAGCGCGAGTACCGCACGTTTCAAGCGATCGGCATCGCCGACGATGTCGATGGTGTGTATCTTGCCGTCTTCAATGCCGATCTGCAGCAACGCCTCAACGCGACCCTCCGGCGCGATCGCAATACCGGGGACTCCGTCGACGAGGACCACGACCCCGGCCCGTGCGCGCAACGCGAACCGTCGGGTTTCCTCGGCGACCTCCTTGGCGCCACGCAGCTCGGTCGGCACATCGTCGGGCACCAGTTCGCGGTCCACTCTGCGCACCACTTCTGGAGCCAATAAGTCCAACAGCATCCGAATATCACCGCCACGCGAAGCATCCAGAAACGCTTCGACGATCTTGAGGTGTGCGGCCGTTCCCCTCGGCTCTATCGAGCCGCCGGCGTGTAGTCGACCGCGGGCCCGGCTGGCCAGCTTCTTGGCGGCCTCCGGCGACCGATTCAGCAGTTCGCCGACGGCGTCGAAGGGCATTGCGAATACGTCGTGCAGTACAAAGGCAACGCGCTGTGCCGGCGAAAGCCGGTCGAGGACGACGAGCAGCGCCCTGCTGACCGAATCGGCGAGCAGAGCACCTTCGTCCGCTCCCGCGGAGGCGGCTGCCGCGATCCGCTCGAGCTGATCGGGGTCGGCGAGCGGTTGCTCTGCTCGCCGTTTGCGAGTGCGCAACTGGTCGATTGCCTCGCGGGCGGTAATGGTGGTGAACCAACCCGTCAGGTTCTCGATCATGCCGTGGTCTGCCTGACTGGCTTTCAGCCAGGCGGACTGCACCGCGTCTTCGGCGTCAGCTGCCGAGCCGAGCAGATGAAACGCCACCGACTTCAGCTGCCGCCGATCGCTGTCGAACCGCCGAGCGAGATCTTCGATGGTTCTCATGGTCACCTTTCCCAGGCGAAAGCCGTCAAGGAGATGAACCACATTCGACGAACAGTCCCTGTAGAGGAGGAGACCAGCGTCATGAGCCTATACGTCGTCACGGTGATCACCGCCATTGCCACCGCGGCCGTCGCGATCCCCGATTTCATACCCGCCGGCTTCGTGCTGGCGAACTCAGCCAAGGTGCATTTGCCGCGTTCCTGGCTACCGATGTTGGGCACCCTGAAACTCGCCGGAGCTATCGGGCTTCTCGGCGGTCTCATTGGTCCGCCGGCCATCGGAATCGCCGCCGCCACCGGCCTGGTGTTGTATTTCATCGGTGCGGTGATCGCACATCTTCGGGCCCGCGTTCTGTACAACATCGCCTTCCCAGGCGCTTACTTAGGTTTATCGGCGGCGTCACTGGTGCTGCTGGCGGGAAAGTAGCGGACCCGGCGGATTTCGTTGCGGCGCCGTGCAACATCGGCGAACATGACGCCGCGCCCGTGCTGCGACGTGATCGAGGCGGCGACGGTGGAGCCCGCAGCGATGAGCTTCGACGCAGTGGCCCCGGGGCACCGCGCGACGAGGGCTGCGATTTCTGCGGTCTCGCGATCGCCGAAAGTCATTGCGGCATCAGATGACAGCGCGCGTTGTGCGGCGAGTTTGTCTCCTGCGCCAAGCGCGGCCACAAAGGTGTCCACCAGCTCTTTGCGGCGGGAACCCACGCGACGGAAGCCGGCCGCGAAACCGGCGGTGCCGCGTAGTCGCTGGTTGCGGATGAGCCCCTGCGACAGTTGGATGGTCGCCGGTACCGCGGACACGCCGTTGCGCAGGAATTGCAGCATCATGCTCGGCAGTTCCCAGTAGGCGCATAGCTTCGGGATTTTCCATTCGCCGTTGACCTCGCGCAGGTCGTAACGCAGAAACGCCGGAATAGTCATGGTCACCGCCGACCCCGCTGAACCCATTGCCACCTCGAGATCGAGACTGCGGATGACGGCCGCGCCATGGACGATGTCGAGGTCGCGATGAAAGACAATGTCGCGGGGGCCGATGAAAGTGTCGTAGAAGCGGCCGATCTCACCGTGTCCCACGTGGGGTCGTGATCCCACCGGGTCTTCGATACGACCGTCGGCGGTGAACAGCCCGACCCAGCCCGCCCGGTCGTGTGCCGCCGCAGCCCGCGGCGACCGCTCCACCGCCGCCAACAGCGCCGACTCCGCCTGGCCCGTCATGCGCTTGGTTCTATCGCGACACCCGCGGCCTGCAAGGCTTTGATGGCCGCGGCGGTGGACTCCTCCCCCACGCCTGCTGTTAGATCCAGCAGCACCCGGGTGGCCAAGCCCCCGCGCGCGGCGTCCTCGGCGGTGCGGCGCACGCAGTGGTCGGTGGCGATGCCCACCACGTCAACCTGATCGACACCGTGTTCGGCCAGCCAATCGGCCAGCGGCGTTCCGGCATCGTCGCGCCCTTCGAAACCGCTGTAGCCCGCGTCGTAGGCACCCTTGCGAAAGACCGCGTCGAACCGGACGGAGTTGAGATCGGGATGAAATTGCGCGCCGGTGCTTTCGGCGAGACAGTGCGGCGGCCAGGACGACGAATAGTCGGGCCGGTCGGAGAAATGATCACCGGGATCGATATGGAAATCCTGGGTGGCGACCACGTGGGCATAGTCAGTGCCGGCCGTCAGGTAATCACTGATCGCCCCCGCCAGGGCGCCGCCGCCGGTCACGGGCAACGAACCGCCCTCGCAGAAGTCGTTCTGTACGTCGACAACGATCAACGCCCGCATATCGCCCACGGTATCGCCGTTGAGCGGAGAATCTTCAGCGCGGAGAACCTTAAGCGGCGTGACGGCGGCCGCGCCGCGATGCGGCGGTGTCCAGCGACCACAGGTGCGCACAGGTCGGGCACTGCAGATGCAGGACCGCGGCGCTGTTGCCGAGCAGGTATTGCCAATGGGTGTGGCAGTTGCGGCCGCTGCGGCAATCGCCACACCCGGCGCCGTGATCACAACTCGGGCAGGCCAGCCAGGCGCGACGACTCTTGTCGGCGTCCGGGTCAATCGGCAGCACGGTCCACCGCCCGGTCCGGCAGCACGCCGGCGCTGACCAGGTTGTCGTAGAGGCGCTGCTGCTCGGCGTCGAGATTCGAGTAGAGCATGTCGTACGCCTGCTCTTCTTCGGCCAGCGCGCGAATCGGATCCCAGTTGTCGCCGATGGCCTCCAGCACGGCGGTGCGCCGGCGGACCTCGTCGAGGGTCAGGTCATAGGCGAATTCGAGCCCAGTTGAGTTGTCCGGCATGAGCCACTCCCACGTCCACATACAGTGGCAGGTTAGGCTGCCCTAAATTAGGTGATTTATGCAATGACGTACGTCACACTTCGCGGTTGATCTGCGTCACAACCAACTGCGCCAGTCGTCGTGGCATTTCAGCTGGGTAGGATGGGCAAAGCCGGCGACGCTAGCAGTGCGTTGCATCACGTAGATAGTCAAACTATAGTCCAGACACGTGTCCAGAAAGTTCCCTGACATCGTTCCCGAAGCCTTCACCGTGATTTCTGTGGGCAACGCGTGTCCGGGATGGGCGTGAGTATGCGGATTGCGTTGCTGTCGTATCGCAGCAAAACGCACTGCGGCGGCCAGGGGGTCTACGTCCGTCACCTCAGCCGCGGATTGGTCGAACTAGGACACCAGGTCGAGGTGTTCTCCGGGCCGCCCTACCCCGAAGGCCTTGATCCCCGGGTGGTGCTGACCGAGGTACCCAGCCTGGACATGTATCGGGAACCCGACCCCTTCCGGATCCCGCATCCCCGTGAGATCCGGGACCGCATCGACCTTCGCGAGCTCGCCACCGTGTGGACCGCGGGCTTCCCTGAGCCGCGCACGTTCAGCGTGCGCGCCGCCCGCCTGCTCGCCGCACGGCGGCACGACTTCGATGTGGTGCACGACAATCAGAGCCTGGGCGTCGGCCTGCTCAAAATCGCGGAGACCGGCCTGCCCGTGGTGGCGACCGTACATCACCCGATCACTCGTGACCGGGTGCTGGATCTTGCCGCGGCGCGGTGGTGGCGTAAACCGCTGGTACGCAGGTGGTATGGCTTCCTGGAGATGCAAGAACGCGTCGCCCGCAGCATTCCGGATTTGCTGACCGTTTCGTCTTCCTCAGCCGCCGACATCACTACGGACTTCGGCGTCGACCCGGACCAGCTTCACGTGGTGCCGCTGGGTGTCGACACCGACTTGTTCGCCCCGTCCACGCAGCCGCGAATTCCCGGCCGCATCATCGCAATCGCCAGTGCCGACCGGCCCCTCAAGGGCGTCGGGCATCTGTTGCAGGCGGTCGCCAAACTCCGGACCGAACACGACCTGGAGCTCCAGCTCGTGGCCAAGCTCGAACCCAACGGACCCACCGAAAAGCTGATCGCTGAACTCGGAATCTCCGATATCGTCCACATTTCCAGCGGGGTGTCCGACGCCGCGCTGGCGCGGTTGTTCGCCTCTGCTGAAATCGCTTGTATTCCTTCGCTTTACGAAGGCTTTTCGCTTCCAGCGGTGGAGGCGATGGCCAGCGGCACGCCAATTGTGGCCAGCCGTGCCGGCGCTTTGCCCGAGGTGCTCGGACCCGACGGCGAGTGCGCCAGGCTGGTGCGGCCGGGTGACGCCGCCGAGTTGATGAAGGTGGTGGCCGAGCTGCTGGCCTCTCCCGGACAACTGCGCCGGCTCGGCGTGGCCGGTCGCCGCCGGGCCGTCGAGATATACAGCTGGGAATCGGTGGCCGCGCAGACCGCCCGCGTTTACGAACGCGCGATCACCCGTCAACTGCCGGTTCAGGATTCGGCGCAGACGGTGGGCGAGCCTTGCTGACAGTGGACTTCGATCGCCTCGGTATCGGTCACGGCACCAAGGTCATCGACGTCGGGTGCGGGGCGGGAAGGCACAGCTTCGAGGCGTTTCGCCGGGGTGCCGATGTGGTCGCGTTCGATCAGGACGCCACCGAGTTGAACAACGTCGACACCATGTTTCGCGCCATGGCCGAGTCCGGTGAGGTGCCGCGATCGGCTCACGCCGAGGCCGTGGTCGGTGACGCGCTGGCCTTGCCCTATCTCGATGGGACGTTCGACTGCGTCATCGCTTCGGAGATCCTGGAACACGTTCCGGCCGACAACACGGCGATCGACGAGCTGATTCGCGTGCTCAAAGTCGGCGGCAAGCTGGCTGTCACCGTGCCCAGGTGGTTTCCCGAACGTTTGTGCTGGCTACTCTCCGACGACTACCACAGCAACGAGGGTGGCCACATTCGCATTTACCGGGCAAACCAGCTGCGCGCCAAGATCGCCGACCGCGGAATGAGCTTCACTCATACCCATCACTCACACGCCTTGCACGCACCATTCTGGTGGCTGAAATGTTTGGTAGGCGTTGATAATGCGCAGCATCCTGCAGTCGTCGCCTATCACAAGATGTTGGTTTGGGACATGATGCAGCGCCCCCGCGTTGCCCGCTTGGCCGAGTCAACGCTCAACCCGCTGATCGGTAAGAGTGTCGCCCTGTACTTCGAGAAACCGGTGGCCGCCGTTGAACTTGTCTGAGGCACCGGGCGTCACTGGCGTCTTCTCTGCTGCGCAATGCCGACAGACCGCGGAATCGATTGCCGCGGTGCAAGAGCCGTCGGGTGCAATCCCATGGTCGGAAGGCGGGCACACCGACCCATGGGACCATGTGGAATGCGCGATGGCGCTCACCGCAGCGGGCCTAATGGACCCGGCGCGGCACGCGTTCGACTGGTGTCGGCGCCAGCAGCGTGCGGATGGGTCCTGGCCGATCCAGCTTCGCGCCGGTGTCGTCGAGGACGCCAACAGCGACAGCAACTTCTGTGCTTATGTCGCGGTTGGAGTCTGGCACCACGTACTGATCACCGGGGACGACGCCTTTGCCACCGCGATGTGGCCGACGGTGCGGGCCGCCATCGACTTTGTCTTGGAGCTGCAGCTTGAGGGCGGCGAAATCTGTTGGGCGCGTGGCCCTTCAGGGCCGGTTGCCGAAGCGCTGCTGACCGGGTGCGCCAGTATCTTCCAGAGCATTCGCTGTGCTCTGGCCCTGGCGAATTATGTCGACGAGCCGCAACCGGAATGGGAGGTCGCGCTGGGCCGGCTGGGCCACGCGATCGCTGTCCACCCTTCGGCGTTCAGCGAGAAGCCGCACCACTCGATGGACTGGTACTACCCGATCCTCGGTGGTGCGCTTCGCGGTCCCGCCGCGACCGCCCGAATCGCCGACCGGTGGGGCGATTTCGTTGTCGACGGCCTGGGCATCCGGTGCGTCGACGACCGGCCGTGGGTGACCGGCGCGGAGACGTGCGAGTTGGTGCTGGCACTCGATGCCATGGGCAATCGGCAGGCGGCGCTGCGGCAGTTTGCGGCCATGCAGCACTTGCGTGAGGACGACGGCTCCTATTGGACCGGATTGGTGTTCAGCGACGGAAAGCGCTGGCCCGTCGAGCGAACCACCTGGACCGGTGCCGCCGCGATTCTCGCCGCCGACGCGCTCTCCTGCACTACCGCCGGCAACGGCATCTTCCGTGGCACCGATCTGCCGCGCGGGCTGGAAGGCGATTACGACTGCGAGTGTGTGGTCAGCCCATCGGACCGCT
>Ga0209655_10000263_pt1 | contig 20441 bp, 18 predicted proteins | sample BogFormECP03_OM2_FD_188236 | JGI IMG/M metagenome (GOLD analysis project Ga0209655, IMG submission 188236) | Bog forest soil microbial communities from Calvert Island, British Columbia, Canada - ECP03_OM2 (SPAdes) (version 2) | ecosystem: Environmental > Aquatic > Freshwater > Wetlands > Bog ...
GGAACTTGGCCGCCTCGATGGTTCACGAACGGATCCGGCTGGGCGGGGTTGACACCGTGGGGCACGATGAATCGTGCCCCTACAAAGTGGGCGGCCGCTCATTCGACTAGAACAGGGTGTGCAGGATGGCTTTCTGCACGTACATGCGGTTTTCGGATTGGTCGAGGACGACTGACTGCGGGCCGTCGAGGATTTCGGGAGTGACTTCGAGGCCGCGGTGGGCTGGGAGACAGTGCATGAAAACCGCGTTGGGATCGGCCAGGGCCATCAGTTCATCGTTCACTTGATAGGGGGCGAAAACGGCTTTGCGGACGTCTCCTTCGGACTCGAAGCCCATGCTGGTCCAGGCGTCGGTGTAGACGGCTTGGGCAGCGGCTACAGCTTCGCGCGGGTCGGTCATGAGTTCGATTTTGGCTTTGGTTTCTTTGGCTACGCGCTTGGAGTCGGCTACGACTTCCGCGGCTGGTTGATAGTCGCGCGGGGTGGCGATTCGCAGATGCACGCCCAGGCGGGCTGCTAGATAAATCAGGGAGTGGCAGACGTTGTTGCCATCGCCGACGTAGGCGAGCTTGAAGCCGCGTAGGTTGCCGAATTTTTCTTCGAGGGTGAAGAAATCGGCTAGCGCCTGGCACGGGTGAAATTTGTCGGAGAGCGCGTTGATGACCGGGATGCTGGCGTAGGCGGCCATTTCTTCGAGGACTTGTTGCTTGTAGACGCGGGCGACGATGCCGTGGACCCAGCGGTCGAGATTGCGGGCGACATCGGCGATGGATTCGCGGGCGCCGAGAGAGGCGGAGGCTTGCGTGTGGTCGAGGAAGACGACCGAGCCGCCCATGCTCTGAATGCCGACGTCAAAGGTGACGCGGGTGCGGAGCGAGGGTTTTTCGAAAATGAGGGCGATGAATTTGCCGGTCAGAGAAGAAGCGTATCGGCCCGGGCGGGCTTTGATTTCCGCCGAGAGCTGGAGCAGATCGAGCGTGTGCGCGGGTGTCCATTCCGCTCCGGTAAGCAGGTCATTGGACAAAGAAATGGGTGTAACGAGGGCTGATGTTGTCATATTTCACCTTGCCGCGGCGAGGACAGCGTGCGACGGAGACGCGGCTTTTGCGGGCTCTGCGGCGGCGGCCTTTTGCGGGGTTGTTGCGAGAATTTTTTCGAAGAGACGGAGAAACTGGCGAACCTGGGCGCGAGTGACGATAAAGGGCGGAAGCAGGCGCAGGGTGTGGTCATGAGTGCAATTGATGAGCAGGCCGCGATCCAGACCTTGCGACACGAAGGGGGCGCCGTCGATGGAGAGTTCGATGCCGAGGATCAGGCCTTCGCCGCGAATTTCGCGAATGAACTCGAATTGGGAGGCCAATGCTACAAGGCCTTCGTGGAGCTCGGCGCCACGGGCGCGGATGTTTGCGAGGAGTTTCTCGTCGTCGATGATATTCAGAAATTCGAGTGCGGTGGCGCAGGCGAGCGGGCCGCCGCCGAAGGTGGTGCCGTGCAAGCCGGGCGCAATGCGTACGGCGACGGCTTCCGTAGTGAGGACGGCGCCGAGCGGGAGACCGGCGGCAAGCGGCTTGGCAACGACAACGATATCGGGCTTGGAAGAGAATTTCTGGTACGCAAAGTAGCGGCCGGTGCGTCCGAGGCCGCATTGAATTTCGTCGGCGATGAGAAGAGCGCCATTTTTTGTGGCGAGGGAGCGGGCGCGGTTCCAGAACTCTTCGCTGACCGGGTAGATGCCGCCTTCGCCCTGGACGGTTTCGAGGAGGATGGCACAAACGGTGTCGTCGAATTTGGCTTCGAGATCGGCGAGGTCGTTGAAGCGGACAAAGTCGACGCCGGGGACCAATGGAGCGAAGGGAAGGCGATATTTTTCGGTGGAGGTGACGCTGACGGCGCCGAAAGTGCGGCCATGGAAAGAGTTTTCCAGAGCCAGAATGCGGTGCTTGCGGGCCGGAGAAGCCGGCGCATCAGCGGGAGTGCGGCCATGAAGCCGGGCCAGCTTTAGGGCGCCTTCGATGCCTTCCGCGCCACTGTTGGAGAAGAAGGCGCGGTCCATGCCAGACCATTCGGCGAGTTTGCGGGCGAGCGGGCCTTGAAACGAGTTGTGAAAAAGATTGGAAAGATGAATGGCGCGTGCGGCCTCGCGGCGGATGACTTTGACGATGCGCGGATGCGCGTGGCCGAGGGCGTTGACGGCGATGCCGCCGAGAAAATCCAAGTATTTTTTGCCGCGCGAATCGTAGACGTAGCAGCCGCGGCCATGGGTGAAGATGATGGGCTGGCGTTTGTAGGTGGGCAGAAGAAATGCGTTGGCATCGCGCAAAATCGAATCCGTTTTCGATGCGCGAGGCGATGCCTTCTTCGCCGTTCGGACAGCGGAGGCTGATCCCTTTATTGTCTTCGTTTTGCTCATCACGCCGCCGAAAGAGCCGCTTCCGCCGTAGGGAAAGGCTCGCGGAGGACGCGCGTCCCGGGAATGACCAGGGTGTGCTCCGAGATGCCTTTTTCCGCTGTGTGGGCAGCGAGGAGAAGAGCGTCGGGGGCTGTGCCGCCGACGATGCGGACTTCGCGGACACCGCCTTCGAGGGCGCGCTTGGCGGCTTCGAGCTTGAGAATCATGCCGCCCGAAACGACGCGGGACTGGACGAGGCGCTCGATTTCTTCGCAGGTGATGGCGGAGAGAACTTTTTCGCCGTCGAGAACACCAGCGACATCCGTTAGATAAATCAGCTGGTCAGCGTCGAGAAATTCAGCGCAGGCAGCAGCCATGTGGTCGGCGTTGATGTTGTAGAGCTCATTGTCCGCGCCGAGACCGAGGCAGGGCGCGACGGGAATGAGACGTTCGCGCCAGAGCGATTCGATGAAAGCGTTGTTCAGCCCCGTGAGATAGCCGACGAAGCCGAGACTGCCGGCGACTTCGTTGTGGGTCATGGGCTCGGCCAGAAAAGCGTGGGCATCGGCGGCGGAGATACCGATGGCGGGATAGCCTTCGGCGGAGATAGCCGCGGCGAGGCGCTTATTGAGGAGGCCGGCGAAAACCATGATGGCGGCATCGCGCGTTTCGCGGTCGGTGACGCGGAGGCCGGAGACAAATTTGCTTTCGATGCCCATGCGCTTGAGGGCTTCGGTGAAGGCGTGGCCGCCGCCGTGGACAACGAGGATTTCGTGGCCCTCGAGAGCGAGAGCCGCGACCTGGCGAGCCAACGAGCGTGTCGTGCCGGCGTCTTCGAGCAAAGCACCTGCGAACTTGATTACGGTTTTCATTGAAGTGCGGTTTTCTCCTGGATGCCCAAGATGTGGTTGAAATTTTGCACGGCCTGGCCTGCGGCGCCTTTGCCCAGATTGTCCAGACAAGAGACGACGATCAAACGTTGCCCGGATTTATCCAGGGCAAAGCCGATGTCGCAGAAGTTGGTATGAGCGACGTGCTGGAGCTCGGGGAGCGTGCCCGCGGGCCAGATGCGGAGCATGGGGCGTCCCGCGTAGAACTTGCGATAGAGAGATTCGATCGCTTCGGGGGTCTGCTGCGCGGAAAGCGTGACGTAAATTGTGGAAAGAATGCCGCGCGCGAGCGGGAGAAGATGAGCAGAGAAAACGATTTGTGATTCCGCGAGGCCGGTGTGGTCGAGAATTTCCGGCGTGTGGCGGTGCGAAAAGAGATTGTAGGCTTTGAAATTTTCGTCGACTTCGACGAAATGCAGATCGCGGCGGGGATCTTTGCCCGCGCCGCTGGCGCCGGATTTGCAGTCGCAGATGACATTCTGGTCGGGGGCAATCCATCGGGCTTCGGTGAGCGGGCGGAGGGCGAGGATGACGCTGGTCGCATAGCAGCCGGGATTGGCTACGAGGCGGGCTTTGGCGATTTCTTCGGAGTAGAGCTCCGGGAGGCCGTAGACGGCTTCGCCGAGGTAATCGGCGTGGGGCGTAGGGAGCTTGTACCAGGAGGTGAACGTTTCTGGCGAGCGGAAACGGAAAGCGCCGCTGAGGTCAATGACACGGAGGCCGGCTTCGAGAAGGGCGGGGGCGAGCTCGGCGGAGACTTCGTGAGGCGTGGCCAGGAAAGCGGTGCCCGCATTGGAGGAAGTGATGGCGTCGAGAGTGAGCGGGCGCAGGGGAGCTTGTCCGCGGCCGCGGAACTGCGGGAAGAGTTCGGCGATGCAGTGGGCGCCGTGGGTGTCGCGGACGTAAAAGGTGGTGGAGGAGACGGCGGGATGGCGCAGAAGTATCCCGGCGAGCTCGAGGCCCGTATATCCGGTGACACCTACGACGGCGACTTGGCGAGGGTCTTTCATTTCACTTCATTAGGGATTCGATTTTTTTTTGGAGCGACTCGCGCGTCCTTTTATTGGGAGTGATGATGAGGACGGTGTCGTCGCCCGCGATGGTGCCGGCGATTTCCGGGAATTTCGAGCCATCTACGGCGGCAGCGAGAGGTTGAGCGCCGCTGGGAGGCGTTTTGAGAACAAGCAAATTTTCAGCGGGACGAATGTCCAGTAGAAATTCGCGAAGGGCGCGGGCCAGAGGAGGCAGAGGGAGCGTGCCGTTATCCTCCGGGAGAATGGTGGCGGGGCGGTAGCCTTCCTGGGTCTTGACGAGCTTTAGCTCCTGAAGATCGCGGGAAAGAGTGGCCTGCGTGACGCGCATCTTCTGCTGGGCGAGACGGCGGCGGAGATCTTCCTGATTGGAGATGGGCTGGCCGCTGACGAGGCGGAGAATCTGTCCGTGACGAAATGTTTTGCCGACGCTCATGCTTTTAAGAATATACAGCGGTCTGCATTTTTATACAATCTTTTTTTGCATGGGAGGAAGATTTTTTCCGGGCGATGGCGGGGAGGGAGTGCCGAGAAGGGAAATGGGGTGCGGAAAGGGGTCATGCAGGATTCGCACCATTTTGAGGAAGGACACTGGATTTTCGGGGCGAGGGGTGGTTACCTATCTTGTCAGCCACAGAATGCACGCATAATGGGCACAGCCTGCAAAGTAACAGGATGCAAAAACGAAGCGCCGCCGGCGCTGGCCGAGCAGCAGGTTTGCGTGCTGCACTTTACCCTGTCGATTGAGGGAAGCTGCGCGGAGATGCGGCGGGAAACGGCGCTGGGGAACGCGCCTCATGAACGGCAGCGCGAGATCATGCGGTTTATTACGGAGAGCGGAGAGCGGCTGGCGCGCGTGGCGACCAGCGGATTGCACCTGACGGATGATTTGAAGGCGCGGATATTGAGTACGTTTTTGACTTTGATGAACCTGCGGGAAAACCTGGATCGGTCGAATATGCGGAGTTCGTTCGGGCGGAGCGGGCAGCAGCATCGGTAGTTCGGAAGGCGGGGGCCCTTCGAAGCTCAGGGTAAACAAGCCCGCACCTACGAGTAGATTCCATCCCCATTAGAAGAAAGAATCAGGAGCCGATGTAGCGGGCGTAGAGGGAGCGCGCGACTGCGGGGTCTTTTGTGCCTTTGAGGATGGCGCGGCCATCGGCGAAGACGGTCATGTGGTAGGGTTCGGCGCGAAAACAGAGCAGGAATTCGTTGTGGCGGAGGTCGGAGACTGTAGGGGCGAGCCTGTTTCGCAAGGCTGTTAGGTCCAAGGTGCGGTTGCGCTCGTGGATTTGGACGGAGTCTCGGCCGCAGAGGGTGATGTGGGGCAGGGCTTGGCCATGGAGATAGGAGAATTCGCGGAGGGCGCAGGCGCGGCAGGAGGGGATTTGGGCGACGCGGACGGATTGGAAGTGACCGGTCCAGACGTCACAGGAGATTAGGCGGTTGTGGAGGGCGTGTTCGCGGCCGGCGAGGAGTTTGAGGGCTTCGGCGGCTTGGAGCGAGGCGATTAGATTGACGATGGGGCCGAGGACGCCGATGGTGTCGCAGGTGTCTTCGAGGCCTTGGCCATTGGTGGAGGATTCGAGGAGGCAGGCGAGGCAGGGGGTGAGGCCGGGGCGGATGGTCATGGTTACGCCGTAGCTGGCGACGGCGGCGGCGTAAATCCAGGGGCGATTTGCATGCACGGCGAAGTCGTTGATGAGGAAGCGGGTCTCGAAATTGTCGGTGCCATCGAGGATCAGATCGAAACCGGTGAGCAACTCCTCGGCATTGCGCGGGTTTAAGTCCGAGACCAAACCTTCGACGGCGACGCTGGCGTTGATGGCGCGAAGCTTGCTTTGTGCGGCAACGGCTTTGGGGATGGCGGAGTGGGCGTCGTCTTCATCGAAGAGGGTTTGGCGCTGGAGGTTGGAAGGTTCGACAAAATCGCGGTCGAGAATCCTGACGCGGCCGACACCGGCGCGTACGAGCAGGCCTGCCGCGGCGGCGCCGATCGCGCCGCAACCGACAATTACGGCGCTGGACGCGAGCAGACGCTGCTGGCCTTCTTCGCCAATCCCCGCGAAGAGAATTTGGCGCGAGTATTTTTCCTGGAGTGAATCGAGCAAGGGCGGACCCGTGTGTGCGGCGAAGGTCATTGTGCCTCTTGCTTCATCATAACGCTAGAGATAGCGGGACGGGCAACGCCCTTGTGCTACGCTTCGTCTGAGCGACTGTGAGCATGAAATTGAGCTGGGGCACAGGGTTAAAAGGGATTGCCGTTTTCGCGGTGCTGTTGGGGGCGGCGAAGAGTTATGGGCAAACGCCGGCGGCGGGACAGTCGCTGATTGGAACGGTAGAGGGACCGGTTGTGGCAGTGCGGATTGTTACGGAAAGCGGGCGCGTTTTGGCCGAATCGCCTCGCGGAATTGCGGTCGAAATAGGGAAACCGCTGGATCGAGAGCAGGTTGCCGGAAGCATACGCGCATTGTATGGGACTGGGGATTATGCGGATTTGAGGGCGGTTACGACGCCGGTGGAAAGCGGAGTGCGGCTTGACTTTGTGGTACGTGAAAATCTCTTCTTTAATCAAGTGCTGATCGAGGGGCTGACCGCGCCGCCTACCGATGCTTCCGCGGCCGCGGCCATGCAATTGTCGCTGGGACACGCTTTCCGCCAGGAAGATGTGGACGAAGGGCTGGAGCGGCTCCGCGACGTGTTGAAAGACGAGGGACTGTATACCGCGCAGGTGTCGTCGGAGAACGTGCCATACCCGGAGACTCACCAGATGGACGTGATCGTCCATGTGAAACCGGGGCCGCGGGCGCGCGTGGAGTCGGTGCAACTGCAAAACGGGACGGCGTACAAAGATGTGGAAATTCTTTCGCGGCTGAAAATGAAAGTGGGACAGGCGGTGACGACGGCGCGGATCCAGCATGGGACGGATCGAATCCGAAAATTTCTGGTGAAGAAAGGACGGCTCAGCGCGCGGGCCACGGTGCGGCGGGGAGAGTATGACGCGGCAAAGAATACGGTTCCGCTGGTGTTGGAGGTGACGGAAGGACCGCAGGTGCAGGTCGCGGTTAGCGGCGCGAAGTTTTCCAAAGGGGATTTGAAGAGGTTGGTCCCGGTCTATCAGGAAGGGGCGGTGGATACGGACCTGCTGGAGGAAGGGAAGCGCAACCTTCGTGAGCGTCTGGAGCGCCTGGGATACTTTGACGCGCAGGTGAATTACACGACGGAAACAAAAGAAGTACAAGGAAAAGAGCAGCAAACGAAAAGCACGGAAGAGGTCATCACGTACCACATCGAACGGGGCGACCGGCACAGCATCGTGGGAATTGAAATTAGCGGCAATCATTACTTCCGTTCGGAATTGCTGCGGAGCCGGTTGCAAATTTACAGGGCGGCGTTTGGTTCGAGGGGCAGATTCAGCCGGAGGCTGATTGAATCGGACGCGGAATCGATGCGGGGGCTGTATGACACGAACGGGTTTCTGGATGCGAAGGTGGAAGGGCAGGTCCTGGACGATTACAAAGGCAAGAATGGGGACATCTATGTACGGTTTGTGATTCAGGAAGGTGAGCAGACACGAGTGGCATCGCTGGCGCTAGATGGCATTCATGCGTTCAAGGAAGACGAGCTTTTGGGAGTGATCGGATCCGGGCCTGGGCAGCCGTATTCCGAGTTCAACGTAGCGACCGACCGGGACAATATTCTGGCGCTGTATTTCAATAGCGGGTTCCCGGAGGCGAGCTTCACGGCGACGGCGGACCGAGTAACCGCCAACAAAGAAGAGAACGGGAAGAACGAAGCGAAGGCTGGAACGGGCGCGGACGAAAAAAGCCAGAAGAAAGAAGAAGAAAGAGAGAAGAAATCGAAGCCGGAGACTGCGCAAGCGGAGCCGATGAGACTGGTCTACCACATCACAGAGGGGCCACAAACGAGGGTGCGGAGAATACTCTTGAGCGGGTATAAGCGCACGCGGATAGGAGTCATTCAACGAGAAATTCGCGTTAAGGAGCGCGAACCGCTGCGTGAAGAAGACGAAGTGGAATCGCAGCGCAGGCTCTACAACCTGGGAATATTCAATCGCGTGACGATTGAGCCGCAGAATCCGAGCGGGTCCGATCCGGACAAGGACATCGTCGTTCTGGTAGAGGAAGCCAAACGATACACGATGGCCTACGGAGGAGGATTTGAAGTGCAACGCCTGGCGAGCACGACGAATCCGACGGGAGGCGAGGTACAGGCGGCGCCGCGCGGCATTTTTGAGCTGACGAAGGTAAACCTGACAGGAAGGGCCGATTCGCTTTCGCTGAAACTGAGGGGCAGCACGATCGAAGACCGCGCGCTTCTGGGATATTCGATTCCCGACACGTTTGGAAGCTCGCACTACAGTACGCAGGCAACGGCCTACACCGAGAAATCGCAAGACATCAATACATTTACGGCCGTGCGGTATGAAATATCGGGGCAGTTGACCGACCAAGTTACACCGTACACGACGATCTTGTACCGGTATGCGTTTCGCAAGGTACTGGTTTCCGACCTGAACGAACACATCGCTCCGGAGCAGGTACCGCTGTTCGAGCAGCCGACGCTGGTGTCTGAGTTTGGAGTGACGTGGATCCGAGACCGGCGGGATAATCCGGCGGACGCCAGCAAGGGGAGCTTTAATAGCGCAGATTTCAACGTCGCCAGCACGAGTATAGGTTCGAGCTCAAGCTTCTTGCGGTTCTTTTTGCAGAATTCGACGTATCACCCGATCAAGAGACGGTTCAGTTTTGCGCGGTCGATCCGGATCGGGATACTGGAGCCGTTCGCGAAAACAGAATCCCTGACGTTTCCGGAACCGACGGCAACAGAGTGCACCGCGCCGGCGACGGGCGGGCCCACGCCGGAGATCATCCCGCTGCCGGAGCGATTCTTCGCGGGAGGCGGAACGTCACTGCGGGGATTTGCGCTGAACCAGGCAGGACCGCGCGACCCGTGCACAGGCTTCCCCGTGGGAGGCCAGGCGATGCTCATATTTAACCAGGAGTTTCGCTTTCCGATGCACTTGCCATTCATCGGGTCACAGCTGGGAGGAGCTTTGTTCTACGACGGGGGAAATGTGTACAGCCGGCTAGATCGCATCACGTTTCGGCCGTATTCGCCGAAGCCGGTTTTTGTGCTGCAGGATCCCTCGCTGCCGGCGAGCGCGACGAATCCCACGCTGTGCGTGGCCAACTGCACGAACGAATTGAATTATTTCGCGCATACGGTCGGGTTTGGCATTCGCTACGCGACGCCCGTGGGCCCGATACGAATCGATCTGGGTTATCAGATTAACCGGCCGTTTTTCGTGGTGCCGTGCGTGAGCAGCACGACGGGAACGCCGGTGACGCCAGCGTGCTTCAAAGGCACGCAGCTTCCAAGGCTGCAGATTTTCTTCAACCTGGGGTCGACCTTTTAATGGGACGAAATTTTATGTTCGGATTATGCGCGGCGCTTCTCGTTTTGGGCGCCGCCGCCCGTGTGCGGGGCCAGGGGGTTGTGGATCGCATCGTAGCGCGCGTGGAAAACGACATCATATTACTGAGCGACGTCAAAGAACTCGAACAGTATCAGGAACTAGTCGAGGGCAAATCCGAAGGCGAAAGCGCGATTCTGGACCGGCTGATCGATCAGTGGATCGTGAGATCGGAAGCAGAGCTTTCCCGTTTTCCGCGGCCGAACGATGCGGAAGTCGACGGTGAGGTTTCGGGAGTCGTGAAATCATTCCGTTCGCCTGAGGAGTATGAGGCCCGGAGAAAGCAGAGCGGGCTAAGCGAAGCGGAAGTGCGAAAGCTGGTGGGCTCCCAAGTGTATTTGAGCAAATACCTGGATTCGAGGTTTCGGCCGTCGGTGCAAGTGGATGAGAAGGCCATTGAGGATTTTTATGAGAAGGGAGTAGTGCCGAGAGCGAAGGCGCGGGGGCAGGAGCCTCCGACGCTGGATGCTTCCCGGGACATCATCCAGGAAGCGCTGGTGCAGAACGACATCAATGGACAAGCGGATCGCTGGCTGAAGGAGAGCCGGGCGCGGTTGCGTGTGCAAAAGTTTTTGGAGGAAGGGGCGAAATGAAGGCCAGGAAGCGGCACCCCATCTGGAACTGGGTAATCCACACGCCGTGGGTGCTGGCGGTCATTGCGATTTTGTGCGTGCTTGGGTTCTTCGGAAGCGGGGCGGGAAATCCGATTCTGAGGCGGTGGATCGTGCATGGACTGGAGAATGTAACGGGCGGCCGCGTGGAAGTGCAGTCGATCTCCATCCGGTGGCTTTCGATGAGAGTCACGCTGAAGGGATTGGTGATTCACGGGCACGAGCCGGCGGGCACGCAGCCGTTATTTTCCGCGGAGGAGGTGCAAGCGGAGCTGCAAATCGATTCGTTCTGGGGCCGAAAGGTATCGCTGAGCGAGCTTGTCCTAAAGGATCCAGAGGTGCACATCCGTATGGAGAGAAATGGTTCGTCAAACATGCCGACGCCGCTGCGGGCAAGCAATTCAAGCAAGCCGCTGAGAGAATCGCTTTTCGATTTGCGAGTGCACCGGGTACAGATCACAAACGGGTGGATTCTATACAACGAAGTGAGAGCACCGCTGGCGCTGGAAGGCGGCGACATGATGCTGGCGCTCGACGCGGGCGGCACAGCCGAGCATCCATTGTATTTGGGCAATCTGGAGTGGCAGGGCGTGCGATTCAGCGCGCAAAGAATGGTGCCTTTTCCTGCAAATATCTCGGCAAAATTTACGATTTGGCGGGAGGGTTTCACGCTGGAGCAGGGCGTAGTGAGCGCGGGACGGTCGCGCATTGACGCGCAGGCGGAAATGGCCGACTTTACAAAACCCCAGTGGAAGTTTCGCTACCGGGGTTGGGTCGAGCTGGGGGACATTCGGGAAGTATTCCGTGCACCGATGACGCCGACGGGGCACGTGGATGTGCGCGGAGAGGGAAGTTTCGCGGGTGGACAGTACAAGGGCACTGGCAATTACGCAGGGAGGGACATTCATCTGAATTACGCCATTTTTCACGCGGCGGGGCTGACCAGCAGAGGAACGTACAACATCAACAACGAGGGTCTGGTGGTGCCGGATTTCCTGGCGGAAGCGTTCGGCGGAAGCGTGAAGGGCAAGGTGACGCTGCGGTTTGCGGGAGTGCAGTTCCGAGCGGACACCCACATTCAGGGCATGGACCTTGCGGAAGTGTTTGGAGCCATCGAGCACGAGGGGTTTCCCATCGAAGAGCTTGAGTGGGATTCGGTGCTAAGCGGGGACACCATCGAAACGTGGAGCAATGCGTTCGCCCATTTCGAGGTTGGCGGCAAGATGCAGTGGTCGCCGTCGGGAAATGTGGCGGCGGGAGACTTGCCGATCACCGCAGACTGGCAAATCCACTATGCCTTCGATCCCGGTATTTTCGCGATAAGCTCCGGTGAATTCCAGACACCTTCGTCACACGGCAGCATTGTGGGCGTTCTCGCGCCGCGGAACTCGACGCTGGACGTGCATTTCGAAACCGAGGTGCTGGAGCACTACAAAGATTTCATCGATGCGATTCGGGGAGCGAAGCCGCGCTCTGCGGACGCGCTCCAGGAACTCTCTGGACGGGCGCAATGGGACGGAAAGATCACTGGGCGAGCTGGACGTCCGACCTTTGCCGGACACATCAAAGGAGATCACGTTCGTTACAACGGGGTGGGTCTTGATGTTATAGAGGGTGACCTCACGTATTCGGCGACAGAACTCGCGCTGGCCCGAGGTAAAGTGCAGTTTGGCGCGATGCAGACAGCCATCGAAGGGTCGCTGGACCTGGCCGATTGGAGTTTTCTGCCAGAAAACGAATGGACTGCCGATGTGAATTTTGACAAGACGTCGTTGGAAATTATCCAGCGGCTCCTGGGGGTCTCGTATCCGGTGCAGGGCGTGCTGAGCGGCCAATTGCACGGGCACGGGACGCGCGCGGCGCCTGCGATTACGGGACTGTTCGATCTAGGCGAGGGGGAAGTTTATGGCATTTCCTTCAATCGGCTGCGAGGCCAACTGAACCTTTCGCAGGATGAAGTACGGATTGCCGACGCGGAATTGCGCGTGTTTGCTCCGGGCAAGGAGAATGGCCGGGGCGCGGGCATCGTAACCGGGGCGGTAGGTTATCGTTTCGCGGAGAAAAGTATCGAGGCGGATCTGGTCGGAGCCTCTCTCCCGCTCGAGGATGTGGAGAAGCTGCAATCCGAACGGCTGCCATTGGGAGGACTAGCGACGTTTCGGCTGAAAGCCAGTGGCCCTCTTTCGGCGCTGCAGAGCGACGGGACGTTTCGACTCGTGGACTTTCGAATTGGGAAAGATGTTATTGGAAGCTTCGATGGGAGTCTCACGTCGGACGGCCGGAACGCGAAACTGACGCTGGGCTCGGCGATGACCACGGGAGGACTGTCCGGGGAGATCAACCTGGGATTGGCGGATCCTTATCCTGTGCATGGAAAAGTCTCGATTACAAACATCGATCTGGATCCGTTCCTGATCACGGCGCTGCACGTTAAGGAGTTTAACGGCCACGGGATGGCTGACGGCGATATCTCGGTGGCGGGGGAATTGAAACAGCCAGACAAGATTGTGATGGAAGCTACGTTTTCGAAGCTGGTGCTTAATTACGCGAACGTACAACTGGAGAATGCCGGGCCGATTCATCTGCGTTCATCGAAAGAGAGTCTGGAAATCGATCAAGCGACTTTCAAAGGGACAGACACGAATATTGCCATTTCCGGTGCGGTGCGATTTGCAGGAAAGGGCAGCCTCGGGCTGAGGCTCAACGGGGATCTTGATCTGCGGCTGCTGACGGGATTCCTGCCGACACTGGACGCGAGCGGACCGGCCCAAATGAACGCCTCGTTTGAGGGGCCGTTCGACCGCCCTCGTATCACGGGGAAAGTACACATAGAGAAAGCATCGGCGCGAGTAGCCGATTTTCCATCGGGGCTGAGCAACATCAGCGGCGATATCGTATTCGACGCCACGCGGCTGTTCTTTGATAACGTCACGGCGGAGTCCGGCGGGGGCACGATGCACCTTACCGGGGGCGTAAATTACATTGAAAGCCCGCTGCGTTACGACGTAACCCTGCGAACCGATCGCGTGCGCATCCGGTACCCCGAAGGAATGAGCTGGCTGGTGGGCGGCTCCTTGCGGTTGACAGGCACACCGACGTCCGGAGTGCTTTCCGGGAAGGTCACGATTGAACGGGTGACACTGACGGAAGGCGTCGATGTTGCCAGCGTGCTGGTATCTTCGAAAGGAAGCATTTCAGGTCCATCGACGAGTTCGCCCTTTTTGCGCAATTTGCAGTTCGATATCGCGGCCGGCTCGGCGCCTGACGCGCGGATGGAATGGCCTGGGGCTGAACTGGAAGCGGAAGCAAATCTTCGGCTGAGGGGAACCTGGGAGCATCCCATTTTACTCGGCCACATCCACATACTTTCGGGCGACTTGTCACTCCACGGGGAGCGGTATCGCGTGACGCGCGGGGACTTGAACTTTGCGAATCCGTTCCGGCTTGACCCGGTGCTGAACGTGGAAGCAATAACGACGATTCAGCAGTACGAGATCACACTGAATTTCAACGGGCCTGCCAGCAAGCTGACGCTTGCGTATCGCTCCGATCCGCCGCTCCCCGCGAATGACATCATCACGCTGCTGGCGCTGGGGCAGACGAGCTCGGAATCGAGCATTCGCGGGGGTGGAACGAGCAGTTCCCAGACGGCCTCGTCCGGAGCTTCACAGATTCTTTCGGAAGCGGTGTCCAGTCAACTGGGTGGAAGGCTGGAACGGCTGTTTGGGATTACGCGGTTTCGGGTCGATCCTGGGCTTACCGAACTTGGCGCAACGGCCACGGGATCCTCACAAAACGCGGCGGCGAGAGTCACTGTGGAGCAGCAGGTGGCGCGAAACCTGACGATAACCTATGTATCGAACGTGGGGTCGACGCAAGAGCAGGTCATTCAGGTGGAGTACAACATCAACCGGAATGTTTCGATTGTGGCGCTGCGTGATTACAACGGGACGTTCGGCATCGACGTAAAAATCAAAAAGCACTTTCAGTAGATTTGGCGGGCCGCGAGGAATCCTCAGGGTTGCTGAGGGTCGGGCTGCTGGGCGGCTTGCTGAGGCTGGTTCTGCTGGGATTGCCCTTGCTGGCCGCGTCCATTCTGCTGCCAGCGACGGGCAGTACCGTTGCCGAGGCGAGCGGACTGGCCGATTTCCGGATTCTGTGCCTTTAGCGCCTGGAGAGCGTCTTTCGCGGCCTTGGCGCCTGTGGCGCGGCTGGCGGCCTGAATTTCACGCGCGATTTTGGGAGATTCGGTGGCGACTTTCTGACCGATCGGTGAACCGTAAAACTGGAGCATGGTTTTGATTTCGTCGTCGGTGTAGTGCTTGTCGTAGATGGTGACGAGCTGTTCGGTCATCTGGTCTACATCGAATTTCTTTTGATAGCTGTCGATGAAGGAAGTTATGAAGGCCTGCCCTTTGTCGTTGTTGGGGACGGTGGCGAGGAGTTTTTCGCGATACTGCTCGCTCGAGTTAGTAACGGCATCCTGCACCTGATCACGCGCGCCAATGAGTTCCATCAGCGAACGAATGTCCGCATCCTTGACGGGATCGACGGGCTTTACTGCCGCTGTTGTCTGGCTCGACTGGTCCTGCGTGGCAGGATTTTGCTGCGGCGCGGCACTGACCGGATTTTGCGATGCGCCCTGGATGGCCAGGAAAAATGTTCCAACGTAGATGATGACTAGAGCTAAGACCGCCTTCATGACTTCACTTCCTCCGTGGCGGAATATTTGAAGGGGGTTCCGCCACTTCTGAAATTGTAGGAAATACGGCGGGGAGGAGTGTGGGTGGCGCGGTACAGGCGTGCTTGCGGTTTAACTGTACGGTCGTTCAGGTGAGGAAACACGGAGGATCCGCGTTTCTGGTACCATGCCGCGCCATGGCGGAAATTACTGATGCAGCTCAATACTCCCGATCACCGGCAGATGGTGGTGAAACTTGGGGTCGACGAGGATCCAATCCTCAAGAGTGGACCGCAATTCTTGTTCGCACTTTGCGAGGGTAGGTGCAAAAGCGAGCACGCCCGGGCAGGAGGGGATGCGGCCTGAAAAAGAGATGTCTTCGAGCTTATCGTAGAGCGCCTGCTCCATCGCGAGTTCCACGCATTCGCTTAAGACATATCGTTTGCTCACAGCTGGCATCTCGCGGCATTATACAGCCGTTGTTGGAATGCGTTATATCGCCTGTTTGAGCCTGGGGTAAGACAGGAAAAGCGATGGATGAACTTCTGAAGTGGCGCGGCGAATTTCCGCCTGAAGAGAACGGAAGTTTGGACACACGAGACGGGAAGAGAGCCTGAGGAAAATGAAGCTGTTTCGCGACCACGCACCTAGTGAGCCGTCCGGGGAAGGTTTCGGACAAGACGAATTCGCGGTGCCTCGCGCGGAGATGATCGAAAAGCAATTGCGCGGGCGTGGAGTTAGCGACTTGCGGGTACTTGCGGCGATGTCTGGCGTGCCGCGCGAGGAGTTTGTGCCGAAAGAGCTTCGTTACCGGTCTTATGAGGACATGCCGTTGCCGATCGGTGAAGGGCAAACGATCTCGCAGCCTTATATTGTTGCGGCAATGACGGCCGCGCTAGGCCTGAACGGCAGCGAGCGCGTTTTGGAAATCGGGACAGGCTGTGGATACCAAGCGGCCATTCTCTCGCACGTGGCCAAGGTTGCCTTTAGCGTCGAGTCGCGCTCGGAACTCGCGTCTGCGGCGGCGGCTCGTCTGGAACGGCTGGGATATGCAAATGTGCATGTTCACTGCGGCGATGGGACGCTGGGCATGCCGGAGTTCGCTCCGTTCAACGCAATACTGGTTGCGGCCGGGGCCCCGGCGGTACCGGAACCGCTTCGCGCTCAACTGGCTGAGGGCGGGCGAATGATTCTGCCAGTGGGCGATGCCGAGAATCAGGAGCTGCATCTCATCGAGCGGATCGGGAATTCATTTCACACACGTACTCTTGAAGGGTGCCGATTCGTTCCGCTGGTTGGGCATCACGGCTGGAAGGAACCCTCACGATGAATTCGAGGCCGCCTGAACTTTCGATTGTGATTCCGTCCTACAACGAAGAACTACGTCTGCCGGGGACGCTCGAGCGCATAGCCGAGTTTCTGCCCAGCCTGGGAGCGGACACAGAAATTCTCGTGGTCGATGATGGCTCAAAAGATCGAACGGCGGAGGTGGCCGAATCGTTTCGGAAAATACTGCCCGGTCTGCGGGTGGTATCCAACGGTCAGAATCGTGGCAAAGGATACAGCGTCCGGCACGGGATGCAGGAAGCGCAAGGCCGCAACGTGCTCTTCACGGATGCCGACCTCTCCGCGCCCATTGAAGAAGCGCCGAAACTCCTTGAGGCGCTCAAGACCAACGATGTTTCGATAGGCTCGCGCGCAATGGACCGCAACCTCATCAGCGTGCATGAGTCGCGATTCCGTGAATTTGCCGGAATCATCTTCAACACCATCGTCCGGTTGATCCTGCGGCTTCCCTTTGTCGATACCCAATGCGGGTTCAAAGCCTTCCGGAGGGAGCGTTGCCGCATCATTTTCGAGCAGCAGACTATCGAGCGATTTGGGTTCGACCCCGAACTGCTCTATCTGGCGCGGCACCACGGACTGCAGACGGTTGAAATTCCCGTGCGTTGGGCGCATTCACCCGCGACCAAGGTGAATATGTTTCGAGACAGCATCAAAATGTTTCTGGACATTTTCACGATTCGCTGGAACTCACTGACGGGGCGGTATCCTCGAGCGTCCTGAGCGGCGCGAAAAACGGATGCACTTTGCATCACAAAGTACTTGACAGGACGGCTTTTCCCTGCCATTGTTATTGTATGGCAGCCACCGGCCCGCTCCGCTCTTCCAAACGTGAGCCTATCCCCATCGACGCTCGCGCCGCCGAACATCTCCGTTATATTCGCGAAACTATGGAGAATGCGGCGGAGTTTACCGCTGTGCCGGGATGGGGCGGGGTGGCCATGGGGATTACCGCGCTGGCTGCTGCCCTTGTTGCAGCGCGCCAGACTTTACCGCGCGCCTGGCTTGTGGTTTGGCTGGTGGAAGCATTTGTTGCCGTGGCGATAGCCGCTCCGGCGGCCGCGACCAAAGCTCACCGCGCGAATTCCGCTCTTTTCTCCGGACCAGGCCGCAAATTTCTTTTTAGTTTCGCTCCACCCATCGTAGTCGGCGGGTTGCTGACCTTTGCGCTATTTAGTGCAGGCGCCGTCTCGACTCTTCCCGGAGTGTGGCTACTTCTCTATGGAGCGGCCATCGTTACCGGTGGAGCGTTTTCCGTGCGCGTCGTTCCCGTCATGGGATTCTGTTTGATGAGTCTTGGAGCCGTAGCGCTGTTCGCACCGGCAACCTGGGGTGATGCTTTTATGGCGATGGGATTCGGAATTTTGCAAATTGGATTCGGAATCTGGATCGCACGGCACCACGGGGGATAAAAGGAAACGCATGGCAAAGTCATCGGCAGCACACCAGGAACGGATCCACCGCACGCGCGAGCGGGACGCTTCGCTGGCTGCCGTGCGTGGAGCGACGCGCGAAGCAGTTCGTCCGGATCTGGACCGCCTGATTCACGAGCGAATCCGGCTCGGGATTGTGAGCGCGCTGGCCGTCAATCGCTCGCTGACATTCAATGAGCTGAAGGCACTGCTCAAGACCACGGACGGCAATTTGAGCGTGCACGCGCGCAAGCTTGAGGAAGCGGACTACATCGTGTGCACGAAATCGTTTGATGGACGGCTTCCCAAGACTGAGTACCGCCTGGCGGCGGCGGGGCGGCGCGCCCTGGAGCGCTACTTGAATCACATGGAGGCATTGATTCGCGCAACGCGCGAGGGTTGAAGCGGCGAATTTTTTTCCCTCGTTCACTTTGCGTTACAGAGTAGTTTGCTACGATTTTCCGGCGGCGGAGAAAGAAGTAAAAATGGAACCCCTCACCCTGCAACATCTGGTCACCACACTTCCTGAACCTGAACCAATCCTCGGTTCAGGCCTGCACGTGGCCATCATATCGGATGGCAACGGCCGATGGGCGACCTCGCGCGGATTGCCTCGCTCGGCGGGACACGGCGCGGGCGCCGAATCCGCGCGGCGTGTCATTCAAGCCGCGCCACGATTGGGGATTCACACTCTCACGCTCTTCGCGCTCTCCTCAGCGAACTGGAAGCGCCCAGCCACGGAGGTTAACGCCATCCTTCGCCTGCTGCACGAATACCTGCTGACGGAAACGACGCATTGCATTGAAGAAGGCGTGCGGCTGAGGATCATTGGCCGCCGCGACCGGATTCCGGCCACACTCCGTCAGGCGATCACCGATTCCGAAGCGGCAACCGCAAACGGGACTCGGCTCCATCTTCGGCTCGCTGTGGACTACTCGGCGCGCGAAGCGATTTATCACGCGGCCTGCCGCTTTTATAAAGTGACCGAGCTTTCGCCGGAGTCGTTTTCAAACGTGCTGTCAGAAGTCCTTAGGGGCGGCTCGACGGAAGTGGACCTGCTGATTCGCACGGGAGGAGAGCAGCGGCTTTCCGATTTTCTTCTCTGGGAATGCGCCTTCGCCGAATTTGTTTTTTTGTCAAAGCGCTGGCCGGATTTTTCGGTCGCGGACCTCGAGAGTGCTGTGCAAGAATTCGGCAGACGCGAGCGGACGCGCGGCGCGCTGCCCGACGCGATTGCGGGATAGTTCGCTTGGAGAACGCCAAACTGAAGTAATGGGTCAGTTTCCGATTAGACGACAAATCAGGAGTTGACGCCGCTACCAGAATATTTCGGGCAACCGTTTCGATGTAGAATCGGAGAAGCAGGAGGGGCAAGATGAGACTCTGCCGCCTGTCCCTTTTCTTCGCGGTCGCATTCCTCACGATTAGTAACCAGCCCTCAGTGCGGGCGCAAAGTGACACGACGCCACAAATGCAATGTAGCGGCCAGCAAGGAACTCGGCCTAAGCTGCTCAATTCGCCATTTGCTCCGTATCCGGAAGAAGCGAGGAAGAAACAAATCGAGGGGAAAGTCACGTTGAGGGTTGTGGTGGATGCAAAGGGGCGAGTTTCAGGCGCTAAACCTCTCAGCGGACCGCCAGAGCTTTTCCAGGCTGCAATCGACAGTGTCAAGCAGTGGCAATATGAGCCACCCACCAATCCCCCAGTAGCAATCACGGTGGAAATGTTCTGGGGTTTTCCGAAGGAATGTCCGGGTCCTGTTTCTGAATTCGGTGAAGTAACGGTCTCGGGACGACTTCTAAACAGGGACGGAAAAGTTGTCGGCATGAGCGATAGCGATGTCTATGCTACGCCACCGTTCCCGGTCGAAGACAGAAAGGCCGGTGTCTCCGGCAAAATGGTACTTTCCGTTGCTCTGGACACCGAAGGTCGAGTGAAAGAGATTCATGTCGTCAAATCACTCTCGGCCCACCTAGACGAAGCTGCAATTAAGACGGTTCGCACATGGAAATTCAAGTTGATGGACGGAAATCTGGGCGACCAATCTAATGATTTTCAAGTCGATATTTTCTATCGCGCAAGCTGCACACCTCAGTTCTAAGCAAGTCACAAATCTTGATAAACGCCGTTAATGGGGGTTTGGATTTCAAGTTGCAGCGGCGAAGCGGCATATCCGTACCATCATCAAGATTTGCGCTAAATGTGGGGGCAAGATGCGCTACGAAGTCAGGCAGCGAGACGAAAAGTGGATCGTTTGGGACACTGAGAACGACTGCGCGATGAAAGGCGTGGCAGGCCTTTCCAGCCTTTTCAGCCCTACAGCCGCCAACTGCATGCGTCACCCGTCGATTGCAGGGCTTCTCGTGATGAAGCCGAACTCGGTAGCTTCCCTTGCTGCTGAGGCCAGGCCATTGACCTTCTGGACGCAGAAAGAAGCCCAAGTATGTGTTGATACTTTGAATGATATCGACCAGTTGGGTTCTGTTTGACGCCGCCGCCGACTTTCTTGCGTAGGCCGAAATGGCCCCCGATTCGATCCATCTCCTAAAGAGGAAGTGAGCGCTATTTAATTCGATGAATACTCCC
>Ga0209655_10000265_pt1 | contig 20316 bp, 19 predicted proteins | sample BogFormECP03_OM2_FD_188236 | JGI IMG/M metagenome (GOLD analysis project Ga0209655, IMG submission 188236) | Bog forest soil microbial communities from Calvert Island, British Columbia, Canada - ECP03_OM2 (SPAdes) (version 2) | ecosystem: Environmental > Aquatic > Freshwater > Wetlands > Bog ...
CCGAAACCAGCAAAGCAGCACGTGGTCAAATGTGGCGACCATGGTTCTATCCGGGACTCGTGGCCCATAGCTTTTTCTGGTTGTCCGAGAGGGGCTAGCGGGCACTCTCCGTCTTCCGATTGCGTTTCCCCTAAATCCCGAGAATTACATCGCCTACAATTTCTCTAGGGACCTTTCCACCATCGTCTATGCGCGTCCCGGCGGTCACCAAGACCTCTATCTTCTGAGCCAGAAATAAATCCTGGTCGGGAAACAGAATTCTGCTGGGTTTCTTCTCACCGACTCCAACCAGCCGCGATTGACTTGCCTCATGGCGCAGGCCGCGAGCTGTTGTGCGTCAGAAGGAGCTTGCATCGTCGGTTTGCGCCACATCAATGAACAAAATCTCTGTAGAGGCGCAAAAAGGTCCACACGAGCATTACGAGGCAGCCAATGAAAAGACTCCAACCGATTATTCCCCGCGGCCTTCCAATTCGTGACTCTTGCTTGCTAGCAGCCTTCCGCTTGTACCAACTCGTGAGCGCCAGGAGGAGGAGGAGTAATGAGAGCGGGAGCAGATTGTAAAACACGGGTGGAGTCTACCACAGCCCACTCGTCCGATATCTTGATGTGCTTTCATCCCGCGTTGCAGTGTCCACATGATAGTCCGTGACAAGGAAAAGCATTGTGGGTCACGCTTTTGCACGGGCACTGGTTGCGATGAAGTCGCTCGCAATGACTTCCTGCTCGGTGATGTGCGGCAGGCCCTCACAGCAAGCTAGAAAGCGCGAGATGGCCTGCGTGAGAAATAAATTATTTTCGCTGGCGCGAATCGCCTGTAAGGAATCCCAGAGAGCGACCAGCGTCACCTCCGGTGATTCCGATTTTCCGGAGGCTAACGCGAAAACGCCACGGTATCCCCCCTGCTGCCGTGCCAAGTCAACAACGGAAGAGAAAACGTCCTGGAAGTCTTGCACCCGACCGGGACGAATGTGGAGTTGCCAAACGCGAGCATGCATGCCGGTCCTCCCGCTGAGCAAGCTAACGATATTGGCTGCATACTACACCACCGCCGAGCATTAGCCGTGACCAAAACCCAAGTGTGGGTATTGAAACGGACTCGTGAAGCCGACCAGGAGTTCTTGTTCTTAATCGCACGGAAAATGTCGCGAGGAAAAAATATTTTGGCGGGCAATTCAACGGGACGACTGGAGCTGTCAGCTGCCTACCTTGAGTTCGGCCAGCCGAGCTTGCGAATCTTAAGTTCGAGTAGCTCCGCTAGGACAGCGTCTATTTCGCCCCGTTCTTCTGTATGGTCCAGAGAGTCTGGCAGTTCCTGAAGCCGGAAAAATATGGCTGCCTCTGCGGCGAGCACGTGGTAACGAAATTTCTCGACGTCCAATTCCGCCGTTGCTTTTTCGGCGGCAACTTTCCACGGTAGAGCGCTAGGTTCGTGCATGGAGTCCTTCGGCGATGCAGCTGCTATCACGGTCAATTTACTTCGGGTATGACGCTGCCAATCACGTACCCGAGCAAAGCACTTGACCGTCCATTCGAACCTAGAAAGTCAAATGGCATTTTTTCATAACATTAAGCTTCGGCTGGTCTCTGCGGGCTAGCGGAGGTGGTCATATTAGAAGACCTTGAATTCGTCGGACTGAGCACACTTGTTTACAGTCAAACGCGAAACATGTACATCCATCTGAAAACGAACCGAACCGGCTGAGCACAGTGTGGGCTAGTTCAGGTCTGCAGCACCCAGTTGGTTAAGATGATGGACCAGATGCGTAACACAGTCCGCCGCCAGAAAACCAAGAGTGACCGCATCTCCCGAGCCGATGCGGCAAACGGTGTCGAGCTTAGCGGCTGGCAACTGGGCTATTACATGAGCGAGGTAGCGATTGTACGTAGCCCACAGCGAGACCAGGAGATGCCAATCAGCATCTTGAACAGCTTGCACCCGCACGCTTCCGCTCTGTTCATAACCAGGGAAATCCAGAGATGTTTGAAGAGCTGCTCGAACGAACCGCTGGTGGTTGTTCGAGGCCGAATTGATTAGATGCCCGACGACTTGCTTGCGTGACCAGCCCCCCGGCAATATCGGTTGAATGCTTTCCCACTCACTAATTTCGCGAAGCCGTGGCTCTGCTACCTCGACCAAGGATAGTAGCTTTTCACTGAGTTCCCTCATTTCCTCTCGATGTCTTCGCCAGCGTAGGTGTGGGCGGGCTATTTGGGTGGTTCTGGGAGTCCCCAGAGGTTGCCGCCCGTGGTGGACGGGTTGTCGGCCGGTATAGCCCGCAACCCAGTTACTCGCAATTAAGCAACCAAATCCGGCGTTGTATACCATATCGAACGAGCACGCCCGATAGGAAACCACTTCGCCGCCACAAGTCTTGGGCGCGGGCGGTTGTGGCCCGTTCGGGCCATAATTCCCGTTCGTTTGCGGTGAAACCGGCGCCAGCGGGCTGGAGATATGCAGCGGCCCTGATGTCGAAGTCCGCAATCATCGGATGCAGCTGGTTGAGAGCTAAGACCTGGTGTTCACGTCGCAGTATCCGAAAATGGCTAACGGGCACGATTGCCTGTCACCATCCAGAGACCATAACTGAATCGTATACGTGCGTATCTAACAGTTTCGTATAGACGTAGCGCCAAGCGCAGGTTTGGTAGTTCTGTTGCTCCTGCGGCTCGTCAGCTTTTCCATGTCCAAGAGGAGTTTTCAAATTATGGGCAAAGTGCTGAGCTTCTCGTTGCTGTTTCTTCACTTTGCGACCGGCAGCGATACCCTCTCACCCTGTAAAGCACCACTGAATCAGCTTAGTTCCTGTTTGTAAGTCTGCGAGGTACTGATGACAACGCTCATGGACATTCTTCGGAAGTTTTTTCGGCTGACACTTCTCTGCCTGTTTGTCGTGTCGGTTTCGACTACCGTAAGGTCGCAGCAAAGGATTCTGTGGCGGGGAACGGTCAGGCCGGAGGGGATGAACGTCTATATCAACCCTTCGCTCGTAGAACCCGTAGCCACGATTCTGAAGCGCGGTGACGTGGTAGACGTAGGCCTCGAAGTTTACGTGATGAGCATTGAGTGGTGCCAAATCTCATTCTCTGGTCAATCCCAGCCACTCGGATATGTGCTCTGCCTGAGTTTGGAGCGGAACAGTGTCGAGCCGAATCACCTTGGTCACAGCGAGCCAGTTGCCACGCAATCGCCCGCGACGTCCACCACACCAAAGCCGACTGCAGCGGCCGTCGTAGATTCCACGGTGTTGACGAACAAAGACATTTTGGACATGAACAGGATAGGGCTTCGGCCTGAGGCACTGGTCGCAAAGATTAAATCCAGCCCGTGCAATTTCGATACCTCCCCGGCGTCACTGCAAGCACTGAAGGTTGCAGGCATCGGCGACAGCGTGATTCTTGCTATGGTTGAAGCGCCCAGCGGACGCTTCAACGTTCCTAATGCCTCCAGCCTTCCCGACCCGACAGCGACGACCCCAGTCCCCCCGCTGCAGCAAACGCAGGACGCTTCGGTCGGCAACCGCCAGCAGCCGCGTGTGTTCTTGCAATCGGCAAGTCACGGTAACACTTGGGACTCACAGCGAGACCAATCAATGGAGATGAGCGAGGACTTTGAGAGAAATTGCCCGGGCGTACGAGTGACGGTCAATCAACAGATGGCCGACTACACCGTGCTCTTGAATCATATCGAGGTCGGTTTAGCTTTTGGTGACAACCAGATACAAGTCGCTGACAAGAACGGCGACCTCCTAACGAAAACCAAAGACGGCGGAGGTATTAAGGGAGGCGTGAAAAAAGCATGCGACGAGATTCTTGCGGACTGGGCGAAGAAGTAAACTGCGACGCGTCGTCGAGTGGAACGACGCCGACCCTGATATTCCCATCCTCAAGCAGGCCAAGGCGGAGTACGCGAAGCTGGAGTAATTGTCAGGTTCCACCGAATGCGATTTGAGTGACGCGGTGATTTTGCAGGTATAGCTAATTGGGCAGTAGTCCAGAGTCCCTCTCCAAAAGACCGAGGCCGTGCATCCTGCGCGGTAAAAAGCGGCGAGCGAAAGTTACCGGAGCGTGAGTGCGACCGCATAGCCCGTCAGCAGCCCATGGAAGAACGCCTGCCGCACTTTTTGATTTGAATCCTTGTAATGCCGCGCCGCGTCGTCAAGCGCTCGAAGCAATTTATCGCGCCGCACCTGTTTCCCGCTCCCCTTTACCAGCTTCGCCAGGAGAACGCGCACTGCGTCATCATCAGCAATCGTAAATTTATGAGAATGTTGGCCCATGATTGCACCTCCATCTTGCAAATCATATTAGCATTTGGCGTGGCGTCCTCGCTGCTGAGCACGCTAACGATATTGGCTGCATACTACACCAACTCCGCACCTTCGAAGCAGAGGCTTCGATTTAGCTGAAGCTGGCAATCCCTTGGGTCTCGTCTTCCATGCTGGGAATCACGTCCAGCAAGTGCACGGTCTCCAAAACCAACCTCACGTTTCCACGAGGTCGCAGCAATTTCAGACTCGCACCACGATGCCTAAGGGAAATAAACGCTCGCACGATGGTCCCGATGCCCGAAGAATCCAGCTGCGTGACATCGGCCAAATTGACCAACATCTTGTTGGTTCCGTCGTCAATCAGCTGTCGTAATTTCTTATCTAGGAAATCATTCGCGGGACCCAACGTCGCTATTCCTGCAAGGTCAACGATGGTGACATCCGCGGCATGACGGACAATGAGTTGGAGACCCAAAGCTACACCTCCGAGTCGAGACAACTGAGTGCAGGGGCGTAAGCGGGCTATTCGGGTGGTTCTGGGAGTCCCCAGAGGTTACCGCCCGTGGTAGGCGGGTTGTCGGCCGGTATAGCCCGCAACCCAGTTCCTCGCAATTAAGAAGCCAAATCCCGCTGTGAACGCGATGTGCTACAAGTGCGCCCGATACGGTGCGAGTGGGCTATCACCATCCCGACGAAAAACGGCGCGTAGCGCAAAGGCATTTCCTACAGTGTGCAAACGGATGCACGAACACCAGCTCAGAGACTTCAGTCCACTAAAATCAACGGGATGCAGGCGCGGTGGAACCGAGCCTTGAGAACCAGAGACCCTTAGAGCTGTGCCTGCTAGTACTCCAATTGCAAAGTAAAATTATCTAGGTAGAAAACCCGATTGCACCGTTACCCTTGCCCGCATACTGTTGGCATGAGGGTTACGTGGTCAACGATGAAATTTGCGTTTGCGGACATCCGCAGTCGCTGCACAGAACTTACGGCTGCAACGGCTCACATCCCAATCCAGACCCCAAAAAAGCCGACCGTGTCTTCTGTCAGTGCAAGGCGTTCCAAAAACGCAAAGCTGCTCACGGTTAGAGTATGAGTTGGGTATTTGGCTGGTTCTCGGAATCGCCAAGGGACAATGTCGCAGGATTCGGAACGCCTGCATGGCTCCTTCGCAGAAGTGCTTCAAGAAGCTGTTATCGGGACGAGTTCAGCTCGAAGGCGGTATGACCAATCCCATGTCAGCTCGATGGCCACGGCGGCGAAAGAAATCAGTGTAGTAAATTTGTAGTAGTTATCGGTTCAGAACGATTCAAATCGAGTACAAACGGGGCAACTCCTGGTCATTGTACCTGCTCGAACAATATAGTAGAGTCCACAATTTTCAAAACCAGTCAGAACGGTCTCCTGTATTATGAGTCCGCCGCTCTAACCAGCTGAGCTACGGGCCCGGCCTGGTCGAATCATCTTATAGCGAAACGTTTCAGCGGGCAGCAAGTGTTTGCGCTCACTTCCGCCAGATTTCACCGGATTGGGTGTGGGCCCCGGTTATTCATAGCGCCTTGCGGAACAGGGTTGCAGTCGGCAGGCTTTCCAGCGACGTGGGGCGGATCTGCAGTTCCGCGCGGCTCGTCTTTTCCGGCATTAGTGCGTGCTGCTTGAAGGATCGGCGGTAGGCGCTCGGCGTCATCTGCCGAACACGACGGAACTGCCGGTTAAAGTTGGCGAGATTGGAGAGACCAACTTCGTACGCGATCATGCTGACCGGCAGGTCGGTTTCCGCCAAACGCATGCAGGCGCGCCCAATGCGAAGTTTGCAGAGATATTCGCTGACGCTGTCGCCCGTGTGTTTCACAAAAAGTCGGTGTAACGATCTCGCGGACAAATTCCCAACACCGCAGAGCGCGTCAATCCGTATCGGCTCCTGGAACTGCTGGTGAAGATATTGTAGCACGCGTGTGAATTGCGCCGGCTCGCTGTCCGCGCCGGACGGAACGGTCATCGCGGTTTTTGACAGATTGACGGCGTTCACGTCGGCGAGCGCTACAAGCAGATTGAGCGTAGCGTGCAGGCGTGACTGCGGGGATTCCGAGAGGATCTGGTCGAGGCGGCTCGCAACGCGTGTGGCGATCGCCTGCGGAAATGCGAGGCCTGTCGCGGCGTTTCGCAGCAAGCGCCGGATTACCGAATATTCCGGACATACTTGCGCGATCTGCAGCGCCCAATGCCCCGAAAACCAAATGACTATCGCGGTATGCGGTTCGTTTCGACGGAGGGTTGCGGTCGAAGCCCAGGTATGCGGCATGTCGGACGGCACCAGCGCCAAATCCGGTGACCGGTATTTTCCGATGTGATCACCAATGAATCGCCAACCCTTGCTGTTCAACGTCAACGTAAGCTCATATTCCGGATGGTGATGCCACTCGAAAGGGATCTCCACTACGCGTCTGTGGTAGACACGAACCGAGCAGCCCTTCGGAAACGTAACCGATTCGAATTGAGGCGTCATTCCGTCGCCTTGTTACAGCGTCCAATTGCAGCCACTGGACGCTGGCCGAATTGTATCAGTAGTTGGCCGTTCTGCATCACTCACTAATTCCGCGCTTTGCTAGATTCGGCGTCGCGGCATCTGGGTTGAGCCCGCGCCGCCACATCGAGATCTACAAGGAGCAGAATTTCATGAAATTCGAAATCGCAGACCTGACAAAGCTGGTGCGCGAAACAAAAAAATCCCTACGCGCAGCGCTCCCCGGCTATGCCGCGGTTTTCCAGAAAGTCGAATCCGAGATGCGTGGTCGCGTAGACGCGATCGTCAAGGAACGAGAGTCAGGCCAAGCGGTTGTCCCGATCGTCCATTATTCGGATATCGCAGCTGGCAGCGTGCCCGCCGAGATGATCGCCAAGATCAAGCAGCGCGGCGCGTGCGTTATCCGCGAAACGTTCGATCCGTCGCAGGCAAATGCATGGAACGACGAAATCACTACTTATGTTGAAGAAAACGGTCTCGACGCCAAACTGGCCAACGCCGCCGAAGACAAATACTTCGGAACGTTGGCGTCGGCGAAACCGCAGATTTACGGAATATATTGGTCGCGCCCCCAAGTGAAAGCGCGCCAAGCCGAATCGCTAACCCGTGTCCGCGTTTTCATGAATAACCTGTGGAAAGCGGAAAGCGAAGGACGGCGGCATTTCAATCCGAACGAAGTGCCCGCCTACGCCGATCGTATTCGGCGGCGGCCAGCCGGTTCCGCATCGTTGGGTCTATCCCCGCACGTTGATGGAGGCTCCGTGGAGCGTTGGCTTGATGAAAATTTTCGCAAAGTGTATCGCCACGTCTTTTCCGGCAACGTGCAGCAGTACGACGCGTTTGATGCCGCCTTCCGCCCCGAGGTCCGTGAGGTTCCTTCTCCCGCAGTTTGCTCGATGTTCCGGACCTTTCAGGGATGGACTGCTTTGACTCGTCAAGGAAAGGGAGACGGCACGCTGCAACTGATTCCAATCGCCGAGTCCATGGTGTACCTCTTGCTGCGCGCACTGCAGGACGATGTTGCCGAAGACGATCTTTGCGGGGCGCAGCCGGGCCGTGCGCTCTCCGTGAATCCTCAGTTTCACAGCTTCTTGATCGAGGCGCTCTCTTCAATTCCATTGATGCAACCCGGCGACACCGTTTTCTGGCATTCCGATGTAGTACACGCCGTTGAAAACGAACATCGTGGATCGGGCTACAGCAACGTGATGTATATCGCTTCGGCGCCCGGTTGCTCTAAAAATTCCGCTTACCTGCCGCAGCAAGCGCAGGCCTTTCTGGCGGGAAAGACTCCACCGGACTTCGCGCCGGATGATTTTGAAGTCGATTTCATCGGGCGTGGAACAGTTGGGGATTTGACCGAATTGGGGCGTTCACAGCTGGGAATCACCGAGGCGCTCGCGAAGGGGACTCAGGTTGGCCGCTCTGCCTGATCCTGAAAAACAATCGCTCGGTAAGCCTCGACTGTTTTCGCCAGGCAACACTCTGCCCTTCGTTCTGGTGACGACATTGTTTCTCCTCTGGGGCATCCCCAGTAACCTGAACGACGTGCTAATCAAGCAGTTCATGAAATCGTTCGAGATGAACCGCTTCCAGGCCGGCCTGATTCAATCCGCTTTCTACTTGGGATATTTTCTGCTGGCCTTACCCGCGGCGCTGGTCATGCGCAAGTACGGCTACAAGACCGGGCTGGTGATCGGGTTGCTCCTCTGCGGCACCGGCGCTCTACTTTTCTGGCCCGCTGCACTCGTGCAGCGCTACGGATTCTTCCTGGCGCTATTCGTCATCGCCGGCGGGCTGTCCTTTCTGGAAACCGGCGCGAACCCTTTCATCTCGGTCTTGGGCGATCTCAGAACCTCAGAGCAGCGCCTGAATTTCGCACAAGCTTTTAATCCTTTGGGCTGCATTGCCGGAGTAGTCGTCGGCACGATCTTCATCTTCTCGGGGGTCGAATTGCATCCGGTGCAGGTCGCGGCGCTGAAATCCGCCGGGCCATATCAAGCATACCTTCAGCACGAAACGCTGCGCGTGATCACGCCTTACGTTGTGCTCGGCTCCATTGTTTTTCTCTTTGCAGTAGTGCTCATGAGCACAAAATTTCCAAAGATCGCTGAGGAGTCCGGCTCAGCCGGCGACGCGCCCAAGGGAAGCTTCCGGGAGCTGCTCAAGTACCCGCACTTTGTCCAGGGCGTGCTGGCACAGTTCTTTTATATCGGAGCTCAGGTGGGCACGTGGAGCTACTTCATCACCTACGTTCAGGACTACACGCACCTCCCTGAAAAGACCGCGGGGTACTTTCTGACCGGAACGCTGGTCGTCTTCACCATAGGCAGATTCCTGGCGACGTATCTGATGAAGTTCATCGCGCCGAGCAAACTGATGGGAATCTACAGTCTCGTCAACGTGGTTTTGGTCGCCATCGGAGTCCTGCTGCCAGGCTGGATCGGGCTTTGGGCGGTCTTTCTGACGAGCTTTTTCATGTCGCTCATGTTCCCCACAATTTTCGCGCTGGGACTAAAAGGGCTGGGGCCCAATACGAAGGTCGGTGGCTCGCTGATTGTGATGGCCGTCATCGGTGGAGCTATCTTCACGCCCATCATGGGACGGATATTCGAAGCGACGCACAGCATGGCCACGGCCATGATCGTTCCCCTGGTCTGCTACTTATTCATAACGTATTACGCTTTTATCGGCTCGAAAGCTCGCGTGCCCGAACCCGAGCCCGCGCTCGTGATTCACTGACAGGATTCAGAATCCTCGAATCTGATCCAGCAACCACCGGATCACACCGCTGAGCCGAACTTGCGGCGACGCGTTCGCCCGCCGTGCCGCCCGCCTCGCATCCAAAAAACGACGATCACCTGTGCGCAAATATGATGCGAATCTTTATAAATTCCTTATGCGTCGGGCTATATCCTCCAAGAAACGGGCGAAGGGGAATTCGCGATTCGATGAATCGGCAAAAGCCGTGCGCATGGCCAGGCGCAGCCGCCACAATTCTTGCGATCGTGCTGCTGCCATGCACGGTTCCTTCGTCGCAGGCGCAGGCCATACCGGCCGCACCGCCGCAACAAAATCCGCCCACGACGCAAACAGCGTCGCAACCGACCGTGCCGCAGTCCACAGCGTCCCAAAACGTCGCGCAAGGAAACTTCTTCAAACGGCTTGCCGCCGCGTACAAGCAGGATTGGAAGGGAACAGCAGCCAGCGGACCCCCACCACCCTTTCGCGGTGATCCAGCCCCAATCAACGGCCCTCCTTTTCCCTTCACCACCTGGCCCATCGGCGGCACCGTGACCATCGGCTACCCCTGGACGCAATCCGGCCCGTTGATGCAGGCAATTTGGAGCGGAGACCACGGCGATTGGTGGAAGAAAAACGGCATCCAGATTTACGGCTGGCTAAATTTCGGCGGGAACTGGAGCACGTCTCACAATGTCTCGAATGGCCCAGCTCTGTGCGGTGCCACGCCGCCGCTCAATTGCAAGTACGGCAACTTCCCGGAGTCCTACGACGAAGTTCCGAACTCCATCCAGCCCGACCAGGAAGTGATCTATATCGAACGCCAGCCAGACACGGTGCAAACCGACCACTTCGACTGGGGCTTTCGCATCGCGAACTTGTGGGGTCTGGACTATCGCTTCACCACCGCGGACGGCATCTTCAGCCAGCAATTGCTTGGCAAGAACAAAGAATATGGTGACGATCCGGTGATGGCGTACGTTGATCTCTATTTTCCGCAAGTGGCCGAAGGGACGGACGTGCGCATCGGTCGCTACGTCTCGCTGCCAGATATCGAGGCGCAACTCGCGCCGAACAACTACACTTACAGCCACTCGCTGCTCTATACCTTCGATTGCTACACGCAAACCGGCATCAACACCACCACCAAGATCAACAACCATTGGACCGTCCAAGTGGGCGTATCACCAGGCTGCGAAATCGCGCCGTGGAAGGAAACGGGCACGCTCGCAAAGCTTACCCTCAACGCTTGCGTTCAGTACGTGTGGCATGAGAGCCGAGACGACATCTACGTCTGCGACAACTCCCTTAACTCCGGGAAATATGCCTACAACAATTTGAATTCCTATTACTTCACTTGGTATCACAAGATCAACACGACCTGGCACACCGCGACAGAAAGCTGGTATCAATACGAGCGCAGCACTCCGAACCTGAACAATCCCAATGTCGGGCTGATCGGCGGCACCGTGCCCGATGCCATTCTGATATTCGACGCGAACGGCGCGCGCTGCAATAACACCACGGAGGTCACTTGTTTTGCTCCGGAGTGGGCGATGGTCAACTACCTTGAGGATCAACTCAACGCGCACAATTACATCTCGCTTCGCAATGAAGTGTTCGACGATATTCGCGGCCAGCGCACCGGAACGAAAGGCTGGTACACCGAACATCTTTTTGCGTGGGGGCATTGGGTTGGCACCACCATCCTGTTCCGTCCAGAGGTGCGCTGGGAACACATTTACAACCCCAATCTGGGATTGACCGCGCCGCCTCCCGGCACAAAAAATGAACTTCCCGGCTCGTATGACAACGGTCTGCGCCACAGCCAGCTCACTCTCGCCAGCGACATCATCTGGTTTTTCTAAGCGGACGAACGGACTACAAGCTTAATGCGCTACAACTTGGAGCGCAGGCGCCAAGCAGGCTTATAATGCGCGTGGCGCGCTCGTTGCGCGAAGGCTGCCCGGACGCATCGAACACGTAGGAAACGAGGAGGGCAATGGCTCGACTGGATTCTCCGCGGGTAATCAACATCGAGGATTTGCGCCGGCTGGCGCGCAGGCGCCTGCCCCGCGCGGTGTTCGACTACGTTGATGGCGCCGCCGGCGACGAAGTGACGCTGCGGGAAAACTGCCGCGCGTTTCAGGAAGTAGTTCTGCGTCCGCGTCACGCCGTAGCTCTCGAGAAATGCGATTTGCGCACGCGCGTCCTGGGACACGACATTTCTTTCCCCGCGATTCTAGCGCCGATTGGCTACAGCCGCCTGCTTCATCCCGACGGGGAACTGGCCGCAGCGCGCGCCGCCGGCGAGTTCGACACCGCGTTCATCCTCTCGACGGTTTCCGGGCACAAGCTGGAGAGAGCGAAGGCCGCTTCCACCGGCCCGGTCTGGTACCAGCTGTACATGCTGGGCGGGCGCGAAGTCGCGGAAGCCGCGATCGAACGCGCGCGCGTAGCCGGATTTTCCGGGCTCGTGATTACGATTGATACCGCCATCGCCGGGATGCGCGAACGCGATGTGCGCAACGGCGTGAAAGAATTGCTGGGCAGCTCGTTGCTCGCGAAAATTCCGTTCCTCCCCGACGTGCTGATGCATCCGCGATGGCTGGCCGCGTTTTTGCTCGATGGCGGCGTCCCGCGCCTGGAAAATGTAGTGACGCGCGACGCCGGCCCGATGAAGATGACGCACGTAGGCGCGGCGCTGGCCAGCGCGATGGTCACCTGGGAGGATTTGCGCTGGCTGCGCAAGCTGTGGCCCGGCCCGCTGGTGGTGAAAGGCGTGTTAACGGGCGACGATGCGCGGCGCGCGATTGACGGCGGCGCCGACGGCATCGTGGTATCGAATCACGGCGGGCGGCAACTGGACACCGTGTCGGCTACGCTGCGCGCCCTGCCGGAAGTCGTCGCGGCGGTCAACGGCCGCGCAGAAGTGTTCATGGATGGCGGCGTGCGCCGCGGCACCGACATCGTGAAAGCTATTTGCATGGGCGCGCAGGCGGTTCTGGTTGGTCGCGCGTACGCGTACGGCCTGGGCGCGGCAGGGCATGCGGGCGTGGTGCGAGCGCTGGAGATTTTGCGCGACGATGTCGACCGCGTGCTCCGGCTGATGGGTTGCGAGTCTGTGGCCGAGCTAAATCTGTCGCTGGTGGATGTGCCGGACACGTGGCGCGCAAAATCACGCGCGCGCGAATCCGAGCCAGCCCGGAAACAGTGACGCAATGAAGCAAAAAGAATGATGAATCCGGGCATGGCGATGATCACCGGCGATCGCTTGGTGCGTTTGGCGCCGGTGGATCTGGTAATCGTGGTCTTTTATTTCGTGCTTGTGCTGGCGATTGGCTTTTATCTGAAGGGCCGTTCGAACACGGGCGAAGATTTCTTCCTCGCCGGGCGCGAGATGACCGCCTGGATCGCCGGCCTCAGTTTTCTTTCCGCGAACCTGGGCGCGCTGGAGCTGATGGGTTGGGCCGCGGCGTCCTATCAATACGGCGTTCTCGCGGCGCACTGGTATTGGATCGGCGCGATACCGGCCATGTTGTTCCTCGGCCTGGTGATGATGCCGTTCTACTACATTTCCAAGACGCACTCGGTACCCGGCTATTTGAAATTGCGCTTCGGCGAAGCCAGCCGCGCGCTTTCCGCGATTTCTTTCGCGTTCATGACCGTGCTGATGAGCGGCATCAACATGTACGCGATGGCGCTGGTGATGAAAGTCGTCCTCGGATGGGACATCAATTTCAGCATCTGGATTTCCTCCATTACTGTCGCGGTCTATGTGACGCTCGGCGGCTTGCGCTCCGCAATTTTCAACGAAGTGCTGCAGTTCATCCTGATCTGGGCCGGCGCGCTGTTGATTCCGATTCTCGGATTGATCGAAGCTGGCGGCTGGAAGGCCCTGCAAGTGAAAGTCGCGCAGAATGCTTCCGTCGAATACACGCACTTATGGTCCACGCTGGGCTCGTTCAAAGACAATCCCATGGGAATTCACTGGACGGGAATCGTCTTCGGCCTGGGCTTTGTGATTTCGTTTGCCTACTGGACGACGGACTTCCTCGTCGTGCAGCGCGTCCTGGCCGCGAAAGATCTGCGCGCGGCGAAAATGGCGCCCATCATCGGCGCGGCATTCAAAATGTTCGTGCCCTTCATCGTGATTCTCCCCGGCATTTTAGGCCTCGCCGTGTTGCCGATGAAACTGACCGGCGAAGCCGCCGCAGTCGCCAGCGGCGGCCACAGCTATAACGAAGTATTGCCGCTGATGCTCGCGCGCTACTGCGGCCCCGGATTGCTGGGCCTGGGAATCACCGCGCTGATCGCCGGCTTCATGTCGGGCATGGCCGGCAACGTCAGCGCGTTCTCCACAGTCTGGACTTACGACATCTACAAAGCGCTGATTAAAAAGAAAGCTACCGACGCGCATTACGTGCTGATGGGCCGCTGGTCCACAATGCTGGGAGTGCTGATAAGCATCGGCACCGCCTACCTGGTGATGCAGTTCCTCAGCATCATGGATTACGTGCAGGCGCTATTTAGTTTCTTCGTCGCGCCGCTTTTCGGCACCGTGATTCTGGGCATGCTCTGGAAACGCGCCACAGCCGCGGGCGGATTCTGGGGCTTGCTGGCCGGCACAGTCTCGTCCGTCGGAATGTGGGCGTGGGTTCGCCATTACCCTTCCGCATTGCGCTACGTCGCGCTTTCCAGCAACGCAAAGGACATGGCGGAAAATATGTACCGCGGCCTGTGGTCCTGGATCATCTGCGTGGTGGTAACGGTAGTGGTCAGCATGGTCACGAAGCCGAAGCCCGAAAGTGAACTGGTCGGCCTGGTCTATGGCGCAACGGAAATACCATCGGAAGCGCAGGTCGCGCTGTACCAAAAGCCGGCATTCTGGGCGGCGACCGTGACCATCGTATTGATTGCACTCAATATTATTTTCTGGTGAGGCAAATGCGATCTGGCGGAACGATTTCCATCTGGTTCTTCATAGGCATCTCGCTGTTGTTCAACGGCGTGCTGATTTTTGGCGCCGGGCTCTACCAGCTTTCCCATCCACCCGCCGTCGAGGTAGTGCTCTACGATCTGCACGCGAATGTCTGGTGGGGCGGAATCCTCCTGGTGATCGGATTGCTCTACTGCATCCGCTACAATCCCGCCCGGCAGTAATTTGGCCCGTGACCGCGTCCAGCGCGCCGCTGCCTTTGTAGCGATCGGTTCAGGTTCATCGAACCGGGCAGCCGTTGCTTCTGGTTTTGCCTTTGTCGTCGCTGTTGATTTTGCCTCTGTCGTTGTAGCGGCGGCCTGCTTTCTAGGCGGGCGTAGTTGATTTTGCTTTGTAGCTCATAGCATTAGCCGTTGAACTGCCTATTTTGCAGTTGCCGCTCATATTCCTTCGTCCTCACGAAATCGCGTAACGCATTTTTTCGCCCACCACGCGGCAATTCCTCACTCCACATTCAGTCGCCCCGTAGTAAAATAATTCGCTCCAGTCGCGCACTCGTTCTGCAAATTCAGACTGAAAGGATGGCTGATGGCGATTCTCGTAGCGGGAGGAGCCGGCTACATCGGCAGCGTCACCGTGGAACAATTGCGCGCCGCAGGCGAGCGCGTGGTGGTGCTGGACAATCTGCTGCGCGGTCACCGCCCGGCGTTGGACGCCGACATCCCGTTTTATCAGGGGAATATTGGCGACCGCGCCTTGCTCGAGCAGATAGCCGCCGAACACGAACTCGAATCCTGCATCCATTTCGCCGCACTCACCTACGTCGGCGAGTCCGTGAAGAATCCCGCCTGGTATTACGAGAACAACGTCGAGCAGGGCAGCGTCATGATGAGCACGCTGCTCCAAGCCGGAGTGCGCCGCGTGGTTTTCTCCTCCACCGCCGCTACTTACGGAGTTCCCCAGCACGTCCCCATCCCAGAAATCGAACCGCAGTGGCCGGTGAATCCTTATGGCTGGTCGAAATTATTCATGGAACAGCTGCTGCAGTCCTTCGACTTAGCCTACGGGCTGAAATTCGTTTCCTTGCGCTACTTCAATGCCGCAGGCGCCACGGAAAAATACGGCGAGCACCACGATCCCGAACCGCATCTGATCCCCAACATTTTGCTGGCGATAGAGAAAAATCCGCCGGAAGTTCCCGTGCTTGGGAATAAATATCCCACGCCGGATGGCACCCCCATTCGTGATTACGTCCACGTAGCGGATCTGGCCGATGCGCACATTCGCGCCCTCGGCCATCTGCGCCGAGGTGGCGCGTCCGATTATCTGAATCTCGGCACCGGCCACGGCTATTCCGTGCTCGAAGTCATCGAAGCCGCCCGCCAGGTCACCGGCCGCGACATTCGCGTTCGCGTCGAACCCCCGCGCGCCGGCGATCCGCCCAGCCTGGTAGCCGATCCCGCGAAATCGCAGGCCGTTCTCGGCTGGGTCCCCACGAAATCCGATCTGCACACGATTATCGACTCAGCCTGGCGCTGGCACCAGCGCCATCCCCACGGCTACGATTCGTAACCGACAGCCACAAAATGGCCAACGAGCGCAATTATCGGCGCTGAATTATCAAGTTGGCTCGATGCACTAAAAGTGTGATGCGATGGGCAGCCTGAAGACGCAACCCAAACGCCCGCGCGCGACGGGGCTTCAGCCGGTCACTCGGCGGTCATTTTGCTCCGCACGATTGCCTACCGACCGCTCCCCGGGGCGCTTTCAGGTGCAGGACTTGGGCGATCAAACCATCGAGGGAGTGGACGCCCGCGGCCAAAGCATCACGATGCCAATGCAAGGCATGACGGCCGGCGAAGAGTCGCCCAATGGAGAGCGCACCTCCGAGCTTTGGTGCTCAGACTCACTTTCGGCGATCGTGCTGACAGTTGCGGGCAACACCAAGACCGGAGTGAAATCCACCGTCGCCATGCGCAATATCGAGCGCAGCGAGCCCGACCCCGCGCTCTTCCAGATTCCGTCAGACTACGCCGTCACCGAATCCGTCGCTCAACCCCGCGAACGCGGCGATACGAATGCCGCTCCGAACGAACCACCGACGCAACAACCGTAGCAAGTATCGATCCATTGACGCCGGGTAATACGCGCACCGCAGCGTCGGCCCGCATACCGTGCCTACTCGCCATGCGTTTGGAATGTGATCTTTGAAAGGGAGCCAGCTCAATTCGCAGGCTTCACGGATTCCAGCAGCCCAAAAAACCCTTCGGCCAACGTGGGGTGAATGTACACCGCGCCCTTCAGCACCGTGTACGGCGCGTCCGCCAGGATCATGGCGCCGAGGATCTGCACCGTCTCGCCGCCTTCGCTCCCCAGAATTGCCGCGCCCAGAATGCGATCGTTTTGCGCGTCCACAATAATCTTCATCAGGCCCGCGGTTTCGTCGCGTTCGATCGCGCGCGCCACACTGGACATCGGGAACGTGCCCATCTTGAATTTCCCGCCTGCGGTTCGCGCCTCGCTTTCGGTGATGCCCACGCGCCCCAGTTGCGGGTCGGTGAAAAGCGCGTAGGGCAGATAACGATGTTCGATGCTGAGATTTTTCCCCTCGATAATATTCGCGTACGCAATTTGATAATCGTTGTAGGAAATGTGCGTAAACGCCGGCCCGCCTTTCACGTCGCCCAGCGCCCAAATGCCCGGAACATTCGTTTCCATCCGGCCGTTCACTTTGATGTAGCCGTGCGCATCCGTCAGAACGCCTGCAGCTTCCAGGCCGAGATCGTCCGAATTCGGCTTCCGTCCCGTTGCGACCAGCAAATGCGATCCCTGCAACGTCTCGCTACGCCCACCAGATTCCAACGTCAGCGCAATTGCGCCGCTGCGATTCTCCACGCGCTTCGTCTCTGTTTTCATCCGCAGCACGATGCCTTCAGCTTCCAGCGCGGTTTGCAGCGCTGTCGTGATGTCGAGATCTTCCCGCGGCAAAATGTGCTTCCCATTGTGGATAATAGTCACGCCGCTCCCGAACCTGCGAAACATCTGCCCGAATTCCAGCCCGATGTATCCGCCGCCGAGCACGATCAAATGTTCCGGCACCGCTTGCAGCTCCATAATGGTCGCGTTGGTAAGAAACGGAGCCGTGTCGAGGCTGGGAATTCGCGGAATCGCAGGCCGCGTTCCGGTATTGATGAAAATTTTATCGCTCTCGAAATTCTCCGCGCCCACCTGCACCTGCTGCGGCGCGATAAATCTCGCCGGTCCGCGGACCAGCTTTATATTAGGCCTGGCGTCAATGCGTTTCTGTATGCTCGTTCGGGCGTTTTGCACCACTTGATTCTTTCGCGCCACCACGGCAGGGAGATCCACCGCGACGCCGCTCACCCGCACGCCCCAGCGTGCTGCATCGCGCGCGTAATGCGCCACTTGCGCCGAGGCCACCATCGTTTTGGTGGGCGTGCACCCGGTATTAATGCAAGAGCCGCCCAATTCCGCGCGCTCCATCAGCGCGACTTTCCAGCCCAAATCCGCCAACGCGTACGAAAGTGGTTTGCCCGCCTGCCCAGTGCCGATAACGATGGCATCGAATTTCATTTCGTTCCCTCCGTGCCGCCCGAACAATTACGCGCCCAAGTGTAACCAAATTCTTGCGCCGCGCGCACCTCGCGCAGCGCAACCACAGACCCCCCGCGTGGCCGCGCTCTTACACTCTGCCGCGCCTTTAGGCGAAACCGAGCCAAGGAAACTCGCGCAAAAAATGCATCCCGATTTCCGGCTCTCCAAATTAGAATCAAATGCATGGCCAGGGGATGGGAAAGCAAGGCAGTGGAAGATCAGGTCCAGGAATTTCAGTCGAAAGAGGACCGCAAGAACAAGAAACAAGTCTCGCAGGACCAGCTGGAAACCCGCCGCAAGCGAGGTGTGCTGCTGCTATCCCGCGCGCGCGTCGAAAAACAACTGCAAGCCAGCCATTGCCTGCGCTACCGCGAACAATTGGAGCGCGCGCTCGCCGATCTCGACGTGCAGCTCGCGCAACTCCCCACCGACTCGAAGTAAACCGCCCGCGACCAGCCGAACCATGCCCCAAGAAAATCCAACCTCCGAAACGATCAGCTCGCGTTGCTGCATAGTGGGCGGCGGCCCCGCGGGAATGATGTGCGGCTATCTGCTTGTTCGCGCCGGAATTGATGTCGTCGTGCTTGAAAAGCACGCCGATTTCCTTCGCGATTTTCGCGGCGATACCGTGCATCCCTCCACGCTCGAGGTGATGTACGAGCTGGGAGTCCTGGAAGACTTTCTTCGCCGTCCGCATCAGGAGCTTGCGCAGATCGGCGCTCAAATTGACGACTTCACCGTCACTGTCGCGGATTTTTCTCATCTACCCACGCACTGCAAATTTGTCGGTCTGATGCCGCAGTGGGAATTCCTGAATTTCATCGCGGAAAAAGCCAAAGCCTATCCCGGATTTCATCTGCGCATGGAAATCGAAGCCACCGACTTGCTCATCGAGAACGGCAAAGTCGCAGGTGTCCGCGCCAAATCACAAAACGGCGCGGTGGAAGTGCGCGCGGATCTAACCATCGGAGCGGACGGCCGCCGTTCGATCGTCCGCGAAAAGGCCGGCTTCGCAGTGCTCGACCTCGGTGCGCCGATTGACGTGCTCTGGATGCGCGTCACGCGCGAGGACAGCGATCCGAATCAAACCCTCGGCCGTTTCAGGGCAGGGAAGATCCTCGTAACGCTGGACCGCGACGAATATTGGCAGTGCGCCTACGTAATCCCGAAAGGCGGATTCGACGCCATTCGCCAAAAAGGGCTCGCGAGTTTTCGGCACGAAATCGCCAGCGTCGCGCCCTTCTTGCGCGAACGCCTCGCGGAATTAAAGGACTGGAACGACGTCAAGCTGCTTTCCGTCGCTGTCGATCGCTTGCGCCAGTGGTCGCGCACCGGATTGCTGTGCATCGGCGATTCCGCGCATGCCATGTCTCCGATCGGTGGCGTGGGCATCAATCTTGCGATCCAAGACGCGGTTGCCGCAGCAAACGAACTCGCCGCGCCGCTTACCAAAGGCGCCGTCAGCGATGAGCATCTTCGTGCGGTGCAGCGCCGCCGCGAATTTCCCACGCGCGTAACTCAAGGCTTCCAGGTCTTCGCGCACAAACGCTTCATCGGTCCAGCGATGCGCAATGCCCAGCCGATAAGCCGCCTGCCGTTTGCGTTGAAGCTTCTGCAGATGTTCCCGATCTTGCGGCGCATTCCCGCGCGCTTGGTGGGATTAGGAGTGAGGCCGGAGCATGTGCGCACACCTCAAGCAAAGCTGCAATCATCGCGGCAAAGTTAAAGAAGCTAAAGAGCGCAGCTAATCGCGCGGGCGCCCCGGATCGGGATCTTCGACGAACACCACGCCCACGCCATTCTGATTTTTCTCCCGCCCCAGCTCGAAGTGCACCACGGTTCCGCGCAGCGTCATCACGCTGGAAATCTTCGGATCGCTCGAGGCCTCAATCACCACGCGCACTTCAGACTGCAGCCGCGGCCGGCTGCGCAGTGCCAGGTAAGCTCCCTGCAAACTGATATCGCGCACCGTGGCTTTTTCCTCGAACGGCCTGCCGTCCTCGGTCTGCCCGCTCACCACCGCCGTAAAACGCAGCCGTCGCCGAATTCCCAACCGCGTTTCCTTCATCTCCACGGCCACGCCGCGTTCACTCAAGCTGATAGACATGCCTTCAGTCGCCGCCCACGTCGCCGGAAATTCCTGGCGCGCCGCGGAAAGAAATCCGTCCACCACTTTGTCCGGCGAATCCGGATCGTGATGGAACAAAATCAAATTCCGCACCTTG
>Ga0209655_10000267_pt1 | contig 20249 bp, 15 predicted proteins | sample BogFormECP03_OM2_FD_188236 | JGI IMG/M metagenome (GOLD analysis project Ga0209655, IMG submission 188236) | Bog forest soil microbial communities from Calvert Island, British Columbia, Canada - ECP03_OM2 (SPAdes) (version 2) | ecosystem: Environmental > Aquatic > Freshwater > Wetlands > Bog ...
AGCCCAGACGTTCGAATGCGGGCTGCAGATGCAAGCATCGCGGGTAATAAATCTCGCTGGGGATTCCCGCGAGGCGCAGGAACTCACGCAACGCGTCGCGTTCGCGGCAACGAATGGAAAACTGATTGTAGACGTGTTCGTACTGCGGCGCGGGTATCGGCGGCAATTTCACCTGTTGCAGTAGGTCAGCTTCGGCGAAAAGCTCGCGATAGCGTTGTGCGCGGGCCTGACGGCCTTCGGTCCATCCCGCCAGATGGCGCAGCTTAACGCGCAGCACCGCGGCCTGCAGCGCGTCCAGGCGGCTATTGGTTCCGAGAATGTCATGGTGATATTTTGTTTTGCTGCCATGCATGCGCAGCAAACACAGGCGTTCGGCGAGCGCCGCGTCCTGCGTGGTGATCAGGCCGCCGTCACCCGCGCCACCCAAATTTTTTGAAGGAAAGAAACTGAAGCATCCGAAGTGTCCCAACGTTCCAACGTAGCGATCGCGATATTTCGCGCCGATAGCCTGCGCCGCGTCTTCCACCACGATGAGATTTTTTGCTGTGGCCAAGCTGAGGATGGGATGCAGATCCGCGGACAAGCCAAAGAGGTGCACGGGCATGATGGCGCGCGTTTTTGGAGTGATGGCCGCGGCTATTTTTGCCGGATCGATATTGAAAGTTTCCGGATCGATATCCACAAATACGGGTTTTGCCCCGATCCAGGCGATGGAACCCGCAGTCGCAACAAAGCTGAAGGGCGTGGTAATCACTTCATCGCCCGGGCCCACTCCCGCGGCGAGCAAAGAAAGGATGAGGGCATCGGTGCCGGAAGCACAGGCGATCGCGTGCTCGGCCCCGAGCATCGCGGCAATCTCTTCTTCAAACAGCCGCACTTCATGGCCCAAAATAAAAAGCTGGCTCTCCATCACGCGGGTGACGGCTTGCATCACTTCTTCACGAATCGTGGCGAATTGCGCTTTTAAATCGAGAAAATCGCACAGGGGAGAGATGGTGGCGGCCGGAGAATTTCCAGCTTGCTCTTGCGGAGAAGAGCCTGGCTCTTCTGTTCGAATTCGTGGGGCAAGGTTCATGCTTGCGGTCCGGGGCCTCTATATAAAGTGTATTCCATAAAGCGCTTCGATTTCACGGAAACGCGGCCGCGATCATTTGCGGGAATCTTGGGGTAGCCTGCGTCTTAGTTCAGAATTTCGGCGACCAAATCGCGGACGTGTTCGGCGATGGACAATGCCGACGTTAGTCCCGGTGACTCAATGCCCATCAGTTGCACGACCCGGGGAAAGTCCGGATCGCGTTCGATGATGAAGTCGCCGGTGCCTCCGGCATAGGTTCCCGGGTGGCTCTGGCGCAGCGCCGGCGGCGGCACTAACTTCGCCCGAATGCCCGAGTGAGCCGGCACCAAATCCGCCGCTTGCACCTCGGGCAGCAGGCGCTTGGCGAGCTTGGCGAAATATTCGACCGGCTCCCGGTCGCGCTCGTAATCGTTCTTGGTGTCAATGTACCGCGCCGTGGGCCCAACCCACACATTCCCGGCCACGGTCTTGGTAAAATGTACGCCGAGACTTACGCCATCGGTGTGCGGCACCGGATAGACCAAGCCGCGAATGAAATCCTGCTTGCCGCGGACGAATTCGCAATATTCACCACGCACGGGATAGATGCGATGGCGCGCCATTTTCGAGCCGAGCAGGCCGGCCACTTCGTCGGCGTACAACCCGGCGCAGTTGATCAGGCATTTCGCGGCAATCGCTCCAGCGCCGCTCGTGACGCCGATGGCCGCCGAAGCAGGCTCGAGACGCTCGACCCGCGCATTCGTCACCACATGCGCGCCCCGCTCCGTCGCAATTCGCGCACACGCCTTTACCAGTCCTTCGCTGTCCACAATTCCGGTAGATGGCACTTCAATGGCGGCCACTCCGACCACATGCGGCTCGCGCTGGCGAATTCCCGCTGCATCGATCAGCCGCAAATCTTCCACACCGTTGCTGCGCCCAATTTCCAGTAGCCCGCCAAGCTCATGGACTTCCTCTTGCGAGGAGGCCACGACAAGTTTTCCGGTGCGCCGATGGGCAACCTTATGTAATTCGCAGAATTCGTAGGTCAGGCGATTTCCGCGTACGCAGTGCCTGGCTTTCAGCGAGCCGGGGGGATAGTACAGACCAGAGTGGATTACGCCGCTGTTCCGGGTACTGGCGCCCAGCCCGAGTTTCGGCAGCGCCTCGAGAAGAAACACGTCGTCCCAAACTGCGGCCAGCGCCTGCGCGAAGGCGCAGCCCACGACGCCCCCGCCAATGATTACGATATTCGCTTGTTCGATGGCCGTTTTCCTTCCGTGGCACGTTAGAGGCAAACGCGCCTACGATGCTCATGCCTCTTAACAGTTTAATGTGCGGACGGCAGCACACAAAATGGCGCGTGGGATCAACGTTCGTGCTGGCAGAGAACAGCACTTGAGGAATCTCCTATCCGCGAGACTAATGAATGGATCACAACAGAATGGAAAGACGTGCGCGGACGGGCGCGACGGAAAGCTGCTGCAGCACCGGCGAAGACGCAGGATGATAGATTCACCGGTTAGCGAAACACCGTGCAATCAAACGCTTGCGCAATTACGAGTGCGTGATCAACGTAACAAAGATGGGCTCGCCTTCGAATACCAGAGCCAGCGTGAGTCCTTCGGTCGGTGGCACGGCATCCATGGAGTAGTTGTCTCCGGTGATTACCGTCGGCACTGACAACATGCAATGATCCGCCAAGTTGCTAATTTTGGCCTTAAAGTTTCCGGCCACCATGTTGCACAGTTCCCCAAGCGCATCTCGCGCCATGGAGGGATTGGTCGCGACATCTCCGCCAAGCATCAGCGCGGCAAGCTTTCCGGCAGTGGTCCGGGAGCAGCGTACCGAGGTCATTCCGCACAGAGCGCCAGCCATGCCGACCATCGCCGTCTGCTCCCCGCAGGGTTCCCCAGGCGAGGCCAGAAGCTCCAGCCGCACCCCGGCCATCAATTCAAAGACCTCCACGGCGGCGCATTCCATGATCGATTTCCAGCTGGCATCGAAATGGACGACTCCAGCCGATGAAGATTTTGTCATAGAGCTCACAGGATACCTCCCAGAAGCGGCGCGATTCGTTCCTTGACCTGTTCCGGTGTAAACGGCTTGCGCAGATAACCTTTGGCGCCCGCGGAGAGCGCTTCCACCACGCGAGCTTCACTGCCCTCGGTGGTAATCATCACCACCGGAACGCCCTTGGCGGAGTCGATGCCTGCAAGATTTTTGAGGAATTCCAGGCCATCCATCACCGGCATGTTGATATCGCTGAAGATCATGTCCAGCGGACCTTTCTGGACGGCCGCCAGAGCTTCGGCGCCATTGCTGGCTTCCAAAACTTCCGTCAGGTCCAGCCCCGCCTGACGCAGCGCGCGCTCCACAATCTTTCGCATCACCGACGAGTCGTCCACAATCAGGACTTTAAGTTTCTTCATCTGTGCTCTCCTCGAATCACGTTTCCCGTGGTCTCCCAGCTCTCTTCGTTTGCGGGATCGCTAAGCCCGCGTGAATATGGTGTCCACTAACGCAGTGACGCGCACCACGGCGGCGTCCAGGTCCAGCGTGAAGCGCGCCAGATCCATGTTCGTTATCTTTGGCATATGTTTCGCCAGCTCCGTCCAGCCGGCATCCATTTCAAGATCGACCGCGCGCCACTCGTCGTATCCGTAGCCGAGGCCGCGCACCCGGCACAGAAGGTCCGCCAGGTGGGTAATGGCGATTAACGGATTGCCCGACGGCCCGCTCTCAATGGCGTGATGCCATTCGATTACTTCGGTGATGGCCGGAGGAAGCTGCCAGGTGCCGGCAAGAATCGCGCCACTGTCGCAATGCGTGAAGCCCATGGTCTCCTGTTCCAGCTCGTAGAGTGGCCGGCCGGTCTCCATCGCTGCGGCGAGGACCGCGCGGTATTCCTCGGTGTAAGACAACGACGTCACCAGAATGCCGATATCGTGCAGCAAGCCCGCTAAATACGCCTTGTCCGGCTGGCCGTAACCGATACCCTCCGCAAATTCCCGGCAAACCAGCGCGCATCCGAACGAATGCCGCCAGAACACATCCGCGTCCAGCACCCATTTGTCCGCCGGCACGATCTTGCCAAAGCAGTTGCTCAGCAAAATGTCTTCGATACGCTGAATGCCCAGCGTCACGATGGCCGCTTGAATGGATTCGGCGGGCCGCGACCGCGCATACAGCGAGGAGTTTGCAATCCGTAGAAGCTGAGCGGCGATGGTCTTTTCGTAGGAAACCAGCTGGGCGACCCGCTCAAGCTGAATGTTGTCTGGCGGCTGGCGCAGCAGATCGAGCAGCGGCTCGAGCACCGCGGGCGAAGACGGCAGGACGCGCAGCTTTTCGATGCGCTTGCGGAGATCTGGATTTAGCGCGGCATTCATGGTTTGGCCAGCCCTTCGGCGTTTGCCACAGGCTTCAAATAGCCGGTGGTTCCGGGGAGATGCACGAGGTGAAATTGATCGGTAACCTGGTAGAGAGATTCGGCCGCCCCCAGAAAAAAATATCCCGGGGCCTGTAAACCCGAATAAAAGTGCTGCACCACGCGACGTTTCGCCGGCACGTCAAAATAGATCAACACATTGCAGCAGAAAATCAGGTCCAGCCCCTTCATGAAAAGCATTTTGCTGTCGTCGCTTAAATTCAAGCGCGAGAAAGTGACCAGCGATTTCACTTCATTGGTCACCTGAAGTTTGTCGCTATCGGTGGTCTGGAAGTATTTCCGTTTGTAAAGGTCGGGGGTGTTGCGCAGAGCGTACGATCCATAGATTCCGGCTTTGGCGGCCTCAATCGATCGATCGTTCAGGTCCGTGGCGACGATCTCGAAGGTCCAGCCCTTTAGCAATGTGGCGGTCTGCTCCATCAGAAACATGGCCAGGGTGTAGGGCTCTTCTCCGGTAGAGCACCCCGCGCTCCACACGCGCAGTTTGCGCAGTCCGATCTTGGAGCGCGAGGCCACCAGTTCCGGAAGAATCACGTTCTGCAGGGCGTTGATTTGCGGCGGGCTGCGGAACAAGCATGTTTCCCCGATGGTGATTTCATTCAGCAGCTCGCGCAGCTCCAGCACGCGAGACCCCGGGCTGCTGAGCAGCTCAAAGTATTCGCGCGACTCCATCGCCTTCATGTTCGCGATGCGCCGCTTGCAGGCGGCGGAGAGCAAATACAATTTTTCTTCGGAGTGATAAATTCCGCAGGCCTGGTAGACCAGATCGCGGATGCGAAAATAAACCGGATCATGCGCCGCGGCTTTTGCGGGAGCAGTGCTCGGCAATTTCTGCGTCTCTGCTTGCATCATCCGTCACCTTGACCCGAAAACTTCCCATCTTCGCTGGTGCATCTGGGGCGCGGCATCTACGGCCTCACGCGCAGACTGCGCGTCAGCGCATCGCCGGGCTCAACGCCTGCCGGCTCTTGCGGATGTGCCGATCGATTTCCGAGGCCAGCATCCCCAAAGGAAGAATCTTGTTCGCCCATCCCGCGGAGGCCACCTGCCCCGGCATGCCCCAGACCACGGAGCTCGCTTCATCCTGCACATACACCTGACCGCCGCGCTCGTGAACCATTTGCGCGCCGAGAACGCCATCCGAACCCATCCCGGTCATAACTACCGCGAGTGTGCTCGCTCCAAACGCCGCCGCCACGGAACGAAAAAGTGCGTCTACCGCGGGCCGGCAGGAGTTTTCCGGCGGGCCTTGATTCATCGCCAATTGCATGCTCGTCCCGTGCCGCTCCACGGTCATGTGGTAATCGCCCGGCGCGATCCATGCTTCGCCAGGCTGCAGCCTGATACCTGGTTCGCCCTCGCGAACCTTTATGGCGGCTTTTTTCCCGAGCCGCTCCGCCAGCATGCGGGTAAATACCGGCGGCATGTGCTGCACGATCACGATGGGCACGGGAAAATCACCCGGAATCGCCTGCAATAGCTCCGCAAGAGCATTGGGTCCGCCCGTGGACGTACCGACCGCCAGAACATCGACTCTCGGCGCAGGGAGCGTGCTTGCGGCCGCTAGCGCCGGCCGTTTTACGGGAATCGCTGCGACTGCCGGGCGCGCGGAAACCTCGCGAACGCCGCACAAGGCTTTGATCTTGGGAATCAGATCTTGCTTGATTCTTTCCATGGTTACGTCGAGGCTGCCGGTGTTGCTGGGTTTGGTAACGTAGTCGCTGGCGCCCAAGGCCAGGGCATCGAGCGTGGTTGCGGCGCCGCTTTCGGTCAGCGTGCTGAACATGATGATGGGCAGCTTCGGGTAGAGCTTGCGAATTTCCGGGATGGCTTCGAGGCCCGAGAGGTTAGGCATCTCGACGCCCAGGGTAAGCAGGTCCGGGTTGAGCTGCGTGATTTTCGTTAGCGCGATGCGGCCATCCGCTGCGGTGCCCGCCACTTCGATCGCCGGATCCGAGGCCAAGGCATCGCACAGTACTTTCCGGATGAGCACGGAATCATCCACGACGAGAATTCGTATCGGCGGCATGGCGCGTGACTAGCGTTCCTTCCCGTTGCTGGCTCCACAGGCCCGGCTGGGCGTGCGGGTGTTCGACTCCCTGAACGTACGGACGGCGTTGCCCGGCGAGGGCTTGCCGCGGGACTCAATATTTGAATTGCGTCACCAGATCACGAAGTTCGCCGGAAATGTGCGTCAACTGCGACGCGGCGTTCTGTGAATCGCTGGCGCCCCGAGAGGTACTTTGCGCGGCTTCGGCCACGCCGGCGATGTTCTTGGCGATTTCACCCGCGCCGCGCGCCGCTTCGGTCACGTTGCGAGACATTTCGTTGGTGGTGGCGTTCTGCTCCTCGACGGCGGACGCGATGGTGTTGGAAATGTCGTTCACCTGATTGATGATGCGCGTGATGGCGGCGATCGCTTCGACGGCGCTCTTGGTGTCCACTTGGATGGTTTCGATTTTCTGGCTGATGTCCTCGGTGGCTTTGGCGGTTTTCTTGGCGAGTTCTTTTACTTCCGTCGCCACTACAGCAAAACCTTTGCCAGCTTCTCCCGCGCGCGCCGCCTCAATCGTGGCGTTCAGCGCGAGCAAGTTAGTTTGCTGGGCAATGGAGGTGATGACCTTGATGACTTGGCCGATCTCGACGCTGGATTCGCCAAGTTTACTGACGGTAACGTTGGTAACCTGCGCCACCTTTACCGCTTCGGTGGCCACCTTGGCGGCTTCGGTGGCGTTCTTGGCAATCTCCTTGATGGAAGCGCTCATCTCCTCGCTTCCGGCGGCAACCGTTTGCAAGTTGCGATTCACTTGCTCGCCCGCCGTGGAAACCACGTTGGCCTGGGACGAGGTCTCTTCCGCGTTCGCGCTCATCTGCTGGCTGACGGCCGTAAGTTCGCCGGAGGAGGTGGCCAGTGTCGCCGCCGTCTGGCCGATGCGGGACATGCTGGCGCGCAGATTGGTGAAAAACTGCGAAAGCCCGACGCCCATCTGGCCAATCGCGTCCGTCCCGCTCACCGAGATTTCTTGGGTTAAATCGCCTTTCGAGGCGGCCGACACCGACACGAGCATGGCGCTCACTTTTTCGCGCAAGTCCACTTCGGCGGTTTTTTGTTTGGTGATATCGGAAGCATATTTAACGACTTTAAGGGGCTTGCCGTTCACGTCAAGGATGGGGTTGTAGGAAGCGGAGAGCCAAACTTCCTTCCCGCTCTTGGCGATGCGCTTAAATTCGCCGGCCTGGTGTTCTCCGCGATTCATGGAGGCCCAAAACTCTTTGTAGGTGGCGCTATGGCGATGCTCTTCGTCGACGAATATGCTGTGATGTTTGCCCTTGATTTCGTCCAAGGTGTAGCCCATGGCGCGTAGAAAATTCTCGTTGGCGGTGACGATCGTGCCGTCCATGCGAAATTCGATCACCGCCTGGGAGCGCACGATGGCCGCGATTTGCCCCCCGTAGTCTGCATTTAGGGCCTCCAGTCGCAACTTTTCCGTCACCACCTCCCAGCTCACCATGGGGCCCAGGTAATTGTGCTGGTCATCATAAATGGGGCTGACCAGAAGATTCAGCGTCTCGTCTCCCAGCTTGATGTTGGCCTGATGCGGAAGATTGCGGGGATCGGCGAGCATGGTCCGCTGGTACGCGGGATTCTTGTGGAAGATATCGATGACCGAACCGAGCACCTTATCCGCGGTAACGGGGAGCAGCTTTTCGATGGTTTTGAGGGTCTTTTCCGACGCGGGATTCACATAAATGATTTTAAGATCCTTGTTGGCCAGCATGATGTTGGTGGGCGCCGCGGTAAGTATGGCGCGCATATGCATGGCACTGAGGCCGCCGTTCTGCGATTCCGCGTTACCGTTTTTGGCGTCGGCCGGCGCGGTTACATTTTCTGAATCCAGCGCGGCGATTTTCTCCGTCACGCCGTCCACCACTTCCGGTGGCACGCCCAGCTCGGCAAGCGCTTCCGCGAGGTGCGTGGCGGCGCGTTCGAATTGGTAGCGTTCGACGAGCAACTCGGCATGCGCCGATTTCAAATCCCGGCCCTTAAACTCGGCGGGGCCGCCCAAGGCTTGCGTCAGGAACTGCGTCTGCCGCGTTTTCAACCACGCGATATTGGTTTTCTCGAAGAATTCCTTGAGGTCCGGGTCTTCGAGAATCCTTTCATAGAACTTTTCTACTACCGCGGCGATGTTGGCCTTGCCTCCCAATTGGGAATACAGCGAATCGGTGCGGCGAACAGTCGGCAATTTCACTCCCATAACGGCTCCTTATCCTCGGCTCGCGAGGCGCTGCAGATTTCAAGCGACCATAAAACTGGTTACGTAATTCAGGCCCCGCAAGGTGACCAATGCCATCCCCACGGTGCGATGCAAAGCGCGCGTCTCGTACCTTCCGGAAAGCATTGGCCGCCCCAGCAAAATCATCAAGACGTAACAGAGCAACACGGCCACGGAGACCCCGGCGTGGAACCACAGCAATGGGCGGACATGCGAGGCTACTTGCTCAACGGCGTGGCGGGTTACTTCGATGTACAGCACGAGCAGCACATCGGCCGCAAACGCGGTGCTCATGAGCCGCAGATGAATGCGCGGGTTGCGCTTGCGAAACCATAGCCCTGCGGCAATGAGCAGGAGCACTCCGGTAGACGCTAGATGCAGCATGTCAGGCCTCCGCCCCGGCGAGCGCCGGCTCGAGGTCTGGTCCATTCACGGCTTTTTCCGTGTCCAGGATCAGCAGCAGGTGTTCCGGCAGCTTGTAGACGCCCTGGATCAACGTGCGAACCGCACCGGTCACAGTTTCGGGCGTGGGCTCGAAGCTTTCCTCCTGGGCCTCCAACACGTCACCGATTTCGTCGACGAGCAGACTGACGGCTCCGTCCACCGTGCGCACGACGACATTCATGGGCAACTGCCCTTCGGGAAGCTCGCCAGCGTTGAGGCGGCGGCGAAGATCTACGGCCACCACAATCTGTCCGCGAAGATTGATGAGCCCGCGGATGACCTGTGGGACGCGCGGAACCCGCGTCATCTCCTGATAGCGGATGACTTCCTGGACTTGCTGAACGGGGACGCCAAAGAGCTGGCCATCGACAAAGAAAGTACAAAACTGCGCAGCATTGGCCATGGCTAAAACCCCTGACTCACAGGCGCGTTCTTGAAAAAGCCGGGATTGGCGGCGCGCACCAAGCCGGCTACATCGAGCAAGTCGGTGACGCGCTCTTGAATCACGGCGGAGCCCAGCAGCCCGCTGCGCTGGGCCGGTTGCTGCCGAACAATGGAGTCTTCAACGATGTCCAGAATGCGGTCGACCACCAGACCGATATTGCGGCCTTGCTCCGAGTACACCACCACTTGCAGCGCTGCGGAAGGATCGGCCGGGGCGTCGCCGGCCGCGATTTTCAAAGTCTCGGCGATGCGGATCAGCGGCATGATCTGGCCGCGGTACTGGACGACCTCGATATCCCCGGCGCGCTCGATGACTTCGCGCGGGAACTCCTCGAGACGCGCCACTAAGGAGAGATCCATGGCCAGGCGACCTTCCGCGCCGCATTTGAGCAGCAGCACGGTTTGCATTTTTTCCGAGGCGCTCGCACCGGGAGCCACTTTTTCATTTACGCCGCGGTCGCGGCCTTCGTTGACCACGTTGGCGGACTGCGCGATGCCCAGCACATCGAGAATGAGCGCCACGCGGCCGTCGCCCATGATGGTGGAGCCGGCAAAAGTCTTCACCCCCTTGAGCTGCTTTCCGAGCGGCTTGACGACGATCTCTTCGGTATCGTTGATTTCATCGACCACCAGACCGAACTTCCGCTCGTCGGCCTGCAAGATGATGATGTTCACCGCGTCGGCTATCGCCGCGCGCGGCGTCGAAGGATCCGCGCGCAGTTCGCGATTCAGATAGACCAGCGGAAGCAGGCGTCCGCGTAGCCGGTAGACCGCCACGCCCTGCAGCAACTCGATGCGTTTGCGCGCCTCTTCCCCTTCAAGACGCACCAGCTCCAGCAGGCTAATCTGCGGTATGGCGTAACGGTCGCCGCCGTCCGTAATGATCAATGCCGGGATGATGGCCAGCGTCAGCGGTATCTTCATCCGTACGGTGGTCCCGGTTCCCGGCTTGGATTGCACGTCCACCGTGCCGCCAATCTTGTCGATATTGGTCTTCACCACATCCATGCCCACGCCGCGGCCGGAGACATTGGTAACTTTTTCGGCAGTGGAAAAGCCCGGCTGAAAAATCAAGTGCAGCAGTTCACGCTCGTTCATCCGCAGCGACTGCTCCGCGGTGATCAACCCCTTTTCGATCCCTTTTCGCCGAATCTTCTCCGCGTCCAGACCCGCTCCATCATCGGAGATTTCAATAATCACCTGGCCGCCTTCGTGATATGCGCGCAGCGAAAGCAGACCCTCGGGAGCTTTTCCCGCAGCCGCGCGCTGCGCCGGAGACTCGATGCCGTGGTCGACGGAATTGCGCACAATGTGTGTGAGCGGATCCTTGATGGCTTCAATGATGGTTTTATCCAGTTCGGTTTCCTTGCCAACCATCTCGATGCGCACGGTCTTCCCGCAACTCATCGCCACGTCGCGCACGGTACGCGGAAACTTGCTCCAAATCGTGCCGATCGGCTGCATACGCGTCTTCATCACGCCTTCTTGCAGCTCCGTGGTAATCAAATTGAGTTGCTGGCTGGGTGTGACGATGGCGGCTTCTTCGGTGGCGTTGGCGAATTGCAGAATCTGATTGCGTGCGAGCACCAGTTCTCCGACCAGATTCATCAGCTTGTCGAGCAACACCACATCCACGCGGATCGACGAATCGCTTGCCGCCGCGCGTGCGACCTGCTGCGTGCGCAGCGCTTCCACCACTTCCTGCGGCTTCACCGCGCCGCGTTCCACCAGAATCTCGCCAAGATGCCGCGGATCCCCTTCGCTTTGAATGCGTATCGCGGAAGCCACGTCAGCGGCGGTGGCTGCGCCCTCTTTGATCAGGATTTCTCCGATAGATGCGGCCGGCGGTCTGTCCACGCCTTCTTGCTCAGGCACCGCTGGCGCCGCAACCACTTTCTTTACTGGCGGCAAAACGATCGGCGGTGCTGCAGGCACCCCTTTGAGCAGCGCGGTTAACGTTTCGATGAGCGCTGCGTCGTCGCGTTCTCCCTCGGCGCCGCTGGCGTCAATCTGCACCAGCATCTGCCGAATCGCATCAACCATCTGTAATAGCGCCGTGGTAATTTCCGGCCGCAGCGTCAACTCTCCGTCGCGCAACTTCGTCAGCAGGTTCTCGCCCACGTGCGCCACGGACTCCAGTTTCTTAAACCCTAAAAAGCCACATGCGCCCTTGATCGTATGGATTGTGCGAAATACTCCCGCCAGACGTTCGTGGCTGGGATCTTTTTCCAGTTGCACGAATTCACGGTCCAGTAGATCCAGGTTCTCGTTGCTTTCGACAAGAAACTCGCGAACGATTTCATCGCTCATGCGTTTTCAGCCTCGGACCGCCGTTGTTGTTTGATCGTCGGCGGAACCGGTTGTACCGGATTGCGCTTGATGCGCGCCCGCCAACAAATTCCCCAGCCCCGACTACGAAAAAGTAAGCCATCCCCAAACTATTGGAGTTCCCCAACAGTGACGGCGATAAACTTGCAATTCGCCTGCCAGCGGGACCGTGAACAAACGCGCTCTGGCTCTCGACGTCGGCAAATTCCAGCCCTGGGCATAAGTGCACGCTCGCCAACGCTGATTTTTCGCGTTCAGGCGGACTACGGGTCGCATCGCGTGCACCACTGCGCCCGCGACAGCGTCTTTATGCGATCGCCCGTTTCTCCAGTACCTCGCGGAAGGCTTAACGAAATCTAATGTTTGGGCGTTGCAAGACGTTGCGGGGGCCTTCGACATCATTTAGCAAATGTCATGAAAGGAGCTGACCACACACACGCGGCTCTTTTTCTGCGAGTGCAGGTCACGTGGTTCCAGTTCGAGATTCTTTTCCGGCTTCGGGAAGCGACGCTCCCAGATGGCGCATTCCCGAGAGGACTACTCGTGGCTTCGTGCAGGATTTAAACATTGCAGAACATGGGCCCAGCCATGGTTGAAGCTATCGAGCAAAACAGAGAGCAACCACTTGTCTGATGGATTGCTCATCAGGTTCCCCGTCAGAAGTCCAGGCGACAATCCCATCCCGGCGTATCAGTACAGCGCTCAATCCCTTTCGCATGGACGCTTTTCGTGCGGTATCTATTTCATCCTCGCAAAGCAGTCCATGTTTTCGGCGAAAACTGAATTTGCGGGAATATATCTAAATCCGTTTGCGCTCACCAGCTCTGTCAGCCTGGGATAATCGACGATCGTTGGGTGGAACTCGATGATGATTGCGTCCGTGAACGCTAGCCACTCGACGGGGCCATGAAACAATTCTTGTTCACCACCTTCAATATCGATCTTAACCAAAGCAAACTTGGGCACGGCAAAGTTCTGGATGATTGACCCCACGCTAATCATCGGCACTAACGAGCCATTTTCCGACAATTTCCCCAGGTTGGAAAGTTCGCTGAATTCGAATCGTACCAGCCCTTCCTTCGGCCCTATGGCCGCTTCCAATACGTGGCCAGAGATGCCGTTCAGTTCGAGATTCTGGCGCACCAGCGCGGCGTTGCTTGGATCGGGCTCTACCGCAATTACTTCGCGGAGCGAATAGTGCTTGGCCAGCCATAGACTCGTCATTCCGATATTTGCTCCGAGGTCCAGCAGGGTGCCCTGGGGATTCTCAAAAGGCAGGCGGTAAGCCTCTTGAAACCATATTTCCCGAATGCTGTGAAGATCCCCTTTGTTCAGTCGATAACGAATCTTGATGTTTCCTCGAAGATGGACCTCCCGCACACGATTGCGCCGCTCTCTGGGAACAAGACCGATAACTCTGGCGAGCACTAAATCAGTTCCCAGCCGAAAGCAAGACCGCACATCGGCGGTAAGTCTCACCGTTGCTCGCAAGTCACGAGCGAGAATATTCAAAACGGCAACAAACTTAGTTGCAGGCATTTATCCTGACTCCAGAACGAAAATTTTGGCCGCGCCGCGTTGCTCCGCCGAAGAATGGTCGCGAAACATACCTTTGAACCGCGTCGACCAGGCGACGAACAGATACATCTTACAGATTCGATTTGAGAGCTAACGGTATTCTTTTGAGTTTGATAGAATCAATCTTCTATTTATTTCCCCCCGACGTGGCCATCGACTAGAATTGTGCCGCAGAAGAATGCGAAATTGCCTGCGACGGTAACCATTGTGGCGTTCCTGCGATTGTCTTGTACTTAGTTAAATGCGGTGTGGAACGAGATGCTAAATTCTATGCGGAACTTTATGACCTGTGCGCAGTCACTCGAGGGACAAATTCGTTCGCCATGGAACAATGAATGGCAGACCAAACATCCATAAGGTTGATCATTTTTTCGCATTTTTTTGCGCCCGGAATCGGTGGTGTGGAAAAGCAAGTTATGTCGCTGGCCAGCGGGTTAACTCAGAAAAACGCTCCGAGCGATCAGCCGAAGTTTGAGGTGACGGTCGTTACGAACACCGCCGCCCCGCCCGCGCAAGACGCGGTTCATGCGTTCCAAGTGATTCGACGCCCGAACTTTTTTCGTCTTTGCCGCCTCATTCAACGCGCCGACGTCGTTCATATAGCCGGCCCATCCTTGTTGCCTCTGGCCATTTCCTATTTCTTGCGCAAACCCACGGTCATCGAACACCATGGTTATCAGTCGATTTGTCCCAATGGCATTCTCATTTACGAACCGGACCGATCTGTATGCCCCGGTCACTTTCAAGCGAGGCGGTATGCGAAGTGCCTAAAATGCCTGGCTGCCGAGAGTTCGCTGGCTTCGAGCTTCAAACAACTCTTGCTTATGTTTCCGCGATATCTGCTCTCAAAATCTGTCACCGCGAATATCGCGATTACGAAACACGTTCTTGAAAGGCACGGTCTACCGCATGCGCAGGTGATCTATTACGGCATCGAGAATGTTGCGGATCTCGGAATATCGGCGCGGCCGCCAAGGCGTGACGGCGACAAATTTCGGTTCGCGTTTGTGGGCAGGTTTGTCCCGGAAAAAGGGATAGAAGTGCTTCTTTTGGCGGCACAAATGTTAAAGTCTCTCGGCCTGGATTTCGAAGTTCGATTGATTGGCGATGGACCGTTGCGAGCCGAACTCGAAGAAACCATCAAAAGATTCGATCTAGTCGATCATGTATACATTACGGGCTTTGTCGATCCCGGATTGCCGATGAAGAATGCACTGAGCGATGTGGACGTTGTGGTAGTGCCTTCCGTTTGGGAAGAAGCTGCCGGATTTTCTGCCATTGAACAAATGATTGACGGTCGATTGGTCATCGCGTCAGACGTGGGTGGACTCGCAGAGATCGTTGCGGATGGGGGGTTGCTATTCCCGATGAAGGATGCTGCCGCGCTGGCATCTCGGATGAAAGAAGTTTTGCTCGATCGATCGCTGGTGGAAAGTATTGGAGCAACGAGCCGGAAACGGGCACTCGCTCTCTTCGATCGTGATCGCATGATACGAGATCATGTGCGTTTATATTTGAAAGTCGCCCGGCTCCCCACGGTGGTTAGCGACCGAAATACGATGCATGCGGCATAGCCTTCTGAAAACGGTGATTTGCCAGGCGATCCCGCGGCCAGCGCGTACTTGCTTGCGCTCTCCATCTAGATTCGCTCGGGTGGATACGGGAGGCGCGTGAATTTCCACTGACTTTGAACAGGTGATTTTTCCGCAGTCTTTTGAGCTGCTACGGACGGAAACCTTGTAACCGGACTTCCCGTCAGATTTTGCTAGCGATGCGCCCACTCCAAAAAAACTACCCGATGGTAATGCGGCGCTGGTCGCGGCCAAGGTGCTCAAGCCGGATGCGCACTTGTGGCCACGGCGCGATGAGCGGAAAGCGCTCGGACCATTCCAGAATGGCGATGCCCGGTTGCGTGAACATATCTTCCATGCCCAGCGTTTCAAAATCGTGGAAGCTTTCGATGCGGTAGAGGTCCGCGTGGAAAACCTTTTTTTCTTTGCCGTATACATGGACCAGCGTGAAGGTAGGACTTGTCACGTCCTCTTCGTTGGCGGCGCCCAGCCCCGCGACCAGGCCCTTAGTAAGCGTAGTCTTGCCGCTGCCCAGATCGCCGGTGAGTAACACCAGCGCGGGCGCCACTAACGTTTTGGCGAATTCCCTGCCCCACGCGGTAGTTTCTTCCGCGGAACTTGTCACCACCGAGCTGACGATGGCTTCAGGCAACTTTTTTTCAGAAGCTCCATTTTCAGGCACTTTGTTGCAACTCCTGTAGCAGCGCGCGGCGCGCGAGGGGCAAAGCGTTTACCAGTTCGCTGGAAAGTAAGCCCGAGATATCCGTGTGTGCCGTGGCGATTTCTGCAGCTTTTCCGTGAAGATACACACCCAGCGCGAGAATGCGCAGCCAGTCCGCGGTCCCAAACTGCGATGTAAGGGCCGTAAGGAAGCCGGTCAACACGTCACCGGAACCGCCTTTGGAAAGGCCAGGATTGCCGCTGGTGTTGACGAACACAGCGCCATCGGGTCCCGCAACAATGGTATGAAAGCCTTTCAGGATTACATGCGCGTTCCACCGCCGGGCGGCCTCGAGCGCGGTCTTGATCCGCGTCGATTGCACTTCCTTCGTGCTTTTCCATGCGAGCCTGCCCATTTCGCCAGGATGCGGAGTGATCGCCAGAAACTTGCTTTTTCTTTCGGCAAGCGCATCCGCCCGGCTAGCGAACGCGTTCAGGCCGTCGGCGTCGAGGACAATCGGGATTTCCGCATTCCGCACCACTTCCCGAATAAAATCCTGCGTCTCGGGCTCCGTGCCGAGGCCCGGGCCCATTCCAAGGACGGATTTCTTTTCCAGAAGTTTCGCGAAACGGTGATTGGTCCAGTTACTTGAAGCTAGCGTTCCGCTGCTGGTGGCTTCGAGCGGCTCGGTCATATATTCCGGATGCGCCGCGGCCACCATCGGCAACACCGGCGCCGGAGTCGCCATCGTCACCAAGCCCGCGCCTCCGCGCAGCGCCGCACTGCCGCAAAGAATCGCCGCCCCGCTTTTGCCCGTCGACCCGGCAACCAGTAACGCGTTGCCATACACACCCTTGTTTGAATCCCACGGCCGCACCAGCGGGAGCTGCGCAAATTCCTGCGGCTCCGCCCAGCGCATCGGTCCGCGGCCTAATTCTTCCACCAGACTGCGCGGCGAGCCAATCTGCACCACCTCCAGCGCTCCAGCTTTCGCTGCGTCCGCGGATTCGAGCTGCCCGATCTTTGGCGCGGTGAAAGTAACCGTGCGGTGCGCGCAGAGCACCGGCCCGGCCGCGGCTTGACCGTCGGACGGCAACCCCGACGGAGTATCCACAGCAAGAATCAGCGCCGGATTTGCCGCCGTAGCATTCTTCGAAACGCGATTCACTTCTTCGATCGCCGCAGCAACCAAGCCTTCAGCCGCCCCGCGCAGCCCCGTGCCGAGTAACGCGTCCACAATGATCTGCGCACCACCAATGCCGGGCCGCATCTTTTCCCAGGCTCCAGCGTCCTCAATAAAGGTGGTCCGCTCACTAACCTGCTTCCAGCGCTGGAAATTGTCGCCGGCGTCCGTGCCGGTCTTCGGCTCGCCGCCAAAAAACCACACGTGAGGATCGCGACCGGTATTTTTCAGGTGGCGCGCACAAACCAGTCCGTCGGCCCCGTTGTTGCCTTTTCCGCAAAGCACCACAATCCGCGCATTGGCACCAGCGCCGCCAAAGCGCAGCACCGCATCCGCCACATGCTTTCCCGCCGCCTCCATAAGCTGCGCGCCAGAAATCTTGTAGCGCTCCGTAGTGAGCCGATCAACGTCGCGCATCTCCGCTGCAGTAAGTGCTTTCATGTCAGAGAGTAGTGTAACCGGAGATGGACTGTGGACGTTGTTGTCAAGCGCAGTTATCGATGCCGGCAGTAAGAGCGCGGCTATAACATCCACCCACCGCTCACGTTGACCACCTGCCCAGTCACGTATTCCGCCTCTTCCGAAGCAAAGAACGCCACGGCGGCCGCCACATCTTCAGTGGTAGGTGGGCGCCCAATGGGAAACCGTGCGTCACGAATCTTGCGTGCTTCCTCGATGGTCAGTTCGTTTTCGTCGATGCTGGAGGGATTTACGACGTTCACGGTGATTCCGTTTTTTGCTTCTTCGAGCGCCAGCGAACGCGATAACGCCACCACCGCGGCCTTCGCTGCCGCGTACGCAGAAATTTTTGCCTGACCAAATGCGCGCTCCGCCCCGACCGCGCCCATATTAATGATGCGTCCCCAGCGCCCCTTGCGCATGTGCGGAAGGGCGGCGCGGCTGACGTAGACAACGGTCATCAAGTTCGACGCGAAAATACTTTTCCAATCGTCCAGTGAAGATTCGCTGAGCGTGCCCCAGCGAAAATCGCCCACATTGTTCACCAGCAAATCGAGGCACCCAAAGCGATCGACCACGGTCTGCACCAGTTGTTCGGCTCGCGAAGCATCGGAAATGTCGGTCTCCACCGCGACGCAATCCGCGCCCGCGGCTTGCATCTGGCGCAGGGTTTGCTGCGCGGCGGCTTTGTTCGAGCGGTAGGCGATAGCCACGCGCGCGCCATCTTTCGCCAAACGCGTGGCGATGCCCCGGCCAATACCGCGGCTGCCACCCGTCACCAACGCCACCCGGTTCCTCAGCGACATGCTCTATCCTCGCCTCGCACTATTTGTATCGCCGCCGCCACGCGGCGCAATCTTGCACGGCTTGTCCAACACAAATCACGGCAGAAAATCGTAGCCAAAAATCGCCACAGAAAATCGCGGCCAAAGTCGTCGGTACCAAGGCCAGTATAGCCCAGCGTTGCCGAATTGCATGGGCGGCAAACGACGGCGCGCCGCTCTCGCACTATTTCAGGCGCGCCACAATCACCGTCATATCGTCCGCCTGCTCAGGGGTTCCGGCCCACTCTTCCACGCTGGCCATGAGCGACTCGCAGACTTCGCGCGGCGTCAAGGATTGCACGCGAACCGCGGCCTGCTCGAGCCGCGGTATGCCGAACTCCTCGCCGTAGACATTCTCCGGCTCGATCAACCCGTCGCTGTAGCCGATGAGCAGCGCATCGCACGGCACCGTGACGATGCCCTCTTCGTAATCGTAGTCCTCGATGACCCCGAGAACCATGCCGCCTTTATCGAGGTGCAGCGTTTCGGCAGGACACAGCAGGAACGTGGGAAGGTGTCCGGCGTTGCAGTAGCGCAGCGTGCGTGCGGCACTGTCGTACACCGCAATAAAGAACGTCGCGAAGCGGTCGTCACCCGTATTGCGCACCAGATGCTTGTTGAGCCGCGATACGAGTTCCGAGGCGCTCAACCCCTCGCTGCCCGGCGCCAGCATCTGGCTGCGCAACGCCGCCTGCAAGCTGGCCATCAGCAGCGCGGCGGAAATTCCCTTGCCGGAAATATCGGCGATGGCGATAGCCACCTGGGTGGGGCTGATCTGAATGAAATCGTAGTAATCGCCGCTGACCGCGCGGGCCGCTTTGCAAATCGCTTCGATCTCGACTCCCGGGACCGATGGTATTTGCCGCGGAAAGAGCTGATTCTGTACTTCCCTGGCGATGGAAATTTCATTTTCGAGTCGCTGGCGGCGGGATTTTTCGTCGATCAGATTGTTGACCGAACCAGTCATTTCATTGAACGATTCGCCCAGCACTCCCAACTGGTCTTGGCGGTCCACGCGGACGCGATGCGTAAAATCGCCAGACTGGATGTAGCGCGTGGCGGCGTAGAGATCGTCCACCGCGGTGGTGATGCGGCGAGTCATCACAATGCCGGTAAACAACGCCGCTGCTTCAATCACCAGAAGCGCGACCACCACCAGGATAAATGGCAACAGATAGATGATGCCGAGTTCGCCGATGGACGAAAAGATGCGAGAGTTCAGGCTGGAGGGCCGGGCGCTGAACGAGGCGACTACCGGCCAGCTTTTCTGGATGGCGGCGCCTTCACGTCGCACGCTGACGCCTCCATTTAACTCGTGCGAGGCGATTTCTTCCTCGAGATAGACGGCTTCGAATTTCGAGACGCCCGTGATAATCGGGTCGAGCCACATCAGCTTGGGTTGCAGCGCGCGGTTGCGCGCGCTAACGCGGCGAACGGCGGAATACTTTACGTCGCCAAAGGGGTATAAGACGCTGGCGGGGCGACTGGGATCGTAGCGTTCCAGAATGTCGACATGCACCACACCGAGGTCGGGTGCAAGTGTGGCTAGAAATTCTGGCGTAATCGGCACGCGCAAGGCGACCACGCGCAAACCGCGTGGCGTGTCCACCCCGCGCAAAGCCACCAGGGACAAGCGCGCCCCTTGCTGGACGAGGCCAGCGAAGCGTCGCGCGCCCGGACCAGCCACGGCGTGCAAAAGCTTCGGATCATCGGCGTATTCCACGACCAGGCCCGGCAGTTCCTGATCGTAGACCGTGTGTTCCTGCGCCGCAACGACTTGCTCGGCAGCGGCTGGCGAGATACCGGGGGCGGTGGTGCCCAAGGCAGTGGCGATTTGTTCCGCGCCTTCGGAAACCATCTGGACACGGTGCTGCAAATCCACGTACAGGAGATAGCCCCCCAACTGGGTGTAGAGGATTGTCCCCATAAAGAAGGCCAACGCGGCCACCAAAAGGACGGGAACCAGCGCGATAAAGAG
>Ga0209655_10000269_pt1 | contig 20079 bp, 15 predicted proteins | sample BogFormECP03_OM2_FD_188236 | JGI IMG/M metagenome (GOLD analysis project Ga0209655, IMG submission 188236) | Bog forest soil microbial communities from Calvert Island, British Columbia, Canada - ECP03_OM2 (SPAdes) (version 2) | ecosystem: Environmental > Aquatic > Freshwater > Wetlands > Bog ...
GTGCAGCTGGCGGATTTCCACGGTCATGGTTGGCTCTTTCGTTACGTGTGGAAGATGGATAGCTGCGGCACTCTGCTCGATGCCAACGATCATCCGGTCGCAGAGAATGACCCGGATAAGTGGCAGAAAGCCGTCAAGCTTCAGGACATACACAGCGAAGGCAAGAAAAATCAAAGTGGAATGCAATGCGCCGATTGCCATTTCGAAGGTGACTCTCACGGCAACGGCAAACTCTATGGCGAAGTGCGTAATGCCATTCAGATTCGCTGCGAAGACTGTCATGGGACTGCAACTAAGTTCGCGACGTTGAAAGCGAGCGGTAATGCCGGGATCGACAACGGAAGGCCGGTTGATTTTACCTCCAGCAACAACGTCGCCAGCGGCAGGCGCTTTAACAAGAGCGGAAACATACTGACGCAGTACTCGTCCATGGATCCTCTCGGCACCTCTTACAGCAAGAGAGTTAAATGGGACGTGCCGCAATTGGCGCTGGTCGACAGCCACAAAGGCACCGATTGGAAAAATTCACAGCTTGCTTCCTATGTGCGCATGATTCGACAAGACGACCCGGATTTTCAGGGCGATTGGCAACTGGCTTCCTATGCGCACACCATTCAAAAGGACAACAAAACCTGGGGCGATACTAATGTCTCTGACGACCAGCTGGCCCATTCGCCGGATAAGATGGCATGCCAGACTTGTCATTCGTCGTGGGTGCCGAGCTGCTTCGGATGCCATCTGCCAATGAAAGCAAATATGCGTCGGCCAATTTTGCACTACAACGGCGACATGACGCGCAACTGGACTGCCTATAACTATCAGACCTTGCGGAATGACGTTTTTATGATCGCGAAAGACGGCAAGGCCACCGGTAATAGAATTTCGCCGGCACGCTCTTCATGCGCGGTGGAAGTCAGCTCATACAATGCAAACCGCGAAGTAATCTACACTCAGCAACAGACGGTTTCCGCCGAAGGATTCTCGGGGCAGGCGTTCAGCACCACTGCACCGCATACGGTGCGCCTCAAAGAGACCAAGCAATGTACCGACTGCCATCTGTCGGCTGAAAACAACAACAATGCGAAGATGGCGCAACTGTTGATGCAAGGCACGAACTTCGTGAACTTTATCGGTCGGTACTGCTGGGTCGCTGAAGGCAACGACGGCATGCAAGCGGTGGTCGTCACCGAGCGGGACGAGCCGCAAGCCGTCATAGGAAGCCATCTACACGAATTGGCCTACCCGGATGAATTCAAGAAGTTCGTCAGCGGCGGCCGTGTCTTGCGCGATTCGTTCGAGCATTCCTCGACGCTCAAGATAGGCTGGAACGGAGCGCTACCAGAGTTTCACAATGAATGTCTGAGTATCCAAAATCGCGGCGAATATCTATTCACGGCGCAAGGGAAGGGCGGCTTCGTCGTCTACGATATCGCCAACCTCGACAACAAGGGATTCTCTGAGCGGTTCACGTCGGCTCCCGTTTCACCGCTCGGACAGCGGACCTATGTTTCGACCCGCTATGCGACCAACGTGTTGTTACCAACTACGATGCTTATAGATCCCAGGCGCTCGCAGCGTCCGGAAAATCTCGAGCAGAAAGTTCCGCGCGAAGCCGAGTATGCCTACGTCACCGATAAGTTCGAGGGACTCATACCAGTTGACGTGATCACACTCGGCAACGGCAACCCGGACGACAACTTTTTCCATCGTGGCGCCGGCTTCAACCCGGGCGGAATACTTGACGGCGCGATCGGCGGAACGATCGCGGGTAACTATGCTTACGTGCTATGCGACCGCGGCGTCGTGATCGTAGATGTCTCAGATCCGGATCACATGCAGGTCGTGAGCGAAGTCGATGCGCCGCACGTCGTGAAACCGCGCGCGATCGCCGTGCAGTTTCGTTATGCGTTCGTCGTCGACTCCGGCGGTCTTAAGATTATTAATGTCACCGACCCAAAGAACCCGCAGGCGGTCGATAGTGCTGCGATGGCTGTCGCGGACGCGCGAAATATTTACGTGGCGCGCACCTATGCCTACATTTCCGCGGGTGCTGAAGGTTTGATTATTGCCGACATTGAAAATCCCGAGCGTCCGTCGAAAGCCACGACATACAATGCTGACGGCAGGATCAACGACTTGAACGACACCAAGCTGGGTATGACCGATGCGAGCGTATTCGCATATCTGGCAGACGGCAAAAACGGACTGCGCGTGTTGCAGCTCATTTCCCCCGACGACACGCCCGGCTATTTGGGCTTCTCGCCGCGGCCCACGCCGCAGTTGATAGCGACTTTTCCGACCGAAGGTCCGGCGCTCGCAATTCCTAAGGGTCTCGATCGAGACCGCGCCGTCGACGAAAGCGGCAATCAGCTGGCCGTCTTCGGCCGCCGCGGTGCCCGGCCTCTTTCCTATGATGAGGCGAGAACTCTTTACCTGCGCGACGACGGCAGCATCTACACCGTCAAAGATCGCCCGGACGCTCCGAACGAAACGACTTCGTGCAAATGAACTTCGAGCTAGTCAGCTGCAGTCGCAGGGCTCGACGATCACGTAGGACTTCGACCCGTAGGTGTCAGTCGCCCGTTGATCCTCCCAGCCAGTCGTTCTGTGCAGCTTGTGGCCGTTGACACACTCGCGATGGAAAACCGCAGTCCCGTCACTGCGGTGCAGCAGCTTTTTGCTGACACCTCTCCCGCATTGGTCGCAAATATCCAGCATAAATGAAGATCCTTTGCTGACGATTCGTGCGCCTACGCCGAGAAGAGCAGTAATTGTGCCGAACTCAGTGTTCGAACGCCGCGCCACAGCCGCAGGACTTGGATTCTGCCGGATGATCAATTGTCGGTCGGATTCCTCGTCGGCGAGGTTCCAGGTCCGAGTGGACGTCACATTTGCCGAGCCCACGCGGGACGATTCCGGAGATGGTAAAGCACCTCGCCAGAATCGGGAACTGCCAACATGCCATCATTCTCGCGGCCGGTGTAATCGTCTGGATTTATCGTTGCCGGATCTCGATAGCCAAGATTGATTGCAGCGCAGACGTCCCTGGCGATCCCGGTTGCGAGCGTAACCTTGATGCGACAACGTTCAACGCGATCTTCATAAGTCCCGATCCCGCGCACGTGGGTAGAATGCGCCAGGATTCCCCAGGGATAGTGCCGAAAGTCGTTCCACTGCTTCAAAAAATAATCGCGGCAATGGTATCCGATTGTTCTGATGAGGGCGCCATGGACCTGCGAGAGCTCTCTTATGTGCGGAGCATATATCGTCAGTTCACCGCCATCCGCTACCACCGGCTCAAGCTTATACATACACTTACCGCCCACCCACAACTCGTTGTACATCTTCGGGGCGCAGGAAAGCACGGTATGAAACGGCCGGTCCTTGTATGTTATGTGAAAGGTGCGCGATAGGTCGCTCGCTTGCTCCCACGCTGCTTCAGGCGACCCTGCAAAAAGTCCGACCAGCTGTCCCTTGTCAACGACCATGCAGAGGCAGACCTTGGGGACGCCTACCATCGCGGCCGCTCGATCGATGATCGCTCGCACGGGAGTATGCTTGTTCCCGATGATCATCGGGTTAGTGATGACTGCGCCCAGCCAATGAAAAAAGTTAAGCACCTCGGGACCACTTACTCCGGGGAACAAATACTTGTTGCCCCCTGAAAAGCCTACTACCTCATGTGGGAAGACGGGCCCGGCTATGACTATCTGATCGTAGTCAAGTACACGTCGATTAATATTGACCAGCACATCGGTTGCGAAGAGCCCGTTGGTCAGGGTTTCGATCTCGCCCGCCGAAATCGTTCCAACTTCAGTAAGACTCGATTGATTATTCCATTCGTGATTGAACAACTGCACGTGCCGATAGGTTGTGCTGCGTTCTTCAGCAGAGATTTCCAATCGTTTGCAAATGGCCTGCTCACTCATCGGTGGATGAGTTCCCAAAGCGATCATAACGTCGAATGCCGACGCGACTCCGGCAATTTGATCGAAGAGGGTAGCGAAGATGATACCTAGCGGACAGGTCCTTGTCGCATCGGGGACGATCACAAGAACGCGCTTATCGCGATAGTCTCGAGTCGGGAAACTCTCCGCGATAGCACTGCAAATCTCTTCGGGTGTCAGATGACTGTGCGGGCCGGCTATTCGAGATAGTACGGAGTTAAGCATGAGCTGATGTTCTGGTGTTACCGGGGATCGGCAGTATTCAAAGCGACTCGAATTTCGCGATTCATCCCCCGCACGCCATCGCTGACAACCTTTCCTGAAGTGAGACTGATAGGACGCATTTCATTTCGCGGAAACAACAGGCGGGTCTCCGCTGGATCGGTAAATCCCGCTCCGCGGCGTTCGATTTGAATTGAGATCCGCTCAGAATCGCTGTTGACATCCAACAACCAGGTCCAATAGTGCCCCTCTCGATAACCATTACTTTCGCCATCGTCTTCGAAACATTCATACTCGAAGTGCCCGCTCCCACGATGCGGAAATATCTCAAAGCCACGCTCATCTGCGCGTCGTGCAAAGTGTGGCGGAATCAGGTTAACAGCGATGGCACACCCTTGGCGCGCGAACAGAGGCGTGCCGTCCATCGGAGCTTCGACTTCAATCTCCCGACCTCCTTCATAGTAGTCACCGCGCCAGTAGTCGTACCATCCGGTCGAAGCGGGCAAGTAAACCCGGCGCGAGGTTGCTCCAGGTTCCACCACGGCTGCTACCAGCAGATCGCTTCCAAGCATCATATCGTCGTTTTCGGCATAACAACGATCATCGTGGGGAAAGTCGAAAAAGGTCGGACGGATAATCGGATCGTAGAGACGGTGATAGCGCCATGAAAGATTGTAGAGATGTGGCAAGAGTCGATAGCGAAAGTCGATGAGACTTTTCGCTGTGGGCGTCAGTTCGGGATACATCCACGGTTCGTTCACAGAGCCATCGTCGTTCCATGAATGGATAGTGAATCGCGGCATGAAAACGCCGAATTGAAGCCATCTAAGGAATAACTCAGGTTCCGGAGCGGGGCCGGAGAACCCTCCAACGTCGTGACCGGTATTGGACATTCCCGAAAGCGCTAGGCCGAGTCCCATCTTGATGTTGAAGCGGAGCGTATCCCATGAAGTATAGTTGTCGCCCGACCATGTCTGCGCATACCGCTGCATGCCGGCCGCGGCCGACCGAGAGACCGCGAATGGCCGCAACTCGCGGGAATGCTCGCGCTGCGCCTCGAGTGACGCGCGGACCATCAACAGGGTCTGCAGTGGTTTTGCTTCTACAGCACTAAACTCGTGTCCGAAGCCGCAAGCGCGTGCATTCGGATTCCAGATTTCGAATTCGTTATTATCATTCCAGGTGGCCTTGATTCCCAGCTGGAGCAGCGAATTTGCGACCTGAATCTTCCACCAGGCGATCGTCTCGGGATTCGTGAAGTCCAGATATGCGCCTGTGTCATCCCAGAATTGCACTATCTCGGGCTGGCCATTTTTGTCGCGAATGAATAGGCCTTTAGCGGCGGCGTCGGCGAATTGCGGATGGTCGCGGAGCAAACATGGCTTGATGTTCGCGCACAAACGAATTCCGTGGTCCAGGTAGCTATGAACAAACGATTCAGGATTTGGAAACTTGTTTCGATCCCAGTTGAAGACGTAGCGTTTTGCTCTGATCGAGGTATAGCCCGATGACAAGTGAAATGAGTCGCAGGTGATGTCGTGCTCGCGACACTTCTCCAGGAACTCATTCATTCGGGACTGTGCATCGGGTGCGTCGGTATAACTCATCGTCGAACCGGAATAGCCAAGACTCCATTTGGGGCTGAACAGTGGACGGCCAGTCAGCCACGTATATCGACGAACGACGTCGGCCGGTCCCAGCCCTCCTATAAAGTAGTAGTCGAGATCTCCCGCTTCTGCTCTGAAGTAGCGGTAAGGACCATGATAGTTATCCAGCTCGCGTCCCATGTCGAACTCGCAGTCGGCCACGGTATCATAGAAGAGTCCGAAGACAACCCGACCCGCCTTTCTTCGAGTTATATAGAAGGGAACATGCTTGTATAGCGGATCGCTTGACCGCGCGTCATAGCCCATCGCGTCGACGTTGGTCATCCTGTAACGATTACCCGCGCGGTCGGCGGGCCCGGAGCGTTCACCTAAGCCGTAGTAAGATTCGTCGGGAAACCGCTTCAGGTAGTGATACACGCGGTCGTCCCACCATCCGAAATTGTAGGCCTGAGTGGAACGATCCATCGCGGCGACCTGCCATTCATTGTCAGATCTAACTTCCCATTGGCAGCGGAGTCCTATGAGTGCAATCGTCAAGCGAATGTCGTGTACCGTGACGCGTAGTTCGACGGGACCTTCCTCAAGCGTGACCTCCGGCAAATCATAACCAGTCAGGTCGAAACGGTCGCGTCCCTCGAGCGGCACATCTTCCAGGCCGGGCGCGATCGCCCAGGTTCGCGGATGGCGCAATCGGCCGAACGGGAGCACCATCACGCGGACAATGTTCCGATCGATCGCGAAAATATGCGCGACGTGTCCCTCTGCGCTCTGCAAAGTCAGCCGTCGACTATCGCGAATCTGGACAGTGAAAACTGGGACCGACGCTATCGACATTCCGCCACCTTTAGCGGCGATCGGATGCATCAGCCGCGAAGCCGAAGTAGCTTTTGGCGTTGTGGTAGCAAATACCCTCGACCAGAGTCCGCATCGCGTCCTCGTCGTCAGGATACTCGCCATCTTCCACCCAGCCACCGATGGCGCGGCACAGAAGCCGTCGGAAGTATTCGTGACGCGGATACGATGCAAGGCTTCGGGAATCCGTCGTCATGCCAACGAACTCACCGAGAACGCCATAGTCGGCGAGGGTCTCGAGGTGCCGCAGAATGCCCGCCTTGTGGTCGTTGAACCACCACGGCGGCCCGAATTGCATTTTGCCGGGGACAGAGTCGCGGCAATAGTTTCCGATCATCGAGGCGAGAAGCTCGCTCATCGCCGGATGCGCGCAGAACAGGATGGTCTTCGGAAGGTTCTGCTCGCGATCCAAAGTGTCGAGCAGAAGCGACAAGCCTTCGGTCGGCGGAATATCGGCGATGGAGTCGAACCCGGCGTCTGGACCCAAGTCCTCGAAAGCGCGGCGGTTGTTGTTGCGACGCGCGCCTATGTGCAGACACATCGCCCACTTGCGGCGGGCGTATGAGCGGCCGAGATACGTCAATAGCCCTAAGTGATACGCCGACAAAGCTTTTGCGTCGAGCTTGCTCTTATTCACTCGGTGCTCAAATAGCGTTTGTAGGTCAGAGTCAGCAGCCGCGCGTCCGTCAAGCGGAATCTCCAATGAATGATCGCTGATACGTCCTCCCAGACTGTGAAAGAAACCGATTCTGTTATCCAACGCTTCGATCAAGGTCGCAAAGGACGTGATCTTGATCGATGCGGCATTGCCGAGACGCTCGAGGTATTCGGGAAAATTTTCGTCATTGATGCGCATCGCGCGATCGGGACGAAAGGTCGGCAGGATGCGAGTCTTGAGCGCGGAGCGGGCGAGCGCCGCGTGATCGGCCAAATCATCTGCAGGGTCGTCAGTGGTGCAGGCGATTTCGACCTTGGACTGTTCGAGAAAGCTCCATGCGTCCATAGATTCAAGTCGCGCATTTGCGGCGTCCCACAGCGCCGACGCATTGGCTTCGTTGATTGCGGAGTCGATTTGAAAAAATCGCTTCAGTTCAAGATGGCACCAGTGATGAACCGGGTTGCCGATCGCTTGCGGAAGTACGCGGCAAAACGCCAGGAACTTTTCACGATCGTCCGCGTCGCCTGTGATAAGCCGTTCCGCGACGCCCGCCATTCGCATGAGGCGCCACTTGTAGTGATCCGCGCCAAGCCATAGCTCTCCGATATTGCGGATTTTCTTGCGCCTCGCGATCTCGCTCACCGGCAGATGCGAGTGGTAGTCGACGATTGGCAGCCCTGCGGCATAGTCCCTGTAGAGATGACGCGCGACCGAGGTATCGAGCAGGAAATCGTCATCCAGAAAAGCTTTCATGCGATTGCTCGACTTTCAGGCGCGCCGCATTTTAGTCTGGCACGCATGGTCATGGAAAATCTATTTGATCTGACCGGCGAAGTCGCGGTCGTGGTAGGCGCGACTGGCTTACTGGGCGGTGCGCTGGCGTCGGGACTTGCCGCTGCGGGCGCGGCAGTGGCAGTGCTCGGTCGGGACCACGAGCGAGGGCTACTGCGCGTCGGGGCGATTCGCGAGGCTGGCGGCGTCGCGGAATTTTACTCGATCGATGCGCGCGATCGATCCAGCTTACATGGCGCTCATCAGCTTATTGAAGATGCCCTCGGCGCGCCCACAATTCTGGTGAACGCCGCCGGTGGCAATGACGCTCGCGTGACTGTGACTGCTGACACTCCCTTCGAGAATATCGACGAGAACGATTGGCGCGCCAACTTCGACCTTAACGTTGTTGGCGGAGCTCTCCTTCCATGCCAGGAATTCGGGGGCGCGATGGCGGCGCGCGGTGCGGGCAGCATCGTCAACCTGACCAGCGTGGCGGCGCATGTTCCGTTGTCGCGAGTGGTGGCGTACTCGGCGTCCAAAGCGGCGGTACTGAGCCTGACCCGATTCCTGGCGCGCGAATGGGCCGGTCGCGGCGTGCGCGTCAATTCGATCACGCCCGGATTTTTTCCGTCGGAACAAAATCGAACTCTTCTTTTCAATGACGATGGGACGCCGACCGAGCGCGCGCACGCGATATTGCAGCACACGCCGATGGCCAAATTCGGCCAGCCGCGCGATCTGATCGGCGCGTGCATATTCCTGGCAAGCCGGCGCGCGAGCGGTTACGTGACTGGCGCGGACATTTGCGTCGACGGCGGATTTCTCAGCAGCAGCATTTGACGGCTCCCTGCCTCGTACGAAGGACCTGGCGGATGCCAGGGCTTGCCCGGCGCTTGACACACGAGCGGTGGAAGGTTAGCCCGTGGCGCTGTGGAACCCGCAGGCAAAGCCATCAAAAGGTCCGCGGACGAATTGTGGTCCACGCTTTCCGGGTTTGACCTCTTTCAGCACTTCTCTGCCGAACAGCGCGCCGCGTTCCTGAAGGCCTTTGACAATGAACCGGCCATGCGCATTCGCCAGTTTCGCCGCGGAGAGCTGGTCTGCAGCAAGGGCGAATTCGAGTTGGACCTTTGTTTCGTTCTGAAGGGAGCCGTTGATCTGTTCGAGATCGATGGCGCCGCGGCCAGGACTAAAGTTGCGGAGCGGGGCGCGGGCTCATTCTACGGGGAGATGGGCGCGCTCGGCGGACTGCCGCGCACTTTGGATATTGTCGCCGCAGAGGATGCGACTGAGATCTTCTATCTGCCCAGGTATTGCCTCAAATTTGTCGAGACCAACGATGAGGCGCGCGCGATTCTCTCGGCGCGATTTCGCGAGCGCGCGATTCGCGTAATGGTGACCGAACTCGAGCTGTTCAAGGGCGTCCAGGGTGAGTTCATCGATCGCTTGCTGGCGAATTGCGAGATCAAGCACTACGACCAGCGCGGAATTGTTCTGGTTAAACAGGGCGAAGCCGGCGACAGTCTGTACGTTGTCCGTGATGGCTACGTCCAGGTCGTCCGCGAGAGCGAAGATGGCGCGCAGCGCGTGCTCGCCTATCGACGTGCCGGCGAATATTTCGGCGAGATGTCGCTGCTGGGCGGAAACGGGGTCCGCAATGCGAGTGTTTTGACGGCAGGCAAGTGCGAGGTGGTCAGGATTCGCCGCGAAGACGTAGCCGCACTCATCGAGCAGTTCCCCGCGGCTGAAAGGCAAGTGCGCGCGACCATCGAACGCCGCCTCAAGGCCGAGGAACAGCTTACGCCAGAGCTATCCGCGATTCTAAAGGATAGTGGCCAGTACGGCGTGATTCAAAATGACGCCTTGTTGGTGATGGATCTCGACTTGTGCGTGAAGTGCGATAACTGCGTGACCGCATGTGAGTCGCTTCACGGCACCAGCCGTCTCATAAGGACCGGAATTCAGCTTGGTAAGTATCTGATTCCAGCCGCCTGCCGCCATTGCGATGATCCTAAGTGCATGAATAGCTGTCCTACCGGTGCAATCAAGCGAAGGCCCGAAGGCGAAATATACTTTCAGTACGACATGTGCATTGGATGCGGCAACTGCGCAATCGCGTGTCCCTACGACAATATCGCGATGATCGAGACCGGGAAATTCGATGACGCTCAGAGTCGAAAGGCGGAAACTCTCGGCCACGAGTTCTTTCGGCCTTACCCAGTCCCCTCGCACGCCGTCGAGCAGACTCTATGGAGCCGGATCGCCGCAACTCACGAGCAAGGCGATCGCGAGCGACTGGAGCCCGGCCTTTGGCGGCGAATTCTCGGGCGCAATCAGGAGTCGACGCAGCAGGCGGAATCGTCCGCTGCATCTGGACCGAAACCCGGAAGTCACATTCCTGCCGCCTATCCAATCAAGTGCGACCTATGCGACGGCCTCCCATTTATGGGATGCGTCCATGCGTGCCCGACCGGCTCCGCGATGAGAATCAAGCCGTCTGATCTCTTCTCGCAAACGACCGACACCTTAATCCCCGGACCAGACCGCGTCCGAAAAGCTATAGGTTCGCACGACTAGCCAATGGACACGCCAGAGGCTCGGGCCCCCGCCGCACACAGACCGACTCTGGACATTCGCGATCGCAGAAATCGCGCGGTGCCCGTTCGCATCTGGCTCTGGCTTACAATCTGCTTGATAGCGGTGGCCGCCGCAAACGCGGCTACTTCGACCTTTGGGCGCGAGATGGGGGAATACTGGTCCGGCTCGATCGCACTGGCGAGCTTTGTTGCGATCGCGTGGTACAGCGTCCGCAAACGTAACATCTGGTTTTCGATCCGGGTTTTGCAGTTCACAGGCAGAGTCTTTCCGGCCGCAATTCAGCGACGCTTGGTTGTTCTCGATCGGCTCGAAACCTGGCGCGCATTTCACTTGACGCTTGGCATGCTCGCGCTCCTGCCGCTGTCGTGGCACATAGCCACAACCACGATGAGTCCTTTGGAGGCGTTGCTTGCAATCCTGGTGGGTTTGCTCTTTGTAAGCGGCATCTTTGGCGCGATGCTTCAGGACAAACTTCCGCAGTCAATGACGCGGTTCGCCGAGCATGAAGTGCGGCTGCAAGACGTCGATGCCAAGGTAAGTGCAACGTATCGCGAGGCTGAGGAGAAAGTCCTCGGGCACGGCGACGATCTGATCACAGCGTATATCAGCTACATCAAGCCTATACTTATGAGCGATCGATCCGCATCAAGGCCCGCGCTGTTGATGGCGACACTGAGAGGAATCAATCCCGGAGAGCGAGTATGCGCGGCGGCGGCTGAAAGGATTGCCGAGTCCCGCGACGAGAAGACCTATCGCGAGCTCCTGTCCATCGCCGCTCGCAAGGTGAATCTCGATCATAACTACTTCAATATTCGGCTTAGCACTGGTTGGCTGACTGTTCACATAGTTCTGACCGTATTGACGTTTGCGCTCCTGATATTTCACGTCGCGGGTGTTCTGTATTTCGGCGGAATATGAATCGCCGCGCTGGACTGATAGCCGCTGGTATTTTTATTCTGGCAGTTCTGGCTGCCCTCGTATCGTTTCATCGCAGCTATTCGCCAGGGCCGCTGCTTGCAGGCCACCAGCCGTTTGGCGCCAATTGCGCCGCCTGCCATCAGCCTTGGCACGGAGTTCAATTAGCCAGCACTTCATGTATCGATTGCCATGGGAGCCTCGCTCACAACGAACACTCGAGCGCCAGCCTTGGCGACAAGCGTTTCGGCGTCATCGCCGGCGGCCATATAGTTGGATTCGATGATCGCCTCGCGTGCCTTTCGTGTCACACCGATCACAAGGGCCGCAAGGTTGATCTGGCCGCCACTTCAGGAGCCAATTGCGACTCGTGCCACGCGCATGACTCTATCCAGGATGTCAGCTCACACAGTCACGGGTTGCGCGTTCGATGGAAGCCGCTGCAAAACTTCCTCAAAGACTTCAGCCACAAACAGCATCTTGAAGACGCGATTAAGCATTTGCAGGAGCAAAGGCAGAACGCGCAAAGAATGCGCGCGCCAGCGCGCAAGCAAGCCGCTGAGAAAGCTGCCGAAGAGCTGGCGACGACGCTCGATCGCTCGCAGCAACATCTCGCCTGCCGCTCCTGCCACCTGGTAAGCGCACCCTCGACCGAACAGCCGGAGCAATTTGCGATCGTAACGTCGGGTTGCACTGTCAGCACTTGCCATTCCAGCTGGCAGGACGAAGATCTGAAGCTTACGAACGCAGGGCTGTTTGCTGCGAGCCAACCGGTGCCGGCTACCATCCCGTTTGTCGAGTCAGTTATCTTCCGCCCCATCAACGCGATTTTTGTGCCTCATTCCGAAGGCCATCTGAGTGCCGAATGCAGCGGATGCCATTTGCATATGGAGGAAAGCGAAAAGCCGCGCGATTCGCATACTAACGACATAGCGCAATGCTTCAACTGTCACACGCATGAAGCGTCGCCCTCCAGGCAAGTCGCGATGCGCACGCGCCCAGTCAGCATCTTGAATCTGAGCAGCGCCGAGGCGGCCGAGGTTGAAGTACTAGAGCTACCGAAAGGCAAGGTTCTAAACGCATGCGCTGATTGTCACGCCTTCCACTCTTTCTATCGAGGTGGCACTCTTATCAAGGACTTTCCTTCCAAGGCGCTTACCACTCCTCCCCATCAGCCTGCCGGCTTGCAACTTGCTGGCTATGCAATTTCGGTTCACAGCTTAAGCAATGGGTCTCCGCGCGTCGCACTGCGTAAAACTATATTTCGTCCATGGTGGATAGTAGGACTAGCACTGCTGACGATGGCCTTGCTCGGGGTCGGCTACATCCGTTACCTGCCGCCCGAGACTCAACCCCGATTGCTTTCGAATACCGGTCCGCAGCGAACGCCGGAGATACCCGCGCTTGACAACTACCAGAGCAGCGTTCCTCGCGTTTATGTGGCCGGTGAAGCGGCTGGGACTGCCTCTATCAATTTTGCGATGCGCTCCGGGCGCCAGGTGATCCAAGCGATTGCCAGCGCGATCCGTCATGACAAAAAGCCCGTCGAGCCGGAGATTTACGACGTCGCAATAATCGGCTGCGGTCCGACGGGAATCAGTGCGGCCTGCTCCGCAAAGACCAATGGCCTTAACTACCTGGCCCTGGAGAAGACCACGGCAGCAAGTACGATTCGTACCTACCCGCGCGGCAAGCTCGTTCAAGCTACTCCGATCGAGCTCGATGAGTATGGGTCGTTCTATATGCAGGGCGACCTTACGAAGGACGAGATCGTCGAGAAATGGGCGGAGATGCTCCGAGCGATGCAGCTTCAAATCAACGAACGCCAGGAAGTTACTGCGATAGGTCGAACTGGCGAAGCCTTTGAAATCGCGACGAACACCGGCCAACGCTTCAAAGCTCGTCATGTAATTCTGGCAATCGGCGTACGTGGTACTCCACGCAAGTTGAACCTGGACGGCGAGACAGCCGATCGGGTGTTCTACAATCTCATCGAGCCCGAGGAATTCAAGGACAAGCGGATCCTCGTCGTGGGCGGAGGAAACGCCGGCGCCGAAGTGACGCAAATGCTGGCGGATCCTGCGCTCCGCAACACGGTGTCATATTCGTTCCGGGACGCAGCCCTCGGCCCACCGGTAACTCCGGAGAACGCCGAGAAGATCAGCGACCTGCAGCAGAGGGCGCAGATAACGGTGTATCCTTCGAGCCAGCTCAAGGAGATCAAACCAGGTAAGGTTGTCATCATTCCGCGAACGGAATCGTCGCGAAAGCAGCAAGCGAGCGATCAATCCGCTCAATCATCCGCACGGGGCGGAATCCTTGCACGACTGGCGTCGCTGTTTGCTGGCCGAAAGGCCGCTCGACCTGCGGCGGAGACGCCATCCGCGCCGGAGTCATCGAATCCTGGTGTGGTCAAGTTGACCGAACCGATTGAAATCGACAACGACTTCGTGTTCGCGATGCTTGGCGCGGAATTGCCGACGGCGTTCATGAAATCGATAGGAATTCGCATGACTCGAAAGGGTTTCTGATCGTGGCGCCGAAGGTCATCGATTGCAACCGACAGTCCTACAGTTCGAAAGCACTCGCTATTGCCGCCACCCTCTTAGTCCTCCTGACATTCGGCTGGATAGCGCGAGCGCAGACCGCAGCCGGTTCCGTCACCGCTCTCACCGGCTCCGCGAGTCTGCAGCGCGCCGGCAATCACTATGACCTGGCGGTTGGGACCCTTGTGTACGTTGGTGATCAGATAACTGTCATCTCAGGGCACTTAACCATAACTCTAACCGATGGCAGCCTTCTCAAAGCAGGCTCGACCAGCGTGCTGGTTCTTGACGCGCAACTGCTGGGAGTTGGTGGCGCCGTGGCTTCCACCAAAATTGGGTTGCTTGCAGGAATCATGCGATCAATCGTGAGGCATACCTCTACCGGAAGTCCCCCAAACTTTGAGATCCACACACCTAACGCTATCCTTTCGGTCCGCGGAACCAAGTTCGACACCGCGTATTCGGAAGGTGTCCACAGGTCTGGTTTCGGCGACTGCACTCGGTTCACCGACGTCAAGACCTATGCGGGCCGCGTCGGCGCTCGCAACGCGTCGCTTGCGTCTTCTTCGGAGACAACGGTAAACGCGGGTTACGAAACAACCATACCTTGCGATTCGCCACCGTTGTCGCCCGGCCCACTCGGCATGACGGGTATTCCCTTCGGTAACGCAGATGTGATGGTCGGCGACACTTCGGGATTCGCAATAGCGCCACCACCACCGGCCCCAGCCCCACCACCGGCCCCGCCGCCGATGGGCGTACTCCCGTAGAGTGGAGCGCGCCCGGACGCGCATAATTGCTGACGATGCTGTGGCTCGGGCTAGCAGACGCGGTCGCGATCGTCCACGCCGCATACGTGGCGTTCGTCGTGCTCGGATTCGCGGCTATCGTCGCCGGCGCGGTCGCGGGTACGCGATGGTCGCGCAGTTTCGCGCTGCGTGCGGCCCATCTCGCCGCAATCCTGCTGGTATGCGTCGAGGTGATGATTGCCGCGGTCTGCCCGCTTACCACGCTCGAAAACTCGCTGCGACTTCGAGCGGGCGTCGCGTCATACCCCGGTGACTTCGTCGGCTACTGGATAGACCGGCTGATTTTCTATAACGAACCGGATTGGGTCTTCGGACTGCTCTATTTCGTCTTCGCCGCCGCGGTCGCACTCTCGTGGTGGCAATGGCCTCCGCGATGGCCTGGCCTGGGGCCGACGACTGGAAATTTGGATCAGCCTTAGCCGCAAATCATGACGGCTGAAAGGCGTACTATTCTACGTTTGTTTCCGGCTTCGGCTCCGGCTTGGGTTCCAGTTTCGAGCCGAACAATTTCTGAACCTTCTCCATCGCCTTGTCCCGCATTCTATGCACGAACGAAGTCTTTTTCTTCTTGGGTTCAGAGTGAGCGGCCTTATGATGTTTCGCCGCCTTCCCGTTCACACCCGTCTCACCTGTCGTTGCCGTTTCGCCTGTCGGCGCGGCAGCGCCGCTTGACGATGGAACTTCCAGTGAATTCGCCTGAGCCTGCGCAGGATGGGTTGGAGCGGCCATCAAAAGCGCCGCCACCAGCCCGATCGAAGCGATACGGATTGGCTCGCAAGGTACTACCTTCATGAACCGCTAATACGATCAAACCCCTTCAACGGTTACGAATGACAAGAGACTAGGGTTGTCTCTCGGGGTCTTTCCGAGGTATGAAAGAAGTATGAAATCTAATACCGCTCGCAAGTCGTCATTCAGTTTGCCCGCGGCGGAACACGCGCAAGTCTTGCGGCTGCGGCGGCTGCTCAAAGCCTCGTCTAATACCGAAGTCATTCGCCGTTCGCTCAAGCTGCTCGAAGAATCTGTTTCTCGAGAGGAACTTCGCCGGCAATTCCGCGAGGCTTCCGCAAGCGTCCGATCATCCACCCTCGAGGCGGTGCGGGAGCTGGATTCGCTCTCAGGCGATGGCCTCGAAGATGCCTGACCGCTCACCGCGCAGGGGCGAGTTGTGGGCCGCGGACCTCAATCCTCGCCGCGGTAGTGAGCCGGGGAAGATCCGCCCAGTGGTCATAGTCCAGTCGGATCTCTTGAACGAGACGGACCATCCGAGTACGTGGGTCCTTCCTTGCACAACCCGGCTCTCGGGTGAGAACGTGCTCCGCGTCGAGCTGCCAAAAAGGATGGCCGGCAACGCTCGCGTATGCGAGGTGATGATCGATCAGTCCCGTGCGATCGATCGCAGGCGATTGCTGCGCCCGATTGGCCGGCTGCCTCAGACCGTGATGAAGGAAGTCGCCGAAAAGTTGCGGCGCGTCGGCGATCTTTGATCGCCCCTTGATATCAGGCTGGGCCGAGATGCCATATCTCGCGTGAGTATTCCGTTACCGCGCGGTCGCTCGAAAATGTACCGATCCTCGCCAGATTGAGTATAGCCTTTCTCGTCCACACTTCCGGATGTTGGTACTCAGTTGCTACCTCAGACTGAGTATCGACATACGATCCGAAATCCGCCATCAGGAAATAGTCATCGCGACTGACCAGCACGTCGCGCACCCATCTGAACAGTCCCGGCTCGCCGGGACAGAATCGATCAGACGCGAGCTCATCGAGCACCCGCTTCAGTCGCGCGTCAGTTTCATAGTAGTCGCGAGGCTGGTATGCGCCCCTCAACGTCAGATCCTCGATCTGTTCGGCAGTCAGGCCAAAGATGAATATGTTCTCGGCGCCGACCGCCGCCTGGATCTCGATATTCGCGCCATCAAGCGTCCCTACCGTCAGCGCGCCATTCATCGCGAACTTCATGTTGCCGGTACCCGATGCTTCGCGGCCGGCAGTCGAGATTTGTTCCGAGACGTCGGCGGCCGGGATGATTTTTTCCGCGAGCGAGACCCTGTAGTCCGGCAGGAAGGCGACCTTGATCAATTCGCGCGTCTTCGGATCGTTGTTGATCACCTCGCCGAGGCTGTTGATCAGCTTGATGATCATCTTCGCCGCCCAGTAGCCCGGCGCCGCCTTGCCCGCGAGCAGGTAGGTGCGCGGCATCGGCGGCTCGACGCCGTCATCCACAATCGTCAGGTACTGATGCACGATCCCCAACGCCATCAGCAGTTGCCGCTTGTATTCGTGGATGCGCTTGGCCTGTATGTCGAACATCGCGGCAGGATCGATATCGACCGCGGCGACCCGGTTGACGATTCTCGCCAACCGCTCCTTGTTGACCCGCTTGATCGCCCTGAACCGCCGTTGAAACTCGACGTCGTCCGCATATTTCTCGACCGCGCCCAGCTGCGCGAGGTCCGTCGCCCAGCCTGTGCCGATGGTCGCGTCGAGCAGACTCGCCAGACCCGGATTCGCCATCAACAGCCATCGCCGTTGCGTGACGCCGTTGGTCTTGTTGCTGAACTTCTCGGGCCACAGTTGATAGAAGTCGGGCACCAGGCGCGTCTCGACCAGCTCCGTGTGCAGCTGCGACACGCCATTGACCGAATGGCTGCCGACGATCGCCAGATGCGCCATCCGAATCTGCGCTTCGTAACCCTCCTGCACGATCGACACCCGCTTGAGGCGTTCGCTGTCGGGATCGTCGCGCCAGAACTTGCCCGCGTCCGCCATGAAGCGCCGATTGATCTCGTAGATGATCTGCAGATGGCGCGGCACGACCCGCTCGAGCAGGCTCACCGGCCATTTTTCCAGCGCCTCGGGCAGTAGTGTGTGATTGGTATATGCGACGGTGGCGCGCGTAATCTCCCACGCCATTGCCCATTCGAGATCGTACTCGTCGATAAAAACTCGCATCAATTCCGCAATAGTCAGTGCGGGATGCGTATCGTTAAGTTGAATAGCTACTTGCGACGAAAAATCGTTGAAGTCTTCGCCGCGCGCGACGAACCCCTGTACTATGTCGTGCACCGCGCACGCGACGAAAAAATATTCCTGCAGCAGCCTCAGTTCGCGGCCGGCCGCCACCGCGTCGGACGGGTACAGAACTTTCGAGATGGTCTCCGACAACATCTTCTGCTCGACGGCTTTCATGTAGTCGCCGGCATTGAAGATCTGCATGTCGAACTCATCCGACGCGCCGGCTGAATACAGGCGGACAAAGTTAACCGTGCGCCCGCCGAATCCCGCGATCGGAAGATCGGACGGCACGCCGACCAGCACCCGCCAATCCACCCAGATCGGATTGTATTCGCCTTTTTTGTCGATGCGGTGCTCGATTCGCCCGTAGACCGGAATCCGGCACGACTGCTCGGGCCGCGGCACCAGCCACGGCGAGGTTTCGCGCTGCCACGCGTCGGGGCGCTCGACCTGGTAACCGCCCCGAATCTCCTGCCGGAAGAGTCCGTACTCGTAGTTGATTCCATACGCGTAGCCGGGCAGATCGAGCGTCGCCATCGAATCGAGGAAGCATGCAGCCAGCCGGCCCAGGCCGCCGTTACCGAGCGCCGCGTCGGGCTCTTCATCGAACAGTATTTGCAGTTCGATTCCGTTCTCGGCCAGGAAGTCCCGGCAAGCGTCGATAATGCCGAGGTTGAAGAGGTTGTTTTCCAGCGAGCGTCCGATCAGAAATTCGAGCGACAGGTAGTAAAGCTTCTTCGAGTTGTTGCGATCGAAACGCAGGCGCGTCGCGAGCATCTTCTCGACCAGCATGTCGCGAACCACCAGTGCGGTCGCGCGATACCAGTCGTGCTTCGACAAATCGATCCGCAGCTTGGCCAGCGAAAATCGGATGTGATGATCGATAAGCTTGTTGAACAGGTTGCGATTAACTTCTGAAAGTGGAGGAACAGCCATTCTAAACGTCGGTCCTGAAGAGTCTTGGTGCCTCCCTGATCAATCAGGTTTGCAGACTTGTCGCCAATGTGACCGCAGCGCGATCATCGGCAACCCAACTTGCATAATGCCGATTTGCCGCGACGTTCGCCAGAAGGGCGGCGAACATCCGGCGAAGTGACTTTCTTGGCTCGCGAAACGATTACGAAGTGACGCGTTCAAGAAACGCACGCACTGCCGCATTGAACGCATCGGGCTGGTCGATATTGGCGGCGTGACCCGCTCGCTCAAGGATCACTTTCTCGGCGTCGGGAATCTTTGCCGCCATGTAATCGGCCGACGGCCGGAACTGCTGATCGTTCTCGCCCACCAGCACAAGTGTCGGCACCGCGATTGACGGCAGCGACTCGATCACCCGGCCGTCCTTCTGCGCCAACATCCCGCGTGCCGCATGGGCCAGGCCCTGCGCGCTGCGATGCCGCGCGACGCTTACTTCGGCGCTGATGCCGGCCGCTGCGAGGCCCTTCTTCTCGTATGCCGTCGCAACGCTGTCCGCGAGGCGGTTCCATCCCGCGCGCCCATCGTCCTTCTTGTAGCCGGGACCGGTGTCGAACAGCATCAGCGCCTCGGTGCGCGTGGGATGAGCAAGGTAGAACGCCAGCGACATGAATCCGCCGAGCGACAGACCCGCGATGATGGCGCGACCGACGCCGCAAGCGTCGAGCACCGCGGCCATGTCGTGGATGGTCGCTTCGTGAGAATAGAGCGCCGGATCGTCGGGCGAGTCGGAGCGGTCGTGGCCGCGCATGTCCCACGCGATCACGTGGTAGCTGTCGGCCAGCGCCTCCGCCTGACCTTGCCACATCCGCGCGCTAGCGCTGTAGCCATGCGAGAGCAGAACGGCCGGCCCGGCGCCATGCTGCTCGTAGTAGATGCTCACGCCATCGCGATCGAGATAAGACATAGTCAGCTGATCCTTGCGCGTCTCGTTATACAAACGGCCCGGAGAAACGAAATGTCCACATCGGAAATCGTCGGATCGATCGGAGTCACGCTGCTGCTGATCGCGTTTTTCATGAATTCGTTCGCGCTGATCGATTCCCGCTCTCTCGTATATCAGGCAATGAACGCCGTCGGTGCCGCCGTCTCATGCTACGCGTCATACCTGATTGGGTTCGCGCCGTTCGTCGTGCTCGAAGCTGTCTGGTGCGCGGCCGC
>Ga0209655_10000270_pt1 | contig 20055 bp, 18 predicted proteins | sample BogFormECP03_OM2_FD_188236 | JGI IMG/M metagenome (GOLD analysis project Ga0209655, IMG submission 188236) | Bog forest soil microbial communities from Calvert Island, British Columbia, Canada - ECP03_OM2 (SPAdes) (version 2) | ecosystem: Environmental > Aquatic > Freshwater > Wetlands > Bog ...
GGAGGCTCGGGCACAGGCATGATGTTGGAACTTGCGCGGATTTTGTGTGCTCGCAAGACTAAAATCGCCACCAACGTGTGGATCGTATTCTTTGACGGCGAAGAAGCCCAGGGCAAGTGGACTGACAAAGACAGTGTCCAGTGGACAGACTCGAATAACACCTATGGAAGCCGTGAGATGGCCGCGAGCATGGCGCTCTCTGGCGACCTTAAACGCGTTAAAGCAATGATTCTTGCCGACATGATCGGGTCATCCAATCTAAAGATCAAGCGCGATACCGGCTCCACGCGATGGCTCACAGACCTCGTCTGGGCAACCGCTAAACGACTGGGTTATGGGAATGTCTTCGTAAGCGAAACCACGACCGTAGGCGGCGACGATCACTTCTCGTTCATCCGGCGCGGCATTCCTGGGTGTGACATCATCGATTTCGATATCGCGCAAACTTATTGGCACACTCCTCAGGACACACTGGATAAGGTTGATCCGCGAAGCCTCGCAATCGTCGGCCACGTTCTCGTCGAGACATTGCCCGCGCTAGAGAAGAAATATCGAGGAGCCCGAGATGGACTCTGATTACTTCCAATCCGCCAGGATGCCACTCGTGTAAACGCAGCAAGGCTTCTACGGCTTCTTACCCGCGGCGGCCTCGCCGGTCACCTTGCGCCCGGTGGCTTCTTGGAGCAGCGCAAATTCTCCACCGTTCTGCGACATCTCAATTTTGTAAGTAAATTCAGTCTTCGACACTTCTTTGACGGTGAGGCGAACGCTAACGGCGGTATCTCCCATCTTGGAATTGGTGGTCCAGATCCAAGTGTCCCCGTTCACTGTGCCTTTCGATTCGAAGGGCTGCCCGAGATCGTTGAACTCGTGGTAGGTGTACACCTTTTCGTTCGGGTCGTACCCTTCAAAGAAAACCGCCTTCTTCGTTCTCATGACGCTCGTGTTTTCTGAATGACATTCGAGGTAGAACCCGCCCGTATACCATTCGCACGTCTGCACGGTGGTCGTCTTTCCGCCCGGCACAGGGCCGAAAGGCTTAGTCTCGCCCTCGATTTTCCAAGTGCCCAGGCCGAAACCGAGCCGTTGAACTTCAGGACCGGGCTTGGGCGCGGCCGGGGGAGCTTGTTGCGCCAGAGTCGATATGTTGAGAAGCAATAGACAAACCGGGAGCACCGCAGCTGCTTTTTTCATCGTCTCTCCTGTTGCATCGCCGCGTCGGAGAATTTAGTGGGTCTGGAAATATTCAGTCGGGTACGGCGCGCAGTGGCGGGATGATACATCCGAATTTCCCAACCCAGAAGCGCTACAAATCTGCGCGCTAGTCGGCCCACGTAGCGCCGCCGTCCCTGGCGGCATCTTGCGACCACCTCCGTTGCCGATGCGTATGGTTGCACGCGCGCCATTAGTTCAAACCAGTGGCTTTACTTGAGTTGTGGAGTCCGGGCGTGGTCGTTGCCCTCGGAGCGTGGGTGATCGGCGGATGTTGGCCTGAAGGCACCGCTACGAGAGCTGGGTCCTCCCGTCACAGTCCCCCGTGGTGGGGCCGATGGTCGCAAGATGCCGCCAGGGACGGCGGCGCTACTTGGGCGGAAAGAGGCAGCGCGCGCCGGATTAATCGAAGCGGGCTTTTGGCTTGGCGGCGGAGTGCGTTTCGTGGGTTGCCATTCTGTCGGGTTCGTCTAAGCCCAGGGCTTCGCGCACTTCGCGGATTTGCGCGGCATGACGAGCTGGGTGAATGGCAAGTAGCGCGAGACATTCCTGGCCGGTTACCAGGCCACCGATCGGATGCGGGACTTCAACGTCGCGCAAGTCGGCACGGCACGCGGCTACAAATTCGATGGTATGGGCGCGAAGCTCGCGAAATCTCGCCACTGCATCCGTCAGCGTAGCGAAGCGGCCGGTGGGCACGAGCGATGCGGAGGTGGTATAGCGACGGCTGCGATCCGTGCCGGTGCGCAAGAAACCCTCTTCACGGCCGTGGCCCGCATGAGGAGAAAGGGGGGCGGAGCGCTGCGTGATTGCCGTAAACATGCCGCGCTCCGCGGAGACTACATGCTCAGCACATTCCAGGATGGACCAGCGATCGGACGAGGGTTTCAACCGAGCCTCATCTTCGCTAACGCCCGCAACGGCGCGTAGGAAGTCGTCGCGCGTGCGTTCCAGAACGGAGAGCATTATTTGGCGATCGTGCTCATCCATTGCCCCAAAAAATAGCATGGGAATCGAGGCCCTTGAGCCTAACGGAAGTTCCGCTTGGGATGGCAAGCAGGAAGGCGACGCAAAACGTCACCGTGCGGGAAAGACGCTTGTGCATTCCTCAACCACGGATGGCCGATCAGGAAATCCCGAGCGTTTGGCGGATTTCGCGGATCTGCGCGGCGTGGCGGGCAGGGTGCATCGCTAGAATCGCCAGACATTCCTGCGCGGTGATTACCCCGGCGATGGGATGCGGCATTTCCACGGCGTGGAGATCATCGCAGCATTTGGAGACGAACTCGATAACCTGGCCGCGCTGCTCACGGAATTTCTCGAGCGCTTCGGCGAGCGAGGCGTAGCGGCCCGTGGGGCGCACAAACTCAGGAGCCGCGCGTTTGCGCGTGCGATCGGCGCCGAGGCGCAGGAAATCCTGCTCGCGATTTGCCGCGCCAAGAGAAGTGCGCGGAGTGCAGCGCTTGGTGATCCCCACGTACATGCCCTGCTCGGCGGTCACTACGTGTTCTGTACATTCCAGGATGGACCAGCCTTCAACGCTCGGTTTTCGGCGCGATTGTTCCTCCGTGATGCCGGAGACCGAAGAGAGGAATTCATCCCGGGTGCGGGCCAGGATAGCGAGATATTCCGCGCGCGCTTGATCGTCCATGGGGGAAAAATATCACGGGAGCCAGCAAAAGAACAATCGCAGGAAACGAGACGAGTGGCGAAGGCCTTTCAAGTAGGGGAGGGTGTTTCAGCCCTCCCGCCTTTCGGCCCCTGTGGGCGTCGCACACGAACGGTGCGCAAATAAATCGATAGGGCAAGAAATCGAAACGGGCGCCGGTTTTGCTTATACGCGCATATCGCCGCGACATGTGATCACGGCAGACAGGCGGGGCCGAAAGACGGGAGGGCTGAAGCACCCTCCCCTACAAAGGCGGTGCGACCGTCGTGACGGCAATCGCTTTGTGCAGCTTCTCGAAAGTGGTGTCCAAGTCCTCGGGCTCGACTCTGGTTTCGGCTACCGTGGTCATGAAATTCGAGTCGCCGGACCATCGCGGTAGCACATGCAAGTGCATATGCCCTTCGACGCCGGCGCCCGCCGCACGTCCCAGATTCATGCCCAAGTTGTAGCCCTGCGGATGATAGGCAGCTTCGAGCGCGACTTGCATTTTCTGCGCGAGGGTCATCATCTCCGCCAGCGCGGCGGGCTCGGCGGCTTGCAAATCCGCGACATGCGCGTAAGGAACGACCATCACGTGCCCGGTGGTATAGGGATAGCGATTCAGAATGATGAAGTTTTTTTCGCCGCGGAAAATTATGTGAGTGCGGGAGTCTTCGTTGGCTGCGACGGCGGCGCAGAAAATACAGCCTTCTTCTTTCCCGCCGGCCGCGATGTATTTATAGCGCCAAGGGCTCCAGAGATAATCCAAAGTGTGGGCCTTAGCTGGAAGATCCCGCGGGCGATGCGGACTTCGCGTGGTTGACGAAGTCTTTCAATTCCTTACTCGGCTTGAAGAACGGAATTCTTTTCGGCGGCACTTCCACTTTCGCGCCGGTTTTCGGATTGCGCCCGGTGCGTCCGCGTCGCTGGCGCGTGCGGAAGCTCCCGAACCCGCGGATTTCGATTTTGTCGCTGGTCTGCAGCGCCGCGATGATGCTGTCGAATATCGTTTCCACCACTAGTTCGGAATCCTTGCGTGGCAGTTCGGTGACGCGCGTGACCTCTTCGATCAGGTCCGCTTTCGTCACGGTGCGTTCTTTCACGTGCTGCTCGCCGGCAATGTTCGCCATGGAGTGGCAGCCCTCCTCTTGAAAAACCCCTCGTGCAGTACAACCCCATCTATATGATGCAGGTAGCGCGATTTCGGCGTCGCGCCCAGCCGACGCCAGCTCACTTCGCGACTATTGCCAACATCCCCCCTGGCAAGAACCGCGTATAAGGCCCCGACGACCTTTGCATATCACCAATCAACGTCTAGGTAAATGATTTTTCCTGCGGGAAGGCGGCCGCAGTGACGATGGCCCCGATCGAAAGCGCTGGACTACTTGCTACTGGCTACGAGTTCTGCCGCTTGGCCAGATTCGCGCGAATCGCGTCGCCAATGGTAGCTGTGGGCGACGATTTGGCGGAGGTGGTATGAAACGTCTCCATCTCCTGGCGCTCAACTTGCTTCTGTGCGGCGCGATAACTCAATCCGATCTTGTGCTGATCGGGCTCGACGCGAATGATTTTGAATTCGTACTCCTGCCCGGTGGTCAGCAGCGATGCCGCGCGATCTTTGCGCGGCGATTTCTCGCGATCGCGCTCGCCTTTCGGGCGCCGCTCCTCAATTTCTGAGACGTGGCACAGCGCCTCGATGCCCTCGGCCAGCTCGACGAACGCGCCGAAATCGGTGGTGCGCACAACTTTGCCCTTGATGACGTCGTTCACCTTGTGCGCCGCGAAGAAATTCGCCCATATATCATTGACTTGTTTCAGGCCGAGAGAAAGGCGGCGATTTTCGGCGTCCACTTTCAAAACTTTCGCCTGCACCGTATCGCCCTTTTTGAATTTCTCGCTGGGATGCTTGACGCGCTCCGTCCAACTGATGTCGCTGATATGGATCAAGCCCTCGAGGCCTTCATCCACTTCAATAAATGCTCCGAAATCGGTGAGGCTGCGCACGCGTCCGCTGATCACTGTGCCTACCGGGAAACGCTCGGCGGCCGCTTGCCATGGATCGGGCAGCGCTTGCTTCAGACCTAGAGAAATTCGCTGCGCGTCGGGCTTTACTTCGAGCACTACCACTTCGACATCGTCGCCGACCTTCACAATTTTCGATGGATGCTTCACGCGCCGCGACCAGCTCATTTCGCTGACGTGAATTAGGCCTTCGACACCCGGCTCGAGCTGCACGAAGGCTCCGTAATCGGTAACGCCGACAACTTTCGCTTTGATGCGCGTGCCCGCGGGAAATCGCTCCGGGACGCCGGCCCACGGATCGGCAAGAATCTGCTTGCGTCCAAGGGATATGCGCGATTTTTCCTTGTCGAACTTGAGAATCTTGACTTCGATCTCGTCGTTTACCTTGACGATTTCGTTGGGGTGCTTCACGCGGCCCCAAGCTAGATCGGTAACGTGCAGCAGGCCGTCAAGTCCGCCGAGATCGACAAACACACCGTAGTCGGTGATGTTCTTAACGCGGCCAGTCACCGTCGAGCCTTCGACGAGCGAATCCATCAGAGCGTCGCGCTTGGTTTTCGCAGCTTCTTCGAGCAAGGCGCGGCGGCTAACCACCACATTGCCGCGCTTGCGATTCAGTTTCAGAACTCGAAGATCGAGCTCGCGATCTTTCCACGCTTCCAGATCGTGTACCGGACGCAACTCAAGCTGCGACGCGGGAAGAAACGCGCGCACTCCGATATCTACAACGAGCCCGCCCTTTATGCGCTCGAGAACCTTGCCCTTAATCGTTTCATGTTCGCGATAAGCTTTGTCGATGCGCTCCCAAACGCGGCGCCGATGCGCCCGCGTATGCGAAAGGAGAACGTAGCCATCTTTATGCTCGTGGAGTCGCTCGACTTCGATGGTCTGCCCGGCGCCAAAAGGATTCGTGGTCCCCGCATCCAAAAATTCCGACGCCGGAACGAGCCCTTCAAATTTTCCGCCGACGTCAACGATCACGCCTGCGTCAGTAACCGCAACTACTCGGCCATCGAAAATTTCACCTTCGGACGCAGCGGGCTCAGGAACGGCGTACTGCTCGATGAGCTTTTCCATGCCCTCGGCGGATTCGGCATCCGCTTCAGTCGAGGCGCCATCGCCATTGCTCGCCGCCGTCTCGGCAGATTCCGGCGTGGCAGCGGAGGATCCGTTCCCGGCGGAGGCAGATGATTCAGTGAGATTCGCTTCGGAGGAAACCGGGTCACGCGAGGCGCGATCGTTTTCAGCGCGTGCTGCGGCCGCGGCGCTTAGGGGGGCGTCTTGCGCCGGCTGCGCTGCGTCGGCGGTACTCACCGAGCGCGCTTCGACGGGCGATTCAGACGCAGATTTGCCGGCAGCATTCTCTTCCACCGGCATAGCTTCAGAAGTTAGTTCGTTTTCGCGTGACATGGGACGCGGCCTCCGTAAGACTTGACGCCCTGGTAACCGAGAAGTGTCCCTCGGACTCTTCACCCTGCTGGGAATAGAGCAAAGAAGGGGATAAACCACCCGCGCTCGAAAGGTTTACCGCGTTCGATGATACGCGCGGCGCGCAAATAATGTCAACAAAAGAGGCCCGCGCGCGACGGCTTTCCTTACTCTCGCGATCTCGCTTCTCCAGCGAATAGTCTCATCACACTTGCGCGATCCAAAAATCTCCATTACGCTGATTTGGTAGCCAGCGGCGTCTTCCCCCCTCGCCCGCTCGGATGCGGGTTGCTAATTCAGCCTGCTTAGCTAATCGATGGGTCCACTTGCAATTCAAATTTTTATCAGCGAAGGATGGAGTATGACGCGCAAAAGCACGTGGGCAATTCTTGCTGTGGCGGCGGTGCTAAGTTTGCCTCTGGCCGCCTGCAAGGACACGCAGACCCTGCAACAGAACGAGCAATTGAAAACCCAAGTGGCGGAACTTCAGAAAGAGAACGCCCAAGCGGCCACCGATCTAGCAGCTATGACCGCTGCCCGCGACGCGTTAGCCAAGGAGAACGAGCAACTCAAGGCCGCTCAAAAGCCCCGGAAGACGAAGCACGCCGGGACCAAAGGTAAGACCAGAAAGCATCACCGGAACACAACGTCTCAGTAGCACAAGGATTCGCTAACCATCGAGAATCCGCGAACCATTTTCAATCTTAAGGACCAAAAAAGGGAGGAACAGAACATGAAGTCATTTGAGGTGCAATTTCGCTTTCGAGATCGAACCGAATCAACGGTGGAATCCACAATCAAGGCGGACGCGTCCAGCCTTCCCGGAGCCGTCGGTAAAGCGGTACGCGAGTTCGTGAAGGGTTTGGACCGCAAGCAGCGCTTCGACATGAACAAGAGCGGCCTGGAAATCACCGCCAAGTCCCTAGGCTCGGCGAGCGAAGCCCAGGAAGACGTATCCGCAAAAGCCGCCTCAAACTAGTAGGGGCGGGGGTTCACTACCCGCCCGGTTTGGCCTTGGGTGTTAATCCCCGTCCCAGACGTCGCGCGTAGGGGCGGGGGTTCACCTCCCGCCCGATCTGGCTTTGGTTTTTCTCGCCGTCCCAGGCGTCACGCGTTCGTGACGTTACCTCTAAACCGCAAAATTTCTACGCGTAACTCGTCACGCCCGAAATCGCCCGGCCTGCCGTATCTCTTTGCGGTAATCAGGCGCAGACATTTCCACAGTGCGGCACATTTCATAAAGCCGCGAACGAATGCGCGTACCGATGCGATCGCCCAGCGAATCTTCAACAGCCGACGGCCGCAACGAAGAAGGCCGCGTCACAGGCCGCGGATTAGCATCCGCATCAAAATAATTTGTAGTAACCAGCGTGACGCGATTGTCGTTATACCGCGCGTTCAAGATATGCCCGATGGTTTCCAGCGCCCAGAGCGAAGGCTTGCTGGCCCCCAGATCGTCAAGCAGCAAAACTTCGACTTTCACCACAGGCTCAAGCACTCCAAGCTCAGTGGACGCGCTCTCAGGATTGTAACTGTCCTGAATTTCCTTCAACAGCTCGCGATAATCGTAAAACAAGCAAGAATGCCCCCGCCGCATTAATTCCTGCAGCGCAGCAACAGCCAGATGCGTTTTCCCCACGCCGCACGATCCCATCAAGAGCAGCCCATGCTCAGCCGCCGCAGGATAATCGCGCGTGAAACCTTGCACGACAAGCCGCGCCTGCTCCAAACTGCGATTCCACGCAGAAACCTCGGCAGGCGTGCCAATCTCGTATTCCAAATCCTTATCGAAATTATCGAAATCGCAGTGACGGTAGCGTTCAGGAATGCGCGCCCGCGTAAAAATCCGCGAAGCCCGATCGTCCATCGTGCATTCGCAAGGCACAGCCCACACCATTCTCGAATCGCCGGCCTGCGTGGGCCCGGCTAGCTCTGGTGCCTCAATATTTTTCTCGGGACGAGCAACGGTCTTCCAGCCAGTGCCGCTGCAGAGAGGGCAATCGGGACGCGCCATAAAAAGAGAATAAGCGCGCAGCGCCCCACGCGCAAGCCGTTCAACCCTGTGCAAAATTTCAAAACTGTGGAAAGCGATGGTTTCGTAGCGGTGGGCTTTAGCCTAGCATCTTTCGCGGTGAGATCGGGTGCTGGGCTGAAGCCCACCGCTACGCAAACCAGGCCGTTACTTTACGATGCGAATTGCCTTGGCCGGCGTGGCGCGGACGATTGCGGTGCGGGCGCGGCGTTCATTGGCGTGGCTCAGGCCACGGGCCAGCTCGCCGCGAACGAAGGTAATGAAGGATTCCATTTGCTGCTGCATATCAGCCATCTTATCGCGCATATTGAGGATCACTTCAATTCCGGCAAGATTGACGCCCAGTTCGCGCGTCAGATTCAAAATAATCTCCAGCCGCTCGAGATCGCTATCGGTATAAAGCCGCGTATTCCCCTGAGACCGCGAAGGCTTCAGCAATCCCACGCGCTCGTAAAGCCGCAGCGTCTGCGGATGCAGATTATAAATCTCAGCCACAGCGCTGATCATGTACCCGGCTTTAGATTTCTTCCGTGCTTTGGCAACCATGGCGATTACAGCGCGGCCTTCGAAAATATCTCCAGCCGCGGATCCTCCGGCGCTGCTTTGCTCAATTCGCGCAACAATTCCTTAACTTTTTCGTCCTCAGGCTTCGGCACGACTACCTGCACTTCCACAATTTGATCGCCGCGATGCCCGGCCCGCCGAGCCGATGGCGCGCCTTTTTCGCGCAGGCGCAATTTCGTTCCACTATTGGTGCCCGGCGGAATGCGCACTTGCGCGCGCCCATCAATCGTAGGCACTTCCACTTTTGCCCCAAGCGCAGCTTCCGTCACGGTGATGGGCACAACAGTATGCAAATCATCGCCGCGGCGCTCGAAAAACGGATGCGGCGCAACTTGCGTGATGAAATAAAGATCACCGGCAGGGCCGCCACCAACGCCTGCATTGCCGCGTCCAGCAACGCGCACTCGCGAGCCCGTTTGCGCGCCCGGCGGAATGCGCACATCGAGAGTTTCAGCCCGCCGCACGCGTCCTTCCCCGCCGCAAGTGCGGCAAACGTTGCGCAGCTTTCCAGTACCGCCGCAACGCGGGCAAGCCACCTGAAATTTCATCTTGCCGCTCGTCTGCGTAACGCGTCCGGTCCCATGGCAGTCGTTGCAGGTTTGCTCGCTGCCGGTAAAGCCGCTGCCGTGGCACTCATTGCAAACATCCAGCCGCGTGATGCTGACTTTTTTCACGGTCCCGCGCATGGCTTCGGCAAACGAAATGTCAATCTGATATTCAAGATCGGAGCCCGCTTCGGTTTCGTATCCCGCCTGCGCCGCCCCACCGCCGGCGCCGCCGCGGAAAAATTGGCTGAAGATATCGCGGAAACTGGTGCCGTCGCCGGCGCCGCCCGCGCCTCCGCCACCGCCATAATCGAACCCGCCAAAATCAAAATGAATGTCCTCAGGCGACACGTTGTAACCGCCGCCCGGTCCCTGAGGCCCTGCCGCCCCAGGCGTATTAAATCCAAACTGGTCGTAAGTCTGCCGCTTCTTAGTATCAGAAAGCACTTCGTAGGCTTCCTGAATCTGCTTGAATTTTTCTTCGGAGGATTTATCGCCAGGATTCAGATCAGGATGGTATTTGCGGGCAAGTTTGCGATACGCAGCGCGAATTTCCTTCACCGGCGCCTTGCGCGCGACGCCAAGAAGCTCGTAATAATCTTGTTTGGGAGTGGTGGCCATGATCGTTGCTATATCCCGCGTCGAAATACTGCAAAACACGGGCCGAAAATCGGGAGGGTCTGAAGACTCTCCCCCTACAATTTCGCCCACCTCGCGTTCCATTCCGTCATTTCCTGCGCCTCGCGCGCCAATTCTTCGCGATGCCTGATTTGCTCTTCGCTGCGCTTGGCTGAGGCCGCATCTTTCTGGTTCGCGCGCTCCAGCCAGCGATCAATGCGCGCGACTTTTTCTTCCACCGTTGCCGGATCGGAACGAAAACGAAGCAACGTCCCGGTGATCTCCACGGACCGAGTAGGGAAATCCGCCAGCACGTCCTGCTGCGTCTCGTAAAAAAGCCGCCGCCAATCCGCGCTAGGCGACTCAGTAATGGAAACTTGAATCAGGTAATAATTGTCCCGGACTTTCTGAACCGCCTGAGGCGCGCTCGCCCGCTTAATTCCAGTAGAGGCCAATCAAGTCTCCCAACATCTCCGTTCAACTCCGCAGAAAATCGCGCCCCCTGCCGGCACTTGCGCTCGCAAGATGCCGGCAGGGACGCCCTTCACACGCGTTCAGGGCAAGCCGGTGCTGCTCTTAATTCGGTCGCTTTGATTCGTCCACGTCAACGAACTCCGCGTCCACTACATTGTCCTGTCCTTGCCCGCCCGAGCCCTGCGCTCCGCCAGCCGAGCCATCAGCCGCCTGCCCGCCGCCCGCTGCGCCCGGACCGCCGGCAGCACCTGCGGCAGCCTGCTGCGATTTGTAGAGCACTTCGGCCACTTGATGCGAAGCCTTGGTCAAGCTTTCAACCGCGGCATTGATGCGTTCCACATTTCCCTCACCGATGGCACGCCGAGTTTCCTCGATCGCCGTCTCGATAGCTTTCGCATCCGCCTCAGGCAGCTTGTCCCGATTTTCCTTCAGCAGCTTTTCCGTCTGATAGATAAGATTGTCAGCCCGGTTGCGAGCCTCCGCTTCCAGAACGCGCTTCTTATCCTCATCCGAATGCGACTCAGCTTCCTTGCGCATCCGCTCGGCTTCATCCTTGCTCAAGCCGGTAGAAGCAGTAATCGTTATTTTCTGCTCCTTGCCGGTGCCCTTGTCCTTAGCCGAAACGTTGAGCAAACCGTTCGCGTCAATGTCGAAGGTCACTTCAATCTGCGGCAACCCGCGCGGTGCCGGCGGAAGTCCCACAAGCTGGAAATTCCCCAGACTGCGATTCCCGCTGGCCACCGGACGTTCCCCCTGCAGAATGTGAATGTCCACAGAAGTTTGATTGTCCGCCGCAGTCGAAAATGTTTCCGACTTGCGCGTGGGAATCGTAGTGTTGCGCGGAATCAAGGTAGTCATCACTCCCCCGAGCGTCTCGACGCCCAGCGAAAGCGGCGTCACGTCCAGCAGCAGGATGTCCTTAACTTCCCCGCCAAGCACGCCACCCTGAATCGCCGCCCCGACTGCGACGACCTCATCCGGATTGACGCCCTTGTGCCCTTCCTTGCCGAACAGTTCCTTCACAATATTCTGAATCAACGGCATGCGAGTCTGGCCGCCCACCAAAACCACTTCATCAATCTTGCTGATGTCCACTCCCGCGTCCTTCATGCACTTCTTGCAAGGCTCCACCGACCGGCGAACAATTTCGTCCACCATCGATTCAAGCTTCGCCCGCGTTAGTTTCTTCACCAAGTGCTTCGGACCGCCGGCATCGGCAGTGATAAACGGCAGATTGATCTCCGTTTCCATCGTCGTCGAGAGTTCAATCTTGGCTCGCTCGGCCGCGTCGCGCAGCCGCTGCAAAGCCATCTCATTGCCCTTGGCATGCAGATCGAGCCCTTCGTCCTTCTTGAATTCCTCGATGAGCCAGTCCACGATCCGTTGATCGAGGTTGTCGCCGCCGAGGTGCGTGTCGCCGTTGGTGGCTTTCACTTCCACGACGCCTTCGCCGACTTCCAGAATCGAAATATCAAAAGTGCCGCCGCCGAAGTCATAGACGGCGATGGTTTCATCCTTTTTCTTGTCCAAGCCGTAAGCAAGCGCCGCAGCGGTCGGCTCGTTGATGATGCGCTTCACGTCGAGGCCGGCAATTTCGCCGGCTTGCTTGGTAGCCTGCCGTTGCGCGTCGTTGAAGTAGGCAGGAACGGTGATCACCGCATCCTTCACCTTTTCGCCAAGAAAATCCTCGGCCGCTTCCTTCAGCTTGCGCAAAATCATCGCGGAAATTTCGGGCGGGGTGTAGTCCTTGCCCTGCGCCTGAACGGCCACATGGTCGCCCTGCCGAACAACTTTATAGGGCACCATCTTCACTTCTTCGGTCACTTCGTCGTAGCGGCGACCCATAAACCGCTTGATCGAATAGATCGTGTTTTCCGGGTTCGTGATTGCCTGGCGCTTAGCCACCTGGCCCACAAGCCGCTCGCCAGTCTTCGTAATAGCAACAACGGAAGGCGTAGTCCGTCCGCCTTCCTGGTTCGGGATTACGACCGGTTCGCCGCCTTGCATCACGGCTACAACCGAGTTTGTAGTCCCGAGGTCAATTCCAATAATTTTGCTCATTGCGTGAGCTCCCTCTGTACGCGCGAGTCTGAGCAGGCGCGATTAACGCTGGATACGAAGCGGATTATACAGGTTGAGTGTATGCTTGTCAAGTTTCTTGATGCACACTAAACTGCTTATTATCATAAGCTTAATGACAGACAGTCAAAATTTGGCTTGATTCTGCGCTCAGGCGTAGCAGCGGGAGCCTACTACGGACCCGTGATGGCCCGGGGTTTTTCCGACTCCGGGGCACGCCAGATTTGATTCTGCGCCAACACCAACCGTCGCAACTCAAAAATAGACCGCCGAAAGTACAACCGTTTACCCCCGTGCGGCAACGCACGGAAGACCTATCGGCTTCTAACTTCAAAAGAGGATACAATAATCGGGTCAGGGCTGATGATTCAGCCTTGTAATATAAATGATTCCAATGAAGCGCCCTGCTCCAACAACTTCCTGCTCAGGGGGAAACTAAAGATGCCACGCGGCTGGAGTTCGCGCGCAAGCGTAGCGACGCGCATTTTGGGATGGGCCGGTCTTTTCGCTCTGATCGCGGTCGCCGCGACGGCGCAAGCCCAGAAAAAGAGCGCGACCACCGCGCCTGCACTGAAAGCTGCTGCGGCATCAGACGAAGCACCAGTCAAAGCGATTGGCTCAAAATCCGCGCCGATCACCATGGAAGTGTTCAGCGACTACCAGTGCCCGTCTTGCCGTCTGCTCTACGAACAAACGCTGAAGCCGCTGATCAACGAATACGTCGCAACCGGCAAGGTGTACTTGATCCACCGCGATTTCCCCTTGCCCATGCACAAATATTCCACGGATGCCGCTCGCTGGGTAAATGCCGGCGCGAAGATCGGGCGCTATCCTGAAGTCGAGGCGGCGCTCTACGACAATCAGGATGCCTGGTCCGCCGATGGAAATATCCAGAAGTTCGTCGCGGCAGCTCTTTCGCCCGCGGATTTCAAGCGCGCAGAAAAAATGGTAGAAGCCTGCGTGGCCGATTCGACGGGAATCAAGCCGGCAAGCTTGAATCTAACGCCGCAAACGCATGAGTGCTCAATCGATGAAGCCATCGCCAAAGATAAAGCTCTCGGCAATACAGTCCCGGTAACGCAAACTCCGACCTACCGATTTTATTACAAAGGCCAAGCATACCCGCCAACGCCGGGCTACGTTTCATGGCCGATCCTGAAGCAGTTCTTCGATAGCCTGCTGAACCAATAGCATGAGCGATTCATCGCGACGCCGCGCGGGCCGGATTCTTCTGATCGGGGGGAGAATTATCCTCGGCGGAGTTTTCATCGCGGCGGGGTTCGTGAAATTGCGGCCGGTAGTTCACGGCATGCCTTGGTCGAAAGCCTCGGTGAACACTTCGCTGGCGATGTTCGCCATGCAAGTGGACTCGTATCAGATGCTCTCCTCGAGTAGCGCGAATCTGGTCGCGCACGCTTTGCCCTTCGCGGAACTTGCTCTCGGATTGTGGATCGTGAGCGGCCTCTGGCTAGCCGTGCCGTCGCTAATCACCACGCTAATCCTCGGCGGCTTCTTGACCGCCATGATCCGCGCCTACGCTCTCGGACTTGAGATCAATTGCGGATGTTTCGGCCCGGGCGAAAAAGTGGGGCCTCTCTCGTTCGTACGCGATGGGGCTTTCTTCGCGCTTTCGCTCGCCGTCACCATCGGCGCTTTCCTGATCGCGCGAAAGAAATCCGCGCGCGAGTCTTCCAACGCTTCTACCGCGCAGTTCGAGCAAGCTCGCTGAAACCTCCCTTCCCTTGCGCCTTTTCGATTCAATAAAGCACAAGGCCTCACAAACTTTCGCGGTTTCGTCTATCCGCGAGGCAAGATAGAATGTGCCGCTTTCATTGGGAGCCCAGCATCCATGCGTAATTCTAAAATCGCGCGAATGTTTCTTACGTTCGCGTTTCTTGCGGCCAGTACGTTTGTTGCTGCGCCCACTCGCGCGCAGTCCGTCGCCAGCAGCGGCAAGAAGCTTACCGTCGAGCGCATTTACAGCGGGCCCAGCCTTAGCGGCACGCTGGTTCACGGCATTGAGTGGACTCCCGACGGAAAGCGCGTGACCTATTTCCAGCGCACCGGAAGCGGCAGGAATGCGGCTACCGACCTTTGGGCCATGGATGCTCCCACCGGAGAAAAACAAATCCTTGTGAGCGCGAAGATGCTCGGCTCGTTGCTAGAGCCGGAAAAGCAAAAGGCCACGCAACCCACAGGCCTCGGCCGCGCCACTCCGCAGGATTATCAGTGGGCGCCGGATGGCAAGGCGATTCTCTTCGTGAGCGATACGGAATTGGTTTGGCTCGATCTCGCCAGCATGACCTCGAAGCAACTGATCAAAACCGAAGATGAAATCGAAGATCCGCGCATCTCGCCCAACGGCAAGTGGGTCAGCTTCGTGCAGAATTTCAATCTGTGGACTTTAAACCTCGCAAGCGGCGAGAAGAAACAGATCACCCAGGGCGGCTCCGAGGAAATTCTGAAAGGCAAGCTCGACTGGGTATATCCCGAAGAACTTTCGAGCCGCACCGCCTATTGGTGGTCGCCTGATTCCACTCACATCGCCTATTTCGAAACGGACGAGCGCCCGGTAACGAAATACGCGATCTACGACATGAGCAGCGACATCGGCGGAATCACCACCACGCGCTACCCGCAAGCGGGCGAGCCGAATCCCATAGTGCGAGTGGGCGTGATTCCCGCCGCCGGCGGCGAAACAAAATGGATGGACACCGGCGCGGACACAAATGTCTATATCGCGCGGGTGAATTGGCTGCCGAATTCGAGCCAGATCTCGATCCAGCGCCTCAATCGCGCGCAAACGCGCCTGGATCTGCTGCTATGCGATCCCGCAACTGGCGCGTCGAAATCGATTCTCACCGAAGAAGATCCCTACTGGATCAACGTCAGCGATGATCTGTATTTTTTCTCCGATAGCCAGCGATTCCTATGGTCCAGCGAACGGGAAAATTTCCGGCTGATCTATCTCTACGACATCAACGGAAAACTCCTCAAGCAAGTGACCACCGGCGACTGGAATGTAACCAGCACCGAAGGCTTCGGCCCGCGCGCCACGAACGGCTTGATCGTGGATGAATCCCGCGGCGATGTCTTCTTCCATTCCAATAAAGAAAATCCAACCCAGACGCAACTGTATCGCGTGTCACTGAAAGATGGTGTAGTCAAGCAAATCACCCAGGGCGCCGGCACACATGAGGCGGAGTTTTCGCCCGATGCCTCGGCGTTCGTAGAATTGTTTTCAACGGCTGCGATGCCTCCCCGGCAAAGCCTCTATCGCGCCGACGGAAAACTCGTGGCTACGATCGTGGAAAATAAAGTACCCGAACTCGATGAGTTTCAATTGCCGAGGACCGAGTTCACCACGGTAAAAACCGCCGACGGAACCACGCTCTACGCCAGCATCATCAAACCAGCGGATTTCGACGCTGCGAAAAAATACCCGGTGCTCGTCGAAGTCTATGGCGGCCCGGGCGCGCAATCGGTAAAAGACGAGTGGGAAGCGGGCAAATTCTGGTCGAAGATGATGGCGCAGCACGGGTACATCATCTGGTCGCTCGATAATCGCGGCTCGCTCGGCCGCGGCCACAAATTCGAAACGCCGATCTACCATCACTTTGGCAAGCTCGAACTCGACGACCAGATCGCGGGCGTAAATTATCTGAAGTCGCTTCCTTATGTGGACGGCAAGCGCATCGGGGTATGGGGCTGGAGCTACGGCGGCTATATGACGCTGCAAGCTCTGTTTCATGCGTCCGATATTTTCAAGACCGGCGTGGCCGTCGCACCGGTAACGGATTGGCGTCTCTACGACACAATTTATACGGAACGTTACATGAGTTTGCCGAAAGATAACGCAGAGGGCTACCGCGATTCGTCGCCGGCAAATTTCACCCAGAATTTAAAAGGCAAGCTGCTGGTGGCCCACGGCACCGGCGACGACAACGTGCACTTCGCCAACACCGCGCTGCTGCTTAATAAATTTATCGAGTCCGACGAATATCCGGAATTGATGATTTTTCCGGGCCGCGGCCATCCGATGGGCGACCGCGCCGCCCAGGTGGATCTGTTCAACCGCATGGAGCAGTTTCTATTGAACAATTTGTAGCACGAATTTCGTCAGGGCACGTTTTGTCAGGGCACGGATCCAGGCGTGCCACACAAATTCTGCATCTTAGAATGGCGATGAATTTGAATAGAAAACCATGGCTTCAAATTGGCATAGCGGCAGTCTGCGTCGCCGCGATTCCTTTTCTAATCCCGCCCGCCGCGGCGCAGGAGAACGAAACCACCCCCGCAGCCGAGGGCCAGCGAAAAACCGAGCCCGAAATGCGCAGCGGCCCATCGCTCGAAGCCGCTTTCAATCATATGTACCGCCTGAAATTCACCGAAGCCCGCGCCGAGATCGCCGCTTATCAAAATCTCCATCCCAACGACGCGCTCGGCAAAGCCGCCGAAGCCGCCGCATATCTTTTCGAAGAATTCGAGCAGAAAGGCGTGCTCACTTCCGCGTTCTTCCTCGATGACAAGCGCTTTCTCGGCGGCGTCGACGGTTCGCCGGAATCGAATCGCAACCCCAAATTTCTCGAGGCCAATAGGCAGGCCCGCGAATTGGCTCAAGCACGGCTGCGAAATTATTCCCGCGATCCCGATTCACTGCTGGTGCTCGCGATGGCCGATGGCATGGAATCGAATTACGATGCCATGATCGAGAAAAAGCAGCTCGCCAGTCTTTCCATGTTGAAACAAGCGGACGCGGAAGCAACTAAAGTACTTTCCATCGATACGAAAGCGCAGGATGCCTACGTCTCACTGGGCTCGGCGAATTACATCATCGGCTCGCTTCCGGGCTACAAGAAGGCCTTCCTCTGGTTTGGCGGCGTTCATGGCGACAAGGTGCGCGGCATGGAAGAATTGCAATCGGCCGCCTCCGGTGGACATTTTCTGAGGCCCTTCGCCAAAATCATGCTGGCCCTGGCGCACGAGCGCGAGCATCAATACAAAGAAGCCGCCGTGCTCCTCGCTGAGCTGCATAAGGAATTTCCCGAGAATCCTCATTTCAAAGCCGAAATGGAAATCGCGGAAAAAGCGGCTGGAGGCAAATGATAGAGCGGCGGACGAATTTGCCGGGTCGTAAGCCGGCACTTTGGTGCGGCGCACGCCTTCCGCTAGCGATCGTTCTCGCGCTTTGCATCGTCGCGGCAATGGGTCTGGCGGAGCCCGTTCGCGTTTCGGCGAGAACGGGCCTTGCACCCGACGCGGCACTATTCGAAATCAAAAAGATCGGCGATGGTGTTTACGCCGCCATTTCGCCGGGTGAAAGCAAGGCCGGTGCGAACGCCGGATTTGTGATTGGCGACGATGGCGTCGCAGTGATTGATACTTTCGAAGATGCCTCCGCGGCGAAAGTGCTGCTCGATGAAATTCGCAAGCTCACGAAATTGCCGGTACGGTTCGTCGTCAACTCTCACTATCACATCGATCACGTCGCCGGAAACGGCGTCTTCGCGGAAACGGGCGCGGTCATAGTAGCCCATCGCAACGTGCGCGAATGGATTCACACCGAGAATCTGAAATTCTTCGGCGCGAAGATCACTCCGGAACAAAAGAAATTCGTCGAATCGCTCACGTCTCCCTCGGTGGTTTACTCCGACTCGCTCGATCTTTATCTGGGCTCGCGCCATCTCGCGCTGCACTTTTATCCCGGCCACACCGGCGGCGACACGATAGTCGAGGTGCCCGATGCGCACGTAGTTTTCTGCGGCGATCTGTTCTGGCGCAAGACGCTGCCGAACCTGATCGACGCTTCTACAGATAAATGGATAACGACGCTCGACACACTCGCCACAATCGCGCCGGACGGCACATACGTTCCGGGTCACGGCGGTGTCGGCAATGCTGGCGATGTCAAAGATTTTCGCGCGTATCTCCTGGAATTGCGCAGCGCGGTTGCCGTCGCGCAGTCAGCCGGAAAATCAGGGACGGAAGTCGTCAACACGGTCCTGCCAGACTTACAAACGAAATATGGGAGCTGGGAGTTCTTTAAATATTTCGCGAAAAGTAATATCGCCGACACCGCGAAGGAACTGAAGGGCGAGAAGCGCATTCCGGTGGCGACGAAGGATTGAAATTCACCTTTCGTAGCAGGGCCGAAGTTCGGGAGGGTCTGAAGACCCTCCCCTACCACTTCACGCGCACGCGATAGTTCAGTGTCGACGTGCCATCCTTCTCCACCGGAATCTCAAACGCCAGCGTGCTTGAATCCAGCTTGGTTGATTTGTAATTCGACTTCAAAATCTCCCAATCGCCGCCAATCGGCTCGCGCACTTCCACGTTCACATCTGAGTTCTTGTGGTTGCGCAACGTGATTTCATATTCCAATTCATAAACGCGATCGCTGATCTTGCGGAAATCCGTTTCCCTGCGCTCACAAACCACGTCGAAAGCATCGCCGACGTAAATCGCAACTTTCTCGTCCTTAGGCGTATGCCCGATGCGATCCTCTCCCACCAACTGAATCCCGCCTTTCGAATCCGATTGATAAACGCGAACCGTCCCGGCCGGCAGCGGCATTCCCAACCCCGACTTTTCGTCATTCTTGAAGCGGTAATTCACTTTCACAGTTTGCGGAATCGGATTCCCAATTCCCTGCGAAGCCCGGTAGTAATAAGGCTGCCCTTCGACCAATAGATATTTCTCCACGGGAATCGCCGTGCCATTCAGCAAACTAATCTGCTTCGATTCCTTATCCTCAATCGAAGTCCGCCGCTCCAGCGAATAAAGATGGTATTCCGAAAAATTCTCTTGCGAAAATTGCGGCGCCGCAACGGCCGCTTTCGCCATCACCCTGACTGCGCCCGCTTCCATGTTTGCGTCGCCCGTCTGCACGCGATGCAACTCACCGGCAACAAGCTGCAACTTCGCATTCTTGTAAGCGGTCCCGCTGTTGTTGTTGAGCGTAACCCAGCCGTCCAAATCGGCAGCCTTATCGTCGCGGTTCACCGTCAACACGTAGTCCGCATTCCAATTCAGGCCAGTTGCGAGATACGAGGTTTCAATCTGCTGCTTCCGCGCTCCGGAATTTTCCAGCGACATCAGCAGCGTCGGCCGGTCGTACAGATTCGCCGGCACTTCCGGAAAGTGATAGCTGCTCACCGGCGGATTGGTCACAATATCGTTTCCCACCTTCCAAACCGTGCCATTGTTGTCCGCCAGCAGCGTGGCCTTGTACTGTTCGCGCTTTTCCGTGTTGTTCTCATAGAAAGAACGCTCTAGCGTCACTTCTTTCCCGACGTATTTGTGCAACAGCTTGGCCGGTTCCAGCAAATCGTATTCGTAGTTTTGCTCTATGACATCGAGCTTTGTGGGATCGGTAAGCGAACGAAAATGCACCGTGGCGGGATTCACGGTGGCGGCGATGTCCATGAATTTCA
>Ga0209655_10000271_pt1 | contig 20051 bp, 13 predicted proteins | sample BogFormECP03_OM2_FD_188236 | JGI IMG/M metagenome (GOLD analysis project Ga0209655, IMG submission 188236) | Bog forest soil microbial communities from Calvert Island, British Columbia, Canada - ECP03_OM2 (SPAdes) (version 2) | ecosystem: Environmental > Aquatic > Freshwater > Wetlands > Bog ...
GGGATAGCTAATATTAAAGATGCTTTCCATTTTCTTGAGCGAGCCGTGATGCCGGATGAAGGCGATCACAAAGGCCTGCTCGTCGAGATTCAGGCTACTTAAAGGAGACAGCGCGAAGCTGCCTTGCATGACAAAGCTGCAAGTCGGGCAGGCCATCCTGGAGATGGTCAGAGGACGCTTGCAGTCGGGGCAATTGGCATTGGCGATTTCCATAAAGACCTCAAGAACATTGATAATCTATATCGAGATCTTAATTAAGTCAAGTACAAAATCAATTTAATTCATATTGAGGCCTAAACGATTCCCCGATTCGTTGCCGCCCGTCAGAGCGGGGGGGAATCTCCTCCCGCATCTCGGATTAGGGTTTTTGCGAAGACACAGATGGAGCTATACTCCGCGGCGTGGCGGAAAAACAGAAAGCTGTAGTTCTTCTGAGCGGCGGGATGGACTCCTGCGTTACGGCAGCGATTGCGCGGGAGACGCATCGGCTTGCGTTGCTTCACGCGAGCTATGGGCAGCGGACCGAGGAACGCGAGCGGCGTGCTTTTGACGAGATTGCGGATTTTTATGGAGTGCGCGAACGGCTGGTGATCCGTCTCGATGCGCTCTCGCAGATTGGCGGGTCCGCGCTCACCGATCCGCGTATTGAGGTTCCGGAAGAAGGAATTAATCGCCGCGATATTCCGATCACCTACGTTCCCTTCCGCAATGCGCATTTTCTTTCGGCGGCGGTGAGCTGGGCGGAAGTGATTGGAGCGTCGGCGATTTTCGTGGGCGCGGTGGCGGAAGATAGTTCCGGGTATCCGGATTGCCGCCCGGAATACTATGCGGCGTTTGAAAAAGTGATTCGCGCAGGGACGCGGCCAGAAACGCACATCGAAATTGCGACGCCGGTGATCGGCATGCGCAAGAATGAAATCGTGCGGCGCGGGCTGGATCTCGGCGCGCCGCTCGAACTCACCTGGTCTTGCTATCAATTCGATGAAGCGGCCTGCGGCGCGTGCGACAGTTGCCGTCTGCGGCTGCGGGCGTTCAGCGAGGCGGGAGTGCCGGACCCTATCGCGTACCGGACGCGAGTTGGGTCATAATACGCGTGATGCGCGTGGAATTATCCGGCGAATCGCACCGGTTGGAGTTTTGCTGAATTCGACGAGAGCATGGGAGGAAGCAGCCATGAAGAAATTTTTGATGTCATTCTGCGGAGCTCTGGCGCTGGTATTGTTGGCGGCCGCGAGCGTCGCGGCGCAGGGACTCGGGCGTCTCGATGGTCAAATTCTCGACCCCCAAGGGAATCCGTATCCCGACGTGACCGTAGTCATCAAGAACCCGGATACGGGACAAACGCTGACAGTGAAGACCGACAAGAGCGGGAAGTTCACGGCGTTGGGATTGCGCACGGCCGTATACAACCTGACGATCACGAATGAGAAGGATCACCTGACTTTCCAAGACCAGTTTCACGTGGATGAAACCGGCGACAACAATTACAAATTGAATCTGAAGGAAATGCTGGCCAAGCAAGCCGGCGCCCATCCAGAAGAATTGAAGAAGCACGAGGAAGAAGAGCAGAAGCGCGAAGGCATGAAGCAGCACTACGACGCGGGGATGGCGGCGATGAACGACGCAAAAACCGTGAGGACACAGTTACAAGCCGCGCCGACGGATCAGGGATTGAAGGACAAGCTGGCCGCGGATTATCAGACCGTGCTTACCGAACTCAAGCAGGCCGAACAGTTAGTGGGCGCCAAGGAAACCGGAAACCACGCAACGATCTGGGCGCAGCTTGGAGTGGCTGAGGAAGGACTAGCGCAGTGGGGAGACGCGGCGGACGCATTTGGAAAAGCGGCGGCACTGAAACCACAGCCGGGATACTATGTGGAAGAAGCCACGTCTCTAGCGAAGGCAGGGAAGTTCGACGAAGCACCTGCCGTCTGTGATAAGGCAGTGGCGGCCGACGCGACGCAAGCTGCGCCGTGCTGGAAAAACCTGGGCATCGTTCTTTCGAACACTGGAAAATTCAAAGAAGCCGTCGAGTTTCTCCAGAAGGCCACGGCCGCGGATCCGAAGGATGCGCAGGCGTGGTTTGTGCTAGGAAATTCGCTCGCCGGCATGATCGACAGCAAGCAAGAGGGCGAGAAGATGTGCTACACCATTCCGCCCGGAACCAACGAAGCGTATCAGAAAACCATCGATGCAAATCCGAGCGGGCCTTATGCGGCACAGGCCAAGGAGTCGATCGCGGGCCTGACGCAGCTAGGTGATTGCACAGACACGACAGTCGGAAAGCGCCCGACAACAAAAAAGAAGGGTTCGGGGAATTAGCGACGCCCAAGCGGCCGCGGCGGGTGACGCCTTCGTAGCGGTGGGATTCAGCCCAGCATCTTCGATTTATGGCGAACGGTCTCGGGCAAAAGTTCGCCGCTACAAAAACGAACTCGCGCTGCAGGGGCTTTTTTCGCAAATTGTGAAGCCGTGCTCTGGCAGATCGCACGAGTTCTCGATTTGAGACGGCGGGAGTGCTATGCTCTCGCTTCCTGAGAGGCAACTTCTTGGCTGAGCCAGCAACGCCAGAGCAGGCCGTGCAGCGGCGGCGCAGCACACGCATTACCCGAACCGTCCCGCTAACTATCCGCGGGATCGATCTTCTCAGCCAGCCTTTCGAAGAACGCACCACTACCCTTTCGCTCAACACGTTTGGCTGCCGCTATCCTTCCAGACATCATCTGCCGAAGAATACCTGGGTGACGCTGGAGATCCCCACCAGCGAAAACTCGGAGGGAAGACAACGAGTGCGCGCCCGTGTCGTGTGGATCCAGAAGCCACGGTCCATGCGCGAACTTTTTCAGGTTTCAGTGGAGCTCGAATCTCCGGGGAACATCTGGGGCCTCGAACTGCCGCCGGACGATTGGGCCGTTGCGGAAGAGCGATTGGCCGCGAAGGTAGAAGACGATCGCAAGGCTGCCGGCGTAATTAGTTCCTGGCTGCAGCCCGGCGAGATATTTGCAGTAGTTCCTGAAGCACCACTCAGGGATAGGCCCGCCAGAAAATCGGAGACCCCAGTGCCAGATATTTTCGAGCGCGATCGCGAAGCAAGAGAAGGAAACGGAAGCGAAGAACCGGCCGTGGCGGGATTTGGATTCGCTGGGGCTATTGCGCGCGAACCGGGCGAACCCGAAGCGAGCGAGAGCCCGTTACTCCGCGAATTGAAGGCGCAGCTTGAGCGCGAGGCGCAGCGGGCAGTAGAAGCAGCGGCCTCAAACGCGACGGAATCTTTGAAGCGCGTCAGCGAGGATGCTCAGAAGCAGAACCTCGCGTCGGCGGAATCGCTCTTCGACCGTTGGAAGGAAGCGATCGAACGCGAGCGCGAAGCTGCGCGTGATGAGACGGCGAAGAGCGTCGCCGAGCAGATCGCCGGGGCGCGGGACGAGATCGCTTCGCATTTCACGGGACAAATGTCGTGGGCGCGCGAGGAAATACGCTCGGATCTGAAACTGGAGTTTACGTCGCATCTCGATCAGGTGCGCGGCCTGGTGGCGGATCTCGAAAAGAACGCCCAGGCATTGCGCGATGAAGCGGGCGCGGTTGGTTCGGCGTCCGAGCGCATGGCGCAGATCAAGATCAGCCTGGAAGCGGCTGAGGCGGCCGTGGATCAGCGCATGCGGCGGATGAATGATGTCGGAATTCAGGATTCCGTGCTGCTGGAAGAAATGGGTGTGGCGTGGCAGGGGCGCCTGCAAGAGCAAATGAAAGCGGCCGGGCGCGAGTGGGAGGAATTGCTGCAAGGATCGCTCGATAATTCGGCGAATCGGTTGGCTTCGCGGTTGGCGGAAAGCTCGCAATCGGCGCTCGAGAACGCCGAGAGCAAACTTTCCGATCGAATCTCGCAACTGGCGCAGCCGGTGACTTCGGCAGTTTCCGATGCGCGCGCGGCGCTGCTGGAAATCCGGGCGTCGCTTGACGAGGAACTGCACCGCGCGCGCACTTCGCTGCGCGAGATTGAGGGCGCGGCCGAGCGCATGACGGAATTTTCGTCGCAGATGGATGCGGCGACGCACGATGCGGTGAATCAGTTGCATCGCCGGCTGGAATCGGCGCTCGATTCGCAGGCGGCGGAACTTCGCCGGCAGGCTGATGCGATCGCCGCGGAAATGCCGCAGCGGATTCAACCGGCGTTGGATACCGCCGGGCAGATGCTGGTTGGCCGGACGTTGGCGGAACTCGATGCGCGGCTGACGCCGCAGATGGAACGCATCCCGGAATTGCTCCGCGAACTCACGGCGCACGAAGTTCAAGCGGAAGAGAGCCTGCGGATGCACCGTGAGCGATTGCGCCAGGCCGCGGAAAATAGCCGGCGAGAGGCTGTGGCGCAACTCGAACAGGCGTTTGCGAGCGTGCGCAGCGAATTTGAAGCGGCGCGGGGCGAGGCGCTGGCAAAGTGGAACGAAGAATTGAATGCGAGTGGCGCCCGTGCGGCGCACGCAGCGATTGAGGAGCTGGTGAAATCGGCGGAATGGCATCAGGAGCAGGCCAAAGCGCACGTCGAGAACCTGGCGCAGGAATCGCTGCGGCAGGCTGAAGGAGTTTTTGCGGAGAGAACGCGCGCGGCAGCGCAACGCCTCGACGAGGAGCTCGAAAATCGCAAATCGCGATTTGCGGAGGGAGCACAGGCACAGCTCGAGACGGCGGCCGCGGGGGTTGGCGAGCGCGCGGCGGCAAAACTGGGACAGGCTGGGGACGCGGCATCCGCCGTTTTTGAAGAGCGAGTGAATGGGATCGCTTCGGGACTGTTCAAGGAATTCGAACAAGCCGGTGTGAAGTCGCTCAAGGAGAAGGAAACGCAAGTTGAGCGCATCTCGGAAAAAGTGCGCATGAGTTTCGAAGAGTCTGCGGCGGGCATACTGGATCGCTACCGTACTGATATCGCCGCGCAAACTTCCGGACAACTTGCGGCGACTCGCGAAACCCATGAGCGGGAGCTGGCAGCGGCTGTGCAAGCGGCGCGCAACGAGCGGGAAGCGCGCGACGCGGAATCCCGCGAAAATCTTGCTCGCACACGTGCAGAGGCTCTTCGACAGTATGAAGATGCTTTGCAGCAGAAGAGCGAGGCGTGGGCGAGAGAAGCGGGTGAAAAACTCACGCAGAACGGGCAGGCTGCTGTCGCTTCCCTATCGCGCGCCGGCGAGCAAGCCCTGCGGGGATCGTTCTTGAAGATGTTCGAACAGATTGCCGATGCCATCCGCCAGAGTTTGGCCGAACCTGCAGCCGCAGACACCGATGCGAAGACGATGGGTGCGGCCGCAGGAGCCTCGTCGCCAGCCCCTCCGCCGATCGTGACTCCTGGCGCGGGGCACGATTCGCACGTTTCCTAATCGATAGCACAGCTTTCGTGCGTGCCGTTTGAGGCTTCTCCAGTACTGCCCAGCGCTAAAGCGCATGGTTAGCGGCGCGATTTTTTTCGGAGCGCTGAAGCGCCCTTCCCCCCGAACAAATTCGGGGGCTCCTCGTTCGCGGCTCCCGCCGCACGCAAAACAAAACTCCCGGCGGTAAAGCGCGTTGTGATGGGTCGAGCTTGTTCCGGAGCGCTTAAGCGCTCCTCCCCCCGAATGAATTCGGGGGCTCCGCCCAAATGCGAAGGCTGATCAGTATGAGGGGGTGGGTTGAATAAACGCCCCGGCGCGTGTGGCTTATTTGCGGCCGACGATTTCGCTTAGCGCAGTGGCTACGAATTCGACTTGCTCGATTTGCAGATTGGGGAACAGCGGCAGGCTGAGCACTCGCTCGCAGGCGAGCTCGGCGTGCGGCAGGCTGCCTTCCGGAATGCCTAGCGTGGCGTAGGCCGGTTGCAGATGGAGCGGGCGCGGGTAATGGACCATGGTTTCGACGCCGCGATCGGCTAATAGACGGCGTACGCAATCGCGCTCGTTCAGGTAAATTACGAAAAGATGGTAGGCGGACTCGTCGCGCGGGTCATCCTGTGGAATGTCCACGCGAACGTCGGCGAGCAGGCGCCGATAAATGGCGGCTAGTTCGCGCCGCCGTGCATTCCATTCTTCTAGATGGCTTAATTTGATTTGCAGCACCGCGCCCTGAAATCCATCCATGCGGTAGTTGTAGCCGACGAACTCGTGTTCGTAGCGATTGGATTGGCCGTGATTGCGGGCCGCACGGGCGAATTCGGCGATGCGGTCGTCGTTTGTCGTGAGCGCACCCCCTTCTCCGTAGGCCCCTAGATTTTTCGACGGATAGAAGCTGAAAGCCGCAGCTTGGCTGAGCGACCCGGCGCGGCGTCCGCGATAACGCGCGCCGTGCGCTTGCGCCGCATCTTCTAACACCGTGAGTTTGAAACGCGCGGCGATTTCATTGATCGCGTCCATGTCCGCGAGACGGCCATAAAGATGGACGGGAAGAATCGCTTTTGTGGCCCGCGTGACCGCGCGTTCGATTCGAGCGGGATCCAAATTGCCGGTCGCCGGATCGATGTCAACGAAGACGGGACGGGCTCCGCAATAGGTGATGGCCTCGGCGGTGGCCAGAAAAGTATTTGGAGTAGTGATGACTTCATCGCCGGGCTGAACGCCCAGAGCCAGAAGGCCGAGATGCAGCGCGCTAGTGCCGGAATTGAGCGCAATGCAATGCTTCACCTCGCAGAACCCGGCAAATTCCTTCTCGAAACGCTCGACTTCTTCGCCAAGGATGAAGCTCGCATTGCGGCAGACGCGATCGAGCGCGGGCAGAATGTCATCGCGCAGCGAGGCGTATTCGGCTTTGAGGTCGAAATAGGGAACGACGGTTGCGGCGGCTGGAGGCATGTTTCTCTCTTTCGTTTCCACTTTACTTCATATGGGCGAGGGCGCTCAAGTAGCGCCGGCGTCTCTGCCGGCATCTTACGAGCACGAGACTCGCCAGGGCCGAAATGTCGGGCGCAGCCGGGATGCAAATACATCAGGAAGTTGGACTGGCCGAAAGAGCTTGCGGGTTATTTCGGGGACAGGGCACAATCTGTCGTCTCGAATAAAGATGAAACAGTGAGGGGGATCGGCGCGATGCGAAGGTTTTTGGGATTGGGGATTTTATTGGCGGCCGTGGCTTTACCCGCGCGCGCGCAAATCACCCCGAAATACGAAATTAGCGGCGGCTATCAATATTTGGCGTATTACGGTTCGTCCGGCGCCTCGCGAACCAACGTGAATGGTGCCGCCGGCTCGTTCACCTACAATTATTATCGCTGGCTCGGCTTCAGCGCCGATGTGAACGGAGGATACAACCGGGAATCGTCTTCGGATCCCGCCTTCAATGGCGCCACGACGACAGTATTCACCTACCTCGTAGGCCCTCGCTTCTATCCCTTCGGTCACCACAAATTGACGCTCTTCGGCGGCGCGATGTTTGGCGGCGGATATTTGCGCGCGAGCGTTCCGGCAGTTCCTCCGTTCCCTTCACAGACGCTGACGAACAATGCATTCGCTTGGATGGCAGGGATGGGAGTGGATTACTCGATCCGCGATCACTGGGCAGTCCGGCTGCAGGGAGACTATCTTTCCACGCGTTTCTTCAGTTCTACCGCAGGCTCACAAGGAAACGAACGGTTCGTCGCCGCAGTGGTTTACCGCTTCGGAGTGAGAGGCCCGCACCGCCATAAGTAGGCAGACCCAGGCGTCGCCGCGCAACGCAGGAAAGAGGCACGGCGGAAGACCGGGACCCTACGGATGCTCGACAGCTAGTCGCCGCCGGAAAGATGCAGCCGCGGATTGTTGGAGCTGGCCGCGCGCGGCAGCTCGTCCGTGAGGACCAGGTCAATGCGGGTCATGGCTTCGTCGATGCGCCGCAATCGTTCATTCCTGTCTTCGAGGACCGCGGATAGCTCGATGAGCGTCATAGCGCTGCGTAGGCTGCGGTTCAGCTCGCCGACCAGATTCATTCGCTCTCGGGCCCGTTCAAATTCCTGATCCCTGGAAGCCTTGAGTTGATAAAGCAGCAGGGCGGCGCCGCCCAGGACACCGATGGCGCAATCATTCAAGATAGTAGCGGCGAGAGGCACTCCCTCGTGATCGAGGAAAACGTCAATGTAATGGCTCGCCAGGCCCAGAAGGATGACGGTAAGAAGCACTGGAATGATTGGATCGAGAGCGAAACGGCGCGGCCTATTAGTATTAGATTTCATGAAAATTTCTCCGAGTATATGTACTGCGCCTTATTTGTTTCGAGCCCGAAGACACTGGAGGCGCGGCCCAAGCGCGCACATCATAGGATCGATTTCGAGGCTGGAGGCCACTCCGAGTACCCGAGGCTCGCATGAAGCTACCTCAAGGAGCAGGCTCACGCAAGAAGATTTAAATGGAGTCCGAGTGGGCGCCTGTGGATTTCCACGTCGCTCCCAAAGTGAAGATGCCGCGCTGAAGCGCACCGTCACAAAACACTTCGCGCGACTGGACGCATGCGGATGGGAGGAGTAAAGTGCAGCACGCCGCGCACCTAGCCGCGGAACAGCTTGGGCCGGTGAATTTCCAGTTGCGCAGAGCCAAATCTCCGGTGCAGATTATCGGACAGTGAATATCCCCCTGGATTCAAATTGGAAGCGGAGCGCGTTGACCGTCGCGTCCGCGCTGGTGGCGGCGCTTTTTGTGTATTCAGCGCTGGAGCTATTGCTCGCGTCGAATCGCATGCATTCTCTTGATCCCGTAAAGATGCAGAAGGCCATCGTTCTCGAACCGGGATATGCCGAATATTGGGATCGCATGGGCCGGGTGCTGCAGTTCGAGTTGGACGACCAGGATTTAACCGGCGCGCTGAAAAATTACCGAATGGCGGTGAAGTTGAGCCCGCGCACAGCGCGCTACTGGGTGGATCTTGCGGTGGTGCAGGAAAATCTGGGGGACGTGAAGGCGGCGCGGGACGATTTCGCGCGGGCGTTGGCGGCTTATTCCGCATCGGCAGAAATTCGCTGGGAGTACGCGAACTTCCTTCTCCGCCAGGGAGAGTTGCCGGCGGCGCTCCAGGGGATGCGTGAAAGCATCGCGGGCGATCCAAGTCTGCTTCCGCTGGCGATCACGCGCGCCTGGCGGGCTACCGGAAATGCGGACGAACTCGCTACGAAAGTGTTGCCGCCCGATCCCCAGGCGTATCTGCAGGCGCTCGATTTTTTCGCACAAGAGAAGAACGTGGATGCCGGGCTAAGAATCTGGAGCCATCTCGCCTCCTTGCCTCAGAAATTTCCGATTGCGAAGTTATTTCCCTTCTTCGAGGAGATGATTCGCGAAGATCGCGCGGCAGACGCGCAGAGAATGTGGAATGAGGCGTTGGACGTTTGCGGAGTGCCGCACGAACCAACGGGAGACCGGCTGGTATTCAACGGCGGCTTCGAAACCGACATTTTGAACGGCGGGCTCGATTGGCGGCTGAACCCTGGTTTGGGGATGGCCGTGGAATATGACTCCACGGTGCGTCATGGCGGGTCAAGATCTTTGCGGATGGACTTCAACGGCGGAGTAAATCTCGATCTTAGCGAGCCCGCGCAGTTTGTCCCCGTCGAAGCTGGGCAGCTTTACACTTTTCATGCCTATCTGCGGACCGATTCCATTAGCACCGAGAGCGCAATCCACTTCGAGATTTTTGATCCGTCCCGGCGCGAGATTACTGCCAAGACTGATGGCCTGAACGGCACGCATCTGTGGACCGGAGTGGACGCCGAAATCCGGACGGGACAGCAGACTAAGTTTCTGGAAGTGTTGCTGCGGCGCACCCCGAGCCGCCAGTTTGAAAACAAACTGGGCGGGACGCTTTGGATCGACGACGTTTCGCTGACTCCGGGCGCGGCAGCCGACTCCGGCGGTGCCTTGCGGACGCGAGGGAACCAGTGAAACTGCTCCGCGCCGGGGTCTGCCTGCTCGTGGCGTTTTCGGTGCTGGCGCACGGAGTAGTCGAAGTTTGGTCGGAGTCGGTTTTCGAAATAGGAGCCGCGCTGCTGTTCCTGGGGTGGGCGCTCGTCGCGGTGAGATCGGAGGAATCGAAGATTCAATGGAACGGTTTACATTGGGCGGTAGCTGGGCTGCTGGCATGGGCTACCCTGCAGCTTGTGCTTCGAATCACGGTGTATCCGTTCCTCACCTGGACCGGCATTTTGAGATGGGGCGCTATTGCGCTGATTTTCTTCGTCTCCACCCAGATATTCCGGGAGCGGCGCGACTTTCGCGTGCTGACCTGGTTTCTTATTGTGTTTGGCTTTTTGGTCTCCCTCGAAGCAATCATTCAGTATTTCACTTCCACCGGAAGCATCTACTGGCTGCGGCAACTGAGCGCAGGGGAGCCTTTCGGCCCGTATGTGAACCGGAATCATTTCGCGGGATTGATGGAGTTGCTGGCGCCCATCGGTATGGCCTTCGTCGCGTTTCGTGGGGTGCGGCGCGACATGGTGCCGTTGGTGGTGCTGTTTACGCTGGTTCCCATTGGCGCGCTGTTTCTCTCGGCATCGCGTGGCGGGATCGTGGCGTTCTTAATCGAAGTGGGAATACTGGGAGTGCTATTTATTTTTCGAAGATCGCGGAAATCGAAAATCCTGCCGGTGATCGCCATGGTGCTGCTGGTAATCGCGGCGATCGGCTGGCTGGGAGCGACGCGAGCCATCGGGCGCTTTCTGCCGAATGCCCCCGGCGAGGCGACTTTGCCGCGGCGCTGGACGATGTTCAAGGGCACGGCTCATGTTTTCCTCGATCATCCGCTGACAGGCACGGGATTGGGGACGTTGGTCGTCGTTTTCCCCCGCTACGAGACAGATTATGACGGCAAAGTCGTGGATCACGCCCACAATGATTACATTGAGACGCTTGCGGATCTGGGAATCCCGGGAGGATTGCTGGGGCTAGGATTCCTATTGGTGCTTTTCAGGAGAGGCGCGGCAGCCCTTGAAAGTGAGCAAAGCCATTTCTCTTTTGCATTCCATGCCGCGGCATTGACGGCGTGCACTGGATTGCTCTTCCACAGCCTTGTTGATTTCAACTTGCAGATACCCTCGAATGCCCTGATCTTTCTGATTCAAGCGGGCTTAGCAGTTTCACAGCCTCTGGCGCAAGAAGTCGTCGTACGTAGAAGCCGCAGCTCGTCTTTGCGGCAATCCACAGTTGACACGAGTGTCTCGGCTCGTCCATAGTAAGTGCGCTGGGGTCAAAATTTAAATGATCGTTGCCGTCCGAAGGGTCTTGGACTGGTCAATGGCGAAGCATTTTTGGATTCTCCCCCTCCTGCTCTGGGGAATCACGCCCGCTTATAGCCAGGACAAGTTAGAAACCCCGAAACAAACGAACGAGAAGATCTTCCATCTGGCCGAGGCGCGAGACACGCGGCCCGTTGAGACCCCCATTGGCGCGGGCGACGTCATCCATATTGACGTTTTCGACGTGCCGGAACTCGGCCGCGATCTTCGGGTGAGCGATACCGGCGATATTTCGCTGCCCCTTATCCCTGGGCGCATTCATGCCGCAGGGCTGACGACGTTTGAGTTGGAAGCCAAGGTTGAGAACTTGCTGGTTGAGAATGGACTTGTAACCCATCCGCAGGTCAGCGTTTTTATCAAAGAACAATTGAGCCAGCCTATTTCGATAGTTGGCGCCGTGACGCATCCCATGGTGATGCAGATTCTGAGGCCGACCACGTTGCTGGAGGTACTCGCGGCCGCGGGGGGGTTGGCAGACGACGCGGGCGCAGTGGTACTGGTCACGCATGGATCCTTGAATCCTGAAATTTCGATACCGACTGCGCCTGCCAAGCCCGATCCGCAACCGCAAGACGCGGCGCCGAAGGGCGGCGGGCAGGATCCTGCGGCTCCCAACGGGCCAACGGAGAGCGTCCGATTGAAGGATTTGCTGGTTTCCGGAGATCCCACGTTTAACATTCCAGTTTACGGCGGAGACGTGGTGTCCGTGCCGCGATCGGGGATTGTGTACGTGATCGGAGCGATCAACGCGCCGGGTGGATATGTGCTCGAAACGCGCGGAGACAAAATTTCCGTCCTCAAGGTCGTGGCCATGGCGCATGGATGGGTGGGATCGGCGAAGCCGAATGACGCCGTGATTGTGCGGCAAGACCCAAAAACTGGGGCGAAAGAGGAGATTCCTGCACCACTGAAAAAGATGCTGCAGCGCAAAGCGAACGATATAGCGCTGCAGGCCAACGACATGCTGTACGTTCCTGACAGCACGGCGAAACGGGTGCTGGCAAAAGTCGGCGACGCGACGCTAGTCGCCGGTACCGGAGCATTGATATACCGCCTGCCGTAAGAAGCAAACCGGTGTAGGCGATCGGTCATCTCAGAGGATTTACAAAAAGATGGAAGAACCAAGACTATCGCTTCGGGACCGCAAGAGCACCGAGTCTCTTTCGCTAATTACGACTGCTCCGGTGGCGAGCTGGGATCAGTTGCCGCGAGAGCCGCACCTCCTCGATTACCTGATCATTCTGAAAAAACACCAGTGGCTGATCGTGAGCTTCCTTCTGACGGTGGTTACTGTGGTGACCATCATCACGTTCAAGACGAAGCCAGTGTACGTCGCGGCGGCGCGCGTGGAAGTGGATCGCGAAGCGCAGACCATGCAGCCCTTCCCTGACTCGAGTGGCTACGACGAGTACATGGACACCGATAGCTACATCGAGACGCAGACCAAGATTTTGGAAAGTGAGACGATGGCGCTCTCCACCATCAAGTCGCTGGATTTAGCGCGATATCCGGAATATGGCGGCAATCCGAATGCGTTCATTATTCCGCGCATCGGACAGACGGGGCAACGGCCCGCGATTCTCGGAGCGTTTCTAGGCAGCCTCTCGGTAAAGCGCGTGCCGAACAGCCGCTTGATCGAAGTGCAATTCGAAGCTGAAGATCCGCAACTGGCCGCTCAGATTGTGAACGGGCACGTCCAGAATTTCATCGAGGAAAATTTCCGCAGCCGCTACGATGCAACTACGCAGGCTTCAAATTGGCTTTCCGCTGAACTCGAGGAGCTGCGCATCAAAGTGCAGAAGTCCGAAGATGAGCGCATCGCCTACGAGCGCGAAAATCAGATTTGGACCATCGACGAAAAACAGAACATCACTACGCAGAAACTCGCCGATCTGAACAAATCGTTGACGGATGCACAGACCGATCTTCTGCAAAAGCAAGCGCTCTACGAAATCGCCAAATCGGGTGATGTGGACCAGCTCTCGCAAGTCAGGGAAAACAACTACATCGCCGATATTTTGAGGCGCAAATCGGACCTGGACGAGCAATTCGCGGATGCCTCGGCGCAATTCGGACCCAACTATCCCAAGGTGCAGCACCTGCTGCTCGAAAAACAGAGTCTCGATGAAGCGTTTGAGCGCGCCAAGAAAAACGTAGTGGCTTCGATTGAAGCGGATTACCGGACGGGGCGCGAGCGCGAGGATTTGCTGTTGGGAGCGCTGGACAAGCAGAAGGCCGAAGCGAATGAAATGGCCGAAAAGCTGGTGCAATATCACATTCTGGAACATGACGCCGAATCGAATAAGCAGCTGTATGACAGTCTTCAGCAGAAATTGAAGGAAGCTGGAATTACGGCCGGATTGCGCTCGAGTAATATCCGCATCGTGGACCCGGCGCTTGTTCCCACGCATCCTGCCAGGCCGCAGAAGTCTCGTAACATATTGCTGGCGTTTCTGGTCGGACTGGTTGGCGGCGTGGGTCTGGCGCTGCTGCGCGAGTATCTCGACAACACCGTCAAGTCGCCGGACGACATCGAACGGCTTGCCGGTTTGCCGTCGCTGGCCGTGGTTCCGGAGGTGCGCAGTCTGAATGGCCACGGCGGGCGCGCTCGTTCTTCGAAACTGCTGGGAGACGCGCAGACCGCCGGGGAAGAGGACGAAGAGTCGCGCGTTGAGATTGTTTCGTTCGCGAAACCGAAGTCGCAGGTTTCGGAAGCGTTCCGCGCGCTGCGAACTTCACTCTTACTGTCGCAGGCGGATCATCCTCCGCAAGTGATTCTGGTGACTAGCGCGCTACCGCGCGAAGGCAAGACGACCGCCGCCGTGAATCTTGCCGTAACTCTGGCGCAGCTCGGGGATCGCACGCTGATTCTTGATTCGGACTTACGCAAACCGGGAGTGCGCCGGGTGCTGAATATGGCCGTGGGGCGCGAGATTGGATTGAGTTCGTATCTTGCGGGCGTCGCCTCGCTCGATGAAGTTACCTTCCCGCATCCGCAGATCCAAAATCTGGTGATGCTGCCGACTGGCCCGATTCCGCCGAGTCCTGCGGATTTGCTTTCGTCGCACCGTATGCGCGACGCGATCAGTTATCTGCGGCAGAAATACAAATTTATTGTGATCGATTCTCCGCCGATTATGGCTGCGACCGACGCCGTGATTCTTTCGGCGCTTACGGATGGAGTGCTGCTCGTAGTGCGAAGCGGGACGACGCCGAAAGAAGCCTTTACTCGGACGCGAGATTTGTTGCACGCGGTCAAGTGCCGCTTACTGGGCGTGGTGTTGAATGCCGTCGATTCGAGCGCTCCGGATTACTACTACTCGTACCGCTACTATCCGTACGCGTATGGCTACGGCTACGGGGAAGAAGCGGCCGAGAAATCACGGATGGCCTCTGGCAATGGCGGCGCGAAGTCCTAAACTTGGCGTAGGCTTGGGAGGACAGGTTTGCGATTCCTAATCACTGGCGGAGCTGGATTTATCGGGTCCCATTTGGCGGAACGATTGCTTCAACGCGGCGACGAGGTGTCGATTCTTGACGATCTCTCGACCGGCAGCGTTGAGAATATCCGACACTTGAAATCGCACGCGCGCTTCCACCATGTGTTCGATACGATTCAGAACCGATCGCTGCTGGCGGAATTGGTCGATGAATCCGAGGTGGTGTTTCATCTTGCCGCCGCGGTCGGCGTGCGACTGATTGTGGAAAGCCCGGTTCGCACGATTGAAACGAACGTATATGGCACCCAGCTTGTCCTCGAGGCAGCTTGTAAAAAGAAGAAGCTTGTTTTCGCGGCGTCCACTTCGGAAGTGTACGGCAAGAGCGAAAAAGTGCCCTTCCACGAAGATGATGATCTGGTGATGGGCGCGACGACGAAGGGGCGCTGGAGCTATGCGGCGTCCAAAGCGCTGGATGAATTCTTGGCGCTCTCCTACTGGAAGGAAAGGAAGCAGCCCGTGGTGATCGCGCGGTTGTTCAATACTGTGGGGCCGCGACAGACCGGGCGCTACGGCATGGTGCTGCCGAATTTCGTGCGGCAGGCGCTGGACGGAACGGCGATTACTGTCTACGGCGACGGGAGGCAGTCGAGATGCTTCTGCGACGTTGCGGACTCGGTCGAGGCGATTTTACGGCTTGTGGCTACGCCTGCGGCGGTCGGGGAGGTCGTTAACATCGGTAATGACGAAGAGATCTCCATCGAAGGCCTGGCCCAGCGAGTGAAGCAGCAGGCGAAGAGTGGTTCGCCCATCGAATTTATCCCGTACGATCAAGCCTATGAGCCGGGCTTCGAGGATATGCCGCGGCGCGTCCCGTGCCTGGACAAGCTGGTGCAGCTAACTGGCTTTCGTCCGGCGACGCCCCTTACGAAGATCATCGATCGAGTAATCGAGCATGAAACGGCGAGGCGCTCCGCGCGCAAGAGCGAGCCACCCGAAGTAGTCCGCGAGACCGCTGCTCGGGCGCTGGCGATCTAAGGAATTGAGACGCCGGCCGGGCTGCTCGCGATTCTCTGCTCAAGCCAAAAGACGTCGAGTTGCGTCGCCGTCCGAAGTGCGGGCCTGTAGAATTCACCATACAGTTCCACCAATCAGCACCGAGCGAGCAGGCGATCTCAATATGGGTGTATGGATTGGCGCGGTGTATGAGCCGGAAGTTTCTCGCGATAGAATCGAGAAGGGTTCTGGTTCATGACCGATTTCCCGACGCGACCCAAACTTTCAGTGGTGATCCCGGTGTTTAATGAGAAGGCGACAGTCGCCGAAGTGCTCCGGCGGGTGCGGCAGGTGGATATCGACAAGGAAATTGTCGTGGTTGACGATGGCTCGACGGATGGAACGCGCGATTTCTTGAGTTCGATTGCCACTTCGAACGTGGCACGGTCGCGTCCAGACATCCCTGAAGGCAGCGAAAATATCGGCGCTGGAATCATCCGCGTGTTTCTCCACGATAAGAATCGCGGAAAAGGTGCCGCCGTTCGCCGCGGAATTCTGGAAGCGCGCGGCGAGTGCATTCTGATTCAGGACGCCGACCTGGAATACAATCCGCTCGATTATCATCAGCTTCTTGCTCCGATCGATAGCGGGGTTGCCGACGTAGTGTTTGGATCTCGGTTCCTAGGCGGCCCTCATCGCGTGCTCTATTTCTGGCACTACCTTGGCAACAAAGGGCTGACTTTGCTCTCCAATATGTTCACGAACTTGAATCTCACCGACGTCTGGACTTGCTACAAAGTGTTTCGCCGCGAGGTTTTTGACGGGTTCGAGATCCAGGAAGCTCGTTTTGGATTTGAGCCGGAAGTAACCGCAAAAGTAGCTCGCGGAAAATGGCGCGTTTACGAAGTCCCGATCTCTTACTCGGGCCGCACTTACGAAGAGGGCAAAAAAATCGGCTTTCGGGATGTCCCTCGAAGCCTTTGGTGCGTCATAAAGTACGGATTGTTTCGAAGCGGAATGAAATGATGAGGGGATTTGCGGCGCTCAAAAGGCTGAGCCGGAGCGAGAAGGCTCTGATCGTCGTTTTTCTGGTTACCCTGCCGCTCGTTAATCCCTGGGTGCGCGGAGATGGCGTCGGTTATTACGCCTATGCGCGCGCTATGTTGATCGAACATTCGCTGAATTTCCGGAATGATTGGAAGTCCGCGAATCAAAGCTTCGCGATGAGCCGCCTGGACGCCAACGGGAATATCTTGCCGGAAGATTACACGGTCACCGGGCACATTGAGAATCATTTCACGGTGGGCCCGGCAATACTTTGGGCTCCATTTTTGATCGCCGCGCATTTGGCCGTACTGCTGATGGACGCACTGGGAGCGCATATTCCCCCCGACGGATTCTCGTGGCCTTACCTCTACGCGATGGCGATCGGGACAGCCGTCTACGGATTTCTGGGACTTTGGATTTCGTTTCGAATCGCGCGGCGGTATTTCAGCGAGTCCTCGGCGGCGATTGCGACGTTTGGCATTTGGTTTGCCAGTTCCCTACCCGTGTATATGTATTTTAATCCTTCGTGGTCGCATGCACACTCAGCGTTTATCGTGGCGCTTTTTTTATGGTTCTGGAATCAAACGCGCGAAAAAAGATCGCTGCTGCAATGGGTTGCGCTCGGGCTGCTCACCGGCCTCGCTCTCGATGTCTATTATCCCAACTTCGTGATCATTCTGCTTCCGGGCCTGGAATCCTTGGCGGTTTATTCGGGAATACCCCCGCACCAAGTTTCTGGTACGCGCGGGAGATTTGCGATTGGAAATATCGCCTATACCGCGGCATTGTTTGTCGGCTTTTTGCCCACGCTGATCACTCGCCGCATCATTTACGGCAGCGGAGTCGAAACGGGCTATGTTTCCGTGTGGGACTGGTCCTGGCTGCATCCTCATTTGCTCTCGGTGATGTTTTCATCGGATCACGGCGTATTGAGCTGGACGCCGATTGTTCTGCTGGCGGTGCTGGGCCTCTTCGCTGTTGTGCGCCGCGACAAAGAACTCGGAATTATTTTGCTCTGCGTGGTGGCCGGATTCGAATATTTCATCGGCGCGTATCCGACCTGGGATGGTCTCTCGTCGTACGGAAATCGCTTTTTCGTTTCGCTCACGGCTATTTTTGTGCTCGGCCTCGCGGGCGGAATTGATCTGCTCGGGCAAATGTTGAGCGTCTGGCGCGCGCGAGCTTTGGCGTATGGCGTTACTGCCGCGCTGATTGTTTGGAATTTGGCGTTTATTTATCAATGGGGAATGCATCTGGTGCCCGCCCGCGGCCCGATTTCCTGGCATCAAATGGCTTACAACCAGTTCGCTGTGGTGCCCGAGAGGATCGCCGCCGATATCGGTCAATATTTCTCACATCGAAAAAACTTGATGAAGCATATCGAGACGATTGACGTGGACCAACTCAAGCACCAAGAGGCGCCGGCACAAAAAGAGAGCCGGTAGCTGAGGACTGTCAGTATCGCCTTCGGCGAGATGGCGGAAGCGGTTCAATTTTTGAGACCCCGGGGGAGAGCTTCATTGGTCAAGCGCCTGGTTCAGTCGGCTCTGAGCGTTTTCGGCCTCCGTCTTGCGCGACTGAATTCAAACGAATCTCCTGCGGTGAGTTTGGGTTCTTTTTTTGCGTTGCTGAAACGAAATGGATTCGACCCCAAACATGTGGTGGACGTCGGTGCCAACCACGGCACTTGGACCAGAGAAGCGGCGAAGTATTTTCCGGACGCGCATTACACTCTGGTGGAACCGCAGGATGAGTTGAAGATCCACGTACAAGACTTGGTCGATCAGGGAATCAACATTCACTGGATCAACGCGGGAGCCAGCGACCGTTCGGGGATGCTGACGCTTTACGTGGATCCGCGAGATTGCAGCAGCACGTTTCTTCAAATCCCGCGCACCGTGAAGACAGCCATACGTCGCGTGGAAGTGCCCGTGACGACCCTGACTGAAATCGTGGCCTCCTCGTCCTTACCTATGCCGAACATGGTAAAGATTGATGCGGAGGGCTTCGACCTAAAAGTAATTTCTGGGGCGAGTGAACTGCTGGGCAAGACGGACATTTTCCTGGCGGAAGTTGCTCTGGGGCAACGGGATCTCGAGAATACCGCCTTAAAAGTAATTCAAAAGATGGCCGATGCCGGATATCGTTTCATCGACATCACCTACATCGACCGCAGTCCTAAATTTGGCGTATTGTGGTTGTGTGAATTTGCATTCTTGCGGAACTCGTGCCCATTGTTGGATGCGGCCGCAAACTATAATTAGACCGGGGCCCGGCGAAATCTGCGAACCGTTCGCCTACGAGCAATGAACGTTCTGACGCTGTGCCGCAAAGACAACTTGTGCAAGGAATTGTGGGGCTACGCTCGCGCGTTTGAACGCCAGGGAGTGGTCTTGCATTGCTTCGACTGGGGAACGCCGGTGAATGTGGATGTGCGTGAGCTGCTCCGAAATTGTCCCGAGCGTCCTGATTTTATTTTGAATCCGGAGTCGGGCATCACGTTCATGCCGACCAGTTTGACGGCAGTGGATGTGCCGACTGTTTGCTTCCATTTCGACACCTATCAGGCGACGGCGCGCAGAGTTCGATGGTCGAAGATCTACGATATTCCGGTGGTCTTTCATCCGCATTTCGAGGATGAATATCGCCGCGCCGGACATCCGAACCCGCTGACGCTGGCGCATGCGGCTTCGATCGATCTCTACGGTGCGCGAAATCCTGAGGAGCGCGAGCGGAATTACGAGGTGGGATGGGTGGGGCGCTTGAATGGAGCGCCGTATAACGCGCGGCGGAGAGTTCTTCCCAAGCTCGCGAATCAATTTCGGATGAACGATTGGGAACGTACCTACACGATGGAAGAGACCGCGGAGATTTTCCGCCACTCGAAGATCATTGTGAATATCAGCCGCGATGATTATCTGCAGGACGCGAATATGCGCGTTTACGAGACGATGGCGGCGGGGGCCCTGCTTATGACCCGCATGCCTACCGACCTTTCGACGCTCGGCTTTGCGGAGGGTGAGCATTTCATCGGTTACCGGGACGAATCGGAAATTGTTCCGGCGGTTCGGCGATGGCTGGCGGACGAGGCCGGGCGCGCGCGCGTTACTTCGGCCGCGCGCGAATTGGTTCTGGCGCGGCATACTTACGATGCGCGCGTGAAGTCACTGCTCGATTTCGTCGCTGCTAACGGATCGAAGTTGAGTGCTCCCGCTCGGCGCTGGCCGGAGTCGAAAGTGCGTCTTACCTATCTCGATTATTATGCCGGGACGGCCAGCATGGACTGCGCGTACCAGGAATTTGGCTGGATCGCGCGGCATAGCCTGGGGGATTCTGTGGCAGGAGCGCGTCTTCTGGCGCGTGGG
>Ga0209655_10000273_pt1 | contig 19974 bp, 13 predicted proteins | sample BogFormECP03_OM2_FD_188236 | JGI IMG/M metagenome (GOLD analysis project Ga0209655, IMG submission 188236) | Bog forest soil microbial communities from Calvert Island, British Columbia, Canada - ECP03_OM2 (SPAdes) (version 2) | ecosystem: Environmental > Aquatic > Freshwater > Wetlands > Bog ...
CGCTTCGAGCATCCGGAAATTCGCTGCGTGATGCTCACCAGCGCGAAAAGCCGCGTGTTCTGTTCGGGAGCGAACATTTATATGCTGGGGCTTTCCTCGCACGCGTGGAAAGTGAATTTTTGCAAATTCACGAATGAAACGCGCAACGGGATTGAAGATTCCAGCGCTCATTCGGGTCTGAAATTTCTGGCCGCGCTGAACGGAACCACTGCCGGCGGAGGCTACGAGTTGGCCCTAGCTTGCGATGAAATTATTCTGGTGGACGATCGGTCTTCCGCCGTGAGCCTGCCGGAAGTTCCGCTGCTGGGGGTGCTTCCTGGCACCGGCGGCCTGACGCGCGTGACGGACAAGCGCCGCGTGCGTCGCGATCACGCTGATATTTTCTGCACCACGGCGGACGGAGTGAAGGGCCAGCGCGCGAAAGATTGGCGGCTGGTGGATGACGTGGTGAAAACGCAGCAATTCGCGGAACACGTGAAGCGGCGCGCTCTGGAACTGGCTGCGCGGAGCGATCGCCCTGCAAAAGCCCAGGGCGTGGCGCTGATACCGTTGCAAAGAACGATTGACGATGCCGGGCGGCATTACGAATTTGTGGACGCGCAGGTGAATCGCGAGGCCCGCACCGTGACTCTGACGGTGCGTGCGCCGGAATCCGCGGGCGCACTTACGCTTGAGAGCGCGCTTGGGGCTGGCGCACGCTGGTGGCCGCTGCAAATGGCGCGCGAGTTGGATGATGCGATTCTTGGGTTGCGCACGAGCGAGGCGGAACTCGGTTTGTGGATTTTGAAGACCACTGGAAATCCGGATGCGGTATTGGCGTTTGATGATTTCATTCTGAAAAATCAGGGGAATTGGTTTGTGCGGGAGGTTCTAGGAATGATGCGGCGCACTTTCGCGCGGCTGGATGTTTCCTCGCGCTCGCTCTATGCGTTGGTCGAGCCTGATTCCTGTTTTGCTGGGACGCTGCTCGAGTTGGCGCTCGCGGCGGATCGCGTTTACATGCTGGACACGCAGGAAGGCGAGGCGCGAGCGGCGATGACGCTTTCGGAAATGAATTTCGGCGCACTGCCGATGGTGAATCATCTTTCGCGTGTAGCGGCGCGTTTTTATCAGCACGAGAAGCAGATTGCGACGCTGCACGAACACGCAGGACGCTCACTGCAGGTGAAGGACGCGGTGGAGCTAGGCTTGGTGACGGCCGCGCCCGATGATCTGGACTGGCAAGACGAAGTGCGGCAGGCGATTGAATCGCGAATCGCGCTGTCGCCAGATGCGCTGACGGGAATGGAAGCGAATTTGCGATTCGGTTTGCCGGAAACCACCGAGACGCGAATTTTTGGCCGCCTTTCCGCGTGGCAGAATTGGATTTTCATCCGCCCGAACGCCGTGGGGGAAAGCGGCGCGCTGAAGATTTACGGTACGGGCGCGCCGGTGAAATTTAATTGGGAGCGAGTGTGACGCGCTCGCCTAACACCAGACATTTTGCAGTTCATAATTCTTAGGAGCTTGCCATGATTGATTACACGGAAAAAATCCCGAATAACGTGGACCTGGGCAGGGATCGCGTGCTGCAACGGGCGCTGGAACATTGGCAGCCCGCCTACATGAACTGGTGGTACGACATGGGCCCCAGCGAAAGCCACGCGCTGGAAGTGTATTTGCGCACGGCGACGAGTGTGGAGCCCGACGGCTGGGCGCAATTCGGTTACGTCCGCATGCCGGAATATCGCTGGGGAATTTTTCTGCAGCCGCGCGATGCGGCCAGGCAAGTGAATTTCGGAGTGCACAAGGGGCAACCAGCGTGGCAGGAGGTTCCCGGCGAATATCGCTCGACGTTGCGGCGCGTGATCGTGACACAGGGCGATACGGAACCAGCGTCCGTGGAGCAGCAACGGCTGCTGGGCATGTGCTGCCCATCTCTGTACGATTTGCGGAATATTTTTCAGGTGAACGTGGAAGAGGGGCGGCATCTGTGGGCCATGGTCTATTTGCTGCACCGTTATTTTGGGCGCGATGGACGCGAAGAAGCGGAGGCGCTGCTGGAACGGCGCTCGGGTGACGCGGACAATCCGCGCATTCTGGGCGCGTTCAACGAGCCGACGCCGGATTGGCTGGCATTTTATATGTTTACGTTTTTCACTGACCGCGATGGAAAATTCCAGCTGTGCGCGCTGGCCGAATCCGGTTTCGATCCGCTGGCGCGGACTTGCCGGTTCATGCTCACCGAGGAAGCGCATCACATGTTCGTCGGCGAGACGGGCATCAGCCGCATATTGCAGCGCACTTGCGAGGTGATGAAGGAACACAAGGTGGAAAACGCCAGCGACGTTCGGGCGCTGGGCGTAATTGACCTGCAAACGATGCAGAAATATCTAAATTTCCATTTCAGCGTCACGATTGACCTTTTCGGCTCGGATGCGTCGTCGAACGCGGCCAGCTACTACACCACCGGGCTGAAGGGGCGTTACGAGGAAACGAAAATCGAGGACGACCACGAGCTGCAGAACGCGGAGTATCCGGTACTGGAAGTTTCAGGTAACAAAATTATTACGCGGCACGTTTCCGCTTTGACTGCTCTGAACGAACGTTTGCGTGACGATTACATCGCGGAGATCCAGGGCGGCGTGGATCGCTGGAACAAGATTATGGAGCAGGCCGGGATTTCGTTCCGGCTGACGCTGCCGCACAAGGGATTTCATCGCGCCATCGGCAATTTCGCCGGGCACTTTATCAGCCCCGAAGGCGAGGTGCTGAGCAAAGAAACCTGGGAGAATAATCGCGACAAGTGGATGCCTGGCCTGGAAGATCAGAAATTCGTGCAATCGCTGATGGCCGGGCGGGTGATCGAGCCCGGAAAATTCGCCAACTGGATCGCGCCTCCGATTCGGGGGATCAACCGCCAGCCGCTGAACTTCGAATACGTACGCTTCAACTAAGCAGCTTCGCAGGCATTTTCGCGCCGGTCCTTTAGCTCGTGAGCGTCTTGCGGGACTCTTGCGGGCATGTCACGACACGGCACCGTGCCGCGAGTTCGCCGCACATCCGCCGGCGTTTTCCATGTACTCTTGCCATGCGTGAAAAAACCGAGCACCGCAACGGACCCATGCCAAAACTGAAGTATCTGCTCTCGCTGCCCACGGACGACAATGATTATCAGCAGGAACAAGCCACGGCGGCGAAGGAAACCGGGGCACGCCTGGATTTGGATCTGCAAGTGGTTTATGCGAACAACGACGCGATCAAGCAGAGCGATCAAATCTTGAAAGCGATTCAATCGCCTGCTGGAGCGCGGCCCGACGCGATACTTTTCGAACCTCTGGGCGCGACGGCGCTGCCGCAGGTGGCGCGCGCGGCATCCGGAGCCGGCATCGGCTGGGTTGTTTTGAATCGCAACGCGGAGTACATTCCCGAGCTGCGCCGTGCGGGACGCGCGCCGGCTTTCGCGGTGAGTTCGGATCACGTGGAGATTGGGCGGATCCAGGGCCAGCAATTCGCGGCGTTGCTGCCGCAGGGCGGCTCGGTCCTTTACATTCAGGGACCTTCGGAAAATTCCGCAGCGAAAGAGCGCACATTCGGGATGCAGCAGCTCAAGCCGGCCAACATTAAAATTAATATGTTGAAAGGCCAGTGGACGGAGGAGAGCGCTTACAAAGCGGTGAGTTCGTGGATGCGATTATCTACTTCTGGAAAACAATTTGTGGATCTGGTGGGCGCGCAAGATGATTCGATGGCCATAGGCGCCCGCAAGGCGATGCAGGAAAGTTCCGACGAGGCGCTGCGGGGAAAGTGGTTGGGCGTTCCGTTTACGGGCTGCGACGGATTGATCGCGACGGGGCAACACTATGTGCGCAGCGGATTGCTGGCCGCGACTGTCGTGGTGCCGCCCAACACGAAGCTGGCTCTGGAAATGCTGGTGGCTGCGATGCAGCAGGGTAAGAATCCTCCGGAATTGGCGCTGACGGCCCCTACTTCGTTTCCATCTGTGGAAGAATTGAAGCGTGCTACAAAGGACAAGAAGCCGCGAACCTCGTAAAGACGATTACTCCCCAACGTATTCCCGAACGGAAAGCCTCCGTAGTAAATATTTTCAGGCAGGCACTAACTGTAAATGGTGGGGCTGGTCGGAATTGAACCGACGACCTACGCGTTAGGAGTGCGTCGCTCTATCCAACTGAGCTACAGCCCCACGGACGCATTTTAACACGGCAAATGCGCTTACTAAATCGTCAGGCATTTTGTTTGTGCGCTGCCAGGACTTCGCTGGCGACGGCTTCGCCCATCTCCTTGGTTGTGGATTTGCCGCCAATATCGGGCGTGCGCACTTTGGAATTTACGAGCACGTTCGCGATTCCCTGCTCGATTGCATCGGCGGCTTCTTCTTCGCCGAGGTGGCGTAACATCATCGCGCCGGACCAGATTTGGCCGATCGGATTTGCAATTCCCCGCCCCGCAATGTCTGGCGCTGAACCGTGCACGGGCTCGAACATGGACGGAAATTCGCGCTCGGGATTTAAATTGGCTGATGGCGCGATGCCGATGGAGCCAACTACCGCTGGGCCGAGATCGGAAAGAATATCGCCGAAAAGATTCGAGCCAACCACCACGTCAAACCAATCGGGATGGCGGACAAAATGCGCGGTGAGAATGTCGATGTGGTATTGATCGGTGCGGACGTCTGGGAATTCCTGCGCGATGATGTGGAAGCGCTCGTCCCAGAACGGCATGGTGTGAATGATGCCGTTTGATTTCGTAGCGGAAGTTACGTGCGATCGGCGCGTGCGTGCCAGGCGGAAGGCGTAACGCAGAATGCGATCCACGCCGCGGCGGGTGAAGATCGTTTGCTGAATCGCCAGTTCGTCGTCTGTGCCTTCATATAATCGGCCGCCGATTTGCGAATACTCACCTTCGTTGTTTTCCCGAACGATCACCATATCAATCTGGCCAGGGCGGACATTTTTCAGCGGCGAGTCGAGTCCTGCGAGCAAAAACACGGGGCGCAAATTGACATACTGGCGAAAATGGCGGCGAATGGGAACGAGCAAACCCCAGAGGGAAATGTGGTCGGGTACATCGGGATGACCCACCGCACCGAGGAAAATTGCGTCGAAGGCGCGCAGCTGTTCGAGGCTGTCTTCCGGCATCATGCGGCCGGTGCGACGATAGGTGTCGCAGCTCCAGTCGAAATTCTGCCAGCTGCAATTGAAGCCGAAGCGCTTGCCCGCAGCATCGAGCACGCGAATTCCTTGCGGCACGACCTCAAGCCCGATTCCGTCACCGGGGATCACTGCAATCTTGTAGTTTTTCGCTCCTGCCACCGTCATCGGTCCTCCGCATGCGAATCAGCAAACACCGCGCGAGTTCGCTACGGCGTAGGCGCGATCCATCAGCGTGTTGCAGCAGCGCTGGCCGACCTTCAGCACCACTTCGCGCACGCCAGATTCGCACAAAACGGCGAACGTTCGGCAAGGATCGTGCGCGCCGGTGAGCGCCGTGGCTTCATCCAGGCTGACGAGCAGAATATCCACGCTGCCGGTCATTTGCAAAATTTTCTGGGGAATTCCTTTGCTCGGCCCCGTCCCCACGTCGAGCGGGACCCATCCGTCCGAGCGAATTCGTTTCGCCCGCCCGATTCGTTGTATAACATTTACGAGGAGAACCGATGAAATATCGCAAGCTCGGGCGCACCGGTTTCAATGTGAGTGACATTGCCCACGGACTATGGGGCATGAGCGGCTGGAGCGGTTCAGACGATCAGGAATCGCTGCAGGCGCTGCAATTGGCGATTGAGCAGGGGTCCAATTTTTTCGACACCGCTTGGGCTTACGGCGAAGGCAAGAGCGACGGCTTGCTGGGTGAAATATTGTCGCGGAATAAAGGCAAACGGTTGTACGCCGCCTCAAAGGTTCCGCCGATGAATGGACGCTGGCCGGCGCTGCCGGAATACAAATACCGTGAAGTTTTTCCTGCGGCACACGTAGTCAGCTACGCCGAGAAGATCCGCGAAAAACTGGGGACGGAATCCATTGATATTCTGCAATTCCATGTGTGGGACGACAGCTGGGCCAACGAGCCGGAATTTCGCGAGACGGTGGACAAGCTGAAGAGCGAAAAGCTGATTCGTTTTTTCGGCCTGAGCATCAATCGCTGGCAGCCTGAAAATGGAATCGCGGCACTGCGCACCGGCCTGGTGGATACCGTCCAGGTGATCTACAACATTTTCGATCAGTCGCCGGAGGACAAGCTTTTTCCGGTGTGCCGGGAGCTGAATGTGGGAGTGATCGCGCGCGTTCCGCTGGATGAAGGGAGCCTCGGCGGCAAAATGACGCGCGAGACAAGATTTCCGGCGAGTGACTGGCGTGCGAAGTATTTTGGTCCCGCGAATCTGGAGAAAACCTTGGCGCGCGTGGACGAACTGAAGAAAATCGTGCCGCCGGGGATGACGCTGGCGGATATGTCGCTGCGCTTCATTTTGTCCAACCCGGATGTGGGCACCACGATTATCGGGATGCGAAAACATGCGCACGTGAAAGAGAACATCGCGGTAAGCGATGCGGGGCCGCTCGATAAAGCTCTACTGCAGAAGCTGAAAGCGCATCGCTGGGATCGCGTCCCGCAAGGATGGTCGGACTGAGAACGGCACGGGCCGCTGCAACACGCAGCGATTTCGGCATCGCGCCAGCGATCGGCAGCGGGACAGTTCCGTGGATATGGCATAATAATTCAGGCGAAATCAGCTGCCTGGACCGTTACCTGGTCCGGATGCTCAGCTGATCTCCAGCAAAAGTGACCACACGCACGAAAATTCGCAGAAAGCTGCTGGCGGTTCACCGCAAACTGCGCGAGGCCCGCATGCTCGTGAAGGGCCTGGTCTCGACGCGCCATCCCGTGCTGGTGCACATCATTCCCATACGCCGCTGCAACCTGGCCTGCACCTACTGCAACGAATTTGACGACTTCTCGAAACCCGTGCCGCTGGAGGAAATGTTCCGCCGCATTGACCGGCTGGGCGCTATGGGTACTTCCGTCATTACCATTAGTGGCGGCGAGCCGCTGCTGCATCCGGAGCTGGACGCGATCATCGCGCGCATTCGCAAGAACGGCATCATGGCCGGGCTGATCACCAACGGATATTTGCTGGTGGCGGATCGCATCAAGGCGCTGAATCGGGCCGGCCTGGAATATCTGCAAATCAGCATAGACAACGTGAACCCCGACGAAGTTTCGATGAAGAGCCTGAAAGTGCTGGACCAGAAATTGAAGCTACTCGCCGAGCACGCCGAATTTCAGGTGAACATCAACTCGGTGCTGGGCGGCGGGGTCGCGAATTCCGAAGATGCTTTGACCGTGGCGCACCGCGCCGTGGAGCTGGGATTCACTTCGACCGTGGGGATTTTGCACGACCATAACGGCCAGCTGCAGCCGCTGGGCCCGCGCGAGCAGGAAATTTTCGAAGAGATCATGACGCTTGGCAAGCAGTCCTTCACGCGCATCAATCAGTTCCAGCACAACATCGCCAAGGGGCTGGAGAACAACTGGCGATGTCGCGCCGGCTCGCGCTATCTGTACATCTGCGAGGACGGCTTGGTGCATTATTGCTCGCAGCAACGCGGTTACCCTGGCATTCCGCTGGCGCAATATACGGACGAGCAGCGCCACCGCGAATTTTTCACGAAGAAGGCTTGTGCTCCGCGTTGCACGGTGTCTTGCGTGCATCAAACCGCTGCGATGGATTTCTGGCGCGCGCCGCAATCGCTGGAATCCGGCCCCACGCCTCCCATAGACGCGGCGGAAAGCCTGGTACAACTGACCGGCCCTTCGAATCGCCCGTCGTAACTTCGCGTCGCATCCTCGCGTCGTAACTTCGCCTCATAACTCCGCCTGCTAAGTCCGCCGCTCCCGCGCGCAACGGTCGAAAATCCGCTCGCCGCTCCCCCGTTTCTCTTTCGCGCCGCAGCGCGCTAATTGCTTGGGCAAATGCTGTCGAAGTGATTAAAGTTTCCTATTGCAATGAGTTACACGTGAGCGTAAAAGTCGCTCATCTGTCCTTTTCTGCTCCGCGGGGTGCGGAGCGGATCCACACTAATTTTGGTGCAGACGCGAACATGCGGCTGAACGTTGGGCGAGGAATTATGCGTTCCCTTGGGGGTGTGACGATGAGCCTGCGCAAACTTCTGGTTTTGACGTCGCTGCTTTGTGCGGTGCTGTCTGTCGCGTCGCGCGGCTCCGCGCAGGTGAACACCGTGAATTTGTCCGGCACGGTGCTAGATCCGCAAAATCTTGCGGTGAAAGATGCGAAAATCACTCTGCAAAATGCGGCGAAGGGCATTGAACGCACCGCCACCAGCGAGGCCGACGGCCGATACAAATTCGTCGGCTTGCCGCCCGGAACATATACGCTGACCGTCGAAGCGCCTGGCTTCGCAATTCTCACCGACAAATCGTTCACTCTAACGCTGGGGCTCGTGGCCGAATACAACCCGCAACTCCAAGTGCAGACCACAGCGGCGTCCGTGAATGTCTCGGCCTCGCCGGACCTGGTGGAAACCAGCAAGACGGACGTCTCCATGACCGTGACGCAGAATCAGATTGATAATTTGCCGATCAACGGGCGCAATTACATCAATTTCACGCTGCTGGATTCGCGCGCGGCGCGCGATAACACGCCTTCGATCGGCGCGGCGCCCAACACGGGGTTGAATCTGGGCGGGCAGCGCGGGCGCTCCAACGAAATATCAGTGGATGGCGCGGATGCGATTGACAGTTCGGTGAACGGGGTGCGCGCGACAGTGTCGCAGGAAGGCGTGCAGGAATTTCAGGTGATCAGCAGCAGCTACATGCCGGAATACGGGCGAGCGATGGGCGGGGTAGTGAACATTGTCACCAAATCGGGATCGAACGATTACCACGGCAATGCTTTTGGTTTCCTGCGCAACGGTGCGATTCAGGCGCAGAATCCATTTTCGGTAACTGCATCGTGCGATCCGGCGACGGATCAGTGCGGCACCACGCCGGTGAAACAATCCTACACGCGCGTGCAGGCCGGCCTGACGCTTGGCGGCCCGATTCAGAAGGACAAAACGTTTTTCTTTTTCAGTTACGAACTCACGCGCCGCGAAGAAACCGGATTCACCGCAATCGGCCAGGATAATTTCGGGCTCATCAATTCCAATATCTTGCCGCCGTTTTCGGCACCATGCCCGCTGCCTGCGTATCTAGTGACGCCGACACAGGCAGCGTTCGTTGCGGCTGCCGGGCCTGCGGGGATTCCCTATCTTTGCGCCGCGGCGGCGAGTTCGTTCACGGCAATATTCGGCAACACGCAGTTCTTCCCGGGCGCCACGTTTCCCAGCACCGGAGCGCCGCTGCCTGCTTCATTCACGGGTTTGGCGTCCACCATCGGGAATTTCCCCATATCCGAAAAGGGCAGCATCTATTCACTGCGCCTGGATCACATCTGGAATGCGCGGAACAGTACATTCGTGCGCGGGTTGGTTTCGCCCGACAGCGTGGACGGAATTCAGGTAAATGCGCAGAACCAAACGTTTGGACAGAACTCCGGGAACCGCACTTCGACGCAGCAGACGCATGACTGGGCATTGATTGCGCAGCACTCGACGACCATCAGCAGCAACGTGTTCAACGAGGTTCACTTCCAGTTCGCGCGCCGCAGCCTTTTTTATGGCTTCTCGGATCTTCCGGGCGGCGGTGATCCCGCGGTGAATATCGCGGGCGCGGCGTACATCGGGCGCGAGCCCTTCTCCACGGAGGACCGGCTGGAGAAGCGCTACCAGCTCACTGACAATCTGACGTGGATCAAGGGAAAGCACTCGCTGAAGTTCGGCGTGGATTTCAACTTCATTCAACTGCAGTCGCCCTCGTCGCAGATTTTCACGCTGAATTACGGAGGCGTTTATGATTTCGGCAGCGTATCGATCGCGGCAGGCGCTCCCAGCCTGACTCCAGTGCAGGCATACGGCTTCGGTACTCCCACGATTTTCTTCCAGGGAATCGGCGAATCGAATAGCCCTTTCAACAACAAATTGCTGGGAGTCTTTGCGCAGGATAGCTGGAAAATAAATCGCCGGCTTACTCTGAATTACGGCGTGCGCTACGACATCGGATGGCAGCCCACCTTTGCAGCCGCTACTGCTGCGAACGCGGCGGCGGAGAAAGCGTTTGGAGTGCAGGAAGGCGTGCCGATTGATTCCAACAACGTCTCGCCGCGCATCGGAATTGCGTGGGATCCGTGGGGCGACGGCAAGACCGTGATTCGCGCTGGCTACGGATTTTTCTACGACAATCCAGCTCTGGCGCTCACGTTCCTTGCGACCGCCGAAGACGGCGCGCGTTCGGCGCTGCTACAATTTCCCGGCGGCACGCCCGATGGCTCGTTGAACGCGGCTTCGATTTTTCAGGGGATATTGAATGTGCCGGACATGGGCTGTTCGACGGCCACGCCGAACATGTGCTATCAGGCCAATCAGCAGCGGTTTAATGCGTTCCAGCCCAATTCGCTTTTCATCAATCAAAATTATTTGACGGTGCCGAACCCAGATGTGCCGGGTGCGGTGGGTTATCCGCTGGTGGGCATCCCCTACACGATTCCGATCAAGAGCAATTTCCAGTTCGCTCTGGCGCAGCAGGCGAACCTCTCGATTGAACATGAACTTTCCAAAGATTGGAAAGTCAGCGCGGGCTACAACTACACGCACGGCACGCATCTGGACCGCACAATCAATATCAACGTGACGAATCCCGCGATTTTGGATTCCAATGCGACCAACGCGTTAGAGGCTGGGCTCATCACGCCTGGAACAAATCCGCTTACTGTGCAAGTTCCCACCAACGGTGGTCTGCCGGGCTGCGTGAACACCGGCACCGGCAGCGTGCTGGTCGAGGCTCCCGGGGTATTCGGGATCGGTTCTTCTGCGCCGGGATGCGGCACGCCCATCGGCGCGATTGGCACCGCGGCTGCGTTTAATTTCTTCCGTCCTTCTGGTCCGAATCCATCTTTCGCGGGACTCGTGGGCGGCTACGCGAATCTGGTTGGCCTGGCGCAAGCCGGCGGATTTCCCACTGGCTTTGCGAGTGGAGTGCAGGTGCCGTGGAGCGACGTGAACCCGCAGACTTCCACAGGCAATTCCCTTTACAACGGATTTACATTGACCGTGACGAAGCGGTTTTCGCACGGGTTTGAAATGGTTTCGGGCTGGACGTATTCGCACACGATTGACGATTCCACCGACCTTTCGACGCTGTTGAATCCGCAGGACAACAGCAATCCGAATGGCGACCGCGGAAATTCGGATTTCGATCAGCGCCATCGCTGGATTACCAGCGCGGTGTATCAGACGCCTTACCGCCAGAGCGATTCGGAGTGGTGGAAGAAATTCCTTTCGAACTTCACTGTTTCGCCGGTGATTGAGGTGGCTTCGGGCCGGCCTTACAACGTGCTGCTTGGTTACGACACGAACCTGGACTTTGGCTCTTCTACCGGCCGTCCTTCGGCCCTGCCTGCAGGCGCTGCGGTTCCTCCGGGCTTTCCTGCGGCGACGACTTCGCCCTTTATCCACAATGATGAGTTCATCCTTCCGACGAATTGTTTTGGCAGCGATGGCTCGGTAATTCCTCCGAGCGCGACCGTACCAGTGCCGCCTACCGGGTGCACCGGAGATCTGGGTCGAAATGCTTTTACCCAGCCGGGGTTTTTTGAAATTGATCTACGCATCGCCAAGCAATTTCCGATCACCGAGCGTGTAAATCTCCAGGTGATTGCCGATGGGTTCAATATGCTGAACCACTTCAACGTGAGTGGCGTGAACCCTGTGTGCGATTCCACCGCGGGCGCGACGACTTGTGCCGCCGGCCAGCCGACCTCAGCATATGATCCGCGAACGTTTCAATTTGCGTTGAAACTTAATTTCTAGTTCCGCGCGACATGCGTCCGCCCGCGGTAGGCAGGCTTGCCTGCAGTAGACAGGCAATCTTGCGTATGCGGACGCGTTCTGAAATGGCTCGACGCGTTGGAATTTTGCGCTCAGCGCGCGTTCGCGCTAAAGTGTTCATAAGCGCTCCGCTGGAGCGTTCGATTCAACGGGAACACTATTCATGAGCCCCATCGTGTGGTTGATCCTCGGCTTGGTTGCCATTGGCGTTGTCGCGGCCATCGTGTGGTCCGCCGCGCGGCGTTCGGATGCGCAGCTATCCGCGGTGCGTCAGGAAATGCAGAATTCCCTCGCGACGCAGGGCCAATCCGTAAACGCGCAAATCAATCATCTGATGCAGTCGGTTACGACGCAGCTCGGCCAGGTGCGTCAGGAATTGCAAACCGGCGTGGCATCCTCTGGCAAACTCGCCAGCGACGCGCAAATCGCGATGGCACAGCAACTGCAATCTTCGAACGAGACCATCCGCAAAATCAGCATGCAGATTGCAGAGGTGCAACAGGCGGGGCAACAGATGTCGCAATCCGCGCAGACGCTGCAAAATGTGCTGGGCGGAGCGAAAACGCGCGGCGTGCTGGGCGAAGTGGTGCTGGAACGATTGCTGCAAGATGCTTTGCCGCGCGGTGCATACGAGACGCAGTACCGCTTCGATTCCACCGGCGCGATTGTGGACGCGATCGTGCGCAGCGGCGATCGCATTCTTTCCGTTGACTCGAAATTTCCGCTGGACGCTTACCGCCGGCTTTTCGACTCGGGCGAATCCGCGCGGCGCGAATTCTCACTGGCCGTCCGCAAGCACGCCGATGCCATCGCGGAAAAATATATTTTGCCGGATGAGCACACTTTCGATTACGCGCTAATGTTCGTCCCTTCCGAAGGCGTCTATTACGAATTGCTGATGACCGAAGATTCGAAGTACGGGCAGATTGATGAATATTGCCGCGCGAAGCGCGTGTTTCCCGTCTCGCCCAACACTTTTTACGCCTGCCTCAGCGCGGTAGCCATCAGCCTGCAAGGGCAGAAAATCGAGGAGAACGCGCGGCATTTGCTGGCGGGCATGGGCGGACTGAAAAAGCAATTCGAAGCGTTCGCGGAAGTCTATGACCGGCTGGGCACGCATTTGCGCCACGCGCAGCAAAGTTACGAGGACGCCGACAGCCGCTTGAGCCGCGCGCGCAATTCGCTGGAGCAAATGGCGCAAGGCGCGTTGCCCGCCTTAGAAACGGAAGCGCCGACCAAAGCCTTGAGCGCCGCTGTCGAAAAATAGTTCCGAGGGTTCAACGATTTCGTTTCGTAGGCCGAAGTGGCGTGGCAATCACGAAATACGATTTGCGCACCTGCTCACTGCAAGGCCGCGGCCGCCGATTCCATCAGCGTGCGAAAATCTCCCGCCATCGTCGTCGAAAGGATCGCTTCCGTTTCGTGCCACACTTTTTGCGTTTCGTCCGGATGATGCGTGAGCCGGTCCGCCAGGTTTTTCATTTCGCGCTGGAGGTCTTTCGGCGCGATGCTTTCCGCAGCGGTGAAATAACGGCGCGCCACGCCCGAATCGGGCGACGCAAGAATTCGCCCGTGAAAAGAAAAATCTCCCGTGGCGATTGCTTGCACTTCAATTTCCGCTGAATTTTGTGCGCCACCAGACGTCAACACTTCCTGCCGGTCGCCGCGCAAAAACCGCAGCACGCCGGGAGTTTGATTTTCCACCCACACACGCAATGCCTGGTCCGTTCCCTGCACGTGCAAAGCGAGCTTGCTGCGTTTTTCCGGAACCAGCGGCGGCAACGGCGGATCAAAATGCAAGCTCGCCAGGGTGGTGCCGGCGGTCCACTGCGCGCCGGGTGTCTCGATGGAAAGTTTTGCGGGACCGGGCAGCGCGCGGGGGCTTGCCAGAACCACTATACATTCCGGCGAAGACGCCAGGACGAACGCGCGTTCGCTGTTGATGCTCACGCGATTCGCATCCACATCGCCGCGAAAACCCCCGCCGCAAACGGAAAACCGGTCCACCTGCGACACGACCGGCGCAACGACCGCGCCCTGCTCGCCGGAGCCCGGCGTGGGCGCGTCGATCAGCGCCGCGGCCGAATCGCCCGCCGCGGTGGCAATCAGCACCGGCGCATCGCTGGGAGCGGTGAAAAATGCGCGCCCGCTCTTGTCCGTCTTCACGCGCTGGCCTTTTCCGACGTCCACCGTGATTCCCGCGGCGAGCCGCCCGTCCACGCCGAGAACCGCGAGCGTCGCAGGCTGTCCCGCCACAAGCCTGGGAGGCAACACAATCGAAACACTCCAAGTAGTCGCAGATGTGGACTGCGCGCGCGCTGCCGAGCCATAGATCAAAAACAAACAGCCGCTTGCAATGCAAACAGCAAACGCCCCGCGGAAGAAAAGCGCAGAAATCTGCGAGCGGAGCTTCTGTATGATCCACAATCCGAAAACAGATCGTTGGCTTCGTGTCATTTGGAAGGCGGCGGCATCACGCGCTCGTACACTTTGGATTCGCGGAACAGCCGGAACAACTCGGCGTCAATTTCATTGGCCTGCACACATTCTTCCAGGACGCTCAGAGCGCGCTCGACGGGAACAGCGCGTTTGTAGGGCCGGTCTGAAGCCGTCAGAGCGTCGAAAATATCGCAGATCGTCATCATTTTCGTCTGCAGCGGAATTTGATCGCCATGCAACTTGTAGGGATAACCGGCGCCGTTCAGTTTTTCGTGATGCGCGCGCGCGATCTCCGGCACGCGGCGCAATTCTTTCGTCCACGGAATTTGGCTGAGGAAATTAAACGTGTACACCACGTGCGATTCGATTTGCTGGCGCTCGGCAGCGTCCAGGCTTCCCTTCGGGATGGACAGCAGCCGCATTTCGTCGGCATTGATGTAGGGCAACTCGCTGCCCTTGCTATCCAAGAAAAATTGCTTCGCGATTTCGTTCAGCTTGCGGAATTGTCCGTGTTCCATCAGCGTCGGCTCGTTCGCCTGCAGGATAAATTCCAGATAATCCTGAATGCGGTCGAGGCGCTGTTCGAAATCCTCGCTGAGCCGCGCGATTTCGCTGAGCGCGTCGCCGCGGTCGCGCTCCAGGAACATCTGCAGCTTGCGGCGCACCATGCCCACTTCCACTTCCTTGCGGATGTAATCGAAGCGCTGCTTCACCAGTTCCATTTGCAGCGGGTACAACTTTTTCGCTTTCACCAGCACTTCTTCGCGCACTCCAACTTTTCCGAAATCGTGCAGCAACGCGGCGTAACGAATTTCCTTCATTTGCTCGTGATCGAAATGGCTGGTGCTGTAGGGGCCGGTGGAAACCTGGTCCACAGTTTCGGCCAGGCCCTGCGTGTATGCGGCCACGCGCAGCGAATGTCCGGAGGTTGTGGGGTCGCGCTGCTCGATCGCTGTGACGGCGGCTTTTACGAAGCCTTCAAACAACGTCTGAATATCGTTGTAAAGCTTGCGGTTTTCGTAGGCTACCGCGGCTTGCGATGCCAGCGACAAAGCCAGGCGCACGGAACGTTCGTCGAACGGCAGCACGTGCGCGGCCACGTCTGCTTCGCTGCGCAAGCGCGCCGCCGGATCATTTTTTGCGTTGATCAGCTGCAGCACGCCGAGCACTTCGCCCTTGGCGTTGCGCATCGGCAAGGTGAGCAACGATTTCGTGCGGTAGCCCGATTCGCGATCGTAATGATTGTTGAAGTGAAATGGCATTTCCGGAGGGATGTGATACGCGTCCGCGAAGTTCACGACCTTGCCGCGCAGGGCTGTATAGCCCGCCATGGAATCTTCCGCCAGCGGCAGCGTGAATTCCTTGAACGGAAACACCAGGCTATCGTTCTGCGTCAGCATGAAACGCAAGTGCCGCTGGCCCTCCGCATCATCGTCAACCAGGTAGAGCGAGCCGGCATCTGCTCTGGTGATCTCCCGAGCCTTGGCGAGAATCAGATTGAGCAGCTCGCGAACGTCGCGCTGCGAAGACAGAGCGATTCCGATTTCATTCAGCTGTTCACGCTCGCGTTCGGCGGCTTCCAGTTCTTCGCGTGCATGGCGTTCACGCGCCGTCAGTTCGATATTTTCGAACGCGATCCCCAGCGTCTTCTCGACTTCCTCGCGGGAAGCTTTTGCGGAAACGAATGCGAAGATCGCCGCTGCGGCCTTGGCGCGATGTGATTCGGCCGTCTTCACGGAGCCGATGCCCGTCGCAGGCACGACGCCGATCACACGATAATTGCTGCCCGGGCCATTCCAGGAAGCGGGCAGCACGGGCACGCCATCGCGCATATCGGCGAGCACCACGCCGTAGTCTGCTGCGCATCCCGGTTCTGCTTTGGTGCTGGTGGCGCTCTGGCTTTTCGCGGAGAGGCGGCACAAATGATAATTTTCGCGCAAGGGCGCGGCGAGCTTTTCCGCCAGCGAGCCTTCGACGAACCAAATTTCTCTGTTTTCGCTCATTGGGTCTTACGCGCCGCGTCCGCGCCCCCGCGTGGCGGAGTATAGCGGAAGCAACGAGAGTGCCACAGACAGGCGATTCTATAACCTTTTTGTGCGCTAGGGGCAGGCGTCGTTCGCCCGGCACATCTTCGGCACCTCTGATGCCTTCCTGCCTTGAATCACGCGCATCCGTTTGTTAGCCTTGCGCGGATTTCAATTTCCATCCCTTTAAGCACGGCGCACTGCATTCGCGGCAAATATGGCCGAACCCACACGCATAATCAACCGCACCACTGGGCTGCTACGCGAATGGTGGGACCACCGAGGCTCGTTTGCCATCAGCCTGGTGGTCACGCTTTTCGCGCTGGTCACTTACTGGGTCACGTTCGTTGGCGAACGTCCCATGCCGATGGCCGATTTCGTTTCACGCATGGAATTGTCGAGCCTGGATACGCGCTACCAGTTCCGCGGGCGCACGCACACCGATCCGCGCATCATCATCGTGGACGTAGATCAGGAGTCGCAGGAACAGCTGGGCCGCTGGCCGTTTCCGCGCATCCATTTCGCGCACGTGCTGGATGCGCTGCGCGAAGATGGCGCGCGTGTTGTGGCCTTCGATATGACTTTCAGCAAGCCCGACCAAACCGTGCTGCCGCTGCAGGAACTTTCGGGCGACCTGGCGGCGGAGCAAAAAAAAGGACAAGCAATCAGCTCCACTGTGCTTTCCACGATTGAAGACAAGGAAAAGCAATACAACTACGATCAACAAGTAGCGGAGGCCATTCAGCGTTTCGGAAACGTAGTCCTTGGAAGCTATTTTCTTTACACGAAAGCGGATCTCGCTGGAGTTTCCAGCCAATCGCTCGACGAATACGCCAACCAGATCGCCTATTTTCCTTTTCCGCAGGTGCGACCGCTGCCCTCCGCCGGAGGTGAACAGGGCCGCGTGCACGTGATTCAACTTTACGAAGACTTGAATTATCTGCCGCGCGGCGCCGAAGCCAATGCGGCGATTTTCACCGAAGCGGTCGCTGCAAAAAAAGGCGTGGGCTTCTTCAACGTTTTCCTGGACGCTGACTCGGTGGTGCGCCACGTGCCGCTCGCAATTCCATACGGTCGCGACCCGGATCGCGCCAACTGGGATTTTTATGCGTCGCTCGAGGTGCAGGCCGTGCGGCTATATCTCGGTCTGAGTGATGAACAGGTTGCGCTGACCTACGGCGGCAGCGGAATTGTCGGGGTGGAGTTCGGGAAGCACAATTTCGTGCGTACGGACGACATCAGCCGTTTGCTGGTGAATTATCACGGTCCCGCGCGCACATATCCTTACGTTTCGTTCGGCAACGTCGCGCTGAGAAACTTTCCTCCCGGTACATTTAAGGACAAGATCGTGCTGGTCGGCGCTTCCGCCACGGGAATTGGTGATTTGCGCGCCACACCGTTTGGCGGCATTGATTTTCCTGGCACCGAGATTCACGCCAATGTGATTGACAATATTCTGAACCAGCAGTTCATCGTGCATCGCGGGCTGCAGGCGCTTACGGACGTGGGATTTATCTTCTTGTTTGGCATTCCGCTGGGAATCTGGCTTGCGGTTGTGCAGCCGCGCTGGATGATTCTGGGTCTCGCGTTCATTTTTCCATTTGCTGGGATTGTGTACTGGGCGTTTCTGCATGGCTGGTGGCTGAATTTCATAGTTCCGGCCGTGTTCGTGCTGATCCCCAACGTAAGCCTGGTGGCGCTGTATCGCGTCCTGATCGAAGAACAGGAAAAACGCAAAGTGCGCGGGGCGTTTCAGCAATACGTTAGCCCGGAAGTGATTCGCCGTTTGCTGAACGATCCCGAACGGGTGAAGCCGCGCAAAACGGAAGTGACTGTGCTGTTCAGCGATATTCGCGGATTCACCACGATTTCCGAATCTCTTGATGCGCAAACGCTCGCCGGCCTGCTGAACGGCTACCTGACGGAAATGACGCGGATTATTTTCCGTTACCGGGGCACGCTCGATAAATATATAGGTGACGCGGTGATGGCGATTTGGGGCGCGCCGTTCGACGAACCCAATCACGCCGAGCGCTGCTGCCTGGGCGCGGTGAGCATGCTGGCGCGCTTGGCTGAATTGCAAATGCAATGGCGCGCGGAGGGAAGTCCGGTGCTGGAAATCGGCATCGGGATCAATACCGGCATCGCTTCGGTGGGAAACATGGGCTCGTCTTTGCGTCACGGATATACGGCGTTGGGCGACGCGGTGAATCTGGCGGCGCGGCTGGAAGGCCTGAACAAGGAATATCACACGCAAATTCTGATCAGCGAATTCACGCGGCGCGCCCTTCGTAACGATCAATTTTTATTTCGCGAAATTGATTTCATTCGCGTGAAAGGCAAGCTGCAGCCCGTGACGATTTACGAACTTCTGGGGCCGGGCGCAACAGAAAACGGCGGCGCAGAGCTCGTAGCGCAATTTACCGTGGCGCGCGAAGCGTACAAGCGCCGCGACTGGCGGAGCGCGCAGGCCGGATGGGTCGCGATTCTGGACCGTTGGCCGGACGATGGGCCTTCACGCGTGTTCTTAACGCGCTGCGAAGAATATATCGCCGAAGAACCGCCCGGCGAATGGGACGGCGTGTACGCGATGAAACACAAATAGGCACGACGCAACGTACGCGAAGCGCTGCGAAAAAGATTAGTCGTCCAGACGCACGACGAACGTGGTCATCTGCTCGGCATCGTGCAGCTTATCCGCGAGAGTTTGCGCGGCGGCTTCGCTCGGCAGGCGGCCCACGCGCACGCGATAAAATGTTCCATTCGGCGAATCGTAGGTGGCGACGGTCACCGGCGGATAGGCTTCCTGCATTTGCGCTTTCAACCGCTCGGCATTTTCCTGCACTTTGAACGCGCCAATCTGCACCGCGAAAAATCCCACATTCGGATTCGGCCCTGAGAGGATTTCCAAGCGCACGTTGGCTGTTCCGGTTCCCACCATCTCGATCGCTTGTGCCGCAGAAAGCGAGAGGTCAATCACGCGATTGGCAACGAAAGGTCCGCGATCGTTGATGCGCACTTCGGTGTGCTTGCCGTTGCTCAGGTTGGTGACGCGCACCACGCAATTAAAAGGCAGCGTGCGGTGCGCCGCGGTGAATTCGTGCATGTCGTAAATTTCGCCGTTCGACGTGCGCCGGCCGTTGAATGGGACTCCGTACCAGGACGCGACGCCTTCTTCGACGTATTCGCCCGGCACTGCAGGCTGGCGTTCGATCGCAGGCGGAGGGCCGGATGGACGTGACGCGCCCGGCTGGCCTGGTTGTCCAGGTGCCGATGCTGGCGGCGCACCTGACGGTTGCGAGGCGGGAGTGTTCGCCGGCTGACGCGTGGCCACATTGTGTTTTGCGCAACCTGCAACGGCCACGAGCGCGAAGAATATTGTTAGCGTCAGGCGCGCTAAAGCGATTCGTTCACTGCGCGCGCCGCACATAAATTGTTTGGGGAATTTCTCCGGCTGGGCCGCTGGCGTCACGCAGTTTCCCGATTCACAGGTTTTCTCGCATTTCGGTATTATATGAACGCACTCACACTCTCGCAAGGAACCCTATTGGATATCTCGCCGCGCC
>Ga0209655_10000274_pt1 | contig 19967 bp, 13 predicted proteins | sample BogFormECP03_OM2_FD_188236 | JGI IMG/M metagenome (GOLD analysis project Ga0209655, IMG submission 188236) | Bog forest soil microbial communities from Calvert Island, British Columbia, Canada - ECP03_OM2 (SPAdes) (version 2) | ecosystem: Environmental > Aquatic > Freshwater > Wetlands > Bog ...
AACATACTTCACTACTGGTTTCAGAAACGGTCTAATGATTTCAGTTCCTGCGTTGCCGCATTACTCTTAAGGTGAAATGCTTACACTTTCATTTATAGACAAAATAAAATATTGTCTATGGCATTCATAATTTTCTGCTTGGACTATTAGGGTATCTAATCCTGTTCGTTACCCAAGCCTTCGTCCCTCGACGTCAGTTATTATATAAAAGGTTGCTTTCGCCCTTATAAGTCGTTATGGTATCAAAAAATTTCATCTTTACTCCATAAATACTCCCCTTCTCCTACAAAACTCTAGTAATACCGTACCCTGATTTGGGCAAATAATACCGTCTAGGTACCCTTTAAACCTAATAAAGATGAATAACACTAGTCTTTTACGTATTACCGCGACTGCTGGCACGTAATTTGGTCAAGACACTTAGATAGAATATTGTCATAATCAATCTTTTATCTAGAATTTTATTCGACTTAGTCGATACCATGTCTGATCTTGTCATATATGGTTAGCAAAAGCTATACATTCTTTCAAGTTACTGGTTCAGCCGTTAGGCCATTGACCAATACTCCTCACTGCTGTACTACACGTATTGGGATTTTTTCAGACCCAATGTGATCGATTGACCTCTCAGCCTCGATTACGGAATTTTCAGCTAGTTAAGCCATTACCTTAACTACTACTTATCCGAGATATTTATTGTCATCTAAAAGCGGAAGACTTATTTATTCTCTTCCTTTTATTATAAGGAATTTTTTTCCTTGCTTTAAGGCAGTCAAAATATCATGTACTCACCTGTACACCACTTTTAATAAAATTTAGTTTTTGCTAAATTAAAATTAAATGTTCGATTAGCATGTGTCAAGTACTTGAATAGCGTTCATTCAGAGCCATCATCAAACTCAAGAAAAAATTTTCTGCATATTTTATCAGTGGAAAACAATAACTAAATACACCTATTTAAATAATAATAATAGAAAAAAATGTAAAGAGTGTTTTTTACCACTACTATTATGTATTAATAATTCCAAATTATAAAATAATATATCCTATCTTCTTAATAATTTATATAAACTATGGTTGGATACACTTAAGCTGGTTCTTGTAAAAGTTATTAGTCTAAATAAAGGTTTAATATAGGCTTGTTAGTTCGTAATTATATTTTACTATATAATTATTATTTCATTTCTTATAATAGGTATATATGTATATGTATATGTATAGTATTTTCTTTAAAAAACCAAAAATTTTATTTTACACTTATTATTCTAAGCATATAAGTATAATAAACCCCAGACTTTTCTGAACTATAAATAACATGTTATAGCATTTATTCTTTTAATATCACAAAGTACAGTAAATAATGTATTTCATTATTAAGTAATGAAGTTAATCCTTTTTACATTTGGTATGTAATTATATAATAAAAAAGTTTTTTAATGTAAATCTAAACCGTCTTTAATATAACTACTAGTTAATACAACAAAAACTTGGGCTTGTATAAAGGCAATACCTAATTCAAGCCCAGAAAAAGCTATAATAAAAGCTAATGGTATAAGACCTAAAAAGAAAAATATAAAACCTGAAGTCATAATATTGTAGGTAAAACCTGCCAAAATATTCAATAACATATGTCCTGAAAGTATATTAGCTGCTAATCTAAGTCCTAATGAAATATTTCTAGCTAAATATGAAATAAATTCTATTAAAACTAATAATGGTAATAACCCTAGGGGACAACCAGCTGGAACTAATAATGAAAAGAACTCTAAACCATGTTTTTGGAAACCTAAAATAGTTGCACCTAGAACTACAGTAAAACTTAGGGCAAATGTTAAAATGAAATGACTAGTAGATGCAAAACTATAAGGAACCATACCTATAAGATTGTTTATTAAAATAAATATGAATAGAGTATAAATAAAGGGGAAATATATTTGTCCATTTTTTGCATTTATTTGATTTATTACTATACTATGTATAGTGGCGTATATAGACTCTTGACTCATTGATCAGCTATTACTAACGATTTTATTATAGTTTATAGCTAATAAATTTAAAGATATAATTAAAAAAGCTCCTATAGTTAAATACAATCCTATATTTGTTAATGATATTTGCATATTCGCAAAAATTGGAGCATCTATACTTAATAAATTTCTTATTTCAAATTGATCTAGAGGACTTAGATTCTCTGTAAATATTTGCCTATGATTATACATGTTGTATGAAAAACTTTTTTATTTTTATTTAAATATGTAGTGATTATATATATATAATATTATTGCATTAATAAAATATTACTATTTTATAATTTTGTAATAAACAAACGGCTTAAAAATAAACGAACAAATCTAGGTAAAATATATTTAGAAAATATATATATCATCACTATAAGTAAAATAAAAGCAAAAGTTACCTGATTTATAAAATAGAAAGGTACTAATTGTGGCATTTTTTTTTTAATTGTATTTTTCTTTACACTCTCTTATTGCTAGGAATTATATATGTAATTATCTAATTAAAGATAGAAACTTTATAGGTTTATTTTATGGATAATTTAAGCATTGTATATTAAAGAAGACACTGAATAGTGTAAACCATTTAATATAGGAGAAGGGTATATACCTAGTATAACAGTAAATAAAACTAAAATAAATAAAATATAAAACTCACGCTTATTAATATCTGGTATATTAGCAGAAAAATCTTTTGAGAACGATCCTCCAAAAGCTATTCTATTAAACATATAAATAGTGTATGCAGCTGAAAAAACTATAGAAGAACTAGCCATAATACCTAATAAAGGTATTTTTTCAAATGTACCATATAAAGACATAAATTCTCCTATGAAATTTAAAGTAAGAGGTACACCACAATTACCCAAACATAATATAAAAAATAATATTGAAAATAATGGCATTAATTGAGCAATACCTCTATAATAAGTAATTAATCTAGTACCGGATCTATCATATAATATACCTCCTGCACATATAAATAAACCACTTGAAACAAATCCATGTGCTAGCCCTAAAATTATTCCACCTTCTATACCTTGTATTGTATTACTAAATACTCCTATAAGGTATACGGCAGCGTGAGATACAGAACTATAAGCGATAAGTTCTTTAATATCTATAGTTCTTAAAGTACTGAAACTAGCATATACTATGGTAATAACTCCTATAAGATATATTATATAAGTATAGTCTAAAGAAGCTTTAGGTAATAATGGTAATATTAATCTAAATACTCCATATAGGCTTAACTTTAAAACTATAGCTGCTAAGATAATACTACCACCTAAAGGTGATTCAACATGAGCTTTAAGTAATCAAGCATTTAAAAAAATAGTAGGAGTTTTTACTGCAAATGCTATAAATATTCCATAAAATAAAAATAATTGTGTAGAATAGTTAAAATTAGTTTTATATAATGCATCAAAATCAGTAGTCCCCATTATAGAATACATTGTTAAAATAGCTAATAGTAAAAATAAAGAACCTAATAACGTATATAAAAATAAATAAAAGCTTGCTCTTACTTTATTACTAGATCCAAATATTCCTATTAATATGAATAAAGGAGGTAATATACTTTCAAAAAATATATAGAATAAAAAAATATCTAATACTAAAAATACCCCTAGCAATAATGTTTCTAGTAACAATATTATTATTAAATAAGACCTAATATTATCAGTTATTGATGTTCAATTTGATAATAATGCTATAGGCATTATTATAGTTGTTAACATTACAAAATAAATTGATAAGCCATCCAAACCTAAATAAAAATCGTAATAACTTATTTGATGGTATTCTTGTACAAATTGGAATTGATTTGTACTAAAATCAAATAGTATAAATACTATTAAAGAAACAAAAAGATTAGTTAATGAGGCAATTAAAGCAGTTAATTTCATTTGTTTAATGTTTAAAGAAGTTAACTTATAGGATATACCTGTAGATATAATAAATATACCTATTAAAGGTATTAATAATAAAAGTGAAAGTAAGATATAAGAAACTAAACTTTCACTGAACAAATTTCCCTAAAGATTATATAATCTTTACTGATACCACAGAAAACTGTGTAGAAAAAAGCAATTAATTTCTGATAAAATTATTTATACAATAGTACATTTAATTTTTTTTAAAATAAAGAAATATTATTAGGTATAATTTCAAAACTATATTCTATACAAGGGACTAATACAATAAAAGCAATTACTATCGGTAATAGTATTGTTCAACAAAATGACATTAATTGATCAAAACGTATTCTAGGAAAGGAAGCTCTAACTCATATAAATACAAAAATCATAATAGAAGATTTTAGTCCTAAACTTATACCGTAAAGTAATCCCTCTATTAAAGAATCAGAAAATATAATTTGTTTATTACTTAAATAGGTTAAATAATAATCAAGATTAAAATATTGAATATTCTTAAATATTAATAAAGGCAAGTCATTATATAAATAACCCCCTAAAAATAAAATTGTTGTTAATACACAAATTAATACTATACTCGCATATTCAGCTAAAAAGAAAAAAACAAATACAACTGCCGCATGTTCTGTCATAAATCCACTTACAAGCTCCGATTCAGCCTCAGCTAAATCAAAAGGAGCTCTATTAGTCTCTGCTACAGATCCTATAAAGAATATAATAAAAATAGGAAACAATGGTATTATAAATCAAATAGCTCTCTGAGACTCTATATTTACAGTAAGATTTAAACTACCGGTTAACATTATTACAAGTAATATAGCCGAACTTAATATTAATTCATAGCTAATTAATTGGGCGGTACTTCTAAGTGAACCTAAAAAAGCATACTTACTATTAGCACTTCAACCAGCTAGCAGTATACCATATGTAGCTAAAGAAGAAACGGCTAGCATATATAATATACCTAAATTATAATCACTCATAGTTAAACCAGGTCCAAAAGGTATGACGGCATAACCTAATAATGAAAATACTAAAGTTATTATAGGACCAAGAAAAAATAATATAAAATTAGCTTGTGTAGGAGACACATATTCTTTTATAAGAAGTTTTAAAGCATCCGCAAACGCTTGTAATAAACCATAATACCCTACTATATTAGGTCCTAATCGTCTTTGCATACTTGCCATTGTTTTTCTTTCGGCTACTGTTACAAAAGCTACTGTTAGTAATATAGGGATGGTCACCAACAAGACCTCTATTATAGAAATTAAAGTAGGTAGATAATACATTTATTTTTATTATTAAGATTTAAATTTTTTATTAGTTTAATATAATGATTATTATTATATATTTTAATTAAAAAAAGGGGTTTAGGCTTATAATTAATATTAATTATAAATAATATTTATTAACATTAACTAATTATTAATATTAAATATTATTTAATAATCTTTATTACTTTTATTTCCAACTATTATTTATTATTATTAAGATAAAAATCGAAGGTTAAATAGTTATGTTTAATTATTCTTATCCCAGAATTGAACTAGGATCCAGATGTTAGAAGTATCTTGCTCTACCCTTGAGCTAATAAGAACTCAGTTTACTCAAAATTTTATGTAATTAAGATAATTTTTACTTCTAATTTTAAGTAAACAGAGTATAATGTAAATATTTTTTTTTATTAAGCTACATATAATAGTAAAAAAGCCATCATTAAAGCGAATAACCCTGTAGCTTCAGCAAAAGCAAATCCTAATATGGCATATGCAAATAATTGACCTCTTAAAGAAGGATTTCTGGCTACTCCTAAAATAAGAGCACCAAATACTACACCGATACCTACACCTGCTCCAATAAGACCTGTAGTTGCTAAACCTGTTCCTATAATTTTAGCTGCTTGTATCATTTGATATTTATAATTAAAAAAAAATGAAGGAATCCCTCATTGAATATAAACATATAGTACTATTATGTACTATGTGCTTCATTGTACTGTAAATGTAATATAATTACTTATATATATATATAACAATATAAATATAAATAGTTTTATTTTAAAAACCTAGAATAACAATAACGGTTATTATAATAAATAGTTATAGTAATATAAGTAAATATTTATTATAAATAAAAAGAAACTAAAAAAGTATAAAAAAAAATTAAAAGTTGTCTTTGTATAATATTCTATTATTATTATACAATACATGGTTATTTATTCTAGGTTTTTAAAATAAATTTATTTTAATACATTTTAGCTTTTACTTATGTATTAAAAAATATTTAATATTTTTTTTACACAATAGTTTTAAATTAAATATAGCTGTATCTATAAATACATTTAATATAAATATATAAACCATACAATATTTAAGTATTATTATTTGTATGGTTTATATAAATAATTAAGACTATTTATATTAGAGTATATATAGGGACATGGAGGAATCGAACCTCATATTTATGATCTGCAATCAAAATGCAAAACCTTATGCTACACACCCCTTTATCCACATAATTATAATAACACATTATTATAACTTACAGATAAATAACATTTATATATCTACATATAATACCTATTTAACTTTGTATAGGTAAATTAACAAATGCATGGGGTTTAGGTGGACTTGTAAGTGCTCACTCTAAAGAACCATAGTTTCTATTTAATAGTGTTTGTAAACTATCACTATAGAACTCAGGAGTTAATCATGGATGTCTACTTGTCGGACGAGCCTCTATTAATTGAATATATACAATATATAAGAATAATCAAGTAGCAACTACACTTATTATACTACCAAAACTACTTACAAGATTTCAACCTGCAAATGCATCAGGATAATCGCTAATTCTACGAGGCATTCCTTGTAAACCCAGAAAATGCTGTGGAAAGAAAGTAACATTAACCCCTATGAACATAATTCAAAAATGCACTTTACCTAACATTATGTTATATTCTAATCCTAGTATTTTAGGTATTCAAAAATATCATGCACTAAATAATGCAAATACTGCACCCATACTTAAAACATAATGGAAATGAGCTACTACATAGTAAGTATCATGAAAAGCTATATCAAGTGAAGCATTAGCTAAAACAACTCCACTTAATCCTCCAATTGTAAACATAAATACAAAACCTAAAGCAAATAACATTGATGGTGTTAATTGTAAAGACCCACCATAACATGTTGCTAATCAACTAAATATTTTAATACCTGTTGGTACTGCTATAATTAAGGTAGCAGCTGTAAAATAAGCTCTTGTATCCACATCTAACCCAACTGTATACATATGGTGACTTCAAACAACAAATCCTAAAACACCAATTGACATCATGGCATAAACCATCCCTAAATAACCAAATACACTCTTATTTGAGCTAGCTGATATTGTAGTACTAATTATACCAAAACCTGGTATAATTAGAATATATACCTCAGGATGACCAAAAAATCAAAAAAGATGTTGATAAAGTATAGGATCACCACCTCCTGCAGCTTCAAAGAATGATGTATTAAAATTTCTGTCAGTTAAAACCATTGTAATTGCACCAGCTAAAACCGGTAATGATAGTAATAATAATACAGCTGTAACAACTATAGCTCATCCAAATAAAGCTAATTTGTGTAATTTTATACCTGGACTTCTCATATTAAGTATAGTAGTTATAAAATTTATAGCACCTAGTAAACTACTTATACCTGCTAAATGTAAGGCAAAAATAGCTAAATCTACACTAGGTCCACTATGTGCTTGTATTCCACTTAAAGGTGGATACAATGTTCAACCTGTACCAGCTCCATTTTCTATAGAACTAGCAAATAAGAATAAAATTAAACTAGGAGGTAATAACCAAAAACTTATGTTATTTAATCTAGGAAATGCCATATCTGGACCCCCTATTAACAAGGGTAATAAAAAATTACCAAACCCTCCTATCATAGCGGGCATAACCATAAAAAAAATCATTAATATAGCATGAGCAGTAATGATACTATTATATAATTGGTTATCTGCTATATATTGAACACCAGGTCCACTCAACTCTAATCTTATTAAAACTGAAAAAGCTGTACCTAATAACCCAGAAAATACTGCAAATATTAAATATAATGTACCTATATCTTTAGCATTCGATGATAAAAATCATCTTTCTGTTCACAATGAAATACTGGATTTTAAATTATGTAATTTAGATAAATTTTCTTCTTTTAAATAAATAAGGTTACTTTCTTTTCTTATATCTTTATTATAGTACCTAAAAGACGATTGCTTATGAGAATTTATCATATATTATATAAGATACTCTATGTCTTCCATTTAAAGAAAATAATATAATTTACTATCTACATTAGGTAGGATTATTATTTAAAAACATCTTGTTTTTATAATTTTACTATAAAATACAAGTTCTTAATAGATTAACTATTAAGAGTTAGCCTTAATGTTATTTATTAACTATATTTTTATTAAATTTAAAAAACAAAATAGTATATTTTAAATTTAATATGTATATATAGATTATAGCATTTACATACTATTATATATTTCTTATCTAAGATTTAAACTTAAATAATTATAAATGGGTATAAATATTAATTAATTTATTTTAGTATTTCTACCACTGCTTAATTCCACTAAACTATTTTCAAGCAAGCTAATTATAGGTACTATAATTAAAAAATGTGAAAAATATATAACTGTACTAATTTGTCCAAATTCTATAAAAGGAGATTCAACATGTTTAGCCCCTAATACCATTAAAATAAGAAAGTTAGCTAAGAAAAGAAAAAATGCAATTTTACTTAATGGTCTAAATTGTATACCTCTACTTCTACTAAAATCTGTAAATGGCATAGCCAATAAAATTAAAATAGCACTAAACATAGCAATAACTCCTAATAATTTATTAGGTATAGATCTTAATATAGCATAAAAAGGTAGAAGATATCACTCAGGTACTATGGCAGGGGGTGTTTGCATAGGATTAGCCATAACATAATTTTCACTATCTCCTAATAGATTAGGCATGAAGAATACAAATAAACTTAATCCTATTATAAATAAAAATATAGTTACTAAATCTTTAAATAGGAAATAAGGAGCAAAAGGTAACCTGTCATAATTACCTGAAATACCTAAAGGATTACCAGAACCTGCACTATCATGAAGTGCAATTAAATGCATTAAAACTAAAGCAGCTAATATAAAAGGTAATACATAATGTAAAGAAAAGAATCTATTTAAAGTAGCGTTGTTAACACTAAAACCACCTCAAATAAATTCAACTATATCATGTCCAACTCATGGTATAGCACTCATAAGATTAGTAATAACAGTAGCACCTCATAAAGACATTTGACCATATGGTAAAACATAACCTAAGAAAGCTGTAGCCATCATTAATATAAATATTACTGTACCTAGAACTCATACTAAAGTTCTAGGAGCTCTATATGATCCATAGTATAAACCTTTTCCTATATGTAAATATACAAGCAAGAAAAATGCTGAAGCTGTATTAGAATGTAAATAACGTATTAATCAACCATTATTTACATCACGCATTATGTGTTCTACTGAATTAAATGCTTCTGATACACTAGGGTTATAATGCATTGCTAAAGTTACACCTGTTATAATTTGTATAGCTAAACAAAAGGCTAATAAAGACCCGAAATTTCATAAGTAACTTATATTACTTGGTTGTGGTGAATCTATTATATAAGAATTAACCAATTTTAATAAGGGATGACTTTTTAAAATTCTCATATTTTTATTCTAATTTTTAATAATTATTTTAATATAAATAAATTAACTAATTTATTTATATTTAGATATCTATAGGCACATGTCGGTATAGCCAACATAGTTATTCGTCTTATGAATTTATACAATTAAGTAATCGTTTACTTTTATTGCATAAAATAAATAAAGTAAGTAATCTAATAGTTCAAATAAAACAAAATTTTCAAATGGTTTGTAAAATATGCAAGCTTTACAAATTTCAAGTGATAAGGAAAAACATTTACAATAAGTTGAATTTGGATCAATTTACTATAATAATTTTATTACTAAAAATGAAGAGATTACCACCAAAAATCCTTTCGTAAAGCTGAATACTTATAATAACTTATAATACTTCTATATTTATTATCAGCAAAAGTAATAAGAGACAATAATACCAATAACAATAAAGCATTATCAAATAGAGAAAAATAAGGAATTATAATATAAAAAATAAGACCAACTAGAATATACAAGGCATAGCTAGTAATAACACCTGTATTTAAAGTAGATATATTTTTACTTAATCACAATAATCCTTTTTCTAAACCAAAAGGTCCTAATAACTCCACACTTCCCTTATCTAAATATTTAGTACTTTGACCTCCTAGTTTTAGAACAATATCAGTAATATACTTATTATATAAAAGTTCTATGAAAAAACGTTGATTGAAAAAACTAAATATATTGTAACCTACTCTATTTAATTTAAAATTAATAAGGACTTTTGGCATAAATTCTGATAGAACTATAGCTATAATACTAAATGAAATAGTAAATAGTAAAGGTAATAGTTTAAATAAGCTAGGTACAGCAAATTCAGTATTTAACATAATTTCCCGTATTGGGTGAATAAAAATACTGTTATCTGCAAAAAAATCTGAACCTAAACCAATAAATATATCTTTACTTATATATCCAAAGAATATAGAAAAGACAGCTAATACAATTAATGGAAAATTCATAAAAATATTTCCTTCTTGTGCAGCGTGTGAATAAGAAGAATGTTTGTAATTAATTATTGATCCATTAGGATTAGTTAAAAAAGTTAAATATAATACCTTAACTGAATATAAGGTAGTAAATATAGCACCTATAGTAGCTATAAAATAAATTACAATACTACTAAAATAGAATTGACCATATGTAGACTCCAATATAAAATCTTTACTGTAAAAACCTGTCATAAAAGGGAAAGCTACTAAACTAAGACTTGCTATTAACATAATAGAATATGTTAAAGGCAAGAATGGTATTAATCCACCATATTTCCTAAAATCTTGATTATCAGATACTGCATGTATTACAGCACCTGCCCCTAAGAATAATAATCCTTTATAAAAAGCATGGTTTACTAAATGAAACAAAGCAATATTATATGATGATAAACCTACAGCTATAACCATCATACCTAACTGACTCATAGTACTATAGGCAATAACTTTCTTAATATCTTGTTGAAATAAACCAATAAGACTACTAAATATAGTAGTTATAGCTCCTAATCATAAACACAAAATTAGTACAGTTGAACTATATTCAATTAAAGGACTGGCACGCATTAATAAATATACACCGGCAGTAACCATAGTAGCCGCATGTATTAATGCGCTAACAGGGGTAGGACCTTCCATGGCCATAGGTAATCAAACATGTAATCCAACTTGAGAACTTTTAGCCATAGCTCCAATTAAAAGACATATACCTATAATTGTAATTATATTTTCATTGATAAAAGGAACCAATGAAAATACAGTATTATAATCAATATTACCAAAAGATCATAAGATAGCAAACATACCAATAGTTAAAAAGCAATCACCTACTCTATTAGTTAAAAAGGCGGAAATAGAACTTTGATTTGCCGCTATTCTAGTAAACCAGAAACTTACTAAAAGATATGAACAAATTCCTACTCCTTCTCAACCAACGAACATTAATAAAAAATTATTAGCTGTAACTAGTATTATCATCATAAATGTGAATAAACTAAGATAACTAAAAAACCTTTGATTATGTGGATCATGACTCATATAACCTATAGAATATATATGTACTAAAGAAGAAACTATTAAAACAGGTATTAACATACTAACTGTTAAACTATCAAAATGGAAACTTCATAAAACGTTAAGGGATTCACTATCTATTCATTTAAATAGGTTTATAGACACTGTTATTTTATTTAAACCTACTTCGAAAAAAGCAATTATTGCTAGTAATGTTGTTATAATTATAGATAAACATGTAATTAATTGTGCTCCGCTAACTCCGACTTTTCTCCCAAAAAATCCGGAAACTATTGCTCCTAATAAAGGTAAAGTTATTATGGCTAAATACATTATTTATATTCTATAGCTATACTTCCTCTTAATCTATAAAAAGCAACTAGAATACCCAAACCTATTGCTGATTCGGCACCAGCAATTGCTATAATATATATTGCATATGTTTGGCCTAATATATCATCAAAGCTAAGCGAACTTACCAATATTAAAAACGTTATAGCTAAAAGCATTATTTCAATTGAAATAAGCATTAAGATTATATTTTTTCTATTTAGGACGAAACCTAAAATTCCAATTAAAAAAAGTATTAGGGATAAATTCATTGTATATTTTATATATTTTATATTAAAAACTATTGTTTTAATAATAATTATTGTTTTATTAATAATTAATTATTTTTTTTTGTTATAAACTTGCCTATTAAAAATTATGTGAATTAATATAGTAATATACTTATCTATAAATATATTACTATATTAAGTGTGTATAAGATTTGAACCTATATTCTTTGTGTCCGTAGCACAATGCTTAACCGATTAAGCTAACACACTTGATATTCAAACTTTTTATATAATTTTATTTTACTAATCTTTAAAAAGAATTGAATATCTATAATACCATTTTAATTTACACGAACACTAAGATAAATTTGCCATTACTTTAAATTATACATATATATATATAGCAAGAATAACTTGTAATAATTAGAAAAAATTGCAAGTCTATTGTTCATATAATCATGATAAAAATTTTTCTATAGACACAGATTCTATTACAATAGGCATACTACTATGTAAGATACCACATATTTCTGAACATTGACCATAAAAGACTCCTTCACGATTAATAAGAACAGAAGCTTGATTTAATCTACCAGGATAAGCATCACATTTTATACCTAAAGCTGGACAAGCAAATGCATGAATAACATCTGCAGCTGTAACTATAAATCTAACATGTGTTAATTCTGGTATAATAACTCTATTATCAACTTCTAACATTCTTAATGCTCCATCTTCTAAATCTGATTCAGGCACTAGATATGAATCAAATTCTATAAAATCATTTTCTGAAGTCAAGAAATCAGGATATTGGTAACTTCAATATCATTGATGTCCTTCTGCTAATACTGACATAGCAGGATCGCTGACTTCATCCATTAAGTATAATAATTTAAAAGAAGGGAATGCTATAAGTATTAATATTAAAGCAGGAGTAATAGTTCATATTAACTCTATTAATGTTCCATGATTTAAGTATTTATGTGAAATAGGTGATTTATTATTAACATAGTTTCTAACTGCTGAAATCATTATTCATCCAACTGCAAATAATATTATAACTAAATAAAACATTATATTATCATGTAATTCAACTAAACCTTCCATTTGTGGTGTTGCACTATCCTGAAAATACAAACCTCAAGGGTGGGGTGTATCGCAATTATTGTATATATTCATATATATTAAAGAAAGCATTTGTATTAAAAATTTTCTTCTATCCCTCTGATTATATTATTGATAGTATATAAAATATAATTTATGTTAATAAAAGTAAAAGTTTATAATAAATTATATTTTATATACATACATAGATGGATAGAAACCTAAGAACAGCATATCTTACTTTAAATAAATATTTAAAGTAAGATATAATAATATAGATCTATTGTATAATTTGTTTTATATTTTTTTACTACTAGAACCTCTATCCAAATAGGTTATGACACTTAATGCATTATTATTATATTCCATATAATCTTGTTTTGAACTTAATTTCAACGCACCTTTACCTATTTCGTATGCAAACCCTAAAGTTAATACTATAAAAAATATAAGCATTATAGTTAAACCATACATGCTATTAACATAAGCACTTACTACATAAGGAAACACTAATAGTATTTCTAAATCAAAAAGCAAAAATAACAAAGCAAATACAAAGAAGGAAATATTAAATTGTGTTCTATTTTGGTGTATAAAAGAACTAAAACCACATTCAAAAGGTGAGTCTTTTTCTTTATAAGAATTATGAGGGGCAAATATTAAATTTATAGCTAAAAAAATAAAAGCTAATAAAGGTATAAATATAAAAAAAAATGTCATACTTGTCATTTAAGGGTTAAATAATATTAATGCTAATATATTAGCCATACTTAATCATTCTTGAGGCATTAAGATAAATAATAAAATTATTAGTGTTAATATAGAAATGGATATTGTTAAGTAACTAGATAAAACTATATTATCACATTTGAAAGTTAACTTTTCAATAAAAATATTTTTTTTAGTGATACTACCATAGATATTTATATTATCTAATTCTGGGTTAATCCTATATTCAGGTTTATCAAAATAAATCTGTTTAATTATATTTAAGTAATAAACAGCACTTATAACACTAGTTAATATTGCAACAAAAGTAAGAAATATGTATCCATTATCTAAAGCAGCACTTAATACCATCTGCTTAGCAAAAAATCCTATAAGTGGTGGTATACCTACAAAAGAAAATATTGCAATAACAAAGCTAAGAGATAAAACCGGATTTATAGAAGAAAATCCTTTTATTTGACTAATTAGTTGTATAGGTGAATTATTTTTATCAGATAACTCTTCATATTCTTTGTTATCATTAACATAATAATATAATGAAAATCCTACACTTATAAGTATTAAAAAAATATTTAAATTACTTAAGGAATATTGTATTAAATAAAATATAAATGCTTGTATGGATTCTATACTATTAATACTTAGTGCTAATAGTATAAACCCTAAATGACTTATTGTACTATAGGCAAATAATCTCTTTATTCTAAATTGTGTTAAACCAACAACTGTACCTATTATAAGTGATAGTAAAGAACTAACTAATAAACTTGAAGTTCAAGAAAATTCAGATGTAAATAAAGAATTGTTAGTATAATGTACCAATTCTAATAAAAATATTAATATGGATATTTTGGCTACTATAGCCACAAATGTTGTAACTACAGTAGGTATTGCATCATATACGTCCGGAGATCAAAAATGAAAGGGAGCAGCACTTACTTTAAATAAAAATCCCACGCTTAAAATAAGCAAAGACATGTTTATATAATGATTATTGTATCAATATAATATACTATAATTATTTACTATATCACTTAAACTAGTTATAACATATAAACAATCTAGATTAGTAATACCTGAATTTGAATATAGTAAACTAGTACCTAAAAGTATAAAACAAGAACTTAAACCACCTAATAAAAAATAAGTTAGACCTCCCGTAGTAGCTAACTCCGAATTTCTATATAACGTACTTAATAAATATAATCCATAACTTTGTAATTCTATACTTAAAAATATTGAAACTAAGTCACTAGTTGATATTAAAAAAACAGATCCTATTATAATAAATAACATTATTAAAGGGTATTCTATTATTTTAAACTGTTCTCCCATTTTATTTGTTATTTTACTTCTATAATAAATAAAATTATAGAACAATAATTTATTAAATGAAGAATATTTATCTAATCAAACTTTTCTAGGGTAAAACCCGGTAAGTTGTAATATAACAGCACATATTATAAATATAAAAATATGAAATATTTGTGTTATACTAGTAATATGAAATAAACCACTATATATACCTATACCTTTATCTAAACAAGTTATATACAAACTATTATTAGCTAAAAAAGCTGAATATAACAAAATAATGATAGAAACCCTACTAAAAAGTATTGACTTATCTCGTCTTAATGTGACGGCATTAGATAATAATAAAAATAATATTGAGAAAACTAACATTGTTTTTAAGGATTCGAACCTTTTTATGCATATAATGTGTAATAATTATTTATTAGCTATAATATAAACTAACTAGTTAATGGACTAACTAACATTATAGCCAGAGGAGAAATTTGAATTCTCATTTTTAATGCATGAAATTAATGTTCTAACCATTGAACTACTCGGGCGTATTTTTTTTTTTACTGAGTATATATATATTTAAAGGGAGGATACCCTGATTTGAACAGGGAACATACTGTGCCACATACAGACGCTCTACCTATTGAGCTATATCCACCAGAAAACTCTTTATTCCGGAATGATTCGAACATTCAATGTTAAATACCAAAAATTTATGACTTACCTTTTAGTCTACAGAATATTATTTATTAATATATGACATATTATTATATCACTTATAATAGGTTTATATTGATAAATAATGTACTATATACTATATATTATGTATAGTAATATATACATTACTTATTGTAAAATAATATTTATTATATTGATCTAAAGTTATATAAGATATATCACAAATCTTAGCAGCTTTTTTATATAATAAATATATCAACAATATGACGTGGTTTTTCTAAAAATACTTTTTTTTAAGGTAAATCCGAATTGAACGGATAAGATTTAAAAATCAAATAGTCCTAAGCTATTCATGTCTACCAATTCCATCACTACCTTATGTATATATAATATATACAATATATATATATATATATTATTGCCCAAGGTAAGATTTGAACTTACAACCTAAACATCTTCAGAGTTCCGCTCTACCAATTGAGCTTCTCGAGCTAATTTCTATTACTTATATGGAGACATCAGGACTCGATCCCGAAATAACGATACGCAAAATCGCAGTTTTACCAATTAAACTATATCCCCTAATTAATAATATCCGAAAAACGACTTGAACGTTCACGACTTATGTCACTTAAGCTTAAGTTAAGCCTGTCTACCTATTCCAGCACTCGGATCTATATACTATATATAATATATACTATATAGTATATAATAGTTTATTATACTATATACTAAGGCCAAAGTGAATCGAACACTCATCTCAACCGTCATGAGCAGTTTGCTTTACCTATTAAGCTATAACCCTATATATAGTACGGACAAAGGATTCGCACCTTTATTTACTGGACATGAGCCAATTATGTTACTATTACATCAATCCGCATATATAGCCTCAAAGGGATTCGAACCCTCGAATGTAATGATGAAAACATTATGTCTTAGACCTCTTGACTATAAGGCCATATACATTATATTAAAATGATGATATATATTACTATTATAGTAGCCCAGTGCAAGTATTGCACTTGCTTAAGCTGGTTACAAAACAGCTACATTACTTTTATGCTAACTAGGCTATAGTATGCATAGTAAAATGCAAGATATATATATAAGTCAGTAAATTAAAAATTAGTACTTTATGCCTAAAGACATTTAAATCCTTTCAACTAAAGCCTATTTATTATACATTAATAAAAATGTATAAAATCGTAGTGTTATACCACGTATATTTAAGAATATCTCAAAGTAAGTTTCGTGTCTAGATGCATTCAACACTTATCTTTAACTAACATAGCGTTCCTGCCATGCTTATACTATAAATTTACTAAAGTAAAAGTAACATCCCTATATAAACTAAAGAAATATAAAAATATACTTTAATTTACACTTAAATTAATATTGGGCGTATAAACAACAGGTAAACCAGAGGTTAATATACCCAGCTCCTTTCGTACGAGGGGGCCATCTTTATTTTATTCTAATTACCTTTAGAAGATAGAAACCATACTGTCTTACGACGTATTTAACCCAGCTCGTGTAACTTTTTAATCGACGAACAGTCGAACCCTTCATAACTTCTGCATTCATGTGGATAAGTTAAGCCGACATCGAGGTGCCAAACCGCGCACTCAATTTGTACTCTCTGGCGCGATTAGCCTGTTCAATATTTGTTAACATAAAGGTTCTTTATCCTTTATTTCCATCTTTCACAAAATGGTTCAGACTATTTCTTCTTTTTTACTTTATATAAATAGTTAATCCGACGCGAAAATTCTTAATTATTGTATATATTACATACTATTATGTATTTTACATTATTTACCACTTATTCATCCTTTAAGGCCAAAAGCTCCATTACGAGTTTTTGAATTAATTATTGAATATTGTACATTAGACTTAATATAACCTCTTAATATTACTGAAGATAATCCTCTATAAGAAGAATCTATATTCTTTAAACTACCTTTTCATTTTATTTTGAAAACTGATCTTGAAGCTGTAAAACGTCTAGTTAATCTACCTTTAGCTTCTAATCTAACACCTCCCATGCTTTTATATTTTAAGGAGTTCAAAACACAATTTAATAAATTATTAGTAGTTATATTATTACTATATTTTTTTCCACTATCTTGCTCTAATTCCTTTACAAAATTAGAGTTTTGTAAAAGACCGGATAATAATTGATTCAAACTGTCTTTATTATTATAAAATAGATAGTTAATCTTTAAGTTTCTAGCTAAATTAACTCATAAATTTTTAGGATTAATATAACCAAATCGTTCTCTTATTACATTTATTTTTGGTAGTTTAACCATGTATAAAAAAGATCTTAAAACTTTTAATAATCCATTATTCCTATTTTTCAATTTTAAGGATATAGCTTGTGTAAATATATCACTATTTAAATATATGGCTTTTAGGTTAACTATGTTTAATTCTACTTCCTTATTATAAATTTTACTAATTAAAGGCTTCAAGCTTAAAATAAATTTGTCTTCAAATTTCGACTTATTTAAACTTAACAATAATTTATAATAAGCAATAGTAATTATTTCTTTTTCTAAAAGTGTTTTAGAAAAAAATTTGTCATATAAATTCTCATAATGTTTATGAGAAAGAGAATTATTTTTACAATTAACAATAATATTTAATAAATCATCCAGATTTTTTTCTAAATTTTTAATTTCCAATTCTTTTTCTTTATTATTATTCAGGTTTTTAATTGTTATTAAATTATTTATTTCTGAAGAAATTGAAAATCTTAATTCTTCTAAAAAAGTTTTAAAAGAAATATTTTCTTTTTCATATTTAATTATATTTAATTTATCTTTTAAAGATAAAAGATTTTTTTTATCTAGGGAATTAAATAAAAATTTAGGTGATGAAGAAAAAAGAATAGATTCTATTCTTTTTATCCTCTTAGCCAAAATTCTTTTTTCTTCATTATATACATATAATGTTATTATAACCTTGGAACTAGTATGTTTTAATTCTGCTTTACTAACAAAAATTTTTTTTGTAGCTAATCGTCTAAATCTAGTTATTATACGTTTATTAGCTATAAGTTTATTATTGAAGTGAAGATTAAAATAACTTTTTATTAATCTACCTAAATTTTTATTTGCAATAATCATATTTTTAATATAATTATTATCATAAGTATAAATACTATTAAATCATTCTTGATTTGCGGTAGGAAAGTATTTCATAGTACCTAAAGTACTAATTATTTTATTATAAGGTGTTGTTTTACAATTATCCTTTAAATTTTTAGTAAATATTAAAGGTTTAATTATTATAAATTTATCGTTATTATACATATTATATATATATATTAATTCAATATCTTCAAAAATATTGCTTTATTTTAAAGAGTAGTATATAACTTTATATACTACTACTCGAATATAATGCCATATTATAACAAAAATGTTATAATATGGCATTAATTTAACTATATACATGTAAAAAGTTGGGCATTATTAAAAGGATTATCATTAGCACTATTCACCTTCTAGTCGTTGAACGATTTTACTTTTTTTATTAAATAACTATACTACCTAAACATTTTAATATTATTAAAATAAGGTTATTTATAAAGAGCTAAAGTAAATTTCGCTTCAAATATACATAATATACATGTTATTCTTGAAATTAACCCAATAAATAACTAATGAATTAATCTTTACTTAAAAAAAAATTTTTAAAAGAAAAAGATTAATCATCAGAGGACTAACATCCCTAGCGTAGCTTTTTCAAAAATCCAAGACCTTTCCTTTCTGCATCTTGTGATCATATGCCCCGCTTACGCGACTGATAGACGTGTAA